>Ga0065724_100013_pt1 | contig 158928 bp, 141 predicted proteins | sample TheenrcSG05JP960_FD_59111 | JGI IMG/M metagenome (GOLD analysis project Ga0065724, IMG submission 59111) | Thermophilic enriched microbial communities from mini bioreactor at UC Davis - Sample SG0.5JP960 | ecosystem: Engineered > Solid waste > Grass > Composting > Bioreactor | place: USA... | reverse complement strand
AAGTAAACGAGTTGCGCCGCGCCAATGAAATTCTTAAGGATGCACTAGCTTTTTTCGCAAAAGACCGGAAGCGGTAAAGGCTTGCCAGCTCTATGCTTACATCCGTGAACGTCGGAATCGGTGGACCGTCAGCGTTGCCCTTCCCGCAAGCGATCCAGCAAGGGCAAAATCCATTGACGTCGAACTCATCGGGTTCCAATGAAAAACCGCAGGTGGCGGATTTTCTGATCAACCATTGTTTCTGTTGTTCCGGCGTGACATGAGCAAAAACCTTGCCTCTTCCGGCAGGGTCGCCGACAAAACGATGACCGGCACGCCGTAAGATCCCAGCCAGTTCAGCGCCCGCTCAAGATAGCAGTTCATTGGATCAATTCTTTCTGAACAATTTTCCATTCTGATCGACCGGTTTGAAAATCATGGCCGTAATTTGCTTTGAAAACACTCAAGTTGTTTTGCAACATTTGCAGTTCTGGAGGTTTTCCATGGTGGGCTCCAAGTACAACTGCTACACTTTCAGGACATCCCATCTCCGTCAGGATGACTTGGGAAGCCAAAGCATGAGGGGTTTTATTTCGAAACATATAGTTTTCTTCGGGTTTGATGGGCAACCCGGTATCCATAATCTGTTCGTGAATTCTCATATCGAGTTCCCGGTTGCCAGATTGTTGGGTGGCAAAAGCAGGAGTTGCTTTACCGAGGTCGTGGGCGGCAGTCAAAAATATGAACAGTCTTTCGGCTTCTTCTACGTCCCCAAGATGGATACCCGAGGCAATCTGCAATTTTACACCTTCCGGCAACCAAATTCGCCACAAAAGACGAGCAATCTCAACCGCATCGGCCAGATGGGTCGGCAAAGGAAGCCACAACAAATCTCCGCTGCGAGATTTTTTTGCCCATAGGCTTCTGGCCATTCTTGAAAATGATGACAATCGGATCGCAATCACCCCGTCCGATTACTAAAAGAACGTAATACGACAATAATTCTCTCGTTTCGTTGGATTCTCCTTCCTTTTTTCATCTTACCAGCAAGTTGTGACAATGTATTGTCAGGGAACGCATGTTCTTAGCTAAATTTTCATTGACCATGTGCGTCGGCAGCTTGTTTGTAGATCGGGATCATCACCGCATACGCGGGGGGAGCACTTCCCGGATGCATTCCCGGATGACTTTGGCCAGCGGCTGCGGATCGACAACACTTCTGACACTCGCATCAAATATGATCTGCCGCGGAACACGGTTGAAATCGACGACATGCCCGGCATTCAATCCGAGCTGGCGGATAAACTCCCGGATCGTCCTGCCATTGCCTTCGCGGAAAGGGTGAAGAACGTTCAGTTCTGCCATGTAGTGAGCGGCGCGCCTGGAAAAAGCGTCTGCATCGAGACCTTTCAGGTGATTCTCGGCCGCCAGTTCGGAAAGCAGACGGACCCCTTCCGATTCGATGAATTGGTATCTGGCGAAATGGAAACCTTTCTGGATGTCCTCCTGCCGGATTTGGCCGGCGAACGGATAAATGTCTTGGAAAATGTGACGGTGGATGTCCTGAAGATGCCGAAAGTCAAATTTTCCGGAAACCCCCATGTTAACCAGCTCGGCGATTCTCAATGAAGTAACGGCGTCTTCGTAACGGCCAAGGGTGAATTGATCCCGGATGTTCAAAAGGTTGATCAGAACATCCGTGCCTGGATAGCAGTATCGCGATTGAGCTTCCAGGGTTGTTTGATGCTCCGGGTTCCAGGAGTGCAAAACACCGGCCGCCCATTCGGAAAGGCGATCCGGCCGAAAGACGATAAAACTATCCTTCATGATCACCTGGGGCTTGTAAAAATCCGTGTTGTCCAGCAGGATGACACTGTTTGCCAGTTTCATCGCCTTCGGCAGATTATCGAAAGACGTGACATAGCGTTGATTTATCAGCTCGGCCGAAATGAAATGGCCGCCTTCCCTGACGCGTTGCATCACGCGATCGATGTAGAGTCCGGGCCGTTCCAAACCGATGTAGAACAACGTGACGTGGTATCCGGACTCCCTGGCCCACTGCATCAGTCGGAGAGCATTGCTCCCGCTGAGAGTCGTCTCGAACGTGAAATTCATTTTGGAAGCAATGGCCTCATCAACCTGGCGCAAAGCCTCTTTCCCGGCCCTCAAATTAACTTTTTCGGGATTCTCGGGATCGATGTTGCGGGCAATGGCGTCGGCATCAATGATTCTGTAGCGCTGCAGCTCATCAGAAAGGATTCTGGTCAGATTTGATTTGCCGGCCCCGTTTACGCCGGCAAAAACAATCATATGCGGAGAATCAGTCGGGAAATCGAAATCATGGGACACGAACGATCTCTCCATTCGGATACTCCCTCACCAGCTGGCCGTCCATGCAATAGCTGACATAGCCGCCGGTGGCAAAAGCTCTTTCCCTGGCGGCGCGGGTGGCAGATTCGCATATTTGGAACAACTTTTTTTTCGATAAGCCCGGCATGACCTCATCCCTGTCAGCCCGGGATTCGGCCAGCTGCTTCGCAAGACGCAGAAATTCGTCCTGCATAATTTCTCCGCGCAGCCTACGCCGGATCAATTCCTCTGCTTCCGGTGTCAGCGTCCGCCCTTCGATCTCCAAAGTGGCCTTGGCATAAGAAATGGACATTTCAATCTGATTCATGAAAATCACCCTTTTGGATCCTGATTTCAAAGAAGATTAAAATTCCAGCGTTCCTCTGGAGAACGAACGATGTGATATTCGAGCGGTTTTTCAAGAAGTTCAACCGTCCAGTTTTCTTTTTTTGAATAGTCCCGGTCCAATCTCGGCAACGCTTCTTTCATTTGCCTTCATTTCCCGAAGGTAAGATTCGATTTCCTCCAGGGAGTAAGCGGACAGCTCCTGGTACATCTTGAACCTGCTGTACGTCTTCGGCTGCTGCAGACATGCCAGGAAGTCATCTTTTCCCTGCTCCCGCAGCATTTGAGCCGGATCCGTACCTTCCGGAAGTTCGCCGACCCAAACCTGGATCCCTTCGTCGACCAGCAGCTGGCCGGCTTCCAGGGCGCCTTTACGACCGGCTTCATCGCCGTCGAAAATGATGAGCACTTTCAAGACGCCCTTCCGCTTCAACAAGCGTGCATGGCTGGCGGAAAACTTCATCGCGCCGCCACAGTCGATGCAATTATGGAAACCGTGGGATTCGGCCGCCAAGCGGTCGATCGCAGACTCAAAAAGCATGACGATATCATTGGGCTTGATGTGATCGTACCCGCCGAGCACGCTGTCTCCGTACGGATACAGGTGCCGGATGCCAACTTTTTCATCGTCAACGGCCCGGCCATACAGGGATCATCCCCGCATACGCGGGGAGCACTTCTTTCACGAACCATTGCGGCGCCGGGACACGGGATCATCCCCGCATACGCGGGGAGCACCTAAAGAAATCCCAATATTTCAAGAAAATATAGTTGCCAATTAATCAAATTTATTCACTTTCAACTAAAGTTGGGCAACTGCAATACTTTTGAAAACTTTGCAACTGCAATTAGCAGCATAGTCATTTCATTATTTTTTCACTATAGTATATCAAACTTCTTTGTTCTTGTTCATTGCCTGAGCGTTGTTATGCAAAAACGACAACCGCTTTTATTGCTAAAGTTTGCGAATGGGAATCTATCCATTTTCGATTTAAATCTTTCAAGCTTTCAAAGTTTTTTGCAGACAATCCCTACTTCCTTCCACCTTCACGCAACGCTGCAGCTTCCGCGTCTCCCCTTGCAACCAAAACACCAGTACTCAATTTCCAGCATTTCGAACAAGTCGCTACCCTGTCCGTCCGCCTGTTCCACCCGCACTGTGAGCATCCAGGCTTTTGACTATTGAGACGCGAATCGGTTGGAGGCTTCAGGCACGACCCACCCCCAAAAACCCGCTCAAATTGCACCACCGCCACACCCGCCATCAATCATTCAGCACCATGGCTTTCAGCCTTCGCCTCTGCGCCAAAAAGATGAGCAGCGCGATGCCGATCGGAATCATCATCCACCGATACATCTCCGAATACCCCGCAAGGAGCGTCTCGCCCCGGCTTTGCGCGCGGGACACGATGGCGCCGGCGATCGGCGGCATGATCAGGTAGCCGAGATCGACGCCGATGTAGTTCGTGTTGCCGGCGACGCCGCGCCGTTCCCGGGACACGAGCTTCATGCACAGCGTCTGGACGAGCGGCTGGCAGATGCCGTAGCCGAAGGCGGACACCGCCCCCGACAGGATGAACATCGGCAGCGAACGGGAGAAGCTGATCAGCACGAAGGACAGGGCGAACATCAGCATGCCGGGCACGAGGGATTTGTCCAGGCCGTATTTGTCCGCGATTTTGCCGCTGAACGGGCGGGAGAACAGGATGAACGCCGCGTAGGCCGTGAAGAACAGGCCGATTTCCTCCACGCCGCTGGCGTAGCCGTAAATGAGGATGAACGAATTGATGCACGAATACGCGCCCGCCAGGAAGAACATCATCACGGCGGGAACCAGCACTTCTTTGGCGACGACGTTGTCGAGGGAAATGCGGAATCCGCCCGATTTATCGGGAGCGTCGGTCTGCAGCCGGAGCACCATGAGCAGCACGACGGCCATCATCGCGGTCCCGACAAAAAACGTGCGGTGATACCCGACGGCATTCACCAGTTCGATGCCAAGGGACGGGCCGAACGCGGTGGCCACCGCCTGCCCGAGGGAGAAGATGCCGATGCCCTGGGCGATTTTGTCGCCGGGCAGCGCGTTGCTGGCCAGCGACAGGGTCAGCGGCGCCAGAAAGCCCATGCCGATGCCGTGCAGCAGCCGGCCCATGATGACGACCTCCACCGAATCAAAGATGCCGTAGCACACAAAGGCGAGCAGGATGATGGCGAGGGCCGCCGCCAGCAGCCGGTTGTTGCGGAAATAGCCGGTCGCCGGCCCGACCACCGGCCGGATGCCGATGGCCGTCAAGGCGAACATGCTGCTGACCACGCCGACGATGGCGGGCGTGGCGCCGAGGTATTCGGCGTATTTTGGCACGAGGGCATTCATCATGAACTGGGTCAGGTTCAGCACCATGTTGAAATCCGCCTGCTCGCCGCGGTAGAAGGCGAAATTGTTCTCGCCCTCGATCTTGATCTCGGGCAGGGACCGGCAGCCGTTCACCTGTTTCCAGTACTCGCGGTTCAAGCGGACAAATTCGCCCGTCTCCTCTTCATGCAGCGGAATGCTGTCATATTCCATGCGGGTCTGCCACACCGAAAGCGGACCGGAGCGGTTGCGGATCCGGCCTTCCTCATCCCACAGCACTTCCGGCCAGGTCACGCCGGCCGATCCCGCCTGCCCGGCAAACCGGTCTCCGAAATATCGGGCGATCTGGCTGGACATGATGTCGCCCATGGACATGCCGTGCAGGAAAATCCGGTCTTCGTCGATGTTGTATTTCTGCTTCATTTTTTCGATCAGGCTGAAGATGACCCGGATGTCCCGGTTGTCGGCGGGATCCTCCGGCGGCGTGTGCAAATAAAACCCTTCCGGATTCGGTTTGCTGAAGGCTTCCAGCGTCTTCTTCTCGGTTTCGACTATCCAGATCCGGCGGGCGCCGGCGTCGGGGAACAGCACGATGAATCCTTCCCGGTCGGCCACCAGCGTCCAGGACGAATAGATCGCCTGCCCCCACCCCGTCATCAGGCCGCCGTGCAGGGACACCACCAGCGGCACTTTCCGGGATCCGTCGTAGGACGCGGGCACGTACTCGTACCACGTGCTCGGCGCGCTGTCCACCACCGCTTCCGTGAATTCCTGCAGTCTGGCCGGATACACCTGGGAATTGTTGCCGTTTTCGTTCACCACCATGTCGGAATGTTTGATCGCTTCCGGCAAATACTCCCGGTTGTCGTCATTCGGCGTGCCCGGGACGATTTTGATGTTTCCCTTCATGTCGGTTCACTCCTCACCGTTGGCGCAAAAACCGGCAGCCGGCAATGGCCGGGCGGGCCGAACCTCTCAGCCCTTCACCGCGCCGCTCAGGATGCCGCTCGCAAAGTATTTTTCGAGGAACGGATAGGCGATCAGAATCGGCAGAATGGCGACATAGGCGATGGCCATCCGGATGGACACCTGCGGCATTTTCGCCAGGGTGTCGGAACTCAGGCCCGTGTACGCCCCAGGACGGCCTGCACATTCTGGTTCATCCGGTTCAGCAGCACCTGGATGCTGAACAGGTTGGCGTCGGTGATGAAATACAGGCCGTTTTGCCAGTCGTTCCAGTAGCCCAGGCAGACGAACAGCCCGATGGTGACGATGATCGGTTTGGCCAGGGGCAGGCCGATTTGCAGAAAGACGCGGAAGTAGCCGGCTCCGTCGATTTTGGCCGAGTCGTACACGTCTTCCGGAATGTTCGCCTGGAAATAGCTCCGGATGATGATGATGTTGAACGCGTTCGTCAGCAGAAACGGCAAAATGTAGGCCCACAGCGTGTTGACGATGCTCAGGCTCGTCCACAGGATGTAGGACGGCACGAGGCCGCCGTTGAACAGCATGGTGAACAGGACGAAGAAACTGATGACGTTTTTGCCCGGCAATCCCCGGATCGAAAGGGAGAAGCTCATCATGGTCGTCACCAGCATGGCGAGCAGCGTGCCCGCGACGGTGACCAGAATGCTGATGCCGTAAGCGACCGCGATGGTCGTCGAGTTGTTCAGGATGTACCGGTACGCTTCCAGGCTCAATTTTTCCGGGAAAAAGGAATACCCTTTGGCGATCATGACGTTTTCGTCGGTGATGGAGCTGATAAACAGCAGCACCAGGGGCGCAATCATCGTGAACGCCACGAGCATCAGAATCGCGTTGCAGATCGTCTGTTGCAGCTTGCTGTCCCCCGTCGATGGCGCAGGCTTCATACAGCGAGCGGTCGATCGCCGCAATGCCCGCGATGTAGATCAGCGTCCCGTACCCGACGTATTTCCAGCATTGCACGATGACCAGGATGAACGGCCACCACGTTTTGACGGTGTACCATTCCACGGGATTGTTTTTGAAAATCGTGTTGTTGAGCAGGCCGTTTTCCTGGCTCAAGAAGGCGAAGACGATATAGCTGATCACGACCATCGACATGGTGAACGGCAGCAGGATGGAGCTTTGATGCAGCTTCCGCAGCCGGTTGCTGATGACGCTCGATATGAGAATGGCCAGCATGATGCCGACCACGTTGTTGACGATGATGAAGGCGGCGTTGTACAGCAACGTGTTTCGGACGATGATGTCGAAATCGTTGGAGCTGAACACGTACTCGAAATTTTTGAACCCGACCCACGGGCTGCGGAGCAGCCCTTCCGAGGCCCGGAACGTCTTGAACGCGGAAATGATGCCGCCCATCGGAATATAGTTGTTGACGATGAGATAGACCGCGCACGGCAGCATCATCAAATACAGCGGAATGTACGGCCTCAGCCTTTTGATCTTCGTCCACATAGGTTGTATCCCTTTCGGACCTGATATTTGGCAAATGAAGGAGAGGAGGTTGCCGCAACGTTTCGGCCGAAACAGCAACCTCCGCCATGACAGCCTTTTCCGAACTCAACCTGCCATTATTTCTGCTTCGCCAGCCATTCGTCCAGCTGGCGTTGTTTTTCGTCCATCACCTTCTGCAGTCCGGCCGCATACAGTTCGTCGTTGAATTGTTGGAGCGCCGGCTCGATGTCGACCACGCCGAAGGAGATCGGGTCTTCCCACTTGGCCAGCACGGCGTTCAGTTGCGACATTTCGTTGGCCACGGGGGACGCATCGAAGTTGAAGCCGAACGCTTTGGAGACGAGGGCGTCGTCGTCGAAAGCCTGGTACACTTCCCAAATGTTTTTCGGATTGCCGACCCACGGCGTCATCAGGTACATGTTCGGGTAGATGAAGCCGTAGTCGGAATGGTAGTTCACCGTCTGGGCCGTGACGCCCGGCGGATAATCGGCGAACCCGTCTTCGTTCACGATCCAGTCCTTGCCGGGAACGCCCCAGTTCAAATAGTCGTTGAACTCTTTGCTGGTGTAGGCCCAGTTCAGGAACTGGAACGCCTTGGCCTTGTCCCGCGAGGTGTTCAGCACGACGTTCATGGCGCCGTTGACGGCCGTGGTCGTCTTCATTTTCTTGGAGACCGGAATCAGGACCGTGTCATAGCCCGTTTGCGATTTCACGTTGACGGTGGCCAGATCGGTGTCGTAGGCGGCGAAGAAGGCGAACGTGTTGCCGGCTTTCATCTTCGCCTGGCCGAGTTCCTTGTCCAGGCCGATGTCTTTGGACGAATACCCCTTCAGATACCATTCCCGGGCCAGCTCGGCGAACCGCCGGAATTGCTCCGATTCGTACCAGTTGGTGATCGTGGTGGTCTGGCCGTCGTTTTCCAGCACGCCGAAGTGGCTACCGAAGCCGTCCACGTAGGTGATGTTGTTCTGCCCGAAGATGCGGTAGCCGTTGAACGGGATGATGTCCGGATATTTCTCCTTGACCTTGGCGAACATTTCCGTCAGCTGGTTGAAGCTGTCCATGTCGTCCGTCCCGGTACAGCTTTTCCATGTCCGCTTCCGTCGGTTCCCCGTTCGGCCAGAATTCGTTCCAGTGAATGAACATGTCCCGGTACGGGGATTCGTCGCAGCGCTCCATGTAATCCTGGAACTCCCTGCTGCGGATGGACGCATGGTTGACCATGAAATCGACCATCAGGTAGTAGCGCTCGGCCAGTTCGCGGATGTCGTCCCAGTCCCCGAAGGCGGGGTCCACCGAGTCGTAGTTGATGACGGCAAACCCGCGGTCGCCGGACGAGGGATAGAAGGGCAGGATGTGCAGCCCGCCGACGACCCCGTCGAAATGTTCGGACAGCACGCGTTTCAGCTTCTGCAAATCGCCGCCCAGACTGTCCGCATACGTGATCAGCATGATTTCGTTGGCAATCTTTTTCATGGGCGCTCTCCTTTTCATTTCGGGCTTCATTCCGGGCAACTTTCGCGGAACACGCAGGCGGCTTCAAAACTGAGCTTCACATTGTCCGTCAGGATGCCTTCCTCGATGAAGCGGTGAAGCAGCATGGCGCAGTTGTAGCTCATCGTGTCGGTGGGCGGGCTGAAGGAGGTGATCGTCGGCCGCAAAATTTGATGGATGGGCTTGTCCCCGAAGGAAATCAGCTCGATGTCGCCCGGCACGGCGAGCCCCGCCTCGTGGATGCAGCGGAGGACGCCGCCCACCATGTTGTCGCTGGCCACGAAAACGGCCGTCGGCTTCTGCTCGCCGTCCAGCAATTCCCGCATGGCGGCATATCCGCCGCCGTCGCTGTCGTCGCCGTAGCTGACCGGCGCAAGATAGGCGGCGCCGGGCGGAAAATGGCTTTTGAACTTGTCCCGGTACCCGGTGACGCGCATGCTCAGGGCGCGGCTCGAATAATTCGGCGACACGATGCCGAACCGGGTGTGGCCGCGTTTGATGAAGTGTTCCATGGTGCCGGTCCCGACCGCGTAATCGTCGGTCAGCACCGACGAATAGCGCTTCGCCGTGCGGTTGTACAGCACGATGGGGATGTCGAATTTCATGTTTTCGATGAAGGTGATGTCTTCTTCCCCCAGGGCGAACATGATCGCGCCGGCGGCGAAATCCTTCGAAATGTAGGCGGCCTTCTCTTTCAGCCTGCCGATCTCGAACGGAAACAGGATCGTTTCGTAATCCAGCTTCTTCTCCCGGAAATACTTGAGGATGCCCGCATAGAAGATCGGGCCCTTCTCAAAATTGGTCGGGCAGAAGATGATGACCAGCCGCTGGTTCAGGCCCGCTTTCGGCGGTTTCGCCCGCACCGGCGGCTCGTACCCGAGCTCCTTCGCGGCCTGGAAAATCCGCTCGCAGGTCTGCTTGGAAATGCGGTACTGCCGCGCCTTGTTGTTCAGCACCATCGAGACGGTGCTGGGCGACAGATTCAGTTTTTCGGCAATTTTCTTCACCTGGATGGTGGACTTCCGTTTCGTCATGGCAGATCCCCGCCCATGGCCGGTTATTGATCATCGCCGGGATAGATCGGCTGGCGGCGAAGGGGCAGCCATTCCCGGATCGCCAGCCGCAGCGTGTCGTCCCACAAATCCCACTCATGGCCCATGCCCGGCACCACTTCCAGCTTCGTTTCGTAGCCCCATTCCCGCAAATCCTTTTCCGCCTGCAGGGTCCGGTACAGGGCGTGGTCGCAGTCGCCGACGCGGAAAAACAGTTTCGGAAGCGGCTTGCCTTCCGCCACGTTCCGCTTCGCGATGGCATACACGTCGTTCACGGTGCCGCGGATGAAGGATTCATCCTCCAGTTTGGCCTGCAGCGAGGCGCCGATGGGGGTCGGCATTTTCGCCGCGAAATCGAACTGTCCGTTCACCGTTTTCACCACGCTGGGCACCCCGGGCCGGTAGGAGGCGCCGGACATCATCAAGGCCGCGGCGAACCGTTCGGGATGGACGATGGCCAGCTTCATCGCGCCGTGGGACCCCATGGACAATCCGCCGACGAAGGTGTCTTCCCGCTTGTTGGAAAGGGGGAAGTACGCCCCGCAAATTTCCGGCAGCTCCTCGGCAATGTAGGTGAAATAGCCCGCCCCGTCCTCCGCGTCGGTGTAGCTGGAGTTGTAGCCGCACGGCATGATGACGGCCAGTTTGGCTTCATCGGCATAGCGGACGATATTCGTGTACGTCACATAGTCGCTGTCGTCCCCGAGGCCGCCGTGCAGCAAATACAGCGTCTGAAATTTCACGCCCGGAACGCACCGCACTTCCTTGCCCGCCCGGCTGTCCTCGAAACTGTAGGAAGGCAGGAACACGGTCACGTTCGTCTGCTTCCCGAGCGCCTTGGACTGGAAATTCATTTTGATGAGCGCCATGGCTCCCATCCTTTCGTTTCTGCACGCCGCATTTTCGCGCCGCAGGCTTGTCAGACGAGGATTTCGTCCCGGATCAAATGGGCCATGTTTTTGGACAGCACCGCATAGTGGTCCGTGATGTACAGGACGTCTTCGCACGTGGAGGCAAAATGATGGAACAGGCTCTGGCAAATCCACCGGATCGGCACGTGCAGTTCGCCGTTGGCGTACACCGCGTCGCACAGCATCGAGCGGACCGTGTTGTTCACGACGCAGCCGATGCTGCCGCGGGCGAATTGCAGCGTCCGGCCGTCGGGCAGGGTGAGCACGGCCGCCAGCCCGCCGTCCGTCTGCTCCAGCTTGCCCCCGAACACGTCCGCCACGAAGGAAACCGGCACGCACAGGTATTCGCCGCGGACGATGCTGCCGCCGTTCAGCCCGTGGTATTTCAGCTTTTGCCGCTTGATGGCGGGGCCGCTCATGTGCACCAGCTTGTTGTTCACGTACGCCTTGTCGCAGCCCGCCCGCAGCGCGATGGCGAAGGCGTCCCCTTTGCGCGGCTCCAGCGGCTCTTCGTGCACGATGTTTCCGTTTTCATCCCGGCGCGTGCCGGAAAACAGGTAATCCCACACCAGTTCCGCATCGTCGAAGTCGCGCGGTTTGTCGGGCAGGATGACGCTGATCCAGTGATTGGACTTCAAGAATTCGCTTTCAAAATTCATCGTCACAATCGCCATCTTCGCACCGAGCCCTTCTTTCGTGCTGGATTGTTTAATAACACTTTCAAACTGCGCGCCGATGCTGACATTTAGCAACAGCCCTGTTCGTTTTGAAAACGATACCTTGCTTGTAATGTCTCCATCTACCACGAATGCTACATCTGTTTGTTTAGCAAAGGCAACCGAAATTTCCGCTAAATTTAGCAAATTCGACATGCATCGGGTCGAAAAAAGTCGCCGGCCCCCGGGTTTTGCGACCCGAAGACCGGCGGCAAACAGCCAATATTTGCATCCCGTCCTGCTTTCCCGTCAACCGCGGCAAACCGCTCCGGCTTCCGCTTCCACTTTCACCGGGACACCCGGCTCCAGCTTCCGCGTCTCCCCGTGCACCCGGATCTCCAGCCCGTCGCCTTCCAGCAGCTCGAACCGGGCGACGCTCATGCCGGCGTCCGTTCCGCCGTTTCCGCCGTCCGCCTGCTCCACCCGCACCGCGATCAGCCGCCCGCGATACCGCACCTTGAAGGCATACGCCTTCCACTGGCGCGGAATCACCGGCGCGAAGCCGAGGCCGTCTTCCTTGATCCGCAAGCCCGCGAAGCCGAACACGATCGCCATCCAGGTGCCGCCCATGTTGGCCAGGTGCAGGCCGTCCCGCGTGTTGCCGTGGGTGTTGTCCAGATCCAGGCGGGCCGTCTCCATGAAGTAATCATACGCCTTGTCCACGTCCCCGATTTTGGCGGCCATGATGCTGAACACGCAGCTGGACAGCGAGGAGTCGTGGGTGGTGATCTTTTCGTAATACAGGTACGAATCCCGGATGACGGAAAGCGGCTCCTCGTCCAGCAGAAAATGCGCCAGCACCGTATCCGCCTGCTTGCACACCTGGTAGCGGTACAGCGTCAGCGGATGGTAGTGCAGGAGCAGCGGATAGTGCTCCTTTGGCGTGCCATCGAAATCCCACACCGCCTTCTGCAGGAACGAGTCGTCCTGCGGGTTGATGTTGAGCGCCGGGTCATACGGCAGATACATGGCATTCGCCGCCCGCATCCACGCCTCCGGCTCCCCGTCCTTCAGCCCGATGCGCGCCGCCAGCGCCGCGAACGCCTCCGGCGCCCGCTGCCGCATCATCACGGCCATCCGCGCCGCCCACTGCAGGTTGTGCTTCGCCATCGCGTTCGTGTAGTAGTTGTTGTTCACGATGGCGGTGTATTCGTCCGGCCCCGTCACCCCGTCGATGCGGAACCGGCCGTCCCGCCAGTGCCCGACGTCGATCCACAGCCGGGCCGTCTCCGCGAGAAGCTCCGCCCCGTACTGCTCCATGAACGCCCAGTCGCCGGTCGCCAGGTAATACTGGACATAGGCGTAGGCGATGTCCGCGCTGATGTGGTACTGCGCCGTGCCCGCCGGGAAGTACGCCGAGCACTCGCCGCCCGCGATCGTCCGCCACGGGAACAGCGCGCCCTGCCGGTGGCCCATCTCCCGGGCCCGCTGCCGCGCGTGGTCCAGAATCGAATACCGGTAAAGAAGCAGCTGCCGGGCCCGCTCCGGATGGGTCAGCAGGAACACGGGCACCATGTAGATTTCCGTGTCCCAGAAATAATGCCCCTCGTACCCTTCGCCGGACAGCCCTTTCGCCGCGATGTTGGAAAACCGGTCCCGCCCCGCCGACTGCAGCAGGTGATAAAGGTTGAACCGGATCCCTTCCTGCAGCGCGTCATCCCCTTCGATGGCCACGTCCGCGATCCGCCAGAAACGGTCCAATTCCTCCCGCTGCTCCGCCGCCGCCTCCGCGAAGGTCAGCCCTTTCCACGACCGGCACAGGCCGACGGCCGCCGCCAGCGGGTCGTCCCCGTGCCGCAGCGTGTCGGCGTACACGTTCAGCTTGGTGATGACGACCTTGCCCGTGAGCCCGACCGTCGCGGTGAAGGCGACCGTCTTGTCGCCGCGGGTGATGGAAACCGCCCCGTCGCCATGTGCGTCGCCGGCCGATCCGTCGCCGGCGATGCCGGCCGCCCCGCCGCCGCGGACGACGTGCCGTTCCGCTGCCCCGTCGATCCGCAGGAACGAGGCGCACGCCGCCTTCAGGCCGGAGCGCGGCGCCCGCACCTCGAGGCCGGCGACGCCGTCGTCCTCCGCCACGGACCGCACGACCTCCAGCAGCTTGGCGTGCTTCGCCCCGACGCGGGGGTCGCGGCGGTTCACGTAGTTTTGCACGTCCCCGTTCAGGACGGCGGTGACGGTCACGCGATCCGCGCCGCGCACCGGTTCGATTTCGATTTCCTGCACAAAAAGTTCCCGCCGCCGGAGCGAGACGAGCCGGCGGAACGCAAGCCGCACTTCCCGGCCCGACGGGGACCGCCAGTGCACGATGCGCTCCGCGTACCCGCGGTCCAGGTGCAGGACGCGCTCATACGCCAGCACCTCGCCCTCTTCCAGCGAAAAGGTTTCCGGGTCCCGGCCGCCGGCCGCCTCCCCGTCTGCGCCGCCGAACGCCAGCAGGACGGTCTGGGCGTCGATGACGTTGGCCATTTTCTGCTGGGTTTCGGGGAAGCCGAACAGCTTCTCGCCGTACTCGACGTCGGTGATTTCATGAAACGCGTTGAGGTACGTGCCGCGGATCGAACGGTGCCCGCCGTCCGCCTCCGGGCGGGGCGGTTCCTCGAAGCATCCGCGCACGCCCAGATAGCCGTTGCCGGTGAAAAACAGGCTTTCTTCCGTGGACCAGGCGGTCCGGTCCAGCGAAGCAGAACGAATGGACCAGCTCATGATGGGTGTCCCTTCCCGACGGTTTGATTTTGAAAAACCGGCCGACAAACGCCTTCCATGAAGGACCATATTGGATGCAGATCCGCGATCCTCCTCCCGGAACGGGCGCCGGCCTTCCGATTTCCGCACGACGGGGGTCATTCGCGGTCGTTCGCGCGGCCTGAACCCCCAACTTGCAGTCTAGAAGGTTTGCGCGTACAATGATGTCATGTTTTTAACATTTTGAGCACTTTTCAAAGGTCGTGATGTCCATGGACCGGCCGAATCCGGCGATCCGCAAACAGTGGATCGACAAATTTCTCGAAGCCAAGGTGAAGAACAAGCAGAACTTTTTCATCCATCCCTCCTACAGCACCGAACTGAAAATGCTCCGGTCGCTTGCCCTGGGACACGCCGAGGAAGCCGCCGCCGCCCTGGAGGACATCAACCGCCACCCCCGGGCGCGGCTCGCCAAAGATCCGATCCGCTCCCTGAAAAATTCGCTGATCGGCACCTGCACGCTGTTCACCCGGGCCATCATCAGCGGCGGCGTCCACCCGGAGAGCGCCTACAGCCTGAGCGACGTGTTCATTCTGCAGATCGAGGAAACGAACGACGCCAGGGCGCTGGAGCGGCTGGAGTACGACATGCTGTACGCCTTCGCCGACGCGCTGAACAGCGAGCGGCAGCCGGTCTACGGCGCCATCGTCAACCGGGCCATCGCCTTCATCCACGACGAGGTGCTGAACGACCTGCCGCTTTCCCGCATCGCCCGCCACGTGAACGTGCATCCGTCGTATTTGTCCGGCCTTTTCAAGAAGGAAACGGGCATGACGGTGCGGGAGTACGTGATCCGAACGCGCATCGAGGACTCGAAATATTTTCTCACCCACAGCGACCTGCCGATTGTGGACATCGCGGTCCTGTTCCGGTTTTGCAGCCAAAGTTACTATGCCCGGCAGTTCAAGCGGTATGTATCGATGACGCCGCTCCAGTACCGCAACAAGTACCGGGGCCGCGTCGGGGCGTAGGGGCGCAAGAATGGCCGGCATGGTGCCGGCATGAAAAAAGACCGGCAGCGCGCCGGCGCAAGAAAGCCCGTCCGCTCCCCGGACCGTCCCGGACTTGGACGGGTCCGCGGGGCGGGCGGGTTTTGTCTTGCGAGGCTAGTTTTCCATCAACGTCTCCAGGCTGCCGAGCATTTCCACGATGGCGTCCCGGTTCCCGTTGAACGTTTCGGCCCGCAGCACGCCGTTTGCCACCGCGATGTCGGACAAAAACCACAGTTCCACCGTTTCGCTGGCGTTTGCGAAATGCAGCGCCGCCGTTTCACCGGACGGCAGCTTGACGTCGATCTGCTCCCAGGCGCCTTTCAGCTTCGGCGCCGGGCCGGTTCCCGCCGACACCGTGATCCGGTCGCGATCGTCATGGCGGAGCGCCCGCTCCGGATGGCCCTCCACCAGAACGGCGAAACTTTTCCCGCCCGCCGGCTCGCCGCCGAAAGCGCCCGTGTCAACGAACCAGCCCGCCGGCACCCGGAGGGCCAGGCCGAGGCGGCGGTCTTCGTAGCGGTACGGATGGCCCGTCTCCTTGTGCACGTGGACTTCGGGGGCCGACACCGCCAGGCGCTCCCCGTTCCAATCATAGGCGATCCACAGATCGGCGGGAAACCAGGCGGTTGACGCCTGCAGCCCGACGCTGGCGGCCGGCCGGTCGTCCACCACGACATAATGGATGACGTTTCCGATATGGGGAGCCGGCCACCAATCCGTCTCGTCGTCCGGGAACGGGATCCGCCAAGCCCGTCCGTCCGCTTCCAGCACGATTTCCCGTCTTTTGTGATCCATGGACATGGCCATCGCGCCTTCCAGCGCCTCCAGCGGATCGTCGTCGGACGGGACGGCCGTGAAGTCGCGCCGGAACACGGCCATGCGGCCGTCGTTGAAGCCGGTTCCCCCGCCGAGGGAGTACGTGATGACGATCTCCGCCGTTCCGTCATCGTCCACATCCGCTTCGTGCAGACCGGCCCAGCGGATGCTGCCGGGACGCAGCACCTCGCGCCGCTCGCCGTTGATGTCCAGGACGAGCCCTTCATCCAAAAACAGCGTCACGCCCGCCTCCGGCCGTTCGTCCAGTTTTTCGGGCGCGGCCTGCGCCGATCGGCCGGATGGCGGGTCGTCCGCCAACGGGACCTCTTGGCGGGCGGTTCCGGTTCGTTGGGCCGGTTCCGCTTGTTTGACCTGGCCGTCCTGTCCGGTCTGATCGGCTTTTCCGCCCCGTTCACCCTGTCCGGCCGTCACTTTCGCCGCCTCATTCTCCGGCAACTCCGCAGCGCACCCCGCCAGCAAAACGCCAGCCGCCGCAACCAGCACCGCCAGCCAACGCCGAATCCGCCGAACGCGGCTTCTGCCATCCATGGGGCCCATGGGACGCCAGCTCCTTTTTCACAACAAGGAAAAATTTACAGTCATCAAGCGTTTTACCAATTGGACGATGGCGGCCGGATGAATGTTTCACCAGATCGACCGATTTTTTCGGAAGTTCAGTATAATGGATGCAAATGGAAACCATTGGGACCGGGAGGGTTGGCCATGCGGTTTCGCGCCAGGAAAGATCGCTGGTTTGCGCGGATGATGTGGGCCATCGGCGCCGGATGCTACGTTCTGGCCGTGTTGGGCTTCTTCATTGACGTTTCGCCCGTGGTGAAATGGGCAGGCGCCGCCATTTTGGTCCTGAACGGGGCAGCCTGCCACTCCGCGGTTCTGCGGACGTTTTACGTCATTGAACAGGATCGGCTCAAAATCGCGGGCGGCTTCTTTTACCGCAGGACGATTCCGCTGGCCAAGATCAAAAGCATCAGGCGGATCGTCTCCCTGGAGTCGTCGGCGGCCCTTTCGAAGAAGCGGCTCCGGATTTTCACGAGGTTCGATTACGTGGATGTATCGCCCGAGCAGGAGGAGGCGTTCATCCGGCAATTGAAGGAAGCGGCGCCGCACATCCGGGTGGAAGACGGGACGGGATGAGCGAAAAATTCCCTAACCGTTTCTATCAAGATTACCGATCGACAAAACTCGCGGCCGTGCCCTATGATGGAAGCAGAAAAGGGGCGGGGAGGGGCCGCCATGCGCGCGAACAGGGTCATCATCGGCTGCATCATCGGCTGCTGCGTTCTTATTGCCATTCTGGCCGGGTTCGCCATCATGCAGACGCGGGGATCCGGCGCGCCCACGCCTCCCGCATCGCCTGCCGGCGAATCGGGAGGGACACCGCAGGCGCCTTCCGTCAGCGGGACACCGGCGGCTTCCGATGGCTTGCTGGCGATGCCGGAAACGTCGGAAGGAAGGCCGGCGGACTCATCGGAGGACAAGTTGGATGGCTGGTTGGTTGGAGCAGACGGCGAGCAGGCGGCCTCCGATTCTGAAGACAACTTGGAAAGCCCTCTGCCGCCAACGGATGATGGCCAGGAAACGCCGCCGCCTTTTGTGAAGGCCTACAATCTGCCGGACGGGTTCGTCTATGTGGACGACCACATCCCCGGCGTGCGGCTCGACATCCGCTATTTCGGGGAAAACAATTTCGTCGGGGCGCCGGTTGACGGGTACAAGGGGCCGTTTGCCATTTTGACGAAGGAGGCGGCGGACGCGCTGGCGAAGGTGCAGGAAGAAGTGCGGTCCCTCGGGTACACGCTTTTGATCTACGACGCTTACAGGCCGCAGAAGGCGGTGGACCATTTCAAGCGGTGGTCGCAGGATCCGTCCGACACCAAAACGAAAGCCGACCACTACCCCGACCTGGAGAAGAGCCGGCTGTTCAAGATGGGCTACATCGCTTCCCGCTCCGGCCACTCCCGCGGCAGCACCGTCGATCTGACCCTGGCGGACGCGGCGACGGGCGAACCGCTCGACATGGGCGGACCGTTCGATTTCTTCGGCGAGGTTTCGCACCACGACACGCCGCTCATCACGGAAGAGCAGGCGGCGAATCGCCGCATCCTGAAGGATGCCATGGAGCGGCACGGGTTCGAGGCGTATGCGAAGGAATGGTGGCATTACACGCTGGCCGACGAACCGTATCCGGAGACGTATTTTGATTTTGATGTGGAGTAGAGGCCGCATGCAGGGTTGCCTGCTCCCCCGTTTCCATCTTGGCGTCCACCTGTTCCCCGATTCCCTTCGCCGCATCGACAAGGGAGTCGAACGAAGCATCTCCGCTTCTCTCCCGCCCCGTCACCGCAATCCAGGAGGCCACGACGGCAACAATCCGGCCATTCTGGACGGCATGCGAATTGACACTCCCGAAGCCGGGCTCCGGCGGCCAATCCGGCTCCCGGTCCGGGAACGGGATCCGCCACCTGCATTCTTCCATTTCCAGCATGATTTCCCGGTTGTCGTGATCCATGGACATGTTCAGCATTTTCCGCAGCACGTCAATGGGATCGTCGAACGGAACGGAAGTGTTTGTTTCAATTCCTCATAGGTACGATCCAAACCAGACACATCGTCTGCCGGCTTCGGAGCCGGTTTCTTTTGTTTCAATTCCTCATAGGTACGATCCAAACACCCACACGCTGTCACAAAAGCACAAGTCGGTCTCGGGTTTCAATTCCTCATAGGTACGATCCAAACGCTGGACGAGTTGGAACGAGTGAACCGAGAGCTGGAGTTTCAATTCCTCATAGGTACGATCCAAACGAATTTCCACAGTATGGCGATTTGCAAAGTTCACGATGGTTTCAATTCCTCATAGGTACGATCCAAACCGCCTGACGTGGATTAAACCCGGAAATGATGTCCGGTTTCAATTCCTCATAGGTACGATCCAAACGATGATGGTAGATGTTCAGGAGTTCAGGCGACGGCATTTGTTTCAATTCCTCATAGGTACGATCCAAACGCGGAGCGAGCCTGAGACGAAAAAGCTCGAATCGCTGTTTCAATTCCTCATAGGTACGATCCAAACGGCGTCAATACGGACGACCTGAACGCGGCATTCGAGTTTCAATTCCTCATAGGTACGATCCAAACGGGCTGGAGAGCCGCCGCAAGGCGGAAACGTTCGAGTTTCAATTCCTCATAGGTACGATCCAAACTCCCGCGCCAGCAGGTTGCAGAATAACGGCGCTTCGCCGTTTCAATTCCTCATAGGTACGATCCAAACGCGGAAAACGTTTTTCGTTGGCGCACAATGGCGTGCTAGAGTTTCAATTCCTCATAGGTACGATCCAAACCGTGCGAACGGGCAGTATACCAGTTTGCCGCGGAGCTGTTTCAATTCCTCATAGGTACGATCCAAACCACAGGATCACGCATTTTTAGCCACATCCAATTTCGGTTTCAATTCCTCATAGGTACGATCCAAACTTTTCAATTGCACCTGCCATATGGATGCCTCCTATGAAAGTTTCAATTCCTCATAGGTACGATCCAAACTCTATGCCGAAAGTCAGGCTCGGCTGTTGTTCCTCCAGTTTCAATTCCTCATAGGTACGATCCAAACATTGAAACTGGCTCGAAAATTGAATATCCACACCGCCGTTTCAATTCCTCATAGGTACGATCCAAACCCAATTATGGAGAGCTGGTATCCTACTTGAAGCGCCGGTTTCAATTCCTCATAGGTACGATCCAAACTGAGGATAACCGGGATATAGCACCCGGCCCGGATTCGGTTTCAATTCCTCATAGGTACGATCCAAACTTAAATGATGGAGTAGATGTTGTAAGCGAGTCCTAGTTTCAATTCCTCATAGGTACGATCCAAACCTCCGGCCACTTCCCGCCACGTGAAGTCTTCGATGGACGCGTTTCAATTCCTCATAGGTACGATCCAAACCCAACGCTTGCTGGAGAAAATGGAGGAGCAGATCGAGTTTCAATTCCTCATAGGTACGATCCAAACGACGGCTCCAGCAGTACGTCACCGACCACAAACGGAGTTTCAATTCCTCATAGGTACGATCCAAACTTTTCAATTGGCCGATGAACAGACAATTGAGGAAAGGGGTTTCAATTCCTCATAGGTACGATCCAAACGGGCGGTGGAAGTGCTGCGCGGAAAGGGTGAGGCGGTTTCAATTCCTCATAGGTACGATCCAAACTCGCTGAGGATAACCGGGATATAGCACCCGGCCCGGATTCGGTTTCAATTCCTCATAGGTACGATCCAAACTTCCTGCGCCCCGGCGCCGCTGATAGTGAACGCCTTCTGGTTTCAATTCCTCATAGGTACGATCCAAACGCTGGAGCCGCACGACACGCCGTCCAGCCTTCTCGGTTTCAATTCCTCATAGGTACGATCCAAACTGGCGAACGTGCTCGGCTTCGGCGTGGCGGAAGTGGAAGGTGTTTCAATTCCTCATAGGTACGATCCAAACTGCCACCGCATATACCACGACATATTACGAATATCGTAACTGTTTCAATTCCTCATAGGTACGATCCAAACTCGCTTCATCGTTTAATTTTGTTCCTTTATTTTAGTTGTTTCAATTCCTCATAGGTACGATCCAAACGAGCGGCCGGATTTGCGCGGCTCCTCGGCACCACCCAAGTTTCAATTCCTCATAGGTACGATCCAAACCACGCGGTTGCTTAATAACCTGCGATTCCGTTTAAAGTTTCAATTCCTCATAGGTACGATCCAAACTCACCATGCGGCCGGATGCTGTCCGCGAGGATTTCGGTTTCAATTCCTCATAGGTACGATCCAAACTTCCGTCTGATCGTCTCCATACCGCAACTTACGGTGTTTCAATTCCTCATAGGTACGATCCAAACGGAAGGGTACAGTAAAGAAGTGTTCGCGACGCTGAAGTTTCAATTCCTCATAGGTACGATCCAAACATGAACAGGCGGAAAGGGGAAACTCCTTACAGGAACAAGTTTCAATTCCTCATAGGTACGATCCAAACTTTATTTGCCATCGCTGATGTTCTCGGCGTTTCAATGTTTCAATTCCTCATAGGTACGATCCAAACACCCGTTCCACCTTCGCCTCATTGGCGTTTACCGGCGGGTTTCAATTCCTCATAGGTACGATCCAAACCGGCCGCTTCCCTGGTCGGGAAGCAGCCGAAAAGAATTTGTTTCAATTCCTCATAGGTACGATCCAAACGACGAACCATTCGTCCACTTCTTCGAGCCCTTGTTCGTGGTTTCAATTCCTCATAGGTACGATCCAAACTACGACTTCCGCCAGCGGGCTGATGAGTGCTGCGGAGTTTCAATTCCTCATAGGTACGATCCAAACGCGGCATTCGATGGAATCTTATTGTTCAGGATTTTGCTGTTTCAATTCCTCATAGGTACGATCCAAACCCCGTGAAGCTGTCAAAGAAGTATTCAAAATTGGAGAGTTTCAATTCCTCATAGGTACGATCCAAACCTACAGATGTGCTCGGAACTGTCCCCATGAATGATGGTTTCAATTCCTCATAGGTACGATCCAAACTGCGGACAAAAGGTGCGTTTTCGCGATGGTGCAACCATGTTTCAATTCCTCATAGGTACGATCCAAACTTAACAGCCCATCTTCCGGCCCTACTGCGTTGCACAGTTTCAATTCCTCATTTCAATTCCTCATAGGTACGATCCAAACGACGATGCACGTTGAACTGTGCGGAAGGGGAGTGTGCGGTTTCAATTCCTCATAGGTACGATCCAAACACGGTGCCGCGGATGATGATTTTGCGCGGGGACGAGTTTCAATTCCTCATAGGTACGATCCAAACGTATATTGCCCGACTGTAGCGGAATCGACTTTATACGTTTCAATTCCTCATAGGTACGATCCAAACTGATGTTTTTGGAAGATGTCTGACGTGCGGAAAAGTTTCAATTCCTCATAGGTACGATCCAAACTATATAGCCCAAAATATCGCCTTTATGTTTATGCATCCAGTTTCAATTCCTCATAGGTACGATCCAAACGAAAACCGGAGTATTTTTTCGTAGTGTTTTTCTACGTTTCAATTCCTCATAGGTACGATCCAAACGTGGCCACCGAAAACGAATGCGCATTTGAGAGTATTTCGTTTCAATTCCTCATAGGTACGATCCAAACAGAGAATGGCAGCATTCATTAGTCTGCTCAGCAAGTAGTTTCAATTCCTCATAGGTACGATCCAAACTCCAATTATGGAGAGATGATTTCCTACTTGAAGCGCCGGTTTCAATTCCTCATAGGTACGATCCAAACGATGCCTGCGAGCGGTATTGGCACAACGAAAAATACCGGTTTCAATTCCTCATAGGTACGATCCAAACTGATCTTGAAATGATTCGGAATTACCGGCAAATCGCGTTTCAATTCCTCATAGGTACGATCCAAACTCATCTCTGGATCTGTGTCGTTTTCCTCATCGCTGGTAGGTTTCAATTCCTCATAGGTACGATCCAAACCCAGCGAAGGTCGTTTTTCCTGTTCCTGATCGTCCAGTTTCAATTCCTCATAGGTACGATCCAAACGGAGATGGAGAGCGGTTCAAAAGGAGTGCGAGGGGGGTTTCAATTCCTCATAGGTACGATCCAAACCAGGAAACGACGGTCGCGGAATTGATACGCCACGGCCTTAGTTTCAATTCCTCATAGGTACGATCCAAACCCCAAAAACCCGCACCGATGCGCTGCTTCTCGTTCATGCCGACGAACACGTTCACATTCCTGTCAGCATTATCATACCGGAAACGCCTTGCCGCTACAATATCCTTCCAATTCGGTGGTTGTCGTCGACCCCCGGACTTTTTTGCACAACCGGAGGTCGACGACAAATTTGAAATTATTTACAATCAATCAGGCTAAACTTTCCCGCGCCGATCATTTCGCATTGCCAACCTTTTTCCTTCACCCAACAAAATCCCGCTTCCCCGGATGCCGAACCATCCGAAGAAGCGGGATGCGGCCGCCGTTTCAACTCCTCTGCGGTACCTGCAAACCCTCACGACACCTGCTCGAACTGGCTGTTGTACAGCTCCGCGTAGAAGCCGCCCAGCGCCAGCAGCTCCTCGTGCGTGCCCTGCTCGACGATGTCGCCGTCGCGCATGACCAGGATCAGGTCCGCGTTCTGGATCGTCGACAGCCGGTGGGCGATGACGAAGCTGGTGTGGCCTTTCATCAGGTTTTCCATCGCCCGCTGGATGCGCCGCTCCGTCCGGGTATCCACGCTGGAGGTCGCCTCGTCGAGGATGAGGATCGGCCGGTTGGCCAGAATCGCCCGCGCGATGGTGAGCAGCTGCTTCTGCCCCTGGGACACGTTGCTGGCGTCCTCGTTCAGTTCCATCTGGTACCCGCCCGGCAGGGTCAAAATGAAGTTGTGCGCATACGCCGCCTTCGCCGCCTCGATCACTTCCTCGTCGGTGGCGTCCGGCTTGCCGTAGCGGATGTTTTCCATGATGGTGCCCTTGAACAGCCACGTGTCCTGCAGCACCATGCCGAACAGCTTGCGCAGCTCGTGCCGGTCGAATGCCCTGAGGTCATGCCCGTCCACGGTGATGCGCCCGTCCGTCACGTCATAGAACCGCATCAGCAGCTTGACGATGGTCGTCTTGCCCGCGCCGGTCGGGCCGACGATGGCGACGGTCTGCCCCGGCTTCACCGCGAAGTTGAAGTCGCGGATGACGACCTGGTCCGGCGTGTAGCCGAAGCGGACGTGCTCAAACCGCACTTCGCCGCGGATGCCTTCGATGGACACCGGATCGGCGGGCGCGGCGGGTTCCTCCTCTTCGCCCAGGAACTCGAACACCCGCTCCGCCGCGGCGGCCATCGCCTGCAGCATGCCGGACACCTGCGCCAGCTGGTTGACCGGCTGGGTGAAGTTGCGCACGTACTGGATGAACGCCTGGATGTCCCCGACGGTGATCGAACCGCGGATGGCGAGGAAGCTCCCGAGCACCGTGACCAGCACGTAGCCGAGATTGCCGACGAACATCATCAGCGGAAACATGATGCCGGAGAAAAACTGGCTTTTCCATCCGGCTTCGTACAGCTTGCCGTTCGATTCGTCGAATGCCCGCCGCATCGCCTCTTCCCGGTTGAACGCCTTGACGACGATGTGGCCGCCGTACACTTCTTCCACCAGGCCGTTCACTTTCCCGAGATATTGCTGCTGGGCGGTGAAGTATTTCTGGGTGAATTTGATCATCACGCCCATGAGCGCCACGGACAGCGGCAGGATGGCGAACACCGCCAGCGTCATGAGCGGGCTGATGATCAGCATCATGACGGTGACGCCGATGATGGTGGCCAGGCTCGTGATCAGCTGGGTGACGCTCTGGTTCAGGTTGTGGGCGAGCAGGTCCACGTCGTTGGTGATGCGCGACAGCACGTCGCCGACGGTGTTGCCCTCGAAATATTTGAACGGCATCCGGTGGATCTTCTCGCTGATCTCCTGGCGCAACCGGTAGCCGACCTTCTGGGCGATGCCCGTCATGATCCAGCCCTGCAGGAACCCAAGCAGCGCGCTGACGCCATACAACCCGAGGAGAAAAAGGAGAATCGACGCGATCCGGTCAAAATCGATGCCGCCGGTGCCCGTCACCTTCGCCACAAGCCCGTTGAACAGTTCCGTGATCGCGTTGCCCAAAATTTTCGGGCCGACGATGCCGAACACGGTGCTGCCCGCCGCCAGGACGACCACCGCAAAAAACGCGTACTTGTACCGCCCGAGATAGGCGATGATCTGGCCGATGGCGCGGCGGAAGTTTTTCGGCTTCTCGCCGAATCCGACCGGCCCGTGGCCGGGGCCGAAACGGGGACCCGGCCGCCGGCCGAAGCCGTGCCGCGGCATGGCCGGCGGATGGCCGCCGGGAGCCGCGCGGCGGTCCCGCCCGTCTTGACGGTCCTGTTGCGGCAGGNCCGCCTCATCCTGCATGCCTTCCGGTTTCCGGTCCATCAGCGTTCACTCCCTTCAAGGCCGGCCACGAGGCCCGGCAGCTGGCTTCTTGCGATTTCCTGATACGCCGGACACGTGCGGAGCAGTTCGTCATGGGTGCCGATGCCGGCCACCCGGCCGTCGTCCAGCACGATGATGCGGCTCGCGTTCATGATCGTGCTGATGCGCTGGGCGACGATGAACACGGTGGCGTCCTTCACCCGGTCGTGGAGCGCCCGCCGGAGCGCCGCGTCGGTCTTGTAGTCCAGCGCCGAGAAACTGTCGTCAAAAATGTAGATTTTCGGCCGCCTGGCGATCGCCCGGGCGATGGACAGCCGCTGCTTCTGCCCGCCGGAGACGTTGCTGCCGCCCTGGGCGATCGGGTGGTCGTAGCCGTGTTCCTTTTCGAGGATGAACGGTTCCGCCTGGGCAATCCGCGCCGCCTCTTTCATATCCTCGTCCGGAATGTCGTCGCCGCCGAATTTCAGGTTGGAGGCGATGGTGCCGGAGAACAGCACCGCCCGCTGCGGCACGTAGCCGATGAGGCGGCGCAGCTCCCGCTGGGTCATGTCGCGGACGTCCACCCCGTCGATGGTGATGCGGCCTTCCGTCACGTCATGAAAGCGCGGGATGAGGTTGACGAGGGTCGATTTGCCGCTGCCCGTGCCGCCGATGATGGCGGTGATTTCCCCGGGGCGCGCCGTGAAGCTGATGCCTTCCAGGGCGTTGCGCTCGGCGCCGGGGAAGCGGAAGGCGACGTTGTGGAACTCGACGACGCCTTTCCATTCCCGCATGCCGCCCGGGGCGCCGGCCGGTCGTCCGGCTTCGTTCCGGCCGCCGTCTTGCTCCGTCCCGGCCGCCGGCGCATCGGCCGGACGTTCCGGATCCCGGATCGACGGCTCCGTCCGCAGCACTTCTTCGATCCGGCCCGCCGCCACCACGGCGCGCGGCAGCAGGACGGACACCATGGTCAGCATCATGAAGCTCATGACGATCATGATCGTGTAGGCGATGAAGGCGATCATGTCGCCCACGAGGAGGCGCCCCTGCTCGATGCTTTTCGCCCCGAACCAGACGATGAGCAGCGTGACGCCGTTCATGATGAGCATCATGCCCGGGAACATGAACGTCATGACCCGGTTCGTAAACAGCTGCGTCCGCATCAGGTCCCGGTTCGCCTCCGCGAAGCGCCGCTCCTCGTGCGCCTCGCGGCTGAAGGCGCGGATGACGGACATGCCGGCCAGAATTTCCCGGCTGACCAGATTGAGCCGGTCCACCAGCGCCTGCATCCGCTTGAACTTCGGCATGGCGATGCCGACCAGGAGGCCGACCAGGATGCTGACGGCGACGAGCGCCACGCCGATGATCCAGCTCATGCCGGTCTCGGTGCCGAGCACCTTCAGCACCCCGCCGATGCCGAGGATCGGGGCGTACAGCACCATCCGCAGCAGCAGGAAAATGACCATCTGCACCTGCTGAATGTCGTTCGTGCTCCGGGTGATGAGGGAAGCGGTGGAAAACCGGTCCATCTCGGCGCTGCTGAACGACACCACGTTCCGGAACACCCGCACCCGGAGGTCCCGGCCGACTTTCGCCGAGGTGACGCTGGCGATCAGGCCGGCCAGAATCGACGCCGTGATCATGGCGAGGGTGACGCCGAGCATTTTGCCGCCGACGCTCCACAGGTAGCGGTTCTGGATGCGGGCCATATCCAGCCCGAGCGCCTCGTATTCCGCCTTGACGCGGAGGATCGCCCGCTGTTCCATCATGATGGCGGCCAGTTCGCCGAGGGCGGCCTCCGCTTCCCGTTTCTTCGCCAGCAGATCCCCGCGGGTGACGAGCCCCGCCTCCAGCGCCCGCTCCAGCTCCGCCAGTTTTCCTTCCCCGGACGCTTCCAGCTCCGCCACGATGGCCAGCGGCGCCGCCAGGATGCCGTTCAGCGCGTCGATGTCGTCCCCGGGCAGATCGCGGAGCGCATAGCGGCCCGGCCCGTCGGGCTCGTAGGCGTCTTCCAGGCGCCGGACGTCTTCATCATCCATGAACAGCTTGAGCCGCTCCATCGTCGTCTCCCGCATCGCATCCGGCACCGCGTTCGGGATGCCGCCCTGCTGGATCCCGACGTCCACCAGTTCGCTGGTGTATTCGGGCAGCGCCAGGTCGCACGCCGCTTGCACGACCAGCAGCAGCACCGTCAGCAGCACGGCGGTTTTCGAGTTTTTCAGTTGGCGCAAAATGGCGAGCATGTCCTTCTCCCGTCCTTTTTGTCCGTATGCCGTTTTCCGTTCATTCCGTAGTTTCCCCGTTCATCCGGCTGATGCCATCCCGCTTTTTCCGCAAAAGGTCCCGGTCCGCGTCGTCCCGGTCCGCGGCGCCGCGTTCCGCCAGGTCCTTCTCGAGAAGTTCCGACAGCCGGTCCATGATGCGCATCAGTTTCCGCGTATCCCGTTCGCCGAGCTCCCGGAGGAGCCGCGCCACGTACTCGAGGATGCCGCGGCGGAAGTCGCGGGCTTTCGCTTCGCCGGCCTCGGTGATGACGACGCGGATTTTCCGGCGGTCGGCCGGATCGGGAAACCGTTTCACCCACCCTTTGCGCTCCATGCTGTTCAGCATGGCGGCCACCCGGGCGGTGCTGACGTCAAGGCCCGCGCAGATGTCCCCCGGCTGGGCTTCCCGCTTGTCGGTCAGCATCTGCAGCACGTACAGTTCCCCCCGGGACAGGTCGGTGAATTTCCGGGCGGCGTGCAGGCGCGTCCAGCGGACCATCTTGCCCAGGAAAAGCGCCGCCAGCTCGTGGTCGGTCATGGGTGTGGCCCTCCGTTCCCGTTCGCTAACAGTGTTATTTGCTAATACGGTTAGCCATTATACCGCGACGGCGGCCGGAATGCAAGCGGACGGGTTGCGGCCGGCCGTGGCCGGACGGATGGCGGGCGGCGGCCGGAACGAGGACCGGAAGCGGACAAAAAGAACGAAGACCGGCAACGGACAAAAAAGAAAAAGCCCCCGGCAACCCGGGGACCCAAGTCCGCATTACTCGTCGTCCTGCGCATGCACCGGCTCCTCGCGGAGTACGGTGTACATGCCGGACGCCTCCTCTTTGCGGGGCGATTCGACGAGGTTGTCCACCCGCACGGTCACGCTTTTGGTCCCGTAGCGGATGGTGATCTCGTCGCCGACCTTGACGGTCGTACCCGCTTTTGCTTCTTTCCCGTTGACGAAGACGCGGCCCTGTTCGGCCACGTCCTTGGCGACGGTGCGCCGCCTGATCAGGCGGGAAAGTTTGAGGAACTTGTCAAGCCGCATTATTTCACGGCTTCTTTAAGCTTGTTGCCCGCCTTGAAGGCCGGCACCTTGGAAGCCGGAATGGTGATGGCCTTGCCCGTTTGCGGGTTGCGGCCGGTGCGGCCTGCGCGCTTGCGGGTTTCGAACGTGCCGAAACCGATCAGCTGCACCTTCTCGCCTTTGGCCAAAGCGGCCGTCACTTCGCCGAGGAAACCGTTCAGAACGGTCTCGACGTCTTTCTTCGTCAAACCGCTCTTCGCCGCAATGTTGTTGATCAGGTCGGTTTTGTTCATCTCTTTTCCTCCTAAATGATTTGTTGCCATGATTTGTCGAAGCCCTGATCCCGCAAGGGATCCCGGCTCCGAGGATCACGCAATATGTATTCTTTCTTTATAAGGAAAATCCTGCTACCTGCCGCAATTTTCATATGATTTTTTTGCGGTTGCCGTCGGATCCTGTCAGGTTTCCCCGCCGTCAGTCCGGCCGGCTCTCCTGCAGCCGCTTGGCCTCCTCCCACCAGCCGTCCATTTCCGCCAGATCGGTGTCGGCAAACGTTTTGCCCGCCTCGCGGAGCCGCTTCTCGATGTGCCGGAACCGGGCGATGAACTTGCGGTTGGCGCGGGCAAGGGCTTCCTCCGGATCCGCGCCGGCAAACCGCGCCGCATTGACGCCCGCGAACAGCAGGTCGCCGATTTCCCCCGCGAGGCGCTCCCTCCTCTCCTCTTCCGGAATGGCGCCGGTCTTGTCCATCAGCTGTCTGATTTCATTTATTTCCTCTTCCACTTTGGCTAATACGTCTTCCGGCCGCGTCCAGTCGAACCCGACGGACGCCGCCTTTTTCTGCAGCTTCAGGGCCGTCAGGAGGGCGGTGAGGTCGCGGGGGATGCCGGACAGGAGGGAGGGCGGTTCCCCGCCGTCGCTCCGGCCGCTTTCCTTCTTCTCCGCCGCCTTCATTGCCTCCCAGTTTTGCAGCGCCTCCTCGGCGCTATCCGCCGACCGGTCGCCGAACACGTGGGGATGCCGGCGGACCAGCTTTTCGTTCAGGCCGGCGATGACGTCCCAGACGGTGAAGGTGCCCGCTTCTTCCTCCATCTGGCTGTGGAGCATGACCTGCAGCAGCAGGTCGCCCAGTTCCTCGCGCATCGCGTCGGGATCGTCGTCGTCGATCGTTTCCAGCACTTCGCACGTTTCTTCGATCAGGTTTTTGCGGATGCTGCGGTGGGTTTGCTCCCGGTCCCACGGGCAGCCTTCGGGGCTGCGCAGGATGCGCACGATCTCGTGGAGCCGCTCGAATTTGCGGTTTTTCAGGCGCTCGTCCCCGTCCGCCCGAAGATAGACGAGGGACATGTTGCCGAAATCGTCGCGCCGGTCCAGCTCGTAGAGCGGAATCGTCTCGATCCGTTCCTCGCCGGGAATGCCGAGGGCGGAGGCGAGCGTCACCGGGTAATCGTCCGGGTACACCTCCATCAGCGCCAGCTTGACGTCGGAGGCGGTCAGCCGGTCGTACACCTGGGCGATCACCGTATGCTGGTCCGGCTGCAGGCGCTCCGGCTTCACGTCGGCGGCATCGAGCAGCTGGAACCCTTCGACCGGGTCGAAACCGAGGCGCAGGAACGCTTCGTCGAGAAAGCTTTCACCGCCTTCCACCGCGACGGGCACGCCGCGGGACGGGGCTTCGTCCAGCAGCATCCGCACCGTCGCCTCCGCCACCCGGGGATGGCCGGGCACGGCATAGACGACCCGGACGCCGGACGCCGCCCGGGCGAACAGTTCGTCGACGATGGCCCGGTACGTCTCCCCGAACGTGCCGTGCCGCTCGTACAGGCCGTCGAACGATTCGAACCGGATGCCTTCCGCTTCGAGAAAGCGGGCGACGGGAAGCCGGGCGGTGCGCAGGTACAGCGCCTCGGCCGAGCGCAGCCGGTTCAGGACGCCGAGGGTGAGCCGGTTTTCGTCGCCGGGACCGAGGCCGGCGACCAGGATGGAACCGGCGGCGGCGCTTGGCATGGTCATGGAAATTCCTCCTTCGTGCTGCTTGTCATTATACCCCAACCGGCCGGTTCCGTGCAGATCCCCTTGCGGACCGGTCATATTTCGCCCAGACAAAAAAAGGCCCTCCCGCCCGCAGAACCCCGCAGGCAGGCGCCGCCGCAAGTTCCGCAGGTGCCGAAGGACCGGTTCGGTCGAAGCCGAATAAACCGTCACTGTTCCATCTGTTTGCCCAGAAAGCCGGCCGCCGTCTCCGCCATTTTCACTTCCAGCTGGTTCATCCGCACGTGGCTGTCCTTGTTCATCATGATCACCGCGCCGATCGGGTCGCCGCCGGAGATGATCGGGGCGATGACGTAGGAGCCGTACGTTTCCGGCATGTCCCGGATGATTTCCGCTTCGCCGCCCGAAGCCTCCAGCACCGTTTTGCGGTTTTCCATGCAGGATTCCACGATGCCGCCGATCGGCTTGTCCAGATAATCTTTCCGGGAACCGCCGGAGACGGCGATGACGTTGTCGCGGTCGGAGATCATGACGATGTGGCCGGTGCTCTCGAAAAGGGATTCGGCATATTCCTTCGCGAAGTCGCCGAGTTCGCCGATGGGCGAGTATTTTTTGAGAATGACTTCCCCGTCCCGGTCCACGAAAATTTCCAGCGGATCGCCTTCCCTGATGCGCAGCGTCCGGCGGATTTCCTTCGGAATGACCACCCTGCCCAGATCGTCGATGCGGCGAACGATACCAGTTGCTTTCATTCATGGTGCCTCGCTTTCATGTAGGGGTTGATTGCTTCTGGTTTCCCGGCTGCCGAAGGGTTCGGTCAATTTCTGCCCATAGTATTCAACTGTTCCCAGACCGTTATGCAGTCGCCTGGCAGGCGGAAACTGGAAACCCGGACGCCCGGAAGCGGCCGGTTCGCCGGTTCAATTGTCAAGAAAATGTCAAAAACCGCCCGCGGCCCGCCGAACGAATCGGCAAGCCCGCGGACGGTTTCGCAAGCATTGGCATGCAGGTTACACATCAAGCCGCATCAGGGCTCCGTGCCGCCGCCCGGTTCCTGCTCCCCGGCGTCTTCCCCGCCGGCGTCCACATTTTCAAACCCTTCCGGCAGCTGCGGTTCGGGCAGGTTCAGTTCCGTCACCAGCTGCGGCACTTCCACATCGACCATATTGAAGAAATACTCGCTCGCCACGAGTTCCCGGATTTCGGCCTTCACATCCTCGAAACCGGGCTGGCGGCGTTCTTCGACGAGCAGCACGTGGTAGCCGTAATTCGTCTTGAACGGCTCGCCGATTTCGCCGACGGGCTGTTCGATGGCCGCCTTCTTGAATTCCTCCGCCCAGAGGGACACTTCGACGTCCTCATACCGGCCGCCGTTGTCCTTCGATCCCGGGTCTTCGGAATATTCCTTGGCCACCGCTTTCCAGTCCGCGCCGTTTTTCAGCTTGATCTGGGCTTCCTTGATCCGCTTCAGCGCTTCTTCCTCCGTGCGCTCGTTGCCTTGTTCATCGGTCAGCCCGACCAGCACGTGGCGCACCGTCGCCCGGAGGAAGGCGTTCGCGTCTTCCGCCAGAATCTCTTCGTATTTCGCCCGCAGCTCGTCATCGGAGAACTTCGTTTCCAGCACCGACTGCAGGTTCAGGCTCATGGCCAGGTACTCTTCGATGTCCTTCAGCGTGATGCCTTCCGCCTGCAGGAACTGCTCCACGCCCTTCCGGTATTCCTCGTCCTGGTCCAGCGTGTTTTCCAGGGTTTTGATCATTTCGGCGGCGGTTTCGCGATTTTTCTTGACGGTCTCCCCGTCGGCTTCCGACGCGATGAGCCGGGTGGCGATCAGCCGGTACAGCATGTCCTGCTTGAAGGAAGGCAGCATTTCGTAAAAGCCGTACATTTCGTTCAGGTTGAGGAACTTGTGCGCGCCCAGGTACGAAATGAGCTGTCTTCCCGTCACTTCGCCGCCGTCGTAGCGGGCCACGACGGACGACGGGTCGATGCCCCCGACGCTCGGACCCTCGCTTTCCTCGCCTTTTCCGCAGGCCGCAAGGATCACCGCGGCGAGCGCCGGCACCAGCAGGATCGCCGCCAGGCGGCGCATCCGGCGGCCCGCCGGGACGCGTTCGTTCCGGGCCGTTCGTTCATTGTGCGGCATGATGCAAATCTCCTTTCGTGGCAAGGACCCGTTCGAGTCCCGTCATCAGTTGTTCCAGCAGGTCCAAAAGTCCGTCGGCGTCGAGGCCTTTTCCTTTGACCGTCAGCACCTGGACGGGATCGTCCGTCGCCTGCAGCCTTGCTCTGATGTCCGCCGGGAGCGCGTTCAGACCGGCCCGTCCGGGCAGCTCCTTGCGGCCCGGCAGGAAGCGGATCACCACGTCGCTGCCCTTGCGCCGGAACGATTCGATGCCGAGGGCGCGGGCGTGCACGCGGAGCCGGGCCACGGCCAGCAGGCGCTCCACCTCCCGCGGCGGATCGCCGAACCGGTCGGTCAGTTCGTCGTGCAGGTCGTCCGCCGCTTCGAGGGAATCGACGACGGCCACCTTTTTGTACACTTCAATCTTCTGAATACTATCATAAATGTACGAGGAAGGTAAATAGGCGTCGATGTCCAGATCGATCTGCACGTTCACCGGTTCCGGTTCCGCCGCCGCCTCCACGCCGTCATACGCGGCCTTGCGCTTCCGGATTTCCTCCGCCAGCATCTGGGAGTACAGCTCGAAGCCGACGGAGGCGATGAACCCGTGCTGTTCCGGGCCGAGCAGGTTGCCCGCGCCGCGGATGGCCAGGTCGCGCATGGCGATTTTGAACCCGGAACCGAGCTCGGTGAATTCCTTGATCGCCTGCAGCCGCTTTTCCGACACTTCGTTCAATACTTTGTCCTTCTGGTACGTCAAATACGCGTAGGCGATCCGGTTGCTCCGCCCGACGCGGCCGCGGAGCTGGTACAGCTGGGCAAGCCCCATCTTGTCCGCATCGTAGACGATCAGCGTATTCACGTTCGGAATGTCCACGCCCGTCTCGATGATGGTGGTGCTCACCAGCACGTCGAATTCGCCTTCGAGGAAATCGAGGATCGTCGCCTCCAGTTCCTGTTCGGCCATCTGCCCGTGGGCGACGGCGATCCGCGCGTCCGGCACGAGGCTCTGCACGAAATCGGCCATCTGGTGGATGCCCTGGACGCGGTTGTACAGGAAATACACCTGGCCGCCCCGCGCCAGCTCCCGCTCGATCGCCTCCCGCACGAGGGTCGGGCTGAACTCCACCACGTACGTCTGCACCGGAAACCGGTTTTCCGGCGGCGTTTCGATGATGGACAGGTCCCGGACGCCCAGCATGGACATGTGCAGCGTCCGCGGAATCGGCGTCGCCGTCAGCGTCAGCACGTCCACGTTCGCCTTCAGCATTTTGAGCTTTTCCTTGTGGGTGACGCCGAACCGCTGCTCCTCGTCCACGATGAGCAGGCCCAGATCCTTGAACTTCACGTCCTTCGACAAAAGCCGGTGCGTCCCGATGACGATGTCCACCGTGCCCGCCGCCAGCCCGCGGATCGTCTCCTGCTGCTCCTTGCGGGAGCGGAAGCGGCTCAGCACGTGGATCGACACGGGAAAGCCGGAAAACCGCTCCCGGAACGTTTCATGGTGCTGCTGCGCCAAAATCGTCGTCGGCACGAGCACCGCCACCTGCTTGCCGTCCATGACCGCCTTGAAGGCGGCGCGGATGGCCACCTCCGTTTTCCCGTAGCCGACGTCGCCGCAAAGCAGCCGGTCCATCGGCCGGCTTTTCTCCATGTCCGCCTTGATTTCGCGGATCGCCCGCAGCTGGTCCGGCGTTTCCTCGTACGGGAACATCGCTTCGAACTCGGCCTGGTACGGCGTGTCCGGCGAGAAGGCGAACCCCGGCGCCGCCTGCCGCTCCGCGTACAGCCGGATCAGATCGTCGGCGATGTCCTGCACGGACTTGCGCGCCCGGCTTTTCGCTCGCTGCCAGTCCGCGCCGCCCATCTTGGACAGCTTCGGCTCCTTGTCGTCCGCCCCGACGTATTTCTGCACCAGGTCGATCTGGTCGATGGGCACGGAAAGCCGGTCGCCGCCGGCGTACTGGATGTGCAGATAATCCCGGTGGATGCCCGCCACTTCCAGCGTGCCGATGCCGAGAAACTTCCCGATGCCGTGATGGATGTGCACCACGTAGTCGCCGGGCTTGAGCTCGAGGTAGCTTTTGATCCGCTCCGCGTTTTCGATCTTCCGGTCGCTCTTGCGCACCTTGCGCTGGCGCTGGCTGAACACTTCGCCTTCCGTGATGACCGCCAGGCGCACCGACGGCAGTTCGAACCCGTTCTGCAGGTTGCCGTCGACGATTTCGGGCACCGGAATCTGGTAGTCCGTCAGCACCCGGCGCACCCGGTCCGCCCGCTCCCTGCCCGCCGCCAGCACCATGACCCGCGTGCCGCTTTTCGTCCACCGCTCCATCTCCGCCTTCAGCACGTGCATCTGGCCGTGGAAATTCTGCATCTGCCGGCAGACGAAGCCGACGACGTTCTGCGGGGACGCCTGGGGAACCTGCCGCAGAAAAAGGGACAGGTAGACGGTCTGGAACGGCTTTGCATGCAGCACTTCGTCCATGCTTTTCGCCAGCTCGGTTCCCGGCAGCATTTTTCCCGCCGCCAGCATGTCCGCGATCATTTCCCCTTCGTCGCGGTCCATCTGGCGGGCCGTTTCGATGAGCCGGAGCGGTTCGTCGATGAAAAGGAGCGTGTCGTCGGGCATGTAGTCGAAAAGAGTGGTGCGTTCCGGATACAACACGGCGATGTATTTGTAAATGTCGGTGAACGACGCCTGCTCCCGCAGCCGTTCAACGTCGTGCAGGATCGTTTCCCGCAGCCGTTCTTTGGCGAGGCGGTCGGTCATTTTGCCGAGCTGTTCCTCCAGCCGGTCGGCAACCTGCATGGCGGCTTGTTGCAAGCGCTTTCCATCCGTCACGGTCTCCCGTGCCGGCCAGACGGTGATCTGCGTTCGCTTGTCGACGGATCGCTGGTCGGCCGGGTCGAAGGTGCGGATCGAATCGATTTCGTCGTCAAACCATTCCACCCGGTACGGCAGCGGCTCGTTCAGCGGGAAGAAATCGACGATGCCGCCCCGCACGGCCATCTCGCCCGGCCGCTCCACCCGTTCGGCCCGTTCATAGCCGATTTCCGACAGCCGGCGGACGAACGCCTCCAGCGGCAGCTCCTGGCCGACGGACAGCTCCACCCGGGATTCCGCGAACACCCGGGGCGGCGGGACCAGTTTGCGGACGCCGGCGTAGGGCGCCACGACGATGCCCCGGTTGCCGACGGCGAGCCGGCTCAGGGCGTCAATCCGCCGGGACAACAGGTCCGGGCTGGCCAGCGCCCCTTCCGCCACCGTCAGTTCGTGGGCCGGATACAACAGGGCCGATTCCGGCAGCAATTCGTTCAGGTCTTCCGCGATTTTCTGGGCGGCGAACATGTTGTGCGCCAGCACGAGCACCGGCCGTCCGAGCTCCCGGGCGGCGGCGGCGATCATGACCGCTTTCGCCGAACCGGCCAGGCCCGACACGAGCTGTTCCCGGAACCCCTGCCGCACGCCGGACATCACGTTTCCGAAATCCGGTTCTTCCGCGAACGCGCGAAGCAACTCTTCCATTTGCGGAATCCCGCTCCTCTCCTTTCACAAAAAGCGAAAAACGGCTTTCACGCCAAAAAAACCCGAAAAAGCCCCGCATCCGCGCCGCCCGATTCCGACGGGCCGCCGCGCGGCCGGAACTTCGCAAGTTGATTGACGGCGGACGCCGCCGTCATTGCAGCGGATTGCCCACGAGGGCCAGTTCGGGGTAACTGTCCAGCGTTTGGCGGCAATAGTCGCACGTCAGGCGGATTTCCAGGCCGCCCCGCCCGTCGCTGGCGATCATGTCCACCCGCTCTTCCGGGGTCAGAAAGTGGAACCCGAGCTGGTATTCGCTCAGCCCTTCGCCGTTGATTTCGCCGATGGGCATGCGGCAATGCCGGCATACATATTTCACGGTCATGATATGCCTCCGGGAGTCGTTTTATCACTCCCAGTTTGCCCATTTCGGCCCCGGTTATCCGCCCGTCCGCCGCCGGCGCCTCATCCGTTGTATTTGGCCATCACCCGGTCGAAGGGCGCCGCCAGCGCCTCCGTCAGGGCGTCCGCCACCCGGTCCAGCACCCCGTCCAGCTGTTCCCGCTCCGCTTTGGAAAAATCGCCGAGCACGTAGTCGATGACGTCCAGATGCGCCGGCGGCCGGTCGATGCCGATGCGGATCCGGTTGAACTGCTCGGTGCCGAGATGGGCGATGACCGATTTCATGCCGTTGTGCCCGCCGGCGCTGCCCTTCTGCCGCAGGCGGATGCGCCCGAGGGGCAGGTCCAGGTCGTCGTAGATGACGATGCCTTCCTCCGGCGCCGATTTCGTGAAGTCGAGGAAGGCGCGGATCGCCTCCCCGGACAGGTTCATGAACGTCTGGGGTTTCAGCACCGCCACTTTGACGCCGTCCACGATCCCTTCGCCGTACAGCGACTTGAACTTTTCCTTCGTCACGGCAATGCCGTGCCGCCCGGCAAACCGGTCCACCGCCATGAATCCGGCGTTGTGCCGGTTGCCGGCGTATTTCCGGCCGGGGTTGCCGAGTCCGACGATCCATTTCACGGGCATGTACTCCTCTTCTCAGACCGGAGCCGTTTCCGCCTTCCTGCCGCGGCCCGCCGGTTCCTCGAACAGCTTGCTGACCGACAGCTCCTCGTGGACGCGGATGATCGCTTCCCCGACGAGCGGCGCCACGGACAGCACGCGGATTTTCGGGGACGGATGGGGATGGGTGATCGGAATCGTGTTGGTGACGATGATTTCCTTGATCGGCGCGCGGTCCAGCCGCTCCATCGCCGGCCCGGAGAGGACCGGGTGGGTGCAGCAGGCGTAGATGTCCCGCGCCCCTTCCTTCAGCAGCGCTTCCGCCGCCAGCACGACGGTGCCCGCCGTGTCGATGATGTCGTCGATCAGGATGCACGTCTTGCCCCGCACGTCGCCGATGATGTTCATCACTTCGCTGACGTTCGGCTCCGGGCGGCGCTTGTCGATGATGGCGAGCGGCGCCTGCAGGTCGTCCGCCAGCCGGCGCGCCCGCACCACGCCGCCGTGGTCCGGGGACACCACCACGATGTCGGAAAGCTGCTTCTCCCGGAAATACTGGCCGAGGATCGGCACGCCGATGAGGTGGTCCACCGGGATGTCGAAGAACCCCTGGATCTGCATGGCGTGCAGGTCCAGGGAGATGACGCGGTCCGCGCCGGCGGTTTCGATCAGGTTGGCCACCAGCTTGGCCGTGATCGGATCCCGCGCCCGCGCCTTGCGGTCCTGCCGCGCGTAGCCGTAATACGGCATGACGACGTTGATCGTCTTGGCGGAAGCCCGCTTCAGGGCGTCGATCATGATCAGGACTTCCATCAGATGGTCGTTGACCGGCGCGCAGGTGGACTGGATGACGAAGCAGTCGCACCCCCGCACGCTCTCCTCCAGGCGAATCTGGATTTCGCCGTCGGAAAACCGCTGGACTTCCGCGTTGCACAACGGCACGCCGATGCATTCGCTGATCTCCCGGGCCAGCTTCCGGTTGGAATTGCAGGTGATCAGCTTCAGTTTGTTGTCCCCGTACATTTTCTTGGTCATTCCTTACGCTCCGTCCCTTTGTGCTCCGTCATTCGGTTTTTTTGTTTTTCGCCTGGATGCGCGCCCTGAGCACCTTCGCGTATCCCGGTTTGTTGACCTGCCGGCTGCGGGCGATGGCCAGATCGTCGTCGCCCACGTCGCTGGTGATGGTCGATCCCGCCACGACGTAGGCGTTCCGGCCGACGGTCACCGGCGCGATCAGGTTGCTGTTGCTGCCGATGAAGGCGCCGTCGCCGATGACGGTCCGGTGTTTGGCCACCCCGTCGTAGTTGGCCGTGATGACCCCGCACCCGATGTTCACGCCGGCGCCGATTTCCGCGTCGCCGACGTAGCTCAGGTGGGGCACCTTGCTGCCCGTTCCGACGGACGCGTTTTTGATCTCCACGAAATCGCCCACCTTGACGCCGTCGGCCAGCTTCGTGCCGGGACGCAGGTAGGCGAACGGGCCGATGCTGACGTTCTCGCCCGTTTCCGCCTCCGCGAGCACCGACCGGATCACCTTCGAGCCGCGGCCCACCACGGAGTCCGCGATGTCCGCCTGCGGTCCGATTTCGCACTCCTCGCCGATGACGGTGCGGCCGCGGAGGACGCATCCCGGCCAGATCACCGTGTCCCGCCCGATCCGCACGTCCGCCTCGATGTACGTCGTCTCCGGATCGATCAGCGTGACCCCTTCCAGCATGTGCCGGCGGTTGATGCGCCGGCGCATGAGCGCTTCGGCTTCGGCGAGCCCGATCCGGTCGTTGACTCCGGCGGCTTCCGCCGGATCGGCGGCCGTCACCACTTCGGCCGTCTCGCCGTCGCCGCGCAGGATGCCGATGACGTCGGTCAAATAGTATTCGCCCTGGGCGTTCCGGTTGGTCACCCGGCGGAGGGCGGCGAACAGCTTGCGATTGTCGAAACAGTAGACGCCCGTGTTGATTTCCCGGACGGCCCGCTCGCTCTCGCTGCAGTCCTTCTCCTCCACGATGGCCGCCAGGCGGCCGGACGCGTCGCGCACGATCCGGCCGTATCCCGTCGGATCGTCCACGACGGCCGACAGCACGGTGACCGCGGCGCCGCTCCGGCGATGGGTGTCCACCAGCCTGCGCACCGTGTCATCCGTCAAAAGCGGCATATCGGCATAAAGCACCAGCGTTGTGCCGTCTTCGCCGCCGATCAGCGGTTCGGCCTGCAAGACGGCATGGCCGGTGCCGAGTTGTTCTTCCTGCAAGGCAAACGCCGCGCGCGCGCCGACGATGCGCCGCACCTGCTCCGCCTCGTGGCCGACCACGACGACGGTCCGGTCCGCGGCCAGGCGCTCGATGAGATCCATCGCGTACAGAATCATCGGTTTGCCGCAAACCGGATGCACCGTCTTGTGGCGCCCGGATTTCATCCGTTTGCCCAGACCGGCCGCAAGTACCACCGCGTGAAGCGGCATGCCCAGCACCTCCGTCCAGGGTTTCGCCAGTTCCCACCTTTGAATCATAGCCTACTTTCGGGCAAAAGAAAAGAGAGCCGTTTGCCGACTCTCTTTCGCCTGCATCCCTTTGTTCACGCGCCTTCTTCGATGACCGATTCCGCTTCCTCCGCCTGGGCGGCGCGTTCGTATTCCTGCAGGACGGCGCTTTGGATTTTTTCCCGGGTTGCCTGGGAGATCGGATGGGCGATGTCGCGGAATTCCCCGTCGGGGGTCCGCTTGCTGGGCATGGCCACGAACATGCCGTTGTTGCCGTCGATCACCCGGATGTCGTGGACGACGAATTCGTTGTCGATCGTAATCGAGGCGATGGCCTTCATCCGCCCTTCCGTGTTGACCCGGCGCAGTCTCACGTCCGTGATTTCCACTTCTGTCACCACCTTTACTGATCGAGAAACAAGAGCTTGGCTATATATTCCACAACTGTTGCGGAAATCCTTCTTGCAATTGTAAATTTTTTTGTCATTTTGCCAGCGCGGCGATCATTTCGATTTCCACCAGCACGTCCTTTGGCAGCCGGGCCGCCTGGACCGTCGAACGGGCGGGGGCGTGCCCGCCGAAAAATGCGGCATATTCTTCGTTCATCGCGGCGAAATCGTTCATGTCGCGGAGGAACACCGTCGTTTTGACGACGCGGGATTTGTCGCTGCCCGCCGCCTCCAGCACCGCCTGCAGATTGGCCAGCACCTGCCGCGTCTGCTCGCGGATGCCGCCTTCCACCAGGTTGCCCGCGGGATCCAGCGGGATCTGGCCGGACGTGAACACGAAATCGCCGCATTTGACCGCCTGGGCGTACGGGCCGATGGCGGCCGGCGCCCGGTCGGTCGAGACCTTCTCAATGGCCAACGGAATCCGCTCCTTTCTTCTCGGACAATTTGGCGAAATAGTTGCCGGGCTCGATGCGGATTTTTTTCGTCGCGGGATCGACGCCGGCCAGCTTGGCCAGCGACAGGTAATCGGTGACCAGATGCTCTCCTTCGCCGACATCCCCCGACTCCACGAAAACGCCCACGCCCTGCACCGAGGCGCTGAATTCCTGCAGCAGGTCCATCATGCCCTTGACGGTGCCGCCGGCCCGCATGAAATCGTCCACGATGAGCACGCGGGCGTTCTCCTTGAGGGCGCGGCGGGCGAGGGACATCGTCCGGATCCGCTTCGAGGAGCCGGACACGTAGTTGATGTTGACGCTGGACCCTTCCGTCACCCGGTTGTCGCGCCGCACGATGACGACGGGCACGTTCAGCCATTGCGCCGTGGCGCAGGCGATCGGGATGCCCTTCGTCTCCACGGTCATGACCACGTCCGGTTCCCGGTCGGCGAAGGCCGACGCGAACATGCGCCCGATCCGGCCCACCACCTCCGGCCGGCCGAGCAGATCCGACATGTACAGGTAGCCGCCCGGCAAAATCCGCTCCGGCTGGTCCAGCTGGCGGCAAACGTCATCGATGAACGACCGGGCTTCCGCCTCGCCGATCTTCGGCACGTATTTCACGCCGCCCGCCGCGCCGGCCACCGTCACCAGCTCGCCGAGCTCGCGGTCGGCCAGCACGTCCCGGATGATCGCCAGATCCTCGCTGATGGACGATTTGGCGGAGCGGTAGCGGTCAACGAACGTTCCGAGGGGTATGAGACGGTGGGGATTGGCCAGCAGGTACTGGGTCATGTCCACCAGCCGGGCGCTCCGTTTCAGTTTGCTCATCCGGTTTCTCTCCCTCCGCCGGCGTTTTCGCGCGTTTTCGGACATTGTCGGCATCGTCGGCATCATCGACGGTTGTCCGGTCCGGATTTTCGCCAATTCCGAATAATTTAATGTCAATATACCATTTTTGTCCGGGTTTCCGCAATTTGAATGTTTGCTCGGTCCGCAGGCCCGGTGCGCCGGCACTTTCCGCCGGCTCAGTCCGCCGGCGCCATCGGCGCCGGCAGCATCCGCACCACCGTCACGTCCTTGCAGAATCCGCGCAGCCCGTTGTAGATGCGGGCGGCCTTCGACCGCCGTTCGGTCAGGCCGAACACCGTCGGGCCGCTGCCGCTCATGAGCGCCGCATCGGCCCCGAGCCGCAGCATGGCCTCCTTCAGCCTGCCGATTTCCGGATGCATCCGGATCGTCACGTTTTCCAGCACGTTGCCGAGGGATGCGCACAGCTGCCGGTAATCGCCCTCCGCCATCGCCGAAAGCACGGCGGACAGTTCCGGATGCCGGGCGATCCGGTCCGCCCGCAGCCGCCCGTACACGGTGGCCGTGGACACGTGGATCGGCGGCCTGGCCAGCACGACCCAGCATGATATCGGATTGTCCACCGGCGTCAGCACTTCGCCGCGGCCCCGGGCGACGGCCGTGCCGCCGGTGACGCAGAACGGCACGTCGGACCCGAGCTCCGCCGCCAGCGTCCGAAGCTCGTCCGCGGTCAGCCCGAGCCGCCAGAGCCGGTTCAGCCCGCGCAGCGCGGCGGCCGCATCGCTGCTGCCGCCGGCCAGCCCGGCGGCCACCGGGATGCGTTTCTCCAGGTGAATATGGACGCCCGTCCGCACATTGTATCGTTTTCTGACCAGTTCGGCGGCCTGCACCACCAGATTCCGGCCGTCGAGCGGAATGCCCCCCGACGGGCTCGTCAGCCGGATTTCGCCGCCGTCCAGTTCGGACAGCGTCAGACGGTCGGCCAGGTCCACCATGGTCATGACCATTTCCACTTCGTGATAGCCGTCCTCCCGCTTGCGGAGCACGTCCAGCAGCAGGTTGATTTTGGCCGGCGCCTTCTCGTAGCATTTCATGTCGCTCACCGTATTCAGTCGCCGTCTCCGGTCGGTCTTCCACCCATTCTAGCAAAACAAAAGGCAAAAAGCGAAGGCGCGGCGCCTTCGCTTTGTTGCCCGGAGAACGGTCGGACCGTTACCTCCGCCAGTAGCCGGGAGGCCTGGGGGCGGTTCCCGCCAGGGACTGTTCCGCCAGCTGGATCGCCCGCTTGACCATGTTGCCGGCTTCTTTGGCCGTGATCGCGCCCCATCCTTCCCGCTCGATCTTGTGCGCGAAGCCGAGGTCGCGGGCCAGCTCCATTTTGAACGATTCCGTCATGATGCCGCGTCGTCTGCGGCCCATGGCCGCTCCCTCCTTTCCCGGGCCGTCTTCCCGGCCCCGTCCATAGTATGCGGATCTCCCCGGCAAATAAAACCCGCGCGCCGATCCCCCGCCGCCCCGCCGCCGGCAGCCCGGGATCGCCGAGGGACAGCTGACACGCCGACAGACAGCTGGCACGCCGATCGACGGGCCGGCACGCCGATCGACGGGCCGGCACGTCGATTGACGGGCCGGCAAACCGGCGGACGGGCCCGCGGCACCGCACGCCGCACGGCTGCAAAACGGCAAAAAAACACCGGATCCCTTGCCGGGGATGCCGGTGCCAGATCTCGAGGACGGTTTCGATCACGCCTGCGCGTAGCTGATCCGGAACTGCCCTTTCTCATCATCGCAGACCACCACTTCGACCGATTCGGTCAGGATGTCCGCATAACTGTACGAAACGCGTTTGAACGAGTGCTGTTCCTCGTCCAGCTTCACGATGAACACCGAAGGGTAGGTTTCCTCCAACACGCCGCTGCGCTCAATGGTCTTGCGGCGACCGCCATTGGCCTTCAGCTTGATTTTGCGCCCCACATATGCATCCAAGCTTGCCTTGATTTCGGCGAGAGCATTTTTGGTCATAGTGAGCTACCACCTCTTTCCACGGTCCATTATACCGCAGAAACAGGTGCATTGTCAATCAAAGTGAAATATTATAACAGCCGCGAAAACGCTTTGTCAACGGCATTTGTCGCGGTTTCCGGGGGACGGGGTGCAAAAATTGCCACGCGTTTGACGGGTTGCATCCGTTTGCGTCGCTTATCGCCTCAATACTCCAGCCGGGGCAGGCCGACCCGGTGGCTGCCTTTCGTCTCGATGCCGCCGAGGCCGTCCAGTCCGCTGACCGTGTGGCGGATGACGCTGTAGATGTTCACCGTGTCCCGGATCGACGTGAACGCCACTTTCGCCGCGACGTAAACGGGATCCAGGTAATGGATCAGGATGCGGGCCGGCGAACTGGCAAAATTGGCCCCCGCCTGCAGCAGCGCCTCGAAGTGGGACTGGCACGCCCCGGCGATGACCGCCAGCGCGTCCCGGTTTCGCTCGTATTGCCGGGCGATTTTGACCGCGTTGACAAAATGGTGGGAATTTTTGTAGTTGCCGATGAAGTGGCGGTCCACCCCCGGCCGCCGGACAAGCCCGTCATGGCCGGTGATGACGAGGATGTCGGGCTTCACTTCGGGCAGCAGCCGGTACACCGCTTCCGCCATCATCGATTCGTGGACGTGATGGCCCACGGCCGGAATGCCGAGGTTGCGGTACACCTGGAGGCATTTGTTCAGATAGTTCGCGTCGCCGTCCAGGTGCAGCACCTTGCCGGGCAATTCGAAAAACGGCGGGCGATCCGGCGCCGCCACGGTCCGGTCCCTTTCCCGGGACAGTTCGATGGTGCGGGCGAATTCCGCCGCCTTGAGCCGGACGTTCTCCGTCGGCCGGTGCTGCGCCGGTTCCGCCACCCGGACCAGATCGCTGTACGCCGCGTCCGCCAGCAGCCGGAACTCGACCCCCTTCAGCAGCGCCAAGTGCCGTTCCAGCGCCTCGATGCGGAACAGGACATCCTCCCCGTACGATTTGCGCGTCACCAGATCGCCTTCCCGCCACATCGGCGCCTCTCCCTTCGAACATTCTGCTTTCCATCCTATGGGCGGTTGCGGCATTTGGTGCCTGGAAGTCCGGGACATGGGCGCATGGCGGGAGCCACGGTGGCGGACGGATTTCGTGCCGTGGGCTCGCGAGAGCGAAGGAGCTTCAGCAACGAATGGATGGCATGCCGTGGGTTCGAAAACGTTTCATCAAAAAAATGACGTTTTGTTCGAAAAATCGCACAAAATCCGCCCAGCGACGCGTTCCGCCACCGATTTTGTTCGATTTTTCGCACAAAACGCCACCGAAAAGCCCGAATATCAAATTTTTTTGATGCAATTTCACACAAAATTTCCGAGCCCCCGTTGGAGCGCCCGGATCGACCGGATCGCCTGAACCGCCGGACCGCACGGATCGCCCGGACCGCCTGGATCGTCGCGTTTCCGGTCCTTATGGCCCGTCCGGCCCTGCCGGTCGGCCGCCTGTCCAGCAGACAGATGCCCGCTTCAGCCGGCGGACCCGCGCTTCAGCCGGCGGGCCAGCGCATCGCCCAGCGCGGCGAATTCGGCGATGGACAGCGTCTCGCCGCGCCGGCCAGGGTCGATGCCCGTTTCGGCGAGGGCGGCCAGCAGCGCTTCTTTCCGATCTTTGCCGAACCGGGCCTGCAGATTGTTGAGGAGCGTTTTTCGCCGCTGGGCAAACGCCGCCCGCACCACGTCGAACATGAACGATTCGTCCTCCGTCTTGACCCGCGGCCGGTCCAGCTTCCGCAGCCGGATGACGGCGGAATCGACGTCCGGCCGCGGAATGAACACCGTTGGCGGCACGACGGCGGCGACTTCCGCCTCGCAGCGGTATTGCACGGCGATGCTGAGGGACCCGTAGGCTTTGCTGCCCGGAGGAGCAGCCAGCCGTTCCGCCACTTCCTTCTGCACCATCACCACGATGAATTCCAGCGGCAGATCCGTTTCCAGCAGGGACATGAGGATCGGCGTCGTCACGTAATAGGGCAGGTTGGCCACGACGCTCGCCGCCTTCAGGCCGGAAAACCGTTCGGCAAACAGGCGGGGCAGATCCATGGCGAGGATGTCCCCGTGGATGACGGCCACATTGCCGTACGGCGCCAGCGTTTCTTCCAGAACGGGCAAAAGCCGCCGGTCGATTTCCACCGCCACCACCCGGCCGGCCGCCTCCGCCAGATGCTGGGTCAGGGCGCCGATGCCGGGGCCGATCTCCAGCACGCCTTTCTCCTTGTCCAGCTCGGCGGCGCGGACGATGTTCCGCAGCACGTTGGCGTCCACCAGGAAGTTTTGTCCGAGGCTTTTTTTCGGCGCGATGCCGTATTTGCGCAGGATGGCCGCCGCCTGGGCGGGATGCGACACGTTCACGGCCCGTCGACCTCCGCGTCCGGCGCGAATCCGGCCTCCGCCATCGCGCGGACCAATTCTTCCCGCGTAATGCCGAACATGCGGCACCGCTTGAAAAACTGCTTGCCGTTGCCGTAGCCGATCCCGAGCCGCTTGCCGACTTCCAGCCGCCGGGCGGCCGCGTCGGGGCTGTTGATCAAACCGGCGTCCGCCAGGAACGACCACTCCACGTCCGATTCGGGGCCGGCGTATTCGCTGCGCACCCCGTCCAGCGCCCGGCGGATCGCCTCCGGACTGGCGTGCTCGACGCCGATTTCCCCTCCATGGCGGGCATCCTCCCGGTTCAGGAAGGCGTGCTTGCATCCCGGCACCGCCGCGGCGATCAGCTTGCGGATGCGTTCCCCCGGGTGGTCCGGATCCGTCAGGATGATGACGCCCCGGCGCTCGTTGGCGAGACGGATCCGCTCGATCGTCTCCGCGCTGACGGCCGACCCGCCGGTCTCGATCGTATCCGCCTCCACCGCCCGCCGGATGGCGGCGGTGTCTTCCTTGCCTTCCACGACGATGACTTCCCTGATCAAATGCGCCCTCCCGCTTCCCGTCCGGCGCCGGCGCCCGCCGCGCGGCCGCCGGCCCTTGTTCGATCCGATACTTCATTGTAGATGACCCGGCGGCCCGGGGGCAAGTTTCGCGGCGAAAACCGGCCGCCGTTCGGGGCCGCCGGCGGGCGGCCCAAACCCGGACCGCCACAGGGCAGCCGGCGTACGACCCGAACCCGGACCGCCGTCGGCCGCCGGGCGCGCGATCCGGCCATGCAAAAAGCCGGCCCGAAGGCCGGCTCATCCGTCAGCAACTTTGGTTGGTGATCAAGGCACCCCCGGTCAACGCCTTGCACAGCCGCATCGACCGGCGCCTTCCTCGGCGCCTTCCGCGGCGCGTTCCGCACCCTTCATCAACGCCGTCCGCAGCCTTCGGGCTTCCTCACTCGAGCCCTTCCGGCTTGTCCGGCCCGATGATGTACACCGTCACCCCGCGCTTCCGGCTGAACGGGGCCTCGTCGACGTCGTCGAAATAGACGTCGATCTTGTTGCCCTTGACGGCGCTGCCGGTGTCCTCCGCCCTGCGGAAGCCGACGCCTTCGATGTACACCCACCAGCCGAGCGGAATGACGTTCGGGTCGACGGCGATGGTGCGGCCTTCCTCCACCCGGGTGCCGGTAAACGTGATGCCGTACAGCGGATGGTCCTCGTCCTTGCCTGTCGATTCCGGACCCGCATCGTAGATCGTCAGGGTCACGTCGTGCAGGATCTTCTTGACCCCGAACGTGACGCCGCCCTTCGTGATCGTCTCGATGTCCGGCGACCGGGCCGACAGCACCGTCACCGGGCGCTTCGAGCCGATGGCGACGATCTGCTCCACGCCGGGCGACTTGAGGGTCGAATCGATGACCCGTCTTGCCACGAGGCGGCCGTCTTCATAGACGTTTTCCATCAGTTCGACGATCACGCCCGCCTGGCCTTCCTGCACCACTTTCTCCTTGCCGAGCGCCAGGTTCTTGTCTTCCTTCGTGACCACGGGAAACGGAATTTCCCGCTCGACCTCTTCGTACTCCCGTTCCACGCGGATGACCCGGACGGTGTCGCCGGGCCCGACCCGGGCATCAAGCCCCGGTTCGGTCCGGTCCCAGTTGCCGAGGACGATGCCGAGATCCGCCAGCACGTCCCCGACCGTATCCCCCGCCGCGTGGACGTGCGCCTCTTCGCCGCCGTCCACGAGCACGAGCGGTTTCGTATGCACCACTTCGATGCGCTGGCCCGTTTTGAGAGCGCCCCCGGGCGCGATCACCCGGTCGTGCTCGCCAACCGCGATGCCCCGCTCGGCCAGCAGCTTCTCCACGGAGCCCGCACGGGTTGACACGACGGCGGTTTCGCCGTCCACGACCAATTCCACCTTCTTGAGCGACGTGCCATAAAAAAGCAGCAACAAAAGCGACAGCGACAAAATGCCAACGACGATTCGCCAACGAACCGGCTCCGGCCGCTTCCGTTCCATCCTGATCCCGCAGGCAACGTCGGATGATCGCTCACCATGGGGTCGCAAAAGCATTGCTCCCACGAGAAAAGCTCCTCCTTGTTTGGCCCAACAGTACAGTGTCCCTTCCGACTGGCCGGCCAGGTTCCCATGCGCGCGCGATGACCCGGCCAAGGTGACATTGCAGTCGATTGCTTGTTCAGTGGATTGCCGGTTTGAAACGTAGTCTTTGCCACATCTGCTGTTTGCATACTGTTTGAGCGTCATTGGAAATGCAGTTCCGAGTTTACTGACTGCCGGAACGGATTGTAAACCATTTCTTGGGACAAAATTCCGGCAAATCGGGCCAAATTGTCCACTGAGAGAGAAAAGCGGCCGGAGAAACCCACTTTTTTAACGGAACCTTTTGGAAAATCTCCGGAATGCTACGAAATGTCACGAAATGACAAGGATTTTTTTGGTGTTTTCCAACGTGACCCTGGCAATTTCTTCAACGGTTGCCTGCTTGATCGCCGCCGCCGCTTCCGCCACGAGACGGACGTGGGCCGGCTCGTTCCGCTTTCCTCGAAATGGATGCGGTGTCAAATACGGGCAATCCGTTTCGATGAGCAGCCGCTCCAGCGGCACCGCCGCCAGCGCCTCCTTCGGCTGGACGGCGTTTTTGTACGTGACCGGCCCGCCGAAGGAGATGTAGAAGTTCATCTTGATGCATTCCCGGGCGATTTCCGGGCTGGACGAAAAGCTGTGCATGATGCCGCCGATCTCGTCCGCCTTCTCCTCCCGCAAAATCCGCACCACGTCTCCCGTGGCGTCCCGGTTGTGGATGATGATCGGCTTGCCCAGTTTCCGGGCGAGGCGGATCTGTTCGCGGAACACCCGCTCCTGCACGTCCCGGGGCGACGTGTCCCAGTAATAGTCCAGGCCGATCTCGCCGATGGCCCTTACCTTCGGATGGCGGCACAGCTCCTCGATCCAATCCAGGTCGTCCGGCGTCATGTCCTTGGCGTCCTGCGGGTGCCAGCCGACCGCCGCGTAGATCATGTCGTGGGCTTCCGCCAGCGCGATGGTCGTCGGAATCGTCTCCCGGTTGAAGCCGATGTTGACGATCAGCTCCACGCCGGCCTCCTTCGCGCGCGCAATCACGGCCTCCCGGTCATCGTCGAACTTGTGCGAATCCAGATGGGCGTGGGAATCCACCAGCATGCGAAATCCTCTCCTTTTGTCGTTCGTGAAAAGGCCGTCAAACCGCCTCTTCCGCCATTTCTTCCGGATAGTACAGGTAGTGCGTGCCCTGCTGCTGCGAACCGGCGCTGATGGAACTGACCACCAGGCTTTTTTCGGAAATTTCCACCACGTCCCCGTTCTCCGTCAGGAGCAGAATCGGCGACTTCGTGCCCGGATGGCCCGGCTTGTACATGTCGTAGAACTTGTCCGTCGGATAGTCAACCTCCGTGTAATAGTCCGGGTCGAAGCCATGCCGCGAGAGGCGCTCCCGCATCCGTTCCACCGCGGGATCGTCCGGACCGGCCACGGCGCGGTATTTGAACAGGCGCCGGCAGACGAACCGGGCCGACAGGTCGGCCAGCACCGGATCGGCTTCCTCCGTCCAGCGCATCAGCACCGTCTGCATCAGCGGCTCGTCGATGCGCAGGAAATCGTCCACGTCAAGCCGCCCGTCAAACAGCCGGGGCAGCGGATCGAGCAGGAAGCCGAACCGGTAGTCCGCCGCAAACAGTTCCTTCGCCCGCTGGAACACTTTGCGCAGAATGATCTCCGAACTGCGGGTGACGGGGTGGAAATATACCTGCCAGTACATCTGGTAGCGGCTCATCAGATAGTGTTCCACCGCGTGCATGCCGCTTTCCTTCACCACGATGTGGCCCCGGTGGGGGCGGATCACCCGCAAAATCCGCCCCAGGTCGAAGGCGCCGTAATTGACGCCGGTGAAATAGGCGTCCCGCAGCAGGTAGTCCATCCGGTCGGCGTCCATCTGGCTGGAAATCAGGTTGACGACGACGGTTTCCGGATACGTTTTGGCGATCACCCGCGCCACCCGGCCGGGAAGCGACGGATCCACCGCGGCGAGGATGCGGCCCACCTCCGTATCCCCCTCGATGATGCGGCACGTCCAGTCTTCGTGGGACACGTTGAAGACGCTTTCCACCGAATGGGAAAACGGGCCGTGCCCCAGATCGTGGAGCAGGGCGGCGGCCAGCGCCACGAGCCCTTCCTCCGACGGCCAGTCGGGATACCGGTTCCGCTCGAACTGGGAAATGATTTTCCGCGCGATCTCATAGACGCCCAGCGAGTGGGAGAACCGGCTGTGTTCGGCGCCGTGGAACGTGTAGAAGGACGTGCCGAGCTGCCGGATGCGGCGCAGCCGCTGGAATTCCCGGGTGTTGATGAGGGCCCAGATGACCGGCGAATTGACGTGCACATACTTGTGCACCGGATCCTTGAACACCTTTTCTTCCCGCAGCGTGCCCAGCATGATGCATCGACCTCCCTTTTTCGACATTGTTCGACATTCCATGGACTCCCAAAACGTTTCGTAGCGGAAATTGTCATTTTTTCGTCAACGATTTTCGCGGCGTCCGATTGTACAATTTTCTCGGCAACGGGTGCGTTGCGCGGGTCCGAAAAAAAAACGATTCCGGATCCCAATTTCCCTTGTTTTCCGCGATATTCGGGAAAAATTCCAGAAAATCGGGAACTGGCCGGCGATTCCTTCTGCTTCTTGCCATCTCTTTCTTGTTGACTATTTTGGTAAACGTTGGTACCATAGGTTTTGAAGGTATTTTGTCGAATTGTGGCGAAAATAACAGAATCAAATCACGCTACAAAACTTTTTCGGGGAGGAGGAAGGCAACCATGAAATCGACGGGCATTGTTCGCAAAGTGGATGAACTCGGACGGGTCGTCATCCCCATCGAACTCCGCCGCACGCTGGGCATTGCCGAGAAAGATGCCCTTGAAATCTATGTCGACGGCGAGCGCATCATGCTCAAAAAATACGAACCGGCCTGCATCTTCACCGGCGAGGCCAACGACCTGATCTACTTCAGAGGCAAAATGATCAGCCGCAGCGTGGCCAAGGAACTCGCCAAGCTGGTGGAATAATTTTTTCCTCAAGGCGAACCTTTTTCGGTGACAAATGCCATTGTTTCGTATATAATAGAGGTTGGAAACGACCGTTGTTAATTCTAACCTTTTTATATCTCCTTGCATGACCTCCGCCCTGCCGGGCGGAGGTTTTTTTCCGCCGCGCGGCTCTGGCGCGGCCGGGTTGCCGGCGTCCGGACATGCGGGCCGGCGCTCATTCCGGCGAAGCGCCGTCCCGGTCTGCAACGTCCCGCTCCGCCAGCAGCGCCTGGTAGACGTCGCGGCGCGACAGGCCGCGGTCTTCCGCCGCCCGTTTCATCGCCGCCTTGCGGGTCAAGCCTTCCTTCTCCTCGTAGTGCCGAACGTGCTCCGCAAGGCCGAGGGCGCTCCACCACGGACCGGATGCGCCGTCCGGGGGATCATCGTCCGCGCCGCCGCCCGTGCGGCCGCCGGCTGAGCCGCCTTCGCCGGTACGCCCTTCCACCACCAGCACGTATTCGCCGCGGGGCGGCTGCTCCCCGAGGCGGGCGAGCGCCTCGTCGATCGTGCCGCGAAAAACCTCCTCGTGGACTTTGGTCAGCTCCCGTGCGACGGCGATGCGCCGGTTGCCCAGCACGTCCCGCATCGCCGCGAGGGTGGCCGCCAGGCGGTGGGGCGCCTCGTAGAACACGAGGGTTTCTTCCAGCTCCCCAAGCCGTTTCAGCGCCTCGGCCAGCTGCCGCCGGCCGCGGGGCGGAAAACCGGCGAACAGAAACGGCACGGCCTTCAGGCCGGAGGCCACCAGGGCACTCAAGGCCGCATTCGGGCCGGGCACCGGCACCACGTCGATCCCCGCTTCCACCGCCAGCCGCACCAGGTCTTCCCCCGGGTCGGATATGCCCGGCATGCCGGCATCGCTCACCAGCGCCACCGACTGGCCGGCAAGCATCCGGTTGACGAGGGCGGGCCCGCTTGTCCGCTTGTTGTGCTCGTGGTAACTGACCAGCGTGCCGCCGATGCCGTACCGGTTCAGCAGCTTGCGGGTTTGCCGGGTGTCTTCGGCGGCGATCACGTCGGCTTCCTGCAGCATGCGAACGGCCCGGAAGGTGATGTCCTCCAGGTTGCCGATCGGCGTGGCGACCAGATACAGCCGGCCCGGTCCGGTCGCTTCCGCGTGCCGTCCGCTTTCGGCCCGCCGCGCATCCGGCGGCGCGCCCTTCCCGGCCGCCCGCCGCGCCGGCCGCTTTCCGCCGTCATCCGCGCAGCTCCGTTGCCCGTCCATAAAAAACCTCCAGAAGTTCCGTCGTGTACTCCCGGTTTTCATTATATACGATGAGCGGCGGCAGAAGCCGCATATCCGGCTTGCCGTCCCGGACCGATTCGACCAGCACCATGTTCGCGTCCGCATCGGACCGCGGATGGACGAAGCGGACCCGCTTCGGCTCCAGCCGGAAGCGGCGCATCAGCGTCACGATGTCGGCGAAGCGGCCCGGCCGGTGGATCATCGCCACCCGGCCGCCCGACCGGACGATCCGCGCCGCCGCCGCGACGATGTCTTCCAGCGTGCCCATCACTTCGTGGCGGGCGATGGCCCGGTGCTCGTTCATGTTCAGGTCGCCCGCCGGCACCGGCATCCACGGCGGGTTCACCGTCACCAGATCGAAGGCCTGGTGCTGCGCCCGTTCCATCGCCCATTCCCTCAGATCGCGGCACACGAACGCCACCCGGTCTTCCAGCCCGTTCAGCTTCGCGCTGCGCACCGCCATGTCCCACAGCCGCTCCTGGATTTCCACGCCGGTGATATGGGCGCCGGTGCGGGTGGTGAGAAGCAGCGGAATGACGCCGTTGCCGCTGCACAGATCGGCGATCCGTCCGGCGGCGGGCACGGTGCAGAACCGGGCGAGGAGCACGGCATCCAGCGAAAAGCGGAACACGTCGCCGCTCTGGATGATTTTCAGGTTTTGCGTCACCAGATCGTCGATCCGTTCGGACGGTTTCAGCAAAAGGATTCACCTCCGCCATGCGCAGCCGCCGAAAAAAAGCGGAGCCGGCCGGCTCCGCGAATCCGCTTTATCGGTTCATGAATGAAAAACAGAACAGGCAGTCGCCTTCCGTGCGCAGATGTCCGTAATACACGTTGCAGATGTGGAATCCTTCGTGATACAGCCGGATCAGGTTTTCGTACCCGCCTCCCGTCGTTTCGGAGGCGGACTTGTGCGGCGCTTCCGATCCGCCGTTTCCGTTTTTCAGCAGCTTGCGCAGCTGGGCGTTTTCAATGGAAAGGCGCTTGTTCTCCTCCAGCAGGGCGACCACCTGGGCCTGCAGATCGCGCAGCCGTTCGTGCATCCGGCCGGCCTCGCGGACAACCTCTTCCAGCGATTCGAACACGTTCCTGTTGCTCATCCTCGACACCCCGGCACGATCGTGTACCATGGACCGCTCACGTTTCGCCCACCAGCGTCTCTTCGACGATGTCGTCGCACGAGAACTTTTCGATTTTGCCCGTTTCGTCCAGCCGCACGTCCGCCTTGCGCTCCTTCACGTAGATCGCCGTCACTTTGCCGGGTCCGAGCGACGTCATGACGCGGCTTCCCACTTCCGGCAGCTCTTCCTTGGCGCTCTCGTAGGAGTCGTGCTCGTATTTCAGGCAGCACATGAGCCGGCCGCACAGGCCGGAAATTTTCGTCGGGTTGAGGGACAGGTTCTGATCCTTGGCCATCTTGATCGAAACCGGCGCGAAGTCGCCGAGCCAGGTGGAGCAGCACAGCTGCCGGCCGCACGGCCCGATGCCGCCCAGAATTTTCGCCTCGTCCCGCACCCCGATCTGCCGCAGTTCGATCCGCGTCCGGAACACGGAAGCGAGATCCTTGACCAGTTCGCGGAAGTCCACCCGTCCGTCCGCCGTGAAGTAGAAAATGATCTTGTTTCGGTCGAAGGTATATTCCACGTCCACCAGCTTCATTTTGAGCTGGTGTTCGGCCACTTTCTGCACGCAGATGTCCAGCGCCCGGAGGGCCGCCTCCCGGTTGGCTTCCACCGTCCTGGCGTCCTTCTCGTCGGCGATGCGGATCACTTTCTTCAGGGGCAGCACGACGTCGTTCTCGCCAACGGTCATGCGGCCGATGACGACTTTGCCGTACTCGATGCCGCGCGCCGTCTCGACGATGACGTGCTGATCCTTCTCCACCGGCAGATCGCCGGGGTCGAAATAATAGATTTTGCCGGCCCGCTTGAACCGGACGCCGACAACCTGATATTCCTCCAAACGGCTACCTCCTCTCCAGGGCGAGCAGAAAATGATCAAGCGTCAGCTGGACGCTGGCGTGGGCGCGGAGCTTCCGCCGCGCATCCAGCGCCATCTCCATGAGGGCCGCCCATTCGCCCGCCGACCGCCTGAAGGCTTCGCGCATGAGGATCTCCATCTGGTCGATGAACACCACGTTTTCCTTCCGGTTCCACTGCACGTGCAACATGTCCTTGAACCAGAGAAGAAACAGGTCGAACAGCACGTCGGCGTGCCCGGCCTCGCCGCGGCCCGGCGCCCGCTTCAGGGCGGTCACCAGCGCTTCGCGCCCGCCCGACGCACTCTCCTTCGCCAATTGTATCATCAGGTTCCGAAGTTCTGCAAACCAATCAGCCGTTGCCAATTCCCGGGCCGCGTCCAGGCCGGCCGCCAGACGGGCGGCGGGTCTCGCCAGCTCGCGGGGAATGCCTTCGGCGACGAGCGCCCGCTCCATCTCGTCCGGCGGCAGCGGCGCGAAGGGCACCGCCTGGGCGCGGGACCGGATGGTCGGCAGGAGCGCCCGGATGTTGTCCGCCAGCAGGATGGCCACAAGGCGGGCGGACGGCTCCTCCAAAAATTTGAGCAGGCTGTTGGCAGCCTGCTCGGTCATCCGGTCGGCATCCTCCACGATGTACACCTGGCGGGCGTCGCCGTCCACGCTCCGGTAGACGAACTGGCGCTGCAGCTCGCGGATTTGTCCGATCTTGACGCTGGCGCCGTCCGGCCGGATGACGGTCAGGCCGGGATGGTTGCCGCTGTCGAACCGGCGGCAGGACAGGCAGCTCCCGCAGGCATCGGTGCCGCCCGCATCGCAAAGCAGCGCCTTGGCGAAGGCCGTCGCCGCACGGCGTTTGCCCGATCCCGGCGGTCCGTGGAAAATGTAGGCGTGGGACACGTTCCCGGCAGCCAGGGCGCTTTGCAGCATGCGCCTGGCCAGGGCTTGTCCGGGCAATGATTGCAGGTTCATCGACGCTCACCCGTATATGCGGCGTTCGGAAGCCGCCTAAAATGCGACGTTCAGGAGCAGCCCGCGGATTTCGCCGACTTTCGCCAGCAGCTCCAGCCGGCCCTGCTCGGTTTCCAGCAGTTCTTCGCCCATCTCGATCAGCAGCCGGTCCACTTCTTCCAGCAGCTTGTAGCGCTTCTGGCGGCCGCGCCGGTCCCAGCCGCGGGTTTCCTTCAGGCCGATGCCCCGCTTCAGCGTATCTTCGAGAAACTGTTTGACCATCTGCTTGTACAGGCGCAGTTCGCGCACGGTCATCGAACGGGCCAGCCGTTCCCCCTGCTCCCGGATGTTTTCCAGCATCTCCCTAAGCTGCTCGCGGTCCCGCTGCTCTTCCTGCCGGCGCAGCATGTCCGAAAACGATTTGGGCGCCACGGGCTGCTGGACGGGGGTTTCCGGACGGCGGACTTTGCGCCCGTAGGAGGGAACGCCGGGCTGGATTTTCAAGGCGCCCACCCCCCGCGCATCAGAAATGTTCGAACCGTTCCACCGGCAGCACGAACACCGCCGCGCCGCCGACCTGCACTTCCACCGGGAACGGGATGTAGGAATCGGTGGTGCCGCCCATCGGCGACACCGGCGTCACCAGCTGTTCGCGCACCTTGCAGTTGGCGCGGATGATCTCGATCACGTCGTCGACCCGTTCATCCTCGATCCCGATCACGAACGTCGTGTTCCCCGACCGCAAAAATCCGCCGGTGCTGGCCAGCTTCGTCGCGCGGATGCCTTCGGCAATGAGGGCGTTGGACAGCCGGTTGCTGTCCTTGTCCTGCACGACCGCGATGATCAGTTTCATGGTCAATTCCCCCTTTGAGGAAGGTTGGGCTCGCCGATGTCGTCCCGCCCCGTCCGGCCTCGCGGCGGCATCCGCCGGCTGCACCCGGGGGCATTCGCCATCAGGGCTGTCGCCATGTATCCATTGTGTTCGCCGTTTTCGGCCGTCCCATCGTCCATCGTGTTCGCCGCGTTCATTCGGCGCGATCCGCCGCTTCCAGAAGCCGCCGGCAGTCTTCCAGGATGATGCGCGCCAGCGTTTCCGGCGGCTGCAGCGCGTCGAGCAGCAGCACCCGTCCGGGATTCTCCCGGGCGATGCGGCGGAACGCCTCCCGCACGCGCCGGTGGTATTCCGCCGTCCGCCGCTCGATGCGGTCGAGGCCCGCCGGTCCGCCCGCCCGTTCCCGCGTCCGGGCGGCCAGCCGGCGCCGGCCTTCCTCTTCGGGAAGGTCGAGCAAATACGTGCGGTCCGGCTTGAGGCCGCCGGTGGCGAACTCGTTCACCCGGCGCACGATCGCCTCGTCAACGCCCAGTCCCGCCGACTGGTAGGCGATGCTGGCATCGACAAAGCGGTCGCCGATTACCACATCCCCCCGCCGGAGCGCCGGCAGGATCCGCTCGGCGACGTTCTGGGCGCGCTGGGCCGCATACAGCAGCACTTCCGTGCGGGCGTCCATTTCGGTGTGCTCCGGCGACAGCAACAGGCTGCGGATGCTGTCGCCGATCCGCGTGCCGCCCGGCTCGCGGGTCAGCACCACCGTCCGGCCCATGGCGGCCAGGGCGTCGGCCAGAAGACGCACCTGGGTCGTCTTGCCCGCGCCGTCCGGCCCCTCGAAGGTGATGAACAATCCTTTCACGGTTTGACTCCGTCCGTTCTGATGTTGATGGTGCCGTCCCGATTGAGGCCGTGAATGCCCGCTCCGGCTTCCTGCCACGCCCGGAGCAGGCGGACCGCTTCCGCCGTGACCGTCTCCCCCGGCACGATGAGCGGCACGCCGGGCGGATACGGCACGACCGCCGCCGCGCACACGGCGCCGACGGCGTCCTCCGGCGGCACGCTGCGCGAAGCGTTTTCACCGGCGCGGAGAAAACGGAACGCCACCGGCTCCGGCACCTCCGCGCCGCGTCGTCCGTCCCGCTGAAGGGGCGATTTATATATATTCTGTATGGGCTCCCCCAGTTCCTTCTCCGATGGGCCCGGTTCCGCGCAAATCTCGTCCAGCGCCTCCAGGAGACGACGGATGTCGTCCTCGCTTGTCGACAGGCCGAGGGCCAGCGTCACGTACACCGGATCCGCCATTTCCGGCCAGCAGTTCCGCGCTTCCAGCCGCGCGGCCAGCGCCCGGCCGCCCAGGCGGCCGGTCCGGTCGCGGAACGTCACCTTGAGCGGGTCGCAATGGACGGCCGATTCCGGGCGGGCCGCCTCCAGCCACGGCCGGGCCGCGAGTCCGTCCGCCAGCAGGCGGGAGACGCGNAGGGCCCGCTCCAGCAGCGCCGCGCCGCCGGTTGCCATCTGCCGCCGGGCCAGATCGAGGGACGCCATGACCGGGTAGGACGGGCTGGACGTCTGGATGGCGGAGAGCGCCCGCTCCACCGCTTCCCGGTCCAGGAGCCGGCCCTGCATGTGGAGCAGGGCGCCCATCGTCATCGCCGGCAGCATTTTGTGGGCGGACTGGACGACGGCGTCGGCGCCCGATGCCAGCGGCGAAGGCGGCAATTGCGGATGGAAGCCGTAGTGCGCGCCGTGGGCGGCGTCCACCAGCACGGGCACGCCGCGGCGATGGGCGGCGGCCACGATCGGCGCAAGGTCGGTGCCGAAACCGTAATAGTTCGGATCGGTTACCACCAGCCCGGCGGCTTCCGGGTATTTCGCCAGCGCCCGCTCCACGTCGTCCGCCCGCAGGCCGCACGGCAAGCCGGTGCGCGGATCCAGCCGCGGCTCCAGGAGCACCGCCCGGGCGCCGGCCAGCATCAGGCCGTTGTAGACCGACCTGTGGGCGTCCCGCTGCACGATCAGCACGTCCCCCGGCCGGCAGACGGCCAGGATGAACGCCAGATTGCCGGCGGTGCTGCCGCCGACGAGGAAACGCGTCCGTTCCGCGCCGAAGCAGGCCGCCGCCAGCGCTTCCGCCTCGGCAATCACGCCTTCCGGTTTGTGGAGATCATCGAGGCCGGAAAGTTCCGTCACGTCCAGCTCGCACACGCCGGAAAGCCACGCGGCCGCTTCCGGATCGAGGCCGGTTCCGCCCTTGTGCCCCGGCACGTGGAACCGGACCGGCCCCCGGTTCCGGTAGGCGAGCATCGCGTCCCACAGGGGAGCCCGGCGTTGATCCTTCCTGTCCTCCATGGCTTCCACCAAACCCCTTGCATCAACAGCTTGCCCCGTTTTCCCATCCGGCTTAACATGCGCGGCTCCGGGCGGCCGCGGCGGACGGAAACGCCGTCCGTCCCCGGCGGTCCGTCCTCGCCGGCCCGTCACCGCCGGCCCGTCCGTCAGCCGCAACACCAGCCCGATGGCCGCAACGCCAATCCGTCAACCGCACGCCGGCCCGTCAGCCGTACACGCCCGCTCTCTGCCGCGGCAAAGCGCTTCCGCCCGCCGCGCCCCTTCGTTCAGGGCCGCTTCCACCCGCCGCCGCAGCTCCTCCGCCGTCGGCCGCGGTCCGTCCACAGGGCAGGCGTCGATCGGATCGCCGAAATGGATGACCGCCGTCGAAAAAGGAAGCGGCACCCAATGCTCGTCCCAGCGGCGGCGCAATTTGAATCCCGGCCGGGCCGCCGCGCTGGCGGGGATGATCACCGCCTCCGCGCGCCGGCCGATGACCCCGATGCCCGGCTTGGCCACACAGGCCGGCCCTTCCGGACCGTCCGGCGAAACCAGGGCGCAGACGGCGCCCGTCCGGAGCTGCCGGATGACGGCGAGCGTCGCCCGGGCCCACTGGATTGGCCCCATTTCCATGCCGACCCGGATCACGTCGAGGCGGGCCTTTTCGCCAAAGTGGGCCATCACCCGGCCGTTCGGGCTGTCCGGCACGAAGATGGCCGCCCGCATCCGTTTCCGCAAATGCACGTGATAGGCCAGCAGGGTCAAATAGTTGTGGCCGTGCCAGCCGGCAAACACGATGGGACGGCCCGCCCGGAGGCAGGCTTCCACCTTGTCCATGCCGGACATGCGCCAGCGGATCGTCCATTTTCCCAGTTTCAACGCCCACAGGAGCAGGTTGCCGAAGAGCGGCGTCTTCCAGCGAGTCATCCGGTTTCTCCTCCATGTTGCCGAAAATGTGCGTTGTTCGGGTCACCGGTTCACAACATCATCAAACTATCACAACCTGTCCCCAAAGAAAAGCGGAAGATGGGACCGACGGGCCGATCGCAATAAAAAACGGCGATAAAAAAACGGCGCAACGAAAAAACGCCCGCCGCCGATTCTTCCCGGCCGTCAGGCGTCTTTTCTGCGCCACATTTGCTTCATGCGATGCACGAAATACGGATATTTGGCATCCCACACTTCGGTGCGGACCATTTCCCGTTCGCAGTCGCTGCAGATGAATTCTTCCGCGATGTGCAGCCCGATGCGCTGTCCGCGGCCGCAGATGAGGCAGATGTTGCCGGCGTCGCCGGCCCCCGCCGCATCCGGGCCGAGTCTTCCGGCATCCGGTCCGCCCGCACACGCTCCTCCCGAATCCGCACCGCTTGTACCGTGCCCGCCGGCGCCGGTTCCGGCCGCGCCATACGCGCCGCCGTCTCCGCCGGGCCGGTGCAACGCTTCCATGGACCATCACCTTCTTGCACCCGTTTCTAGCCATTATTTCACGAAGACCGGAAAAATAAACCTTTCGGGCCCGGTTTTTTCGCAGCGGCGGAAAGGGTTCCCGCATCCGCCGATGCGACGCGGGCCTTCCGGCTGAAACGGGGAATCGTCGCCTGCCCTACATTCCTATTCAGGGAGGAGCCGTCCGGTTCGCGGACGGCAAAAGGCGGAAGCGGCGGTGCGGATTTGCGCGGCAAACGGGTTCCGCCCCGGCTTTCGGCCGCCCGCCCGCCGGGCTGCCGGCCATCAGCGGACGGCATGCCGCTTGTATTCGTACAGTTTCTCGGTAATCCTCCGCGAACCTTCGAACAGGACGCTTGCATAATAGCGGATGTCCGATTCCTCCAGGGTGCCCAGAATGCCCGAGAAGGAAAGCGCGGCGATGATCCGGCGGTTCTCGTCCCGGACCGGCACGGCGACGCAGCAGCTTTGGTCCAGCGATTCGTGGATGTCGATCGCGTACCCCCGGCTCCGGACGAGCTCCAGTTCTTTCAGGAGCACGTTTCGCTTGACGATCGTTCTCGATGTCAGCGGTTTCAGTTCAATCAGGGAAAGAATGTCGTTCAAGAGGGGGTCCGGCAATTCGGACAGCAGCACTTTCCCGCAGGCGGTGGCGTGGGGCGTCAGCTCGGCGCCGGCGGGCAGCACGTAGTCCAGCAGTTTGCCGGTCCTCGTCTGTTCGAAGATGATCACTTTCTCGTGCCTTCGGATGGCCAGGTTCATCGCCTGGGACTCGGATTCGGTCAGTTCCCGCATGACAAAATAGGCGGCTTCCCTCAGAGCCGGCATCGTATCGTCGCTGTCCACGAACGAGAGAAACCGGGTGCCGAGAATGTATTTTCCGTGGCGGTCCTGGATGACCCAGCCGTTGGACTGCAGCGATTTCAGGATGCGATGAACCGTGGCCGGATGAATGCCGGTCAACTTGGCGATTTCATTCACGCCGGGCGCGCCGGAATGCTTCGCGTGGTCCCGGATGGTGTCGATGATGGCGTACATTTTGTCCAAGACCTTGATGCCCGAATCTTTGCCAGTCACATCAGAAGTCTCCTTATTGAAAAGTCTCGTGAATGTCAGCTCTTCACCGCGCCGACCGTCAAACCCTTGATGATGTACTGCTGGAAAAAGAGGAAGATCAAAACGGGCGGGATCATGCCAATGATCGCGGAACTTCCCACCATCTCCCATTGTATAGTAACATCGCTCAAAAAGCTATAAAGCCGCATCGTCAGGGGATGCTTGCCGGCATCGGTCAGCAGGAACAGCGGCGCCGCGAATTCGTTGTAGGCGTTGATGAAGGTGAAAATGGCGCTGACCGCGATTCCCGGCGCCGCCATGGGGACGACAAACCGGAAAAGAACGGTGACGAAGCCCGCTCCCTCCACGATCGCCGCCTCTTCGATCTCCCGCGGCAGGGAAGCGAAGAAGCCGAGCAGCAGCCACACCGTCAGGGCCAGATTCAGGCCGATCAGCGTCAGGACGAGACCGTGGCTCGTATTGATCAAATGGATCCGGTTGAAAAACTGGTACAGCGACGGCAGCAGGACGATGCCGGCGATCATTTGCGTCAGCAGGATCGAAAAGATCAGCACTTTCTTGAACCGGAACCGGTACCGGGCGATGATGTAGGCCGGCGGAATGGTGATGGCGAGCGTGCACAGGACCGTCACGATGGAATAGATGAAACTGTTCACCAGATGGGGACGGATCAGGCGGAACGCCTTCGAAAAATTGTCGAACGCCCAATACTTCGGATAAAGCTGGGCCTCCATCACGTTGACGGACGGCGTCAGCGCGATCAGCAGGCTGGAGTAGATCGGCGCGACGGAAAACAGGATGATCCCGATGCCGAGGATCCATTTCAGCGCTTTCATCAGCCGGGCGGAATCGATCTTCATTCGAGATCACCTTCGTTGAACAGTTTCCAGTAAATCGACGACAGGATCAGGAGCACCGCGATGGAGATGACCGACAGGGCCGACGCCGTGCCGATGTCGTTCATCGCGAACAATTCGTTGTAGATCAGGATCGGAAGGATCCGGGTGGCATCCACCGGTCCGCCGCCGGTCATGGCAAAAATGATGTCGAACACAAGGAACGTCCACATGGTCAGGATGATCATGACGACCGACGTCACCGACCGGAGCTGGGGAATCGTGATCCGGAACAGCTTCTGCATTTCATTGGCCCCGTCCACTTCAGCCGCTTCGTACAGTTCATCGGACAGGGAGCTCAGGGCGGCATAGTACGTGATGAAGGCGAAGGGCATCGCCCGCCAGATTCTGGCCACGATGACCGCCGCCAGGGCATTGTCGTACGAAAGGAACGAAATCGGCGAATCGATGACGGACCATTTCTGCAGCAGCACGTTGATCAGCCCGAAATGCTGCTGGTACATGAGCATCGAAGAAGGCGTCCAGGATCCGCATGTTCTTCCGCGCGTCTTCCAGGTCGTACGGCAGCGGCCGCCCCGACAGGATGGAACCGGCGAACGCCTCGACTTCATACCGGTACGGCTCGATCCGGTCGGTCGTCCATTCCCGCCTCAAGTCTCCGCACGTCAGCCCGAACCGGATCATGTCATCCGTCGCTTCCGATTCCAGCCGCAGTTTGCCCCCGTCGCCCAGCACTTCGTAAAACTGGAACCGCCCCATGTCGTACGACACGCTGATGAACGCCGTCCGGTCGGGGAAATACAGCACCCCCGAACCGAACCTGTCCACCTCCTCCGCATCGGGCCCCGGCGACAGCACGCCGTCCACGGCGACCGGTTCGCCGTCCATGACGAAGCGGCTCCAGGAAACCGCGTAGCAGCCCAGATCGTACAGGGCCCCGCCGCCCCATGCCTTGACGAAGCGGGTTTGCAGCCGGATGGGAAACGAAAAATGGCTGTGCACGAATACCGGCCTGCCGATCCGGCCGTCCCGGATGAGCTCGCGGGCGGCCTGATGGGCGGGATGGAACCGCCACCTCCCGCTCATTCATCGTCATCGGCTTTTCGCACAGCACATGCTTGCCGGCCTCGATCGCGCGGATCGTCCATTCCGCATGGAGATGGTTCAAGAGCGCCACATAGACGGCATCGATATCCGGATCCCCGATCAATTCATCGTAGGAACGGTATGTTCTGTCCAGGCCGTATTTGGCGGCCGCCATCCGGCCCGATTCTTCATGCCGGCCTGCGACGCCGATGAGTTCGCTGTTTGCGGCCGTCCGGATGGCCGGCGCCATTTTTTCCGCAATGGCGCCCGTTCCGAGAATGCCCCACCGTATCTTGTCCACGCTGCGTTCCCCCCGGGTTCAGAATGAAAGGCGTATCTCACGTTGCAATATGATTATTTCATAATATTCAATCAAATTACAATATGAAATGGCTGTTTACTATCATGAAATTTTCAGACGGGTTATCGGCCCATCGGGACGCGCCGCCCGGCAGCCATCCAATCTCCCGGCGCATGACCCGGGAGCCCATCTGGTTATGACGGCACATCAGATCAGGCCAAATGGCGCAAAAAAAAAACGCCGGATTTCCGCTCTTGCGGAAATCCGGCGCCAACGGCCGCCTATTTTGCCAACGCGCGTCAGCCCGAGGTTGGCGGGCGGCCGATTCCCCCCGGCCCGAAGCCGCCGGTTCGGTCTCACTCGCCGAGAAGGCGGAGCAGCTCCGCTTCGTCGTCCATGATCGCGATGCCGAGTTCCTGCGCCTTCGCCAGCTTGCTGCCGGCGTTTTCGCCGACGATGACGAGGTCGGTTTTCTTCGACACGCTGCCCGTCACCTTGGCGCCGAGGGCTTCCAGCTTCCTCGTCAGCTCGTCGCGGCTGAACGAGGCGAAGCTGCCGGTGATGACCACCGTCTTGCCGGCAAACGGGCTGTCCGCCGGCGCCGCCGGACGCGGCGCCTCGGGCCGGACGCCGGCCGCCAGCATCCGCTCGATGCCCCGCACCGCGTCCGGATCGCGGAAGTAGGCATAAATGCTCTCCGCCACGACGCCGCCGATGTCCGGCACGGCCGTCAGCTCGTCCATCTCCGCCTTCATGACCGCTTCCAGGCTGCCGAAATGGGCGGCCAGCGCCCGGGCGGTGGTGATGCCCGTGTTCGGGATGCCGAGCGCGAACAGGAAGCGGGCGAGGTCGCGATGCTTGCTTTTTTCGATGGCTTCCAGCAGGTTGGACGCCTTCTTGTCGCCGAACCGCTCCAGCCCGCGCAGCTGATCGAAGGTCAGGTCATACAGATCCGCCGGCTCCCGCACGCCGAGTTCCCGGTACAGCTGTTCCGCCGTCGCCTCGCTGAACGTCTCGATGTCCATGGCGTTCCGCGAGGCAAAATGGGTGAGCCGCGCCACCAGCTGCGGCGGGCAGTCCGCCTTGTTCGTGCAGAACAGGTGGGCGCCGCGCCACTCCACCGGCGACCCGCAGGCCGGGCACTTGTCCGGCACCGTGATTTCGCCGCCGTCCTGCTCGTCGGTCACTTTGCCGAGAATTTCCGGGATGACGTCGTTGGAACGGCGGATGTACACTTCCGTGCCGAGGGCGAAGCGAAGGTTTTTCCGTTCGATGTCGCCGAAGTTGTTGAGGGTGCAGTTTTGCACCGTCACGCCCGCCAGTTCCACCGGGGCCACCCGGGCCACCGGCGTCAGCTTTCCGGTGCGGCCCACTTCCCAGGTGACGGCCTCGAGCACCGTGGTCGCTTCCTCCGCCTCGAACTTGAACGCCACCGCCCAGCGGGGAAACTTCTCGGTATAGCCGAACGCCTCCCGCGTGCGCATGTCGCTGATCTTGATGACGGCGCCGTCGATCAGATAGTCCAGGCTGCCGCGCATGGCGCGGATCCGCTCCATCTCCCCGATCACGTCTTCGAACCGGTCGAAAAAGCGGATGTACGGGTTCACCTTGAACCGGTTGTCCCGCAGAAACTGCACCATCTCCCGGTGGTCGCGGAACCGGATGGCGTCCGAATAGCCGATGTTGTAGATGAAGGCGTCCAGCTTCCGCTCCGCCGTCACCTGCGGATTCAGGTTGCGGAGCGCCCCCGCCGCCGCATTGCGGGCGTTTTTCAGCGGTTCGGCGGCGGTCTTGTTGTATTCCTCCAGCGTCGACAGGTACATGATCCCTTCGCCCTGCACTTCCAGCACGCCGTCTTTGTACGGAATCTGGAGGGGAATGGAGCGGATCGTCTTCACCTGGGGCAGGATCGCTTCCCCGACTTCCCCGTTGCCCCGCGTGGCGGCCTGCACCAGCACGCCGTGGTCGTAGGTGAGGTTCAGCGTCAGGCCGTCAAACTTCAGTTCCACGACGAAGGAAAGGGGCGGCAGCGGATCGTCCGGATGGCGGGCGTTGTAGTCGTTCCACAGCTTCTGCACGCGCCCGTGCCAGGCTTTCAGATCGTCCACCGACTGGGCTTTGTCCAGACTCCACAGCCGCGCCAGATGGGTGTGCGGCGCAAAGCCCGCGAGCAGTTCGCCGCCCACCCGGCGGGTCGGGGAATGGGGCAGCACGATGCCGGTTTCCCGCTCCAGCCGGACGAGTTCGTCGTACAGCCTGTCGTATTCCGCGTCGCTGATTTCCGGGTCGTCCAGCGTATAGTACCGGTAATTGTGGTAGTTGATCTCCTCGATCAGCTTTTCCATCCGCTCGCGTTCCTGGTTCGTCAACCCCGTCAACCTCGCTTTCGGTCATGGACTGTCGTTTCACGGTTCATGCGCGCTCATTCTTCCGCCTTGGCGATCGGCGCGAACCGGGCCAGCAGCCGCTTGATGCCCACCGGCGCCGGGAAGGCGATCTGAAGCTCGGTGTCGTCCCCTTCGCCTTTCACCATGACGACGGTGCCGACACCCCACTTGCGGTGGACCACCTTGTCGCCGGCCTTGTAGGCCGCGGGTTCGCCCGCCGGCACGCCGCCGGATGCGGCGGCCGTCCCGCCGTCCGGGGACCGGCCGGCGGTGTCGTTGCTTCCCGTACCGGCGCCGCCGCTCCATCCGGCGGTCGTCCGCGCCGTCCCGGAGCGGCCCGCCCATCCGGTTTCACCGCCGGCAAACCCGCTCCCGCCGTCCGAAGATGAACGGCGCCAGCCGAATCCGCCGCCGGTTCCGCCGTACCCGCCGTACCCGCCGGCAAATCTGCCGCCGTATCCTTCGGCGCCGAAGCCAAAATCGCCGTCCTCCGCACCGCTCCCGTGCACTTCCGTCAATTCGGCGGGAATGTCCTGCAAAAACCGGGAAGGCCGGTTGACCGACGTGCGGCCGAACAGCGTGCGCACCCGCGCCGAGCAGAGATACAGCTTCCGCTTCGCCCGGGTGATCCCGACGTAGGCGAGCCGCCGCTCCTCCTCCATCTCCTCCGGATCGGCCATCGACCGGCTGTGGGGGAACACGCCCTCCTCCATGCCGATGATGAACACCGCGGGAAATTCCAGCCCCTTGGCGCTGTGCAGCGTCATCAGCACGACGGCGTCTTCCCGCGCGTCTTCGCCTTCCGCTTCGTCCTCCAGCGCATCGATGTCGGCGATGAGCGCCAGGTCCGTCAGGAACGCCACCAGCGACTTGTCCTCGTTCTTCGCCTCGAAATCCTTCGTCACCGACAGCAGCTCGTCGATGTTCTCGAGCCGCGTCATCGCTTCCACGGTGCCTTCCCGGATCAGCTCCTCGCGGTAGCCGCTTCGCTCCAGCACCTGCTCCGTCAGCTCGGTGACGGACAGATATTCCGCCATGCGCGCAAAATCGAGGATCAGGTCGCGGAACCCGAGCAGCGCATGCTCCGCCCGGCCGGTAATGCCGACGCCCTGCAGGTTGTCCAGCATGCGGAACATGGACAGTCCTTCCCGGGCTGCCGCTTCCGCCAGTTTGTCCAGCGTCGAGCTGCCGATGCCGCGCTTGGGCACGTTCACGATCCGTTCGAAGGACAGATCGTCATCCGGGTTGGCAATGAGGCGCAGGTAAGCCAGCACGTCCTTGATTTCCTTCCGCTCGTAGAAGCGGATGCCGCCGACGATCCGGTACGGGATGTCCGATTTGACGAGCGTCTCCTCGATCACCCGCGACTGGGCGTTCGTCCGGTACAGCACGGCGTGGTCGCCGTAGCGCATGCCGTTTTTCACGTTGTTCAAAATTTCCTGCGCGACGAAATACCCTTCCTCGTGTTCCGAGTTGCCGTAATAAAGCCGGATTTTTTCGCCTTCGCCCAGATCGGTCCACAGCTTCTTCGGCTTCCGCCCCGTGTTGCGGCTGATCACCCGGTTGGCCGCCTCGAGGATGCGCCCCGTCGACCGGTAGTTCTGCTCCAGTATGATCGTCCGCGCGTCGGGGTAGTCCTTTTCGAAATCGAGGATGTTCCGGATGTCCGCGCCCCGCCATTTGTAGATGGACTGGTCGCTGTCGCCGACGACGCAGATGCGCTTGTGCCGGTCGGCGAGCATTTTGCACAGGACGTACTGGGCGTGGTTCGTGTCCTGGTACTCGTCCACGTGGATGTACATAAAGCGGTTCTGGTAGTAGTCCAGCACATCCGGCGCTTCCCGGAACAGCCGGATCGTCGTCATGATGAGGTCGTCGAAGTCGAGGGCGTTGTTGCTTTGCAGCTTTTTCTGGTAAAGCCCGTACACCCGGGACACGATGCTCTGGAAGTAGTCGCGGGCGTTTTGCTCGTACTTCTCCGGCGTGATGAGCTCGTTCTTGGCCGCGCTGATGGCGGCGAGAATCCCCCGCGGTTCATACCGCTTCGGGTCCAGGTTCAGCTCCTTCAGGCATTGCCGGATGACCGTCAGCTGGTCGTCCGGGTCGTAGATGGCGTAATTGGACGTGAACCCGAGCCGTTGGATGTCGCGGCGCAGGATGCGCACGCACATGGCGTGGAACGTGGACACCCAGATGTCGTCCGCCGCCGGTCCGACGAGCCGCACGACCCGGTCCCGCATCTCGCGGGCCGCCTTGTTGGTGAACGTGATGGCGAGAATCGCCCACGGCGGCGCCTTGCGCGTGGCGATCAGATAGGCGATGCGGTGGGTGAGCACCCTGGTCTTGCCGCTGCCCGCTCCCGCCATGATGAGCAGCGGGCCTTCCGTCGCCTCCACCGCCTCGCGCTGCTGCGGATTCAGTCCTTCGAGCAATGCCTGCACGGATACGTCGCGAACTTCCACCGTCCGGCCGCCTTCCCCGTCAAAATTTCGCTCCTGCGATGTGCCTTCATTCTAGCAAACGGAACATATATTCGCAACAAAACGGAAAACGCCCTTCCGCGCCGCTATGGGGGCGGAAGGGCGCGACGGCCGCATTCATTCCAGACCGGTTTTCATTCCGGCTGTTGCGCAAGGAGACCCTGCAGGGCCGCAACGAAAGATCGCACGTTCCGCTGCGTGTCTTGACGGTGAACATAATCCGCGCTTTCGGCCAAATAGGCTCCGAGCGCATCAATGCCGCCTGTCGCAAAATCCCGTTCTTCCAAAATGGCCGCCAGCCCGCCCACATCCCAACTGTTCCTGAAGACCGGCGATGGTCTGAAAGCCATCGGCCAAATACCGTCCCGGACGCCGGTCGGCGGACACGATCTTTCCCCCGTCCCGCACGGAAACAAGAACGCGATGAAGGCTTTCCAGCTGCCGATAGCGGGACGCCGCGATCGAAAGCGTGGCGTCAACGGACGCTTCGTACCGCCGGACTTTGTGCAGCAGCAGGCCGTTGCAGACGAGGGAGACCGCAAGCAGTGCCGCAAGTGAAAAGATGATCGCCTGGATCGTCCGCCCGCGCATGTCCCGTTTTTTCACCAATTGTCACCCCGTTTCCAGATGGATCGCTCCACTTCCGTTTGCGTTGCGCAGCCATTGTCATGCGCGCGGCGGACCGCCGGCACCGTCGCCAGCGCCTGCTCCAGGTCCGCGTAGACGGCGTTGCCGACCACCGCCAAATCCGCGTGCCGCGCCGCCTCCTCCGCCTGCCGCGGCCCGGCGATCCCGCCGCCGTACACGAGCCGGGCGTGGCCGAGCCGGTTTTTCACCCGACGAACGAGCTCCATGTCCCCGAACGCGCCGCTGTATTCCAGATAGAGGTACGGCAGCTTCAGCAGTTTGTCGGCCAGATCCGCCATGGCCAGCACGCGTTCCGCGTCTTCGGGCATTTCCGCGTCGGACGCCCGGGCGGCCGCGGAGACCGGGTTCAGCACGATGTAGGCAAACACCGCCGCGCGATGCCAGGGAATGAAGGCGCCGTACCGGCGGATCGCCTCGACATGATGGCCGATGATAAAATCCCGGCTGCGCGAGTTGAGCACGAGCGGAATGAAATAGCCGTCAAACCCCGGCACGACCGCGTCCAGGCTGGACACTTCCAGGGCGCACGGAACGGAGCCGGCCCGACGGATGCGGGCGAGCAGATCCGCCGTGTTTTCAAAAGTGACGCCGCTCGATCCGCCCACGATGATGCCGTCCGTGCCCGAAGCGGCGATGCGCCGGAGCGCGTCGTCCCCGATCGGGCGGTCCGGGTCCAGCTTGAAGGCGTGCCGCCAGCCTGCGGCGAAACCGTCCGCCGCGCGTTGTCCCTCGACCACTGTCGTCCCTCCGATGCCGCCTTTTGGCGTTGTTGCAAGGTTCCGTGTTCATTCTAGCAAAGGGGAACGATCCCTCTCAATGCAAATGCATATGAAAAAAGGCATCCGGCCGCGGCAATTGGCCCGCTTCCGCGCGATAGTGTCGAATTTTCTCGATGAAATGAAAAATTTCACTATCGCCATCCGCCCCCGTGCCGACGGAAAGATCCCGCACGACGGCCGCACGCGCCTCCCCGGCCTTCTCGCAAAAAACAAAAAAAGAAAAAGGCACCGCTTCCCGCCCCGGCGGGAACCGATGCCTTCAAGCGTCCCGAATCAGCCGTTTCAGCCGGCGATCAGCTGCTGGATGTCGCCCAGCTTGCCGAACCAGTTCGCGACGACGAGAAAATCGAGCACGAGGAACAAAAGCAGGCTGATCGCGGCGAATCCGAGGGCGAACTTGTTGCGCTTTTCTTCCCGGAACAGCCGGATGATGCCCCACAAAATCAACGCCGTAAACGCGAAAATGAACAGGTCGAACACGTGGAAGCGGGCTGCCTGTTCCGCCGCCTGTTCTGCCAGCAGCATGTGCGTCAAACCCCCTAGCGGTTGATGGAGACGTTCCTGCCCGTACATTGGAACGATTTTATCTTTATCTATGTTATCGTGCGGGAAGCCCGGATGCAAGCCCCGGCGGCGAAATTCAAAATTCGTTCAAGACGGATCGGGCGCCAATGGACCGGAAAACCCGTTCAGGTCGGGGTGCGCGCGGAGACGGGTTCGCCGGACGCAAGCCGCCGCATCCGCTCGCGGTCCCGCTCCAGAATCGGCTTCAGATAGCGGCCGGTGTGGGAGGCCGCCGTCGCCGCCACCTGTTCCGGCGTCCCGGTGGCGACCACCGTGCCGCCGCCGTCGCCGCCTTCCGGCCCGAGGTCGATGATGTAGTCCGCCGTCTTGATCACGTCCAGGTTGTGCTCGATCACCAGCACCGTGTCGCCGTTGTCCACGAGCCGGTGCAGCACGGTGAGCAGCCGGTCGATGTCGTCGGCATGCAGGCCGGTGGTCGGCTCGTCCAGAATGTACAGCGTCCGCCCGTTGCTGCGGCGGTACAGTTCGGACGCCAGCTTCACCCGCTGCGCCTCGCCGCCGGACATCGTGGTGGACGGCTGGCCGAGCTGCATGTAGCCGATGCCGACGTCCATCATCGTGCGCAGCTTGTTGTGGATGCGCGGCACGTTGCGGAAAAATTCGCAGGCGTCCTCGATGGTCATGTCCAGCACGTCGGCGATCGTTTTCCCCTTGTAGCGCACTTCCAGCGTTTCGCGGTTGTACCGCTTGCCCTTGCACACCTCGCACGGGACGTACACGTCCGGCAGGAAGTGCATCTCGATCTTGATGATGCCGTCGCCGCGGCACGCCTCGCAGCGCCCGCCCTTGACGTTGAAGCTGAAGCGGCCTTTCTTGTAGCCGCGGATTTTGGCCTCGGGCAGGCTGGCGAACAGATCGCGGATGTCGTCGAACACCCCGGTGTACGTGGCCGGATTGGAGCGGGGCGTGCGCCCGATGGGCGACTGGTCGATGTCCACCACCTTGTCGAGATGCTCCAGGCCGAGGATGTCGTCATGCCGGCCGGGCCGCGTCTTCGCCCGGTTCAAATCGCGGGCCAGCCGCTTGTACAGGATCTCGTTGACGAGGGTGCTCTTGCCGGAGCCGGATACGCCCGTCACGCACGTCAGCACGCCGAGGGGAATGCGGACGTCGATGCCCTTCAGGTTGTTTTCACGGGCGCCTTTGATTTCGAGCCATTTGCCGTTCGGCTCGCGCCGCTTCTCCGGCAGGCGGATGAATTTCCGGCCGCTCAGGTACTGGCCCGTGAGGGAATCCGGATGCTCCATCACTTCTTGCGGCGTGCCCGCCGCGACGATCCGGCCGCCGTGGATGCCGGCGCCCGGGCCGATGTCGATGATGTAGTCGGCGGCCAGCATCGTGTCTTCATCGTGTTCGACCACGATCAGCGTGTTGCCCAGATCCCGCATCTGGAGCAGCGCTTCGATCAGCTTGCCGTTGTCCCGCTGGTGCAGGCCGATGCTCGGCTCGTCCAGCACGTACAGCACGCCCATCAGCTTGGAGCCGATCTGGGTGGCCAGCCGGATGCGCTGGGCTTCCCCGCCGGAGAGCGTGCCCGCCGCCCGGCTGAGGGTCAGGTAGTCCAGGCCGACATTGGCGAGAAAGCCGAGACGGTTTTCGATTTCCTTCAAAATGAGCCCGGCGATGGCCTTCTCCTTCTCCGTCAATTGCAGTCCGCGGAAAAACGCCTGCGCCTCGCCGATGGACAAATCCGTCACCCGGTCGATGCTTTGGCCGCCGACGGTCACCGCCAGCACTTCCGGCTTCAGCCGCTTGCCCTTGCAGGCTTCGCACGGTTTGGTGCTCATGTACTGTTCGATGAATTCCCGGATGCCGTCCGAAGGCGTTTCCCGGTAGCGGCGCTCCAGGTTGCGCACGATGCCCTCGAAGGGCACCGTCGCGTCCCGCGTGTGGCCGAAGTCGTTTTCATAGCGGAAATGGATTTTCTCCCCGTTCGTGCCGTACAGCAGGATGCGCATCTGTTCGTCCGCAAGTTCGCCGACGGGCACATCCGTCGGAATGCCATAGTGGCGGCACACCGCCTGCAGGAACTGCGGATAGTAGGTGGACGTGCTGCCCGCCCACGGCTCGAAGGCGCCTTCGTCGATCGTCCTGTGCGGATCGACGATCAGCTCGGGGTCCACGATCATCTTGAAGCCGAGCCCGTCGCATTCGGGGCAGGCGCCGAACGGGCTGTTGAAGGAAAACATGCGCGGCTCCAGTTCGTTCATGCTGAACCCGCACACCGGGCAGGCCAGCTTCGAACTGAAGGTCCATTCTTCCCGCGTGTCGACCCGTTCGATGATGACCCGGCCGTCGGCCAGCTTGAGGGCCGTTTCCAGCGAATCGGCCAGCCGGGCGGCGATGTCCGGCTTGACGACGATCCGGTCGACCACCACTTCGATGGAGTGCTTTTTGTTTTTCTCCAGTTCGATCGTCTCGGACAGTTCCCGGAGCTCGCCGTCGATGCGGACGCGGACGTACCCCTGCTTCCGGATGTCGGCCAGCAGTTTTGCATGCTCGCCCTTGCGCCCCGAGACGACCGGCGCCAGAATCTGCAGCCGGGTGCGTTCCGGCATCGCCATGATCCGGTCCACCATCTGGTCGACCGTCTGGGCCGATATTTCGATGCCGTGCTCCGGGCAGTGGGGCACGCCGATGCGGGCGTAAAGCAGCCGCAAATAGTCGTAGATTTCCGTCACCGTCCCGACGGTGGAGCGCGGGTTGCGGCTCGTCGTCTTCTGGTCGATGCTGATCGCCGGGGACAGCCCGTCGATGGAATCGACGTCCGGCTTGTTCATCTGGCCGAGGAACTGCCGGGCGTAGGCCGACAGCGACTCGACGTAGCGCCGCTGCCCTTCGGCGTAGATGGTGTCGAAGGCCAGCGATGACTTGCCGGAACCCGACAGCCCGGTCAGCACGACCAGCTTGTCGCGGGGAATGACGACGTCGATGTTTTTCAGATTGTGGACCCTTGCGCCTTTTATGACGATGGAATCCTGCGCCATGCTTGCCACACCTTTCTGGCGGCCGCGGCCGTTCTTGCGGCTGTTCCGGCCGGCCGCGGCTCCCGTTTCGCCTGCGGTTTTGCCGCGGCGCCCGCCTGCGCCGGCGTTGCAGCCGAAGCTTGCGCCCCTGCCCACGCCCGCTTTTTGCGGAGCGCCGCGTTCACATTTGCGCCTTCAGCTCGAGAATCGCGTCGCGCAGCTCGGCGGCTCGTTCGAACTGCAGCGCCTTCGCCGCTTCTTTCATTTCCTTTTCGAGCCGGTCGATGAGCGCCTGCCGTTCCTCCCGGGACATCCGGTCCACGTCCGCGGCGGTGACATAGTCGGCTTTCGCCTCCGCCGCCCGGGTCGCCTCGATCAGGTCGGCCACCTTCTTGCGGATCGTCTGCGGCGTGATGCCGTGCTTCTCGTTGAACGCCATCTGGATGCGGCGGCGCCGCTCCGTTTCCCGGATGGCCCGCTCCATCGAATCCGTCACCGTATCCGCGTACATGATCACCGTGCCGTCGGCGTTGCGGGCGGCGCGGCCGATTGTCTGGATGAGCGACCGCTCGGACCGGAGGAACCCTTCCTTGTCGGCGTCGAGAATGGCGACAAGGGACACCTCCGGCAGATCGAGCCCTTCCCGGAGCAGGTTGATGCCGACCAGCACGTGGAACGCGCCGAGGCGCAGATCCCGCAGGATGGCCATCCGCTCGAGGGTTTTGATGTCCGAGTGCAGGTAGCGCACCTTGATGCCGATTTCCTTCAGGTAGTCGGTCAGGTCTTCCGCCATCTTCTTCGTCAGCGTGGTGACGAGCACCCGTTCGTCGCGGGCGACCCGTTCGTGGATTTCGCCGATCAGGTCGTCGATCTGACCCTTCGTCGGGCGGACCTCGACGCGCGGGTCGACGAGGCCCGTCGGCCGGATGATCTGCTCGACCATTTCCGGGCATTTCTCCAGTTCATAGGGCCCCGGCGTCGCGGACACGAAAATGACCTGGTGGATCTTCTGCTCGAATTCCTCGAACCGGAGCGGCCGGTTGTCCAGCGCCGACGGCAGGCGGAACCCGTGTTCCACCAGCACTTCCTTGCGGGACCGGTCCCCGTTGTACATCGCCCGGAGCTGGGGAATCGTCTGGTGGGATTCGTCGATGACGACGAGGAAATCGTCCGGGAAATAGTCCAGCAGCGTGTAGGGCGGTTCCCCGCGCTTGCGGAACGTCAGCGGGCCGGAGTAGTTTTCGATGCCGGAGCAGAAGCCCATCTCGTGCATCATCTCGAGGTCGTACCGGGTGCGCTGCTCCAGCCGCTGGGCTTCCAGCAGCTTCCCTCGGGCCCGGAGCTCGGCCAGACGCTCCTCCAGTTCCCGCTCGATGTTCTTCAGGGCGATCTTCATCTTCTCCTGGCGCGTCACGAAGTGGGAGGCCGGGAAAATGGCCACGTGGTCCCGCTCGCCGAGGATTTCCCCCGTGAGCACGTCGATTTCCGAAATGCGGTCGATTTCGTCGCCGAACAGCTCCACCCGGATCGCCCGCTCCCCGCTGCCCGCCGGGAAAATCTCGATGACGTCGCCGCGCACGCGGAACGTGCCGCGGGTGAAATTGATGTCGTTGCGCTGGTACTGGATGTCCACCAGCTTGTGCAGAATTTCGTTGCGCGGGCGCTCGCTGCCCACCCGCAAAGACAAAACAAGTTCCCGGTACTCTTCCGGGGAACCGAGGCCGTATATGCAGGAAACGCTGGCCACAATGATCACGTCGCGCCGTTCAAAAAGGGCGCTCGTCGCGGAGTGGCGCAGCTTGTCGATTTCGTCGTTGATGCTGGAATCCTTCTCGATGTACGTGTCCGTCTGCGGAATGTACGCTTCCGGCTGATAGTAATCGTAATAGCTGACGAAATATTCCACCGCGTTGTGCGGAAAAAACGCCTTGAACTCGCTGTACAGCTGGGCCGCCAGCGTCTTGTTGTGGGCGATGACCAGCGTCGGCCGGTTCACCCGGGCGATCGTCTGGGCGATCGTGTACGTTTTGCCCGTCCCCGTGGCGCCAAGCAAGGTCTGGTATCGCTTGCCTTCCTCCAGGCCCCGCACGAGCGCTTCGATCGCCTGCGGCTGGTCCCCCTGCGGCGCAAAGTCCGACACCAGCTGAAACGTCTGTGACGGCTTTCCCTTTCCCATGGCGGCAAACCCTCCCCGCTTCGCGTGGCCCGCCATCCGCCGATTCAGCGAACCAGGCGCCACCAGAATGTATGTTCCCGTTCCATCTCATTATAGCGAAGGGGGTGGCAAGATGCAAACCGAAATCGCGCTGAAAAAAGGCGGGCAACTCCCGCCAGCGCACGGACCGCCATTGAACGATCGGCCGGTGCCGGGGCGAGTTGCCCGACTTTCTCGAGCGACTCGGACCCGCGAAGCCCGTCTGCGAACGAAATGCTCGATTTTTTCGATCATCCCGGGCCCACGGGGCCCGTTCCTGGTCGAGTTGCTCGATTTTTTCGAGCATCTCGGGTCCACGAAGCGCCGTAAACAGACGAGATGCCCGAGTTTTTCGAGCATCTCGGGTCCACGAGGCCCGTTCCCGATCGAGTTGCTCGATTTTTTCGAGCATCTCGCGTCCACGGGGCNCGTTCCCGATCGAGTTGCTCGATTTTTTCGAGCATCTCGNGNCCACGGGGCCCGTTCCCGATCGAGTTGCTCGATTTTTTCGAGCATCTCGAGCCCACGGGGCCCGTTCCCGATCGAGTTGCTCGAATTTTTCGATCATCTCGCGTCCACGGGGCCCGTTCCCGATCGAGTTGCTCGAATTTTTCGATCATCTCGGCCCACGAAGCGCCGCAAACAGACGAGATGCCCGAGTTTTTCGAGCATCGCGCCGTTAAATGCCCGGTTCCGCCAAACGGCCGGGCGTCATGTTTTCCTTCCCGAGGCCGCACGCGGACCCGGCCGGCGGCTGGCAGCGTCCCGCTCCGCCGCGCGGGCGGCCGCGGTTTCGGCTGCAGCCCCCGAACCGCCCGGTCCGCCGCGGGCCATCGAAGTTGCGGCGCCGCCGCTTTCGGCGGCGTCCGCCGTCGAACCGACAGCAGGCCCAGCGCCGGCGGCACCCGAAAAACCGGCGATGCCCGGCACGCCCGCCCTCCCGGCTTCCCCCGGCAGGCCCGCAACATCCGCACGGACCGGCGGGACGTCCGCATCCCCCGCCGGGACCGATGAACCGGCCGTTTCAGGCGAATTCGCGCCATCGCCGGCATCGGCCGCTGCCCCGCCTTCTCCCGCCGGCAGCGCGAGCTTCTCCACCCGGATGCGCAGCAGCTGCCAAAGCGTCAGCGGGCGCCAGCGGACCACCGCCGGCACCCGGTCGCCGGGACACGGCATGAGGCCGAGCAGATGGTGCTCGCCGCTGTAGAGCGGCCGCTGCACGAAGCGGCTTTCGCCGTTCGCGTCGGACACCTCGAGCCGGCAGAACGCCGGGTTGGCGCGCAGGGCGGCGTGCAGGCCGTCGGGCGAATCGACGGCTTGTCCGTTGGCCCGGAGCACGGTTTCCCCGCGCCGGATGCCCATTTCCGCCGCCGGCCCTCCCGGCAGGACGTCCAGCACCTTCAGCCCGCGGCCCCGCTGGACGAACTGCGGGCTTTGCCGCCGCTCCGCACGGTCGGCCATCAGCTGCCACGCTTCCGGCACGAGCAGCACGGCGGCCGCGGCCGCCGGCAGCAGGACCGGCCACAGCTGCGACAAAACCGCCGCCGCGGCGAAGACGAGCGCCCAGGCGGCATGCCGCAGCGCCAGCCGCTTCGCCCGCCGTTCCGGCAAGTCGGACACGGTCAGCTCCGCAAAGCCCGCGAGCACCGGAAAGGCGAGAAGGGCGATGCCGCCGTCCCACGGGCCGTCAAAAACGCCGGCCACGGCCACCAGGCGGCCAGCCCGGCGGCATCCGCCGATCCCGTGCCGGCATCCGGCCGCGCCAGCAGCCACGCCTGCCACCAGGGCGCGCCGCCGCCGGCCGCCGCAAGCGGCCCCGCTCCGGTTGCCTGCCCGCCGTCCGCCGGCACGGCCAGCACGGCCGGCATCAGCCAAAGCCCTTGCAGCTGGTAGGCGCCGATCGGCTTGCCGCGCTTGCCGGGAACGACGAGCGGCATCGCGCCGCGGCCAACCGTCAGGCCCGCGAGCACGGCCTGCACCAGAAGCGCCATGGCCGCGAGCATCCAGAGGGACGCAAGATCGATCGAAAGCAGCGAATCCGCCGCCGGTCCGGCTTGTTCCGGCAGCCCGTCCCGCAGCGGGCGGACTACGAGCTGCAGCGCGCCGATGCAGGCGGCGGCGGCCGGCAGGCCGGCGAACCTGACGCGAAACGCGAGCAGCACGAGCGCCGCCGCCCACGTCCACCACACCGCATCCGGCGTCAGGTTCAGCCCGAGGGCGGCCGCCGCCAACGACAGCACAAGCGCCCCGGCGATCCCGAGCCCGGCGGCGCGCAGCCATTCGCCCAGGCTTCCGTGCAGACGGACGGCGAACAGTTTCCGCTCCAGTTCCGTGCGCCGCCGGCACGACAGCGCAAGGAGCAGCCAAGCGAGGAAAGAAAACGGGTTCAGCGCCGCCTTGAGCAGCGCTTCCCCCGCATGCCACAACCATTGTGCCGCCATGTCCATCCCGTGATTCTCCCTTTACCGTTTGGCCTTCGCCAGTTCCGCGGAGAGGATCCGGATCGCCTGCTGCAACTGCCGGTCGTTTCGCGGATCGACCAGCTTCTCGATCATCTTTTGCTCCAGCCGTTCGATGGTTTCCGCATCCAGAATCCCCGTTGCTTCAAGATTAACCTCTTGCTGGAAATGTTTCAATGCCGTTTCGGTCTGCCGGCTGAAGTAGCCGTCGGTCCGCCCCGGCGCGTAGCCGAGCGCTTGCAGCATGATCTGCATGTTTCTGACGTCGTCGCCCGTTTCGTCCACCTTCCACGTTTTCTCCCGGCTGATGGGCGCCACGTTGAAATAGTCGGGCTGGCGCACGTTCACGTCGGGCTCGAGGCCGGTTTTGTTGATCCACGTGCCGTTGGGCGTCAGCCATTTGGACACGGTCAGCTTCAAAATGGCGCCGTCGCCGTACAGGTCCGCGTACTGGCTCTGCACGGTGCCTTTGCCGAAGCTGTTTTCCCCGACGACGATCCCGCCGGCGGACTGCTGCACCGCCGCGGCCAAAATTTCCGAGGCGCTGGCGCTGCCGCCGTTGATCAGCACCGCCATCGGGTACGTGCGGCCCGGCCCTTCGGACACCAGCGTCTGGCGTCGGCCGCTCCGGTCTTCCGTCATGAGCAGCGTGCGGCCGGCGGGCACCAGTTCGTACAGGATGTGGGCGACGCCCTCCAGATAGCCGCCGGGATTGTTGCGCACGTCGATGATGAGCGCCTTCATGCCCTGGGCTTCCAGATCCCGGAGCTGCTCCGCGAAACTGTTCACCGTATGGTTGGAGAACTGCCGGATTTCGATGTAGCCGATCCCGTCTTCTTCCAGCATGCGCGAGAACACCGTCTCGAGGTCGATCTCGTCCCGCACGATGACGAGCTCCAGCGGTTTGTCCAACCCTTCCCGCATGATCTGCAGCACCGCCTGGGACCCCTTCGGCCCGCGGATCTTCTGCACCGCTTCCGTCAGCGACAGCCCCGCGAGGGATTCGCCGTTCACGCTCAGGATGATGTCCCGCGGCCGGATGCCGGCCTTCTCGGCGGGCGAGCCCTTGATCGGCGACACGACGACGACCCGGCCGTCCACCAGCGACACTTCCGCGCCGATGCCGGTAAAGAACGAATCGAGCTGCTGCTCGTACTCGACGGCTTCCTCCGCCGACACGTAGGCCGTGTACGGATCTTCCAGCGTGGACAGCATGCCCCGGATTGCGCCCTCGACGAGCTTGTCGCCGTCCGGGATTTCCAGATATCGGTTCATGATCAGCTGATAGGTCTTGTTCAGTTTGTCCACCGCTTCATCAGGCAGCCCGCCAACAAAATCGGCGGACGGCGGATCGCCGCCCGCCAGTTGGGAGCGAACCAACGTCCGCCAGTCCGCCGGCCATCCGGCCCATGTGAGGGCTGCCGTTGCCAACGCACCGGACAAAGCGGCGGCCAGGACGAGAAGGACGACTGTCCGGCCGCGAAAAACCACCGTTCAAACACCACCTTGGGATCCGTTCTGCCGCGAACAGGGACCGAATCGCGCAACCGCGAACCGGATCCCGTTCCTCCGGAATCGCCGGCCCGCGTCCGGCCTCATCTCGTATCCGAGTATTTCAGCGTGTGCTTCATCGGATCGACCGGCTCCGAGTTGACCCGCACTTCATAGTGCAGGTGGTAACCGGTCGCCGTGCCGGTTTTGCCGACGTCGCCGATGTGCTGGCCGGCTTTCACCGTGTCCCCTTCCTTGACGCGGATCTTGCTCAGATGGGCGTACAGGGTCCATTTGCCGTTGCCGTGGTCGATCATGACGGCATTCCCGTAGCCGCCCCACTCTTTCGCCGTGATCACGATGCCGGAACCGGCCGCCAGCACCTTCACGCCCTTCGGCGCGCCGATGTCGACGCCTGCGTGCAGTTTCTTGGTCTTGTAGATCGGGTGGATCCGGTACCCGTAGTTGGACGTGATCGGATAATCCTTTTCCAGCGGCCACAGGAACTTGCCGGAGTGCTCCACCAGCTTGGCCCGTTCCTTCACCAGCTCCGACTTCAGCTTCATCGCGTCGATGAGCGCCTTTTCCTGCTCTTCCGTTATTTCTTCCAGATGTTCCCTTCTCTCATTCAACGCCGCGATGCGGACTTCCTTCTCTTTCTCCTGCCGGAGCAGGTCTTCCTTGATCGCCACGAGCTCCCTGTGGGCCTGCTCCAGTTTGGCCAGGTCCTCCTCGATCTGCGCCTTGTGGGCTTCGATCATTTCCTTGTCCCGGATGTTGTCTTCCAGGATCTGGCGGTCCTGCTCCACGATGAGCGACAGGGAACGGAACCGGTCGAGAAAATCGGTGAAGCTGGTGGCATTGAACAGCACGTCCAGATACGTGACCGCGCCGTTCGTATACATCAGCCGCACGCGGGCGCGCAGCAGCTCGTTGCGGGCTTCGACCCGCGCGATGGCCGCGTCCAGTTCCTCCGCCGTGCGCCGCAGGTTGTCTTCCGTCCGGGCGATTTGCTGCTCTTTCTCGCTGATCAGGATCATTTGATGCTCGATCTTTTTGTCGAGTTCGGCGATTTCTTTCTCCAGCTGCTTTTCTTCTTTGTCGATCAGCTTGATTTCCTTTTCCGCGTTCTTGATCGAGGCTTCCGTCTGGGCGATCTTCCGCTCGGTTTCCTTGATTCTGCGGTTGATTTCTTCGAGAGAGGAGGCGGCGTTCGCCGTCGGCTGCGGGATGACGGACAGGATCAGCGCTGCGGCTGCGAGCAAAGGCAACAGTGTCTTACGCAAGTATACGTTCCCTCCCATGAAAACATACTGGCGGCTCAGACGGCTTGTCCTCTCCGGGATTTCACACCCGCAAAAACTTCCGCACGGACAGCGTGCTGCCGAGGATGCCGATGGCAAATCCGATGCCCAAAAGGACGAGGGAAAGCTTCGGCATGATGTCTTCCGCCGGAATGAGGCGGATCAGCATGATGCCGAAGGTGAGCTGGCTGTTTTTCACCAGTTCCCAGTAGCCGACCCAGATGACGATGACCGGGACCAGCGAACCTATGAGGCCGAGGATGGCCCCTTCCACGAAAAACGGCCAGCGGATGAACGCATTGGTCGCGCCGACGAGCTTCATGATGCCGATCTCGCGGCGCCGGGCGACGATGGTCAGCTTGATCGTGTTGGAGATGAGGAACATGCTGGTGACGGCCAGTCCCGCCACGAGCACCAGGATGACCTTTTCGATGATGTCGGTGATGCGGAACAGCGTCTCGACGGTGTTTTTGCCGTAGTCCACCTTGTCGATCAGCGGCACCGCGAAGCGGCCGTTCAGGGCTTCGATTTTCTCGGCGGCGATCCCGATCTGGCGGGGCTCCTTCACTTCGACGGTGAACGAGTCCGGCAGCGGGTTGTCCTCCTCGAAGCCGTCCAGGATTTTTTCCGCGTCCTTGCCCAGGCTTTGCCGCATCAGCTCGAGCCCCTCTTCCTTGGACACGAACCGGACGACGCTCACTTCATCCATGCTGCCGATGGCCTGGTGCAGGACGGCGATCTGTTCTTCCGTCGTGTCGAGGCTGAGGTAGACGCGGATTTCCACCTGGTTTTCGACTTCCCGCGTCCATTCGTTCAGGTTCATCCCCAGGAGGAGAAAGACGCCCAGAATGAAAAGGGAAATGGCGATGGACGAAGCCGACGCGAAGCTCATCCAGCCGTTGCGCGCGACGCTTTTGGCCCCCTCCCGGAAATGGCGTCCGATTGTGCTAATCTTCATAGCCGTATTCCCCTCTTTGCTCGTCCCGCACAATGACGCCCTTCTCGATGGCGATGACCCGCTTGCGCAACGTATTGACGATTTCCTTGTTGTGGGTGGCCATGACGACGGTGGTGCCGCGGTCATGGATTTCTTCCAGAAGCTTCATGATTTCCCATGACGTGTCCGGATCGAGGTTGCCCGTCGGCTCGTCGGCGATGATGACCGCCGGATTGTTGACGATGGCGCGGGCGATGGCCACCCGCTGCTGCTCGCCGCCGGACATCTGGCCGGGCAGCGCGTTCATCCGGTCCTTCAGGCCGACCAGTTCCAGCACTTCCGCGACGCGGCGCTTGATCGTTTTCCGGGACGCCTCGATCACTTCCATGGCGAAGGCGACGTTTTCCGCCGCGGTCAGGCGGGGAAGCAGCCGATAGTCCTGGAACACGACGCCGATGTTGCGGCGCAGGTAGGGAATTTTCCGTTGGCGGAGCTTCTCCAGGTTGAAGCCGTTGACGTACAGCTGCCCCCGGGTCGGCTTCTCCTCCCGGTAGATCAATTTCATGAACGTGGATTTTCCGGCCCCCGAAGGCCCCACGATATATACAAACTCGTTGCGGTTGATGGTCACGGTGATGCCGCGCAGTGCAGCGGTGCCGTCCGGATACGTTTTCCAGACGTCCTGCATTTCGATCACTCTATCACGTCCCTGTGAAAGGTTGCCCGATGGCTCGCAGGTTTGGAGGATAGCTATGATATATTCGACAGCGGATCGCAAAATCCTCCATGAACGCGGACAAAACGGGCGCCTTCTTCGTCATTGCCCGGGAAATGTTCGTCGGACCGCCTTCTTTTTCCGCGGTTTTTGTCCGTTGCCCCGTTTTTTTGTCCGTTGTCCCGTGCCGTCACTTTTTTCATACTCCCTACGGGATGCGAAGTTTCTCGGCCGGCGGCATTTTTTTGCGAAAAATGTCCGCCAAAGAAAAAAGCGGCCGAAGGTTGCCGGGTCGGACACCCGGCCCCTGTAGCCGCTTTTTTTGGAATTGCTCTTTCGGCCGCCCGGATTTCAGGCGCTCAAAACACGTCCCGCTCCGCCTGTTTTTCGGCCCATTCGCGCACCGCCGCCAGTTCCGCCTCGGCGCGTTCGATGGCGCCGGCCACCCGGCCGGAAGCCGTGCCGCCGTAAACGTTGCGGGCATTGACGACCCGTTCGGGCCGGAGCACCTCGTAGATGTCTTCCTCGAACAGGCTGGAGAAGGTTTTGTACGTCTCGAGGGGCAGATCCGGCAGGAACACGCCCTTTTGGATGCAGTGGAGCACCAGCTTGCCGATGATCTCGTGGGCCTGGCGGAACGGCAGCCCCTTGTTCACCAGGTAGTCGGCGATGTCGGTGGCGTTGGAGAAGTCTTCCCGCACCGCCTGCCGCATGCGCTCCCGGTTCACCTTCATCGTGGCGATCATCGGCGCCATCAGGCGCAGCGCCCCGTCGAGGGTGCGGACCGTGTCGAACAGCCCTTCCTTGTCTTCCTGCATGTCCTTGTTGTACGCGAGGGGCAGCGACTTGAGCACGGTCAGGATGCCCATCAGGTGGCCGTAGACGCGGCCCGTCTTGCCCCGCACGAGTTCCGCCACATCGGGGTTTTTCTTCTGGGGCATGATGCTGCTGCCGGTGCAGAAGGCGTCATCCAGCTCGATGAAGCCGAATTCCGTGCTGGACCAGAGCACCAGCTCCTCGCAGAGCCGGGACAGGTGCATCATGATGATGGACGCGCCGGCAAGAAACTCGACGATGAAATCGCGGTCGCTGACGGCGTCCAGGCTGTTGTCGTAAATCCGCTCGAAACCGAGCTGGCTCGCCACGAACTCCCGGTCGATGGGGAACGTCGTCCCGGCCAGCGCGCCGGCGCCGAGGGGCAGCGTGTTGATCCGCTTGTAGCTGTCCTGGAGCCGCTCGATGTCCCGCCGGAACATGGACACGTAGGCCATCAGGTGGTGGGCCAGCAAAACCGGCTGCGCCCGCTGCAGGTGGGTGTATCCCGGCACGATCGTGTCCAGGTTCGCCTTCGCCTGGCCGATCAGCGCCTCCTGCAGGTCGGCCAGCAGTCCGACGAACCGCACGGCCCATTTGCGCAGGTACAGGTGCATGTCCGTCGCCACCTGGTCGTTGCGGCTGCGGCCGGTGTGCAGCTTGCCGCCGACGGGGCCGATTTCCTCCATCAGCTGCCGCTCGATGTTCATGTGGATGTCCTCGTCGGCGATGGAAAATTCCGCCTCGCCGCGGCGGATCCGGCCGAGCACCGCATGCAGCCCTTCGCGGATTTTTTCCGCGTCTTCCGCCGGAATGATGCCGCACTTCGCCAGCATGGCCACGTGGGCCAGGCTGCCCCGGATGTCTTCCTCGTACAGCTCCTTGTCAAAAGGAATCGAAGCCGTATAGGCTTCCACCAGCTGATCGGTCGGTTTCGTGAACCGGCCGCCCCACAACTTCGACACGTCCATTCTTCCTTTCCTTCAGCTTCGGCCGTCCGGCCGCACGGCACGTGCGACGGGCGCGTGCGGATGCGGCGTCGTCAACCCCGCGTGACGGCGTTCCCGCCGCTCTTGTCGCCGGACCTGTCTCCGGCAAATCCGGCAGCCGGCGGCTTTGCCTCGCCGTTCATCCGGCGCGCCCTTCGCGAATCCTGGACCCGGCGCCCTCAGCGGTCCTGCAGATCCATCACGCCGGCCGCCGCTTTCAGGCGCAGCGCGTGCAGCCGGATGAAGCCGGTGGCGTCTTTCTGGTCGTAGGCCTGGGTCGGATCCTTCTCCATCGTGGCGATGTTCGCATTGTACAGGCTGACCGGGCTTTTCACGCCGGCGCCGATCACGTTGCCCTTGTACAGCTTCAGCCGCACCGTGCCCGTCACGTTCTTCTGGCTTTCCGTCACCAGCGCCTGGATGGCCAGCCGTTCCGGCGAATACCAGAAGCCGTTGTAGACGAGCGACGCGTATTTCGGAATCAGCGAATCCCTCAGATGCATCACTTCGCGGTCCATCGTCAGCGACTCGATCTTGCGGTGGGCGACAAACAGGATCGTGCCGCCCGGCGTCTCGTACACGCCCCGGCTCTTCATGCCGACGAACCGGTTTTCCACCATGTCCACCCGGCCGATGCCGTGCTTGCCGCCCAGTTCGTTCAGCTTCTCCATCACGCCGAGGGGATCGAGCCGCTCGCCGTTGACGGCGACGCAGACGCCTTTTTCAAATTCCAGCTCCACGTATTCCGGCTCGTCCGGCGCCCGCTCCGGCGACACGGACAGCACGTACATGTCCTCGTTGGATGCCGCGGAAGCGTCGAACCACGGATCTTCCAGCACGCCGCTTTCAAAGCTGATGTGCAGCAGGTTCCGGTCCGTCGAATACGGCTTTTCCGCCGTCGCCTTGACCGGGATGCCGCGGGCTTCGGCGAAGGCGATCATTTCCGCCCGGCCCGGGAACCGGTCGCGGAACTCGTCCAGCCGCCAGGGCGCGATCACTTCCAGCTCCGGCGCCAGCGCCGCCGCCGTCAGCTCGAAGCGCACCTGGTCGTTGCCCTTGCCCGTCGCCCCGTGGGCGATGGCGAACGCCCCTTCGGCGCGGGCGATTTCCACCATCCGCTTGGCGATGAGCGGCCGCGCGATGCTCGTGCCGAGCAGATACTGCCCTTCGTACAGCGCGCCCGCCTGGAACATCGGGAAGATGAAATCCCGCGCGAATTCGAGCCGGAGGTCGTCGATGTACACTTTGGACGCGCCGGTTTTCCGCGCCTTTTCCTCCAGGCCCTCCAGCTCTTCCTTCTGCCCGATGTCCGCCGTGAACGTGATGATGTCCGCGTCGTACGTTTCCTTCAGCCACGCCAGGATGACCGACGTGTCCAGGCCGCCCGAATAGGCCAGCACGATTTTTTTCTTGCCCATGGGATGGCACCCCTTTCTTTCCGAACGGCGCGATTGGCCGCGCCTGAAGTCAAGGTGCGCGTCCGCACCACATGACCGGGTTGTTCCGTTCTCTGCGGGATTATCGCGCAATTTTGCGCCATATTTTCGTTTCAGTCTCGTTTTATCGGGAACCTGGCGCATGATTGCGCCAGATTTCCTGCATCGATCCTGCCGTCAATCCTGCATCAGCGCCGCCATGATGGCTTTCTGCGCGTGCAGCCGGTTTTCCGCCTGATCGTAGATGATGGAGTGGTCGCCGTCGATGACGCCCTCGCTCACCTCTTCGCCGCGGTGCGCCGGCAGGCAGTGCATGAACAGATAATCCTTCTTCGCGTATTTCACCAGCTCTTCGTTGACCTGGTAGTTGCGGAAGGCGATTTCCCGCTCCTTCTGCTCCGCCTCCATGCCCATGGACGCCCACACGTCCGTGTAGACGATGTCGGCGTCGGCGATCGCTTCCTTCGGATCTTCGGTGATCGTCAGCGAACCGCCGCGCTTTTCGATGTCCTGCAGGGTGAGCTGGACCACTTCTTCGTCGGGGCCGTATCCCGGCGGCGATGCGATGGCGATGTGCACCCCCAGCTTCGCGGCGCCGATCATCAGCGAGTGGCACATGTTGTTGCCGTCGCCGATGTAGGCGAGCCGGATGCCTTCCAGCCGGCCCTTGTGCTCGAGGATCGTCATGAAGTCGCACAGCGCCTGGCACGGATGGTACAGGTCCGTCAGGGCGTTGATGACCGGCACCGTCGCGCCGCGAGCCAGCTCCACCACGTTGCGGTGGGCAAAGGTGCGGATCATGATGCCGTCCACGTAGCGGGACAGCGTCTTGGCGGTGTCCCAGATCGTCTCGCCGCGGCCCAGCTGCAGATCGTTGCGGCTCAGGAACAGCGCGTACCCGCCCAGCTGGTACATGCCGACTTCGAAGGACACCCGCGTGCGGGTGGACGATTTTTCAAAAATCATGCCGAGGGTTTTTCCCTTCAGCGGTTGAAAAGGCCGCCCTTCCTTCTGCATTTTTTTCAGTTCGAACGCCAGATCGATCAGGCTGCGGATTTCTTCCGGCGCATAGTCCACCAGCGACAAAAAGTCGCGGCCTTTCATCGATTGGATGATGTCGGTTTTCAAAATGGCGCTCATCTGTTCTCTCCTCCCGCAACTCCGGCGACCGCGCTGCGTTCCGCGTACCGGTTCAATACCGCCGTCACCATGGCGAGGCCCGTCTCCAGCTCCGTCTCGCTGATGAGCAGGTTCGGCAGGAGGCGCAGCACGTTCGGTCCGGCGGAGACGGCGAGAAGCCCTTCCTCCCGCAGCTCCGCCAGCACGTCGGCGACGGGCCCGGCGCACTCGATGCCGATGAGGAGGCCGAGGCCGCGGATCTCCCGGACGAACGGGTTGCCGGCCAGCTCCTCCTCCAGCCGGCGCATCGCCCGTTCGCCGAGGACGCCGGCCCGCTCGGGCAGATGTTGCCCGATCATCGTCTCCAGGGTGGCGATGGCCGCCGCGCAGGCGAGCGGGTTGCCGCCGAAGGTGGAGGCGTGGGAACCGGGCCCGAACGCCCCGGCGAGCTTGCCCTTGCCCAGCATCGCGCCCATCGGGAAGCCGGAAGCGATGCCTTTGGCCAGGGTGATGATATCAGGCTCCACGCCGTACTGCTGGTACGCGAACAGCGTGCCCGTGCGGCCGATGCCGGTCTGCACTTCATCGGCGATGAACAGCAGGTTGCGCGTCTCGCACAGGCGGGCCACTTCCCGGACGAATGCCGGATCGGCGGGCCGGACGCCGCCTTCCCCCTGCACGAACTCGAGCATGATGGCGCAGGTGCGGTCATTGACGTATTTTTCCAATTCCGCCGGCTCGTTGTAGGGCGCATAGACGAACCCGTCCGGCAGCGGATCGAAGCCGTCCTTCACCTTGTCCTGCCCCGTCGCCGTCAGCGTCGCCAGCGTGCGGCCGTGGAACGACTGCCGGAACGTGATGATTTCGCAGCAGCCGTTGCCGAGCACCTTGCGGTGGAACCGGCGGGCCAGCTTGATGGCCGCCTCGTTGGCCTCCGCCCCGCTGTTGCAGAAAAACACGGCGTCGAAGCAGCTGTTTTCCGTCAGCAGACGGGCCAGCTTCTGCTGGGGCAGCGTGTGGAACAGGTTGGACACGTGCCAAAGCTCATCCAGCTGCCGGATGACGGCTTCCTTCACGGCGTCGGGCACGTGGCCGAGGTTGTTCACCGCCAGCCCGCTGGCAAAATCGAGATATTCCCGCCCCCGGTCGTCCCAGACCCGGCTTCCCTTGCCTTTCACCAGCGTGACGGGGAACCGGGCGTAGGTCGGAAACAGGGGATCGGGACGGTCCAGCCCGCCGCCTTGCAAATTGGCGGACGGGCTAACGTTTTGTGCATGCTGTGGGCTCATGGGCAAGCTCTCCTTCCCCGATCCGAAATCGGCCATTTTCGTCGTCCATTCCCATCGGTTTCCATCGGCGATTCAGGGCACAACCCGCGTGCCGACCGCGGGATCGCCTGATGCGGCGCGGCCGAGCACGCCCGGCATCGAGCCGTCGCAGATGACGACTTCCCGCACGCCGCCTTCCAGGCACTGGATCGCCGCGCGCACTTTCGGAATCATGCCGCCGTAGATGTCGCCGCTTCTGATCATCGCTTCGATGTCGGCGACGGACGCTTCGGGCATGAGCCGCTTTTCGCCGTCGACCGTGCGCAGGATGCCCGGCACGTCCGTCACCACGATCAGCCGCCGGGCGCCCAGGGCGGCCGCCACGGCGCCCGCCGCCGTGTCGGCGTTGATGTTGTACGTATTGCCGTCCGGACCGAGCCCGAGGGGCGCCACCACCGGGATGTATCCCGCGGCGGCGGCCGCTCGGATCAGCCCGGCGTCCACTTCGGCGATGTCGCCGACAAATCCGAGCCGGCCGCCGTCCTTCGGCACCGCCCGGATCGTGCCGCCGTCGATGCCGGAAAATCCGGCGGCCCGGCCGCCATTCTGCCCGATGCGCCGCACGATGTCCTTGTTGATGGCGCCGCCGAGCACCATTTCCACCACGTCCAGCACGTCGGGCGTCGTGACCCGCAGGCCGTCCACGAACGTGGACTCGATGCCGAGCTTCTCCAGCATCGCGTTGATGGCCGGCCCGCCGCCGTGCACGATGACCGGCGCGATGCCGCGCCCGAAAAGCCCGATCATGTCGCGGAAAAACGCGTCGGGCAGCGCCGCCAGCGTGCTGCCGCCGCATTTGATGACAAGCCAGTCCGGCTGCGAAATGTTGTCCATGATGGCGTTCTCCCCCACGGCCTTCTCACGTCCGGTATGCCGCATTGATGCGCACGTATTCGTAGGTCAGGTCGCATCCCCAGGCCACGGCTTCGCCGTCGCCCATGTGCAGGTCGATCTCGTACACGTGTTCCGCGCCCTTCAGGTAGGCCAGCGCTTCTTCCTCGCTGAAAGGCACCGGCTGCGACATGCGCAGCGTCTCGATCGGGCCGATGCGGATGTCCACCGTCTCCGTGTTGACCGGCACGCCGGCGCGGCCGATGGCGGCGATGATGCGGCCCCAGTTGGCGTCGGCGCCGAAAGCGGCGGACTTGACCAGGCTCGAACCGATCACCGTCTTCGCGATGACCCGGGCCGCTTCCCGGCTGGCGGCGCCTTTCACCCGCACCTCGATCAGCTTCGTGGCGCCTTCCCCGTCGCGGGCAATCGCCTTCGCCAGTTCCCGGGCCACGTGCAGGAACGCCGCGCGGAACGCCGGCCAATCCGGGTGGCCAGGCGACAATGGGTCGTTGCCCGCCAGCCCGCTCGCCATCGCGACGACCATGTCGTTCGTGCTCGTGTCGCCGTCCACCGTGATCATGTTGAACGTCTCGTCCGTCGTCTCGCGCAGCAGCCGCTGCAGCTCGGCGTGTCCGATGCGGGCGTCGGTGGTGATGAAGCCGAGCATCGTGGCCATGTCCGGATGGATCATGCCGGATCCTTTGGCCGCGCCGCCGATATGCACCGATCGGCCGTCGACGGACAGCCGCACCGCCGCCGTCTTCTTCACCAGGTCCGTGGTCAGGATCGCCTGGCAGAAATCGTCGCTTCCGGCCACCGACACCCGTTCCGGCAGCCGTCCGATGCCCGCCCGCACCTTGTCCATCGGCAGCCATTCGCCGATGACGCCGGTGGAGGTGACGCCGACGAGATGGGGTTCGACGCCGAAAGCCTTCGCCGCCGCATCCCGCATGTCCCGGGCGTCCCGGAGGCCCTGTTCGCCGGTGCAGGCGTTGGCGTTGCCGCTGTTGACGACCATCACCTGCAGCCGGCCTTCCGCGGCGATGCTTTCCTCCGTCACCTTCAGCGGCGCCGCGCGGAACCGGTTCCGCGTGTACACCGCCGCCGCCGTCGCCGGCACGTCGCACGCGATGGCGCCCAGGTCGTGGCGTTCCGCCTTCTTCAGCCCGCAATGCAGCCCGCCCGCGCGAAAGCCGGCAGGGGTCGTGACCGACCCGTTTTCCACGATTTCAAAATATCGTGACGCCGGGTTCCGATCCGTCCGCACCGTTGTGTTCCCGGCGTTTCCCGCCTTTTCCGCTTCGGCCGCCTGATCAGCCGCAGACGTCTTTGCCGCGTTGTCCGTGTCCGTTCCCAAACCCTGCTCTTGCATGCCGCCCATCCTCCTCACGGGTACACCGGGGCCAGCCGCAGGCCCAGCGTTTCGTCCCAGCCCATCATCAGATTCAGATTTTGCACGGCCTGCCCCGCCGCGCCTTTCATCAAATTGTCCGTCACGGAAATGATCGTGACCCGCCCCGTCCGGCGGTCCAGCGAAAACCCGATGTCGCAATAGTTTGAACCGTACACGTCCTTCGTCGCCGGCAGGACGCCCTTGCCGCGGATGCGCACGAACGGCCTTCCTTCATAATATTGCCGGTACAGCTCGATCCACTGCGCCTCGTCCCGGGCCGCGCGCCCCGTCACGGAGGCGTACGAGGCCGCCAGAATGCCCCGCGTCATCGGCACCAGGTGCGGCGTGAAGGTGATCGCCACCGGCCGGCCGGCCGCCTGCGACAGCACCTGCTCCACTTCCGGCACGTGCTGGTGGCGGTTGACCTTGTACGCCTTCAGGTTTTCGTTCACTTCCGAGAAATGGACGCCCATCGACAGCCCGCGGCCGGCGCCGGACACCCCCGACTTGGCGTCCACGATGATCGTGGCGGGATCGATCCAGCCCGCCGCCACCGCCGGCACCAGGCCGAGCAGCATCGTCGTCGAATAGCAGCCGGGGTTGCTGACGAGCCGCGCGCCCCGCACGTCCTGGCCGTACACTTCCGCCAGGCCGTACACCGCTTCCGCGAGGAGCGCCGCGTCGGCCGGCTTGTGGTTGTACCATTCCTCGTACACGGCGCCGTCCTTCAGCCGGAAATCGCCGGAAAGATCGATCACCTTCAGGCCCGCTTCCAAAAGTTTCGGAACGAGCGCGGAACTGACGCCATGGGGCGTGGCCGTGAACACCAGTTCCGCTTTCGCCGCAAGGCCCGCCGGGTCGATGGCCTCCAGGCGATGGGGCACGATGTCCGTCAGGTGCGGATACGCGTCCGACAGCAGCGCCCCTTCCTGGGAAGACGAAAGGACGGACACGATCTCCACCCGCGGATGCGTCAGGAGCAGCCGAACGAGCTCCACTCCGCCGTATCCCGTCGAGCCGATGACGGCCACTTTCAATTTCGCGCCGCCTTCCGGCGCAGCATGATCCGCCATGTTCGTCCTCTCCCCCCGAATCCCGTTCCAGATCCCGTCCGTCAATAATGAAACATTATACATTCGGACGAATAAAAATTCAAACCTTTTTCCATTCCGGTTTTCCCCGTTGCACGCCCATCATTATAACGTATTTTTCCAGCCCGCAAAACAAGAAACCGGGCGCCGGCGGTCTCTCTCCCGCCGTCCCCGGCCCGGCGCCGGAACGGTTGATGCACAAAATCCCGTTCACGCCGACCCCGAACGGCATTTCATGCAGCTCATGTTGCCGGTCCGTGCCGCTTCCGTCCCAACCCGCAAAAAAAAAATGCCGTCCCGCGGCGCAAACGCGCCGCGAAACGGCTCTGCTTCGTTGCGGTTATTTGGCTTTGCCGCGGTTTGGCCGCGGTCCCGGCCTTGCGCCGCCGCATCACCCGTTCTGGCCGCCCGGGCCGTTCTGGCGGATCTGCATGCGCAGGAAGGCGTCGATGAACATGTCGATTTCCCCGTCCATCACCGCCTGGACGTTGCCCGTCTCCGCCTGCGTGCGGTGGTCCTTCACCAGGCTGTACGGGTGGAACACGTAGGAGCGGATCTGGTTGCCCCAGGCGATGTCCGTCTGCTCGCCGCGCAGCTCCGCCAGCTCCTTGCGCTGCTCCTCCAGCTTGCGCTCGTACAGCTTCGACCGGAGCATCGTCATCGCCCGCTCGCGGTTCTGGATCTGCGACCGCTCGCTCTGGCATTGCACGACGATGCCCGTCGGGATGTGGGTGATGCGCACCGCCGATTCGGTCTTGTTGACGTGCTGGCCGCCGGCGCCGCTGGAGCGGTACGTGTCGATGCGGATGTCCTCCGGCCGGATGACGATGTCGCCGACGTCTTCCTCGATTTCCGGCATGACGTCGCAGGACACGAAGGACGTGTGCCGCCGCCCCGACGCGTCGAAGGGCGAAATGCGCACCAGCCGGTGCACCCCTTTCTCCGCCTTCAGATAGCCGTAGGCGTTGTGCCCCTTGATCGACAGCGTCACGCTCTTGATGCCCGCTTCGTCGCCGGGCAGATAGTCCAGCACTTCCACCTTGAAGCCTTTGCCCTCGGCCCACCGCCGGTACATGCGGAGCAGCATTTCCGCCCAGTCCTGCGACTCGGTGCCGCCGGCGCCGGGATGCAGCTCGAGGATGGCGTTCATTTTGTCATAGGGCTGGTTGAGCAGAAGCTCCAGCTCGAAGCCGGACAGCTTCCGGAGGAATGCCTTCATGCCCTCTTCCACTTCCGCGAAAAGGCCGTCGTCTTCCTCCTCCTCGGCCAGCTCCAGCATGACCGTCAGATCGTCGTATTCCTTTTCGAGGCTTTCGAAGCCTTCCACCACGCTTTTGACCGCGTTCAGCTCGCCGATCAGCTTCTGGGCCTTCGCGTTGTCATCCCAGAAGTCCGGCGCCGTCATTTTGTATTCGTAGTCCGCGATCAGTTCTTTCTTGACATCTAAGTCAAAGAGACCCCCTGAGGGCCTGGATTCGTTTCGCGGCATCGCGAAACTCGGCGCGAACTTCCACGTCGATCACAATCATCACCTCATGAATGGTTTTCGAAAAAAGAACCGGCTGCCGACGTCAACCATTTTATATGATTTTCACCCAAAATGTCGGCCAACCGCCGAAAAAACACATTTTACTATGAAAAATCATCCAAAAAGGAACATGCCCGGGGCGGGAGCCGCCGTTTTGTGTGATGTTTCACCCAAAACCCCCGCCAACGGCCTCATTCCCGGCTTTTTTGCGTGAAAAATCGGCCAACAACACCGCCGCCCGGGCGGCTCATGCGTTCGCCCCGTGGCAGTATTTGTACTTCTTGCCGCTGCCGCAGGGGCACGGGTCGTTGCGGCCGACCTTCGCCTCGCGGCGGACCGGCTGGCGCTGGCGCTCCCGGCCGCCCGCCTGCTGCGACGGATCGACCGCCTGGCCTTCCGCCACCGCCTGGCGCTGCAGGTTGCTTCTCACCTGCGCCTTCATGATGTACGTGGCCACTTCTTCCTTGATCGACTCGACCATCGCCTCGAACATTTCGAAGCCTTCGAACTGGTATTCCCGGAGCGGATCGGTGCCGCCGTACGCCCGCAGGTGGATGCCCTGGCGCAGCTGGTCCATGGCGTCGATGTGGTCCATCCATTTGCTGTCCACGGCGCGCAGGGTGACCACTTTCTCGAACTCGCGCATGAGCTCGCTGCCGAGTTCCCGCTCCCGCTCCTCGTATTTCTCGCGGACGGCCTGCTTGAGCAGTTCGACGATCTCTTCCTTTTCCTTGCCCCACAGGTCGTCGGCGGTGAGCTGCCCTTCGTGGAGGAACGTGCGGTTGCCGTGTTCGATGATCGCCGCCAGATCCCACTCCTCTGGCAGGTCGCCCTGGCAGTGGGATTCCACCAGCCGGGCGATGACGTCGTCGATCATGCCCAGCACGATGTCCTTGATGTTTTCCGACTCGAGCACTTCGCGGCGCTGCTTGTAAATGATCGTCCGCTGCTGGTTCATGACGTCGTCGTACTGGAGCACGACCCGGCGCACGTCGAAGTTGGCGCCTTCCACCCGCTTCTGGGCGGATTCGATGGCGCGGGTGACCATTTTGCTCTCGATGGGCACGTCATCCTGGAAGCCGAACCGCTCCATCATGCCCATCAGGTTTTCGCCGCCGAACCGGCGCATCAGCTCGTCTTCCAGCGACAGGAAAAACTGCGAGGAGCCCGGGTCGCCCTGGCGGCCGGCGCGGCCCCGCAGCTGGTTGTCGATGCGCCGCGATTCGTGCCGCTCCGTGCCGATGATGTGCAGGCCGCCGAGCTCGGCCACCCCTTCGCCGAGGATGATGTCCGTCCCGCGGCCGGCCATGTTGGTGGCGATGGTGACGGCGCCCCGCTGCCCGGCCTTCGCCACGATGACCGCTTCCTCGGCGTGGTGCTTCGCGTTGAGCACGCTGTGGGGGATGCCCCGCTTCTTCAGCATCTCGCTCAGCTTTTCGGAATTTTCGATGGAGGTGGTGCCCACGAGCACCGGCTGCCCCTTCTCGTGCCGGCGGACGATTTCGTCCACCACGGCGCGGTACTTGGCGGCTTCCGTCTTGTACACCACGTCGGGCAGGTCGACGCGGATCATCGGCTTGTTCGTCGGCACGACGATGACGTCGAGGCCGTAGATTTTCTTGAATTCTTCCTCTTCCGTCTTCGCCGTGCCCGTCATGCCCGCCAGCTTCCGGTACATCCGGAAGAAGTTCTGGAACGTGATCGTCGCCAGCGTCATGCTTTCGTTCTGCACCTTCAGGTTTTCCTTCGCCTCGATGGCCTGGTGCAGCCCGTCGCTGTAGCGGCGTCCCGTCATGAGCCGGCCGGTGAACTCGTCGACGATGATCACCTGGCCGTCCTGCACGACGTAGTCCACGTCCCTTTTCATGATGACGTGGGCTTTCAGCGCCTGCTGGACGTGGTGGTTGATCATCACGTTGGCGTGGTCGTACAGGTTGTCCACCCCGAGGGCCCGTTCCGCCTTCTCCACGCCGGCTTCCGTCAGCATGACGCTCTTCATTTTCCAGTCGACGGTGTAGTCCTCGCCTTCCCTGAGCCGGCGCACCAGCCGGTCGGCCGCGTAGTACAGCTCCGTCGACTTGGTCGCCTGGCCGGAGATGATGAGCGGCGTGCGCGCCTCGTCGATCAGGATCGAGTCCACTTCGTCGACGATGGCGTAATAGAGCTCCCGCTGCACCATCTGCTCCTTGTACAGCACCATGTTGTCGCGCAGGTAGTCGAAGCCGAACTCGTTGTTCGTGCCGTACGTGATGTCGCAGTTGTAGGCCGCCCGCTTCTCCTCGGCGCCCATGCCCGGCACGTTGACCCCGACGGTCAGCCCGAGAAACTCGTAAATCGGGCCCATCAGCTGGGCGCCGACCTTCGCCAGGTAGTCGTTGACCGTCACCAGGTGGACGCCGCGGCCTTCCAGCGCGTTCAGGTACAGGGGCAGCGTCGCCACCAGCGTCTTGCCCTCGCCGGTCTTCATCTCGGCGATGCGCCCCTGGTGCAGGACGATGCCGCCGATGAGCTGCACGTCGAAATGGCGCAGGCCGATGGTCCGTTTGGACGCCTCCCGGACGACGGCATACGCCTCCACCAGCAGGTCGTCCAGCGTCTCGCCCCTGGCCAGCCGCTCGCGGAACTCGTCGGTTTTCGCCCGGAGCGCGGCGTCATCCAGCTTTTCCATCTCCGGCTCCAGCCGGTTGATGGCGTCCACCGTCCGCTGCATCCGTTTCAATTCCCGTTCGTTGAAATCGCCGAAGATTTTCCTGACGACTCCCAGCATGGAAACACCCCTTCCTCCACTCCGTCCGAACCGCCGTGCCGTGCCTCAAATTGCTACCCATTTTATCAAAACGGCCCCATTTACGCAAAAGATTCCCGCTTCCGCATGCGGGAGCGGGAATCCGGAGCCGTCCGGTTTTGCCGGCGCCGTCAGTTGGCCGGTTCGATCAGGCCGTATTTGCCGTCGTCGCGCCTGTACACGACGTTGATTTCGTTGGTGTCCACATTGGAGAAGACAAAGAAGTCGTGCCCGAGCAGATTCATTTGCAGAATCGCTTCCTCCACATCCATCGGCTTCATCGTGAAGCGCTTCGTGCGCACCACCTGGAATTCTTCCTCTTCCTCTTCCGGTTCGCTGGCGGCGGCGCCGTTCTCGACGAACAGGTTGCGCAGCCCGCCTTCCTTGACGAACTTGCGGTTGACTTTCGTCTTGTGCTTGCGGATCTGCCGCTCCAGTTTGTCCACGACCAGGTCGATGGAGGCGTACATGTCTTCTTCGCGTTCTTCCGCCCGGAGCAGCAGGCCGGGAAGCATGATGGTCACTTCCACGTGATGCTGGTCGCGCACCACGCTGAGCGTGACGTTCGCGGATTGAGGGGGAGTGTCAAAGTACTTGTCCAGTCGTCCGAGCTTTTTCTCAACATAGTCCCTGAGCGCTTGGGTGACTTCCAGGTTTTGTCCGCGGATGTTGAGCTTCATGGGCAACTCCTCCTTTTGTCTGCATTTTACCATAGGCGGGGGCGGAATCAAAGCCGGGGAGGCGCTCCCTTTTGGGCAAAAAAGGCACACTTGCCGCGTCCCGTCCGGCATCCTGCCTGGCGTTCCTCCCGGGCGGGTTGCACCCCGCAGCGTCCGGCGTCCCGCGCGCATCCCTTCCGGCATCCTGCCCGTCCCGTCCAGACCGCCTGCCATCCCCCGAAAAAAACCAACACCCCGGAATGTTCCGGGGTGCGTAACGCGTGTTCAAACCAAACCATCTATTGGGAACTCCCGAAGGAGCCGATGATTACAGTTTCACCACGTTGGCCGCTTGCGGTCCGCGCGCGCCTTCGACGATGTCGAATTCCACGGCCTGACCTTCCTCAAGCGTTTTGAAGCCTTCCATCTGGATGGCCGAGAAGTGCACGAACACATCGCCGCCTTCCTCGGTTTCGATGAATCCGTAACCCTTCTCCGCGTTGAACCATTTGACTCTTCCGAGCATGCAAAAACAATCCTTTCGTATTCATGTAGCGGGCCCGCGACCCGCTTACAAGCACTATACACCTTTGGCAAACCGATGTCAATTGAAAAACGCCCGCCCCGTTCCGCGCCGGTCCTCGACATCCGTCGACAGCGCCCCGGCTGAAAGTCCCGCCCGGCCGTCCGGCCTCCTGGCGGCGGCCGCACACGGTATTCACATCGCCGGACCGAAATGTAAGCTTGTTTTCATTGGTTATCCACCGTTTTGTCCACATTGTCCACAGAATTTGCGGTGTGGATATTCTTTTCAGAAAACGCCGTCGATGCCGTTGTGTGGATAAGTGTTCATGTTATGCACAGGGACTCTGGTGCCAGGTGGAAGGGGATCCTCCCGCACGGGACGGATCATCCGCCGTAAAACCGGCGGTACACTTTGCGCACGGCGGCAATCACGTCCCGCACGTCGTCGTCCGTCATGCGCGGGAAAATCGGCAGCGAAACGGCCGATTCGTAATAGCGTTCCGCTTCCGGGCAGCCGTCCGCCCGATAGCCGAGGGCGCGGTAGTAGGGCTGGCGGTAGATCGGAATGTAGTGGACGTTCACGCCGATGTTTTCCGCCCGGAGCGCGTCAAAGACCGCCCGCCGCGTCACGTCCGGCCCGACGTCCCAGCGCAGGACGTACAGGTGCCAGCTGGAGTCGGCCTTCGGATGCTGCGCCGGCAGCGTCAAATGCGGGAGGCCGGCGAACGCTTCGTTATAGGCCGCGGCGATCTCCCGCCGACGGGAGACGAACCGGTCCAGTTTCTCCATCTGGGACACCCCGAGCGCCGCCTGGATGTCCGTCATCCGGCAATTGTGGCCGAGGTCGGTCATCTCGTAATACCAGGCCCCTTCCCAGGCCGCCATGTCCGCCGGATCCCGGGTCATGCCGTGGTTGCGGAAGCGGAGCAGCCGGCGGTAGTACGTTTCGTTGTCCGTCACGATCATGCCGCCTTCGCCCGTGGTGATGTGCTTCACCGGATGGAAGCTGAACATCGTCATGTCCGCCAGCGTGCCGACTTTGCGGCCGTCCCAGGACGCCCCGAGGCTGTGGGCGGCGTCCTCGATGAGCACGAGGCCGTGCCGGTCGGCGATGGCCCGGAACCGGTCCATCTCCGCCGGCTGGCCGGTGAAATCGACGGGGATGATCGCCTTCGTCCGCGGCGTCACCGCCGCCTCCGCCCGGTCCGGGTCCAGGTTGTACGTGTCCGGCCGGATGTCGGCGAACACCGGCCGGCCGCCCATGTACAGCACGCAGTTGCTGCTGGCCAGAAACGTGATCGGCGTCGTGATCACCTCGTCGCCCGGCCCGATGCCGGCGGCGAAGCAGGCGCCGTGCAGCGCGGCCGTGCCGTTGCAGAAGGCGACGGCATACTTCGCCCCGACATAATCGGCAACCCGCCGCTCGAACTCGGCAATGGCCGGCCCCTGGGTGATCCAGTCGCCGTCCAGCACGCGCAGCACCGCCGCCTTGTCCGCCTCGTCCAGCCACTGGCGGCCGTAGGGCAGGAACGCCCGGCGCACCGGCCGGTCCGCATCCCGATGCCCGTCACCATCCCGCCGCCCGTCCGTCATGATCGTTTCCTCCTTGCCGGTGGCCAGATGGCCAGGGTTGTGGTCAGAGGGCGTTGTCGCGGATCCACGCTTCCGTCCGCCGGATGCCTTCCTCCAGAGACACCCGCGGCTCCCAGCCAAGCAGCGCTTTCGCTTTCCCGTAATTGCAAAGCAGCTTCTGGATTTCGCTTTGCGGATGGATGTGGGGCACGTGCCGGATGCGGGAATCGTCGCCCACGATCAGCTTCGCCAGGTCGTTGATGGTGATGTCCCGGCCGAGCCCGGCGTTGATGATTTCGCCGTTCGTCCGGTCCGAATATCCCGCCTCGGCGACGAACCGCGCGCAGTCTTCCACGTACAGCAGATCCCGCGTCTGCGTGCCGTCGCCGTAGATGTTCAGCGTGGCGCCGGTCAGCTTGTTTTTGATGAAAATGGCCACGACACCGCCTTCGCCGCCGGATTTCTGGAACGGCCCGTACGTGTTGAAGGGACGGATCACCACCGTCGGCAGGCCGTAGGCGTAATAGTAGGACAGCACCATGTTTTCCGCGGCGATCTTCGACCCGGCGTAGGGCGAAGCCGGCTTCGTCGGGTGCCGTTCCGTGATGCCGGTTTCGTCCGTGCAGCGGTCGTACACCATGCAGGTGCTCATGAACACCATTTTCACCCGGTGCCGCCGGCACTGTTCCAGCACATGGAACGTGCCCACCGTGTCGTTGTCGAACGTCGTGCGGGGATCGTCGATGGAATCCTGCACGTTGATGGACGCGCCGAGGTGGTAGCAGATGTCGAACCGCCCTTCCTCGAACAGCTCCGCCAGGAGCGGTTCGTCAAGGATCGATCCCTTCACGAACCGCTTCAGGCCGGGATGGTCCGCAAATTCCGCCAGGTTGGCCTCGCTTCCGTTGGACAGGTTGTCGATGATCCACACGTGATGCCCGTCTTCCAGCAGCCGCTTGGCCACCCAGCGTCCGATGAAACCGGCGCCGCCGGTGAGCAGGATGTTCATCGCAGCATGTTCGCCTCCTTGCGTGAATCGGTCATGTCCGGTTTATGGCGTCGTTCGCGACCCGTCAAGTTCGCGATTCGTCATCCGGGCCATCAATCGTCCAAAAAATGGGTCGCCACGATGGCGTTCTCCGGCAGCAGGCAGGGAATGCCGTCCAGAATCGGATACGCCAGCAGACTCTCCCTGGAGTAATAGGCCTCTCCCCTGCGAATCAAGCCGGTTTTCGTGAGCGGGCAACAGAGCGGGTCCGCCGTCTCCCCGTTCTCGTTTTTTTCGATGATCATGATGCCCGACGGATTGAGCGGATTGACGGAAATGCCGAGCAGGCCGTATTCGAGCACCCGGTACCCGAGCCGCTTCGCCGCGGCGTACAGGTTCGTCACGTATCCGTGCTCGCGCATCCGGCTGCGGGCCGCTTCGTCCGCCAGCTCGTAGGCGGGTTCCACGAGCACCAGATACTTGTTGCAGATCCGGTACAGCTCCCGGAGCGCTTCCTCCTCCCGGCCGCCGTTCGGTTCCACGGCGTGGCAGGTGAAGACGATGTCCACGCCGTTCGACTTGACCGGCGCGCAAAACAGATCGCCCGTAAACAGCACCGTCTCCCGGAGCCCCCGCTCCGCCAGAAATTGGCGGCTGTACTTGACCCTGGACCAGGCCAGGTCAAACCCGTAGATCCGTTCCGGGCGGCAGGGAAGCTGCCCCGCCATGGCGCCCAGCATGACTCCGTCTCCGATTCCGGCTTCCAGCAGGCTCCCGAAGGGACCCAACCGGCCGACCGCATCCGCGATGCGCCTTCCGATTTCGTCCACCAGGTCCTTTTTTTGCCGATAGCCCCTGATATACGAACCGGCCTGGAAATCGTAGCTGATCAGGATGTCTTCGGTGGTGTTGTGCCCGCGGTTTTCCAGACTTTTCAGATACTTGATGATGTTGACCTTCTGATCGTACAGTTCCTTGATCCGCTGCAGGTTCTTTCTCGGTTCCAATCATGTGCCTCCAGTCCGTTGCTCCGGTTTTTCCGTCGACTGCTGCCCGATTTCTTCCGCCGTTTTCAGGTTCCGCGGGCATCGGCCGGCCGGATGTCAGAACAAATCCCAGGTGACCGGCGTTCCTTTCTTCACGTCGCGCTTCGCCGTCTTGCCCAGCACCGCTTCCAGGTATTTCGTCGGCAGCCCGAGCCCGGGCCGGATCGCCTTCACGTTGTCCCGCGTGAACGGCTCGCCGGCCTTGATGTCGCGGGATACGTACAGCGAGCGGCGGTGCTTCAGCGACGGTTTTTCCGCCTCCGTGGGCCCGTAGTGCACGCGGCCCAGCGCCTGCCACGCCCGCTTTGTCTCTTCAACCAGCCGCCTGAATTCCTCCGGTTCCATGGAAAAGGCCGCGTCCACGCCGCCGTCCGCCCGGGAAAGGGTGAAATGCTTTTCGATCACCGTCGCGCCGAGGGCCACCGCCGCCACCGCCACGCCGACGCCCATCGTATGGTCGGACAGGCCGACCTGGCAGCCGAACAGCGACTCCATGTGCGGGATCGTGGCCAGATTGGAGTTTTCGGGGGAAGCCGGGTACGTGCTCGTGCACTTGAGCAGCACGATGTGTTTCGCCCCCGCCTCCCGCGCCGCGCGCACCGCCTCGTCCAGCTCGGCGGCGGTCGCCATGCCGGTGGAGATGATGAGCGGTTTTCCCGTCGCCGCGGCTTTCCGGATCAGCACCAGATCCGTGTTTTCGAAAGAGGCGATTTTGTACGCGGGCACATCCAGCGATTCGAGAAAGTCGACCGCCGATTCGTCGAAGGGGGTGCTGAAGGCGAGCAGTCCCAATTCCCGGCAGCGCCGGAAAATCGGTTCGTGCCATTCCCAGGGCGTGTACGCCTCCTGATACAGGTGGTACAGCGACTGCCCTTTCCACAGGCTGTTCGGGTCTTCGATGAAAAAGTCGCCTTCATGGATGTCCAGCGTCATCGTGTCCGCCGTGTAGGTCTGCAGCTTGACCGCATCCGCCCCCGCCGCAGCCGCCGCCTCCACGATGGCGAGCGCCCGCTCCAGCGACTGGTTGTGGTTGCCGCTCATCTCCGCGATGATGAACGGCCGGTGCCCCTTGCCCACCCACCGGTGGCCGATCTGAAAGTCCATGTCCGCCAAGCTCCTTTCCGTCCGCACGAGCGCTCACGCATCCCGGCCCGCCGGGCCGGCGGTCCGTCCGCCCGCACCGTCCGCCACCTTCTCCAGCATGAAACGGACAACCGGATGCATGGAAACGCTCCTTAATGTATGCATTTCGCGAAGCGATTGCCTGCTCGTTCGGCCCAGTTCCGCCGGATGCGCCGCCAGATTCCGCAGCAGTCCGGCGATGTCCCCGGGCTTCACCGTGCCGCTTTCGCCCAGATACCAAATCATGCCGCGTCTTGCCGCTTCTTCGGCGGACGGCACCTGGTTGTCCGCCACCGCGATGACGACGGAGGGGACGCCCATGAATGCGCGTTCCCACATGGAAACGCCTCCGGCGCCAATGGCCAGGTCCACCTGGGCCAGGAAGCGGGCCATCTCGCGGATTTCGGAATGGAACGCCACGTTCGGCATGACGCGGCACCGTTCGGCCAATTCCGCAAGACGCGGATTGGCGGGGCCGGCGACGACGTGGACGCGCGGCGGCGAAAAACCGGAGTCCGGCACACCGGACGCCGGCCTGCGGACCGCTTCCGCCTCCTCCCCCGAAGACGGTCCGGCCCAACCCGCTTCCGCCAGCGCATCCAGCACCTTGAACGTCTCCCCCGTCGGATCGCTGCCGCCGAAGTTGACCAGCACGTGGTTCAACGCCTTTCTCACGCCGGCCAGCGCCCTCGCCTCGAAAAATTCCTCCCGGAGCAACGCGTATCCCGGGCCGAGAAACAGCCGGCAGCCGTCCGGCACCAGGCCGTGATAGCGTGTTTCCATGCCGGCGGCGAGGTTCTGGTCCAGCAGGGCGTCGCAATCGTGGCGCCGGTCGGCCCGATCGTCGATGACGAGCAGCCGCCGGGCGCAAGGCCGAACCGCCGCCTCCCATCGCCGGTCGATGCCGTAATGATCGACGACGATCCAATCGACCCGGTCCGCCTCCCGGCCGCCGCCAACAAGCTGCCGGAACCGGCGGGCGTCTTCCCGCCAATCGAAAGCNTCCGAAACGCCGGCCTCCAGCACGGAAAACCCCGCTTCCGTCAACTGCTCCCGGACGAGGCGGGGGATGTCCCGGTTGCAGACGAACGTGATGTCCGCCTCCATTTCCCGGGCGATCAGCCGGGCCAGCGTCAGGCAGCGCATCGCATGGCCGATGCCGAGCCGCGGGGACGCGTCGACGCGAAACGCCACACGCACCATGCCCTTCATCCTTCCTTCCACCGGCGAAAAACGTCAAACAGCTCCCGCAAATCCCCGATGACGGCTTCCGCCTCCCATTCGGCCGGCACCTTCGCATCCCGCCAGGGACCGCGCCGGATGCGGATCGTACGGAAGCCAAGGGGCTTGATGCCGACGAAATCTTTGCGGGGATTGTCCCCGACGTAGACGATGTCGCCGGGCGCCGCGCCTTCCCGGTCGCGGATTTTCAGGAAGCAGTATGGAGACGGTTTGGCATGGCGGATCCCGTAACGGTGCGTCACATAGATGCCGTCCACCCGGCGGTCGAGCCCGAGCGCCCTGATTTTGCGCGCCTGCACCAGCTTGTTGCCGTCGGTGACGATGTACAGGGGCTTTCCTTCCCGCTCCAGGCGCGACAGCGCGTCCTCCGCGTCCTCCGCCAGGGCAATGTCCGGCGCATGCCCCCGGTACGCCGACAGCGCCCGGCGCACGAGGCGCCGGACCGGACGTCCGCGATAGTGGGCCACCGTCTCGTCAAACACCTTGCCCCTGCCGTCCCGCATTAGAACATTCCACATCCGGTCGAACAGTTCCTGTTCGGAGGCCTTCAGCTCCGGCGACAACGCCCGGGCCGCGGCGCGGAACCCGCTCCGCACATACGTCAATTCGTCGTACAGCGTGTCGTCGAGATCGAACACGACCACCTTCATTGGATCCGGTCCTCCGGATGGCGGATCAGCGTCAGCTCCCGGTCGCATCGCACAAACGGCACCCCGTCCAGGTCGATGCCGCGGCTTTCCAGCAGGAACCAGTAGAAGCTGTCCAGCCCGGCGGCAACGGACAGCGTCGAAGCGCCGCCGAAGCGGGCGTTGCATTCCAGCACGTGCCAGTTGCCGTCGCCGTCCCGGATGAGCTGGAACAGGACGTGTCCGTATGCCCCGAGGCGCTCCGCCATCGCCGCGCACATCCGCTCCAGCCCGTCATCGCGGAACGTCCGGGTCAGCTGCGACTCCCCGTTTACCACGCGGATGCGCCGACGGGGAATGACGCCCTTGGCCCGGCCTTTCGCATCCACATACACGTCCACGCTGACTTCCGTTCCCTCGATATAAGGCTGAAAAATCGGATGGCGAAGCCGTCCGGCATGCCGTGCCGCTTCGTCCCGGTCCAGGGCGAGGCCGACGCCCGCGCCTCCGGCGCCGTACCGTTCCTTCACCACGTAGCGGTCCGCCTCGAAGGACAGCGCCTCATAAGCCGGCACGGCGGGAAACGCCTCTTCAAACAGTTTATGAGCAAATCGGAGCTTGTCGGCACAAAGTTCCACGCACGCCTTGTCCGACACCATTGCGCAGATGCCGTTTTCCCGGAGCTTGTCCCGCCACTCGGCCAAAAACGGCAGGTCGCCGTCCCGGCTCGGGATGACGGCCGAAATGCCGTGCAGTCGGCAATAGCGGACCAATTCGTCCACCGCCAGTTCGTCGATGCGCGGGCTTGTCCAAAACCGGTCGACAAAAAAAGAGCCAATGCAATCCCGGTCCAGATCCGCGCCAAACAGGAGCCCGTCTTCTCCGGCCCTTTCCAGCGCCTCCCGAACCGCCTTCAGCATCGGCACTTTCGCGGAAATGCTCGTCACCAGCACGTTCATGGACATGTCTCCTCCAGAGGGCTGCCGCCTGCCGGCCGGTCCGGACCGGTTTCGCGCATCGGCTGCGCAGCCCGGTCGATCCGGCCGGATCCATTCGGCGTCATGCATGGGACGGAATCACTCGCCCAACTTTTTCTGTCTGACATGGGCGTTGATCCGCACCCAGTCCGGATGTTCCCCAAGCACCCGCTTCACGTCCGGCCAGCCGAACAGATTGCCGTTCCCCTTGTACAGCGCGTTGTAGATCTTCTCGATCAGCTGCCAATCCTCCGGCGTGTCCAGCGTCAGCCGGTATCCGGAATCGTCCTCGTCCTGCTGGACTTTGTGCAGCCGGAAACGCTCCGGGTGCCCGTAAATGTACGGTGTCACGTGTTCGAATTCGTAATCCCGGTCCGCTTCATCATGCGCCCGCTTGAGCGCCGAATAAGTGAACACTTCGGTGTCGAGCCCGCGCGGGTGCGTCTCCAGCCCGAGACTGACGTAGTCGTAATTCCCGTCCAGGAATGCCCGGATGACCCGGTCCGAGACGAACGGATCGAGGAGCGGGCAGTCGGACGTGATGCGAACGACCGCATCGGCCTTCGCTTCCGTCGCCGCTCCGTAATACCGGCTCAGCACGTGGCTCTCGCTGCCGCGGAACACGTCCGCTCCCTGCCGCCGGGCTTCCCCGGCGATGGCCCCGTCCTCCGGCCGCACGGTGGTCGCCACCACCACCCGGTTCACCGAAGGAATGGCCTTCGCGCGGGCGATGACGTGCGCCAGCACCGTGCGGTCGCCCAGCACCTTCATCACTTTCCCCGGCAACCGGGTCGATCCCATGCGCGCCTGGATGATGGCCACGATGTTCATCCCGCATCCCCCTCCTGCCAGTTCTGGTCTTTCGAGCGTCAATCGGCCTTCTTGGCGATCATGAAGACGGCCCGCCCCATGCCCAGATGGGCCAGCGCTTCATAGAGCCGCTCCAGCACGTCACGTCTCCCCGTTTTGATGAAAGCCTGCTGAAATTGGGTGACAAACGGGTTCACTTTCCCGTGGTCTTCCTTGCTCCGATAATAATCCACGCCGCCCAGGAGCAGAAATTCCAGCGGGAACCCCGTCGTCCGGTGGACTTCCCGAAAGCCGCAACGGGAGAGCAGCGAGCTCAGCGACTCGAAATTGAAATAGTTGATGTGATCCGGCAACTGGACCCAGGGCAGTCCCTCATGCCGATAATACTCGCGGTACGCCAGCTGCCCCTCGGTGAAATCGTTCGGCACCGACACGCGGACGAGCCCGCCCGGCTTCAGCACGCGCCAGACTTCCTTCAGCATGTTGGCCGGGTTTGCCATGTGCTCCAGCACAAATTGCAGATTGACCACGTCGAAGGTTTCGGACTCCAAAAAGGACAGGTCATCCACGAATTGCTCCACGACCTCGAGCCCGTATTTTCGCAAATAGTCCGCGGCTTCCACGTTGGGCTCGATGGCCGTGCAGCGCCATCCCCGCTTCAGGAAATGGACGGCCAGCAAATTGTTGCCGCTGCCGATGTCCAGAAGGGCGCCCGGTCCGTCCGCCGGCCCGTCGAGATGGGCGGCGAGCTTCGCGTAGATACTGCCAAAATACGCGTTTTGCTCCGCCAGTTGCGCCTGTTTTTGCACGAATTCGTCCGTCACGCGCCGGTAGTCAAATGGTTTGACCTGCTGGTAGTACCGTTTTTCATAAAATTCCCTCAACTGGGCGGCATCCGGGATCGGGTCCACGTGGAGGAAGCCGCAGGATTCGCAGGCGATGATCTTCACGTCGCCGGCCTGCCAATGCACGGTATACGGATGTTCGACACGCGTCATGGGTCTCCAACTTTCAATAGAAGATCATGTAGTCCGACAAATGCCGGAAACCTCTCTGTTCCAAATGGCTTGCAATCGCCATCATGCCGGGCTGGGAAGCGATCAGCACCTTGTCGCCGGGACTCAGCGCTTCCGGCGGCACAATCGGTGCGCCGTCGACGGCTTGTCCCTGCTTGGCCGGATCGGAGTCGACAAACCCGGCAATGTTCAGTCCATGCTTGCGCAACAGGCTCGCGACCAATCTTCCGAAACTGCCGGCGCCCCACAAATAGACGTCACCCGCTGAAAACAGCATGGACAGTTCTTCGCGCTTGATCTGGAAAACCGCTTCGTACAAAGCCGATTTTTCCCGGTCCGTGGCGGAACCGTCCCGGACCCGGACGCGCACGAGACGTTCCGCCACGGTGTCCATCCTGCAGCCCTGCTTGTTCATCCGGTAGAGCAGGTCATAATCTTCTCCGCACCGGTAGGGACGGTAACCGAATCGCTTGACCGTTGCCGCGCGTGCCATGATGGAAGTATGCGGAACGCACATGAATCCATAGAGTCCCTTGGCAATGTCATCGGGCGTCGTCACGCCGTTCTTGACCGGTTCCAGCACATGCTTGCAGTTCTCGAATCGCCGCTGGTCCCTTAATCCGGGGTCAGGAAAATAGTCGATCAGACTCTTCACCACATCAACGTCCGGGTGACGCTCCAGGAACAGAACCTGTTTCTCGAACCGGTCGGCGTGATACACATCATCTCCGTCGACCCGGGCGATGTATCGGCCGGCGGCCTTTTCCAGCAAATACTGGGAAGCCCGGCCGACGCCCCGGTTTTCGGAAAACCGGAAAAAAACAATGCGAGGATCGTCGAACGACCGGATGACCTCCGCCGTCCCGTCCGTTGAACCGTCATCCACGATCAGGAGCTCAAAATCGGGACAGGTCTGATCCAAAATGCTCCGAATCGTTTCCGCCACAACCTTTTCCACATTGTGGACCGGCATCAACGCGCTGATCAGGGGCATCTAGTCCGTCTCCTTCTCGTCGTACACTGTCAGAACGCTGCGCAATTCCCGCCACGTGAATCGGACGGACGGCGGCGATTCATCCCCGCCTTCGGACAGCGCAAGCCGCAGATTGCGGGCCGCATCCATGTATGCGGGCCATGCGCGCGTTAATTCCTTCAACAAAGCGGCCGCTTCTTCCTTCCGGCCCAGCATCAGCATGCAACCCGCATAATTGTTGGCCGCCGCGGCATGGCCCTCGTCCTTCCGCATGGCGCGGAAAAACCATTCCGCCGCTTCGCCGTGACGGCCTGCCTGCAAATGATACAAGCCTTTGTAAAAATCCAGGGAAGAAGAAGGTTCGTCCGCCCGCTCCAAATAATGCAGGCCTTCCTCCCAGCGGTCCAGCCGGAAGGCAATGGCCGCCAGATCGATCCAGTTGCGGGAAGCGGGAACGCGGCGCCGGAACAACGCCGCCTTGATAAACGACAGATCATACCTGGACAACACTTGCCGTTCTCCCGACAGCATGCGGCCGATGGAGGAGGAGGCGTTGCCTCCATGCCGCCGGATGCGGCACAGCACCCGGTCCACGTAGCGGATGTCATGCGAATGGGCCATTCTGAGCCAAAGATCCCAGTCTTCGCTGTACCGGAGTGCCGGATCGAATCCGCCGAGAGAAAGAACGGCGTCCCGGCGAACCATTACCCCGGAACAGGAAACAATCGGATTGCGGACGAACAGATACCCCAGCATTTCATCGGGCGCCACGGGCCGGAACCGGTGTTCGCCGCCGATCACCCGGTCTTCTCCGTCGATCTGGATCGTGGCGCAAAACATCATGTCCGGTTCCCGCCCCTCCCGCCGGGTCGCCGTCCATTCTTTCGCATACACGGCAGCCAGATCCGGATCCGCCAGATCATCCGCATCAAACAGCAGGCACCACGGAGCGGCGGCCTGTTCGATCCCGGCATTCCGGGCGCGGGATACGCCGCCGTTTTCGTCCAGCGAATGAATGCGGAGCCGGCCGCATGCCTTCGCCATGTCCCGCAATATCCCCGCCGTTCCGTCGGTGCTCCCGTCGTCCACGACGATGATTTCCATGGGCGGATGTCGCTGCCCTAGCAACGAAAGCAGGGTTCTCACGATATATTTCTCCCCGTTGTAGACCGGAACCACCGCCGAATAGTCCATGACCGCTCCTCCAGGTTTTTGTTCAAAAGGCCTTGATATAATCCCGGCCAGACACAAATCCGATCCGTTTCAGCCGCTCTTCATAGGAGGAAGCGCCGCCGACCGTGGCGACGAGACACTTCTGCTTCGATGGAGCCAGTCCGTCCATCCTGCCGGGCGGATCCACCGGGGAGCCTTCGATTTCCCTCCCGTGCTTGGCCGGATCGCCGTCGATGAAGCGGATCCGGCCAAACCCCCGGGTTTTGCAAAGCTGCATGACCGCCTGCCCGAAATCGCCGGCTCCGAGAATGACCAGTTCCCGGCCATCTTGTTCCACAAAACGGACCAGCCTTTCGAACAGTTCCCTTTGCCGGTTTGCACCCGAGAACCGCCGGAACCGGGCCGTCGTTTCATCCCGTATCCGGCCCGGCACGTCGGTGCCGATGCCGGCATACAACGTGTCCAGAAACGGCCCGTATGCCGGGGGGTGCTTCAGCGCATGGCGAATGCCGTCCACCAGGTCTTCCGCCTCAAAATGGGGAAGCATCCGCCTCACTTTGATGTCCAGACTGGCGGCATCCAGCCCCAGTTCGGCCTGGATGCGCCCCTTCATGGCCTTGCTGTCCACCAGCACGATCGGTTTTTCCATCAGCATGGCGTCAAAGATCGCACCGCTGTGGTCGCTGACCACCAAATCGCAAGCCGGCAGGAGCCCAAACAGGTCCACGCTTTGATCGCACAGTCGGATGCGGGACTCGGCGGCCAGACGGGTCAGGCACGGGTAATGATCCGCCTGGCTTGCATGGTGCAATTTCACAACCACTTCGAAACGTTCCGCCAATGCCGGCAGCATCCGGTCCATGTCGGGCAGGCTGGACATCTCGCCGTAAGTCGGGCAGTAAAGCAGCACGGGACGCCCGCCTCCGGCCGGCTTGCCGCCCGGATGGACAGGCGCACGGTCCGGTCCGGGATCCCGCGGATGGCCGACGGAGATGCAGGGTGCGTGGCGCTTCAACCGTTCTTCCGCATAGGGTCCATAAGCAAAAATCAAATCGTAGTTCCCGTTCCAATCCGCATAGTTCCATTCATCCTTGGCGTAGCCGTACATGATCCGGACATGCATCGTTTCCGGACCCATGACAAGAAAAGCCGGCTGCCAGTAAACCGAAAACATCACGTCGGCACGGTCTTTGGACGCCAGAAAATCGGCAATGTGGCGGCCGCGGCAACCCGTCCGTTCCAAATGGGCGGCCATTTGCCCCGCAGCGTCACGGTCTTTTGCGGAAAACAGCAAAAATTCCGCCTTGTCCCATTGCCGGTAAATCCGTTTCAAATGCTCGATGTGAAAAACCGTGGAAACCGCAAATACGACCTTCATCCGTTCACATCCCGTCCGGCCTTTCGCCCCCGGTGGATGAATAATGGTCCGTCAAGTACCGGTCAATCTCCCTCCACACCCGAACGCTGGCCTGGTTGTCGACGTATTTGAAAACCATGTTCCTCACGCGTTCCCTTTCCTGCCTGTACGCGTCTTTCCCGTCCAGCACGTTCCGGATCTCTTCCAGCAATTCGTCCTGGCTGAACGCAAACGGGCCCGGCATCATCGGTTCAAAGGGATCAAACATGAACCCGCGATGGGCCTTATAGGACTGCAGGTCGTTCAGCGCGAAGATGACGGGCAGATCGATCAACAGCGTGTCGAAATAGATGGAGGAATAATCCGTGATGAGAACATCGGCGCTGGGCACGATCTCGTAAAGATGGATGTTTTTCTCCGTCAGCATGTCATCATGCAGCAGGAAAAACCGTTCGTGTTTGAAGATGCCGTGGTCTTTGAACTGTTCAAATTCAAACGGATGAAGCTTGATCACGAAAAACAGCCGGTTTTCCTTCGCGAAGCGGATCAGCTCGTCCGGGTCTTCATCCGCCAGTCCGAAAATGCCGGACCACCGATGATCGCTTTCGATTTTCCCGTTCTTCCCGAACCGCCATGTCGGGAGGTAGAATGCGATGCGTTCCCGTTTCAGATCCAGCCCGCACAACGTTTCAAGTTTTTCCAGGGCCCCCGCCTCAAACAGCAAATCGTTCCGGGGCATGCCCGTAATGCGATATTTGGAAATGTCGCTGTGAAAACTGCTGTTGAACAAGACGGTGTACAATTGCGAATACGACATGAACAAGTGGATGCGGTCCGACCGGTTCCGATAAAACGCCGCCGTTTTCGGATTGGCATTGCCCTCGAACATGACGCCCAGCCGTTTGAGGGGAAACCCGTGAAACAGTTCGATGTTGATGTGGTCTCCGTCATAGATGCCGTCGTAATGGGAGGATACGATCACGTCGTATTCGGAAAGCGCCTCTTTGTCTTCGACCGTCAGCATATCAATCTGATATTTCCGGGCAATATCGGCAGGCAAATATTTCATCAGGGCATACCCCTGGAAATTGGAGTTGTTGTAATTCGTGACGGCTATCCGGATCTTGCCGGACGGTTTCCTGCGCGATTTTTTGATTTTTTGGACAACGGACCTGTATGATTCCGCACTCGTCAAAAGATGCTGCTCATACAGCCAGGGCACCACTTTTCGATAGGGAATGCCCATGTCCGTCAGCTGGTTCAAAATGTCCTGCGAATATTGGCTCGCAATCAACACATAGTCAAAATCGGCCGACAAAATCCGATCGGGCGGCACGATGGGATATTCCCGGAACGATTGTCCATGTTTGGCCGGGTTGTTGTCCACAAAAAACAGGATGTCGATATTCTCCGTGTCCAGCTGGTTCATCATCTCTTCAGCCGCGCTTCCCGTCCCGAAAACGACAACCTTCCGTTTGTCCCGTTTCAAGAGATCCATGTCGCTCGATCAGCCCCCTGCGGGAGACACCGTTTCCTCGATCTTTTGCAGAATGCGGACATACTCTTTCTGGATGTCGCCGGCCATCCGCCGATACCGCATTTCAAAATCAAACAGCATGCTGTGGGGAAACTCGAATTCATCTTGAACACCCGAGTCCGAATCCTTCCATCTCAAATAATGCTCCATCGCCATGTTCCAGAAAAACCAGGTATAGAAATGCCGCACCAGCCGCTGCTGCGAAGACGGTCCGTCCGCCGGCGTTTTTCGGACCACTTCCATGCAGACGAGATTGTCCCGCACCATCCGCCTGTAATCATCCGATGTCATCAAAGAATGTTTGCGGAGTCTCCGGCAGTATAATTTTTCCGGGACGTAATAAACATGGCCGGCTTTCATCAGCAGGTTGAAGGTAAACAGATTGTCTTCATAAAACGTGATTTGCTCCAGAAAGCGGACCGATTGGATGATCCGCTTTCTCGCCATGTACAGACAGGCATTTCCGCGATACTTCTTCGCTTCCATGCTCTTTCTGAGATATTCTTCGACGCTCATGATCCGGCGGGCGGGCAGCACCCGGGAACGGTCGTAATATTTCGAATACCACGACAAATAGTCTTCCCGGTCTTCTTTCGCATCCGCGACCCCGTCTTCCACGATGCTCTGCGCGTCAAACAGCACCATGTCGGCATCCGTTTCCCGGAACACCGCCATGCAGGACTCGAAGGCACGCGGATGAAGAATGTCGTCGCTGTCCATGAAATAGAGGCAATCCCCCCGGGCCATGTCCATTCCCCGGTTTCTGGCTCCCGACGGCCCCTTGTTTTCTTGTCTTATCAGTTTGATGCGCGGATCGGCCTTCATATATTCCTCCACGATATCCGCGCTCCGGTCCCGGGAACCGTCGTCAACGGCCAGCAATTCAAAATCGGAAAACGTTTGGTTCAGGACGGAATCCAGGCAATCCCGCAAATACTTCTCCGTGTTGTAAATGGGAATGATGACTGACAGGGAGGGTTTCATCGCACACCTCATCAAAGGACGTCTTCCAACGAACAAATCGGCCTGTCCGTTTGCCTGGCCAATTGCTCCCGGATGGTCACGAAATCAAATACCGGCGTCACAAGGATCACGTCAAACGGCGGCTTGTGCCGGAACCGTTCCAGATCTTTCATCCGCAGCACGGGCAACCCGTGCATGCTTTCATGATGCGTGTATTCGTCGATGAACACCGTCGGGGAAAACCCGCGGGACATGAGATATCTGGTTGCGAGTTGACCGATTTTTCCCGCTCCGTAGATGGCGAGCCGTTCGTTCCGAAACCGTTCGAACAGGGGGCCGCCGGTTTCCATGGCCTTCAGCAATTTCATGGAGATCCGAAGGTTGACATCGCTCCGGTGCACCAAATCAAACAAGCTGATTTGATGGGCAAGAAACGAGGCGCGTTTCAGGAAAAACGACCGGACATGTTCTTTGTCCCGATAGGGAATCGCCTGCCAAAGCGCATACAGCTCATCGGCTTTTTTCTGGTAAAGCTGCTGGCGGGGCCGAAACCATCCTTCAAGTCCGGGTTCAAACACCAGCTGGTGGATTTGTTCGAGCAGCAAACCTTGCAACATGAAAAAAGGAATCGTCGCGCCCGCATCCACGGAAACGATCGCCTCGCCGCAATGCAGGCGAACGGGCAGCATGGGGGATTCCAAATAAAGCCGGATGTTCTTCTCGACGGATTCGGGCCGACCCGGCCATACCCAGCTGCCGGACGAACGGTTTTCCCAATGCAAATGGCGGAATGTGAATTGCCCGACAAACCGGTCCTGTTCAAAAAGCGTTTGGTCCAATGTCCCCATCCTGCTCCCCGCTCAACCGAATTTTCGCACGCCGATTCCCGAACGGAACCGTCCGATCAAGCCGGCAATGGCGATGGATTCCTCCGGAATCAGCTTGTAGCTGCGCAATTCGCGTTTTCTGATCATGGAGACGAATTCGGCCAGTTCGTAACGGAGGCCGTCCCCGTCGAATTTGCAGAAGTGCTTTTCGTTTTCGTTTCCGTTTTCAAACCGGATTTCAAAGTACTCGGTTTTCCACCAGGGAGCGGGCACATAGATGTACCCGGCCGTTCCCGCAATGACCAGATCGCCTTCCGACTTGACGCCAAGTCCGGTTTTGGCCGTCCCGACCGCCCGGTCATAGGCGATGTGCATTTTGGCAAACAGGTCGACGCCGCGTTCCGGATCAAACCAGGCATCCCAGGTGACCGCATTCCATTTGGTCCCGAGAATTTTGACGATGGCCAGCAACGGATAGGAAGCCAGTTCGGTGACGCTGCCTCCTGCCTCATCCGGATCGAGTTCCCGAATGTTCCCGCTTACCAGTTTCGTAAACGTCGCTTCCACATCCCGGATCTGGCCGATCCGGCCGCTTCGGGCAACGCCGACCAACCGGTTGAAGCCCGGGCAAAAGGCGGTTTTGATGGCCTCCAGCAGCACGCACCCCATGTTGCCGGCCAACTCGTACAGCTCCGATGCCTGTTCCGCCGACAGGGCCAGCGGTTTTTCGCACAGGACATGCTTGCCGCTTGCCAGCGCCCGTTTCGCAAAATCGTAATGCGTCGGATGGCTCGTTGCGATGTAGACGGCGTCCACCTTGTCCAAAAACGCATCGTAATCCAGGCTGTAAAAAGCCAGGTTGTGGCGTTCCACAAATGCGGCCAGTTTCGCTTCGTTCCGGCCGAACACGCCTTCCACGTTGACACCGCTGACGAATTTGGATTCGGGAATGAACCGGTTGGCGATTCGTCCGTTGCCGGCCACTCCGAGACGCACCACGCCGAACTGTCGATCGCGCAACTGCGTGCTGGAGATGTTTTTCGTTCGTTCCAGATAGACGACATCGCAATATTCTTTCAGGTAATCAAATTTGCCCGTCCAATCGGAACCGATGGCGAAGATGTCCACCTTGTATTTCTGGATGTCGTGAATCTTCTGGCCTTCGTACTCTTCCACGATGATTTCGTCGGCAAAGCCGCTGTTCCGGACATGTTCGATCCGCTGCGCAAGACTTTCCTGGACGTTGAGTTTGCCGCGGCTCTGGTCATATGACTCCGACGTCACGCCCACGATCAGATAATCCCCCAGCGCCTTTGCCCGTTTGAGCAACCGATAGTGCCCTTCGTGGAACAGATCAAACGTTCCGTATGTAATGACCTTCTTCATCCCGGCACCCCTTGATTGAAAAAGCGCTTTCGTTTTTCATTTCCCTTCTTCCCACAATCGCATATAGGCTTCCGGATCCACGCTTAAATTCAGTTCATGTTTTTCCGGCAGCTCCCGGTAATAGCTCGTTTTCCACAACTTCCACCTGTTGTTGGTGATGTAGACGCCTTCCCGCAGCTTCAAAACGCCGAAAAAGATGTCGGCGAAAAAATCGATCAGCAAGGCGTCCGGCTTCAATTCGACAATCCGATGAAGAAATTCCTTGTTCAAATCCGTGTGGACGTTCCATTCGTTGTAGGAGATCAGATTGTCGATCTTGGTTTTGTCATATTCGACCGGAGGCGACATCAAACTGATGAAGGAGGTCTGGTTTTGCGTCAGCACGCATTCGAAGTAATGCTTGTAATTCAAATTGAAACGGGAATTGAAAACATCCCTCGTCAGACAGGATCCCATGACGGCCAGTCTTTTGGGTTTCAAACGGCTCAATCCTCCAACAATCAAAGCAATCCTTCGCTGAGACACCAGTCGCGCAGCATGTCCTTCCCGATCACTTCATTGCCCCGGTAGGCCAGAGAAGGCACGAAGTCGCCCGAATGCTCGTAGACCCTCTTCGGTTGACCGTACAGCGGCGGAATGATGTACATCCATTCCGTTTCGGTCATTTGCCGCTCTTCTTCCGCCGTCATCAGCCGTTCGTCCATTTTTTCGCCCGGTCGGAGGCCGATCGTCTCGATCCGGATGTCGCGGATGCCGTGCCGGCTGCCGATTTCCTCCATGAGAATCGCCGCCAGATCCGAAAGCCGCACGATCGGCATCTTGAGCACGAACACCTCGCCACCCGCCGCGAGACGGTTCGCTTCCAGAAGGAGGCTGATGGCCTGGTTCGGCGTCATCATGTACCGGGTCATGTTGAGATCCGTCACCGTGATTTTTTGCTGCTCCAAAATTTGCCGCTTGAACAGCGGAATCACAGAGCCCCTCGATCCCATCACGTTGCCGAACCGCACGGAAGCGAACACGGTCGGTTTCGGCCCCTTCTGGTAATTGGCGGCGGTAATGAGCCGTTCGCCCATCAATTTCGTGGCGCCGTAAGTGTTGATCGGCGACACCGCCTTGTCCGAACTCGTAAACAGCACCTTCCGCACGCCGGTCTCGAGGGCCGCCTGGATGACGTTCTGCGTGCCGATGACGTTGGTCTGCACCGCCTCGAACGGGTTGTACTCGCATGCCGGGACCTGCTTCATGGCCGCCAGGTGGAACACGTAGTCCACGCCTTCCATCGCGCGGGTGAGCCGGGGCAGGTCGCGGACGTCGCCGATCAGAAAGCGCAGCTTCTTCAGGTGCGGCTGAAAGGCCTGTTGCATCTCGAACTGCTTGAACTCATCCCGGCTGAACACGCGGATGACGGCCGGATCTTCCTCCAAAAGCCGCCGCACCAGATGTTGGCCGATGGTACCGGTGCCGCCGGTGACCAAAATCTTTTTGTCCGCATAAAATCCCATGTCCTGTGGCACGCCTCCTGCCGTCAGTCTTCCGTCCGCCAGACATCCAGCCCGCGATGCATGACGGGCATCACATTGCGGATGGCGTCCATGAGCGGCGCCACGCAGAAGAGCAGCTTCTCCAGTTTGCGGAGCGGGTCGCGTTCGGCCAGCATGTCCGGCCAATGGCGCCGGGCGTGGGTATGTTCCGCCGCCAGGTAATAGGCGAGAGCCCGCTTGACGATGTCGTGGTCCAGCAGGCGCTGCCAGTGTTTTTCGAATGTGCCGAACCAGTCACCAAGCCGGCCGGCTTGCGAAGGATCGGCCAGCATGGCGCTCGCCTCGCCCAGCACGCGGTCCGCATCGCGGTGAAGCTCTTCCAGTTCACCGAGCCGGTCCTGGAGCTTGCGGATCCGTTGCTTCGCAAGCCGTTGCCGATCCGGCGAAGGCGGAGAAGTTTTCTCCAGCACAAGCTTTTTGAACCACCCGGCCGGCCGCGGTTCCGCCTTCAGGCGGACAGGCAGTTCGTCAAGGGCGAGCGGCTCCGTATGCCGAATGACGGCGCCGACGGGAGAAGCGTTGTAAAAGCGGACAAACGGCAGTTTGGCCAGGGCGTCTTCCGTATCGTGCTTCAGCACGAGCATGGCCTTGTTGGTGCGGTTTTCGCCGCCCGCGACGTTCGGAACGACAAGCTCCGCATCCGCCACCCGCCTTTTCAGCAGGACCTCGGGCGCGTGGCTGACGCCGGCGGCGTAGACAGCGTCGCCCGGGAAAGAAAAATCGTGTCCGATGAATACGATGTCCCGGCACCCCATCCAGACCGCCGCCTGGACGGCGGCGCCGGCCACGGTGGTGCTCGTCTGCAGGATGACGTCCTCGTCGCCGGGGTCCATGATATAGTTGGCCAGCGTGTCCACATCGACATAGGCATGCAGCAGGAAGGGCGACCGGTCGTCCCGGATGGCGCTGTGCTTGAGGGCCGGCACGTACAGAAACGGGATTTGCGAGACGTCCAGCTTCTCGAACACCCGCCGGTTCCATTCGCCGGGATCAATCGAGACGATGAGGTCGGGTTCCAGCCCGTGATGGAGGAGCCCCTGGATGCTGGAACCGGAGGCGATGAGGAGCACGCGGTCGCGGATCGCCCGGAGCTTGTCGATCGCAAGGCCCAGGGAGGGACCGGAGCCGGCGATGACGGCCGGCACCCCGGCGCAAACATCCCGCAGGCCGCGGAAGGATCGGGTCCGGAGATTCCGCCTCGCGTTGATCAGCGCGTTTTCGATCGATTCCTGCCGGAAACGCCGGATCGTGTTCAGGGTGGCGCCGAAGATGGGCGCGGTTTGCGCGGAACGCTTCGCCAGCGCTTCGACCAGCCCGCCGTGCCGGTTCCGGTAATACGGCGGCGCCGCGAAGGCGAAGGCGCCCGCCGCGGATTGGTAGATGCTTTGCAGCACGCCGTCGAGAACGGCCGGATCGTCGCCGACGGCAAACAGCGCGACCTGTCTGCTTCCCAGCACGGGCCGCAGATCGACGCATTCGATGGCCGCCAGAAACACGTCCGGATCCGGCTCGATGATGTACAGCTTCCGGTCCGGATACGCTTCCAGAATCGCCGCCGCATGGTAGCCGAGCCCGAAGCCGACGAGCAGGAGGTTGCCCGATTCCCCTGTTTCCCGGGAAAGGGTGGCCGCCCACCGCGCCGCTTCGAGTCCGGGATCATAGCGGCTGTACATGGCCGTCTCCCGGCCGCCTTCGACGATTTTCAGGATCGGCTGGCCGTTCTTCGCCGCATCCGGCACGACGCGGGTTTTGTCATACGTCCGGTTGCGGACGGCGTTGTACAGATTCGGGTATTGTTCCCGCAGAAACAGCAAATTGTCCGCCGCATGCTTCTTCATGCCGACTCACCGGCCAGCCGGCCGTGCAGCGTCCGGAACGCCTCCGGCAGTTCGTATTTCAGCAGGTCGCCCGCCGCGATGAAGTCGGATTGCTGCAGTTGCCGGTCCAGTTCGGCCAGCCGCCCGGCCGCGTCGTCCAGAAACGCCTTGCACCAGCCGGCGCGGACCGCGTCCCCGGCTTTCCCGGCTTGCCATTTCAGCAGTTCCGCGGATTGCACGACCCACTGGATGCCTTCCAGCAGCCGGCTGACGTATCCCCAGTCTTCCGGCGTCATGTCGCCGTAAAGCAGTTCCGGTATCGAATCAAACGCCGCGAGCAGCTTCGGCAAATAGCCTTTCAGCTCTTCTTCCAGTTCCGCGGCCGCCACCCCGCCGCTGACCGTGCGGATCTCGATTTCGCGGATCGTGCCGGCGTTCCGCAGGATCCGTTCCCGGTAATCGTCCGTGCAGGGCACGCCGTCCACGATCACGTCCTGCACGATTTCGTTTCGTTCCGCCAATTCCATGAAAAGCCGGTCCAGTTCCCGCTCCCCGCCGTCTTGCGGCCATTGGACCGGCTTGCCGTTGATGAGGATTTGCACGGATCATCCATCCTTCGGACAATAGTCGACACTATTCTATTTATCGGTCAACAAGCGCCATAAGTAAATAGAACGCGACCATCTGGAAAAAAAAGAAAACCCCCCGTCCGGAAGACGGGGGATTCGAAAGCCGGGTTTGCCGACGGGTGTCGATCAACCCAGAAGCCGCAGCACGTTTTGCGGAACGGCGTTCGCCTGGGCGAGCATGGCCGTGCCGGCTTGCACCAGGATTTGGTTCCGGGTGAAGCTGGTGACTTCCTTGGCCATGTCGGCGTCGCGGATCCGCGATTCGGAAGCGGACAGGTTTTCCACGTTGACGCCCAGGTTGTTGATCGTGTGCTCGAGGCGGTTTTGCACGGCGCCGAAGGCCGCCCGTTGCTTGGACACCTGTTGGATGGCCTGTTCGATCTTGGAGATGACGGCGCGCGCATTCGTGCCATCGATGCCCACGATGCTGATGTTGGAACCGCCCGACGAGATGAGGCCCAGCGATTCAGCCGTCAGATCTTCCAGCGTGACGGAGATCGTGTTGTTCGCATAGACGCCGATCTGGAACGTCACCGAATTCGTGGCGCCGCCCGACACCGCAAGCAGGGAGATGCCGTTGAACTTCGTGTTTTGGGCGATGTTGTTGATTTCGCTGATGAGTTGATCGATCTCATCCTGCAGCTTTTGACGGTCGGACTCCTCATAGATGCCGTTGGCCGCCTGGTTCGCCAGCACGTTCATGCGCTGCAGCATGGCGTGCACTTCGGTGAGGGCGCCTTCCGCCGTCTGGATGAGGGAGATGCCGTCCTGGGCGTTGCGCATCGCCTGGTTCAGGCCGTTGATCTGGAAGCGCATCTTCTCGGAGATGGCCAGACCCGCCGCGTCGTCGGCCGCGCGGTTGATGCGGTAGCCGCTCGACAGCTTCTCCATCGTCTTGCCCATCTGCGTGTTGTTGTAGCTCAGGTTGCGATGGGCGTTGATGGCTGCGACGTTGGTGTTGATGTACATCGACACAGCAATCATCCTCCATGATTTTTTATATTAGTCGCATCCATGCGACTTAATACCTATATCGGAAAATGCTCCCTGAAAGTTTATAGCGTTCTTCATTTTTTTTCATCGAAAAAGATCGACGTCTGCGATGCGGGTTCCGGGTCCGCGTAGGCGTCCCGCATCTGCCGGCCTTCCCGGATGGCGCGCAGGGCGTTGCCGGCCGCCCCGAGATGCCTTCGCATCGCGTCGGCCGCTTCCCCGATGGCGGCTTCCGTTTCGCGGACGATCGGCAGAATGTCCGTGGCGAACAGCCGGCGCAGCCGGTCTTCGCCGATGGCCGCCATGAGGCGCGCTTCCGTCCGCCGGATCTCCTCCCGGACGTCGTTCCAGTCCCGGGCCAGTTCGGCGAACCGGTCCGCGAACGCATCGTCTTCGGCGTGCCGGTCCAAAAGCGCCTTCTGGCTTCGGCTGATCGCGAGCAGACGGCGGTACAGGTCCCGCCAGCGTCCGATGTCGTCCCCGCTGCCGGCGCTTTGGTCACGGCCGTGCACCGAGGCCGACCTCCTTGCCGATTTCCGCCCAGGCCGACCGGAGATCCGACAGGATGCCGTCCACTTCCTCGAGGATCGTCCGATCTTTCCGCACATTGGCCTGCACCAGCCGGTTGAACACGTAGAGATAGAGCCGGCGCAGGTTCAGCGCGATGTCGCCGCCCTGCTCCACGTTCAGGCAGCTGAGCAGCTCCGAAACGATGTCCTGCGCCTTGAGGATGGCCCGGCGGGCGGCTTCGGCGTCGCGGCCGTCCAGCGCCTCCGCCGCGTGCCGGATGTTGGACAGCGCGCCGTCATACAGCATCAAAATCAGGCGATGCGGCGATGCGGTCTCATACTTGTTCTTCTGGTAAGCCTGGTAGCCGAATTGGTTGGGCAGCGCCACAATGCATCACTCCCTTTGTCCAGGTTTTGCTTCCGGTCAATGGCCGGTCTGCATCCCGCACGGCATCCGCCTTACATCTGGTTCACCATGAGTGCGGCCAGCTGGCTGTTCAGCCAGGCCATCTGGTTTTGCAGGGATGCCAGCGCCACTTCCATGTTCGAAAACCGTTTCCTGAGCTGCTCCTCGCGCTGGGCCAGGCGGGATTCCATGCTTTCCATCTGCTTCGTCACGAAATTGATCTGCTCGTTGAAGCCTTCGATTTTGGCCGCCAGGATGCCCGTGCCGGACCGGGTCCACACCCGCAGCGTCTCGCTGAACCGTTCGGCGATGCCCTGCCGTGCGCCCGGGGTTTCATCCTGATGGGCAAACAGCCTGTACACCGCATCCGGATCTTCCGCCAGCGCTTTCTTGAATTTCTCCCGGTCGAACGAAATTTTGCCCGTCATGTCGCTGCCCTTGGTGATGCCTTTGTCCACCTCGAGGCCGACTTGGACGAGAAATTCATATTTGAACCGCTCGCCTTCCGTGTTGGGCCCGACGCCGCCGTGGAGCATGGCCGCCAGCTGGTCTTCCAGAGACCGCAGCGTGAAGTCGCCCTGCAGGGCGGCGCCCTTGGCGGTGCTGGAGCGGATCTCGGCAATCACGTCATTGTAGGCCTTGACGAAAGCTTCCACCTTGTCGGCCACCTTGTCCGCGTCCCGGGCGATGGTGACGCTGGCGGAAGCGCCTTCTTTCAGCAGCGTGAGGTTGACGCCGGCCAGCACGTTGCTCAGCTCGTTGCCGGAGGCGATGATTTCCAGGCCGTTGATGGTGATGCGGGCATTCTTCGCTTCGGTCACCGTGTTCCATTCCACCGCGCTCGTCATTTCATCAACGGTCACCAGGCCAAGCTTCTCCAGAAACGCCTGGTCCGCATCGATGACGACGTGCTGGCCGTCCGCTTCCGACCCGAGACGGATGTCGTGATCCGTGCCGGTCTTCTTCGCGGTCAGCACCAGCGTCTTGGCGCCCGGGCTCGTTTCCACGAGGGCGGCGGTCAGGCCGATGTCCTTCCCGTTGATGGCTTTCACCAGGTTGTTCAGCGCTTCTTCGACGGTTTCGCCGCTGAACGTGAAGGTCTCTTCCTTGTCGCCGTAATAGATTTTGAACTGGTTGCTTGCTCCGTCCAGAAAGTCGTCCACCTGCTGGCTCAGTGCCGACGACAGGGAGGCGGACCGGACGCTGTGCGCCTTGGCCAGGCTGTCCACGTAAATCTCATAGACGCCTTCCGCAGCGGTGTCCGATGCCGACACCCGGAGCACCGAGTTGTCGGAAACGGACGCGCTGCGCAGGCTGAAGGCGGCCGACAGTCGCAAATCCTCCGCCGCCGAACGCAGCGCCATCAACTTCGTGTTGATGGTGCGGAACGTGGACATCTGATTGTTGTATGCCTTTTTCTGGGCTTCCAGCTTCGTGTACGGAATCCGCTCGATCTGCATCAGCTGGGAGATGATGGCGTTGGTATCCAGACCGGATGCAATGCCGCTCAGACTGAAAGACATGGCGACTCCTCCTTGTTCGGCCGGGACCGGCCGTCATTCGGGGCGCTTCATCACAGCTTCTCGTCGATGTACAGCCCGAGGATTTTCTTCATCTTGATCGACAGATCGATCAGAAACTCCGGCGGCAGACTGACGATCACTTCATTGGTGGAGGCGTCGATGACCTCCACGTACAGCATGGACGCTTCCTCGTCGAACTTGAATTTGAGATACTTGCCGGTATAGGCGAATTTGGCGTTGTGCCGGTCCAGCTCTTCCTGCAGCCGCTCTTTCTCCTGTTCGGACAGCTGGTCGAAGCGGACATTCTTTCTCGCCTCCGCCCGGTCCGGCAGCTTCTCGCCCGCGATCCTGTCCGCCGGCGGTCCGTCGCTGCGCTCGGGAACGGCCTTCTTCAAATCCGCGGCCGGCTTGTTCTTCACGGGCACAATCGGTTCGATGCGGCTTTTGTCAACGGGAACCGGTTCCGGTTTCTGCACGCTGACGCCATGGAGGGCTATCATGTCCTCACACCCTTTCCTGCTTGGAATCCAGTTGGGGGAATCTATCCAAAAGGCGGCGAAGCTGCTCCTGATTGGGCGGCCGCTTGCCGGCCTCGAGATTTTCCTGCAAAATGCTTTCCACCAATTCCTTGCGGAAAATCTGGATGTCCGGCGGGGCGGAAAAGCCTAGCTTCACCGTATCGCCTTCCACGCCGAGCACTTGCACTTCGATGCCGTCTCCGATCATCACCGACTCGCCGGTTTTTCGCCGCAGCACGAGCACTAGGACCCCTCCTTGCGAAGCAGCGGATGGCGAATCGGGTACGACGGATCGTCAATGATGAACTGGCAGCCCCGCCGGCTGGCGGGCGCCGTCAGAATCGGCGCTTTCAGATTGACGAACAGGTCGTCGTCAATGGCGTTGACGATCACGAACGTGTTGACGTCTTCCGGTTTTTGGATTTGAAGCAGTTCCACGGTGGCGTCGTCGATCCGGAAACCGTAGTCGTCGGCAGCCAGATGGGCCGGCAGCAAAATGAAACTGAGCTCGTCGTTGAGGGCGTGCAGCACGTAAAACGGTCCGTCTTCCACCTGGATGAGGGCGTAATCCTTGTATTCGTGCAGCCCCACCAATCCGCGCGGAAAATGGTAGATCTGATCCTCCGTGACCTGAAATGCGCCGTACGCCCGGCTGTTGACGGTGCGAACCGCCGCCGGCGGCTTTGCGGCCTGATGCATGGCGTCAATCGCGCTCCCATTTGAAATTGGTCTCGACCCGGATCTCGGGCGGGTAGATGCGGACGTCGATCTGCACCCCGAACTTCGGAGCGGCGTCGATCTGCACGTACCGCCGGCGGGTGTTCAGGAACTTGTCGAAGGCGATGCGGCCGAACACGTTGCCCTTCTCCCTGTGGATGTCGCGCGCCCGGAGGCCGGCCTGCACCCGGAATTCGAGATCCCGGGCATATCGCTCTTGGGCGATGGCCTGGATTTCCCGGGCCTGGTCGTGCACCTTCAGAAAGCCGCGCTCCCGCCAGACGGGATCCCAGTCGACGGTCATCTCGGGATTCCGCGTGCGGATTTCCAGCCTGGCGGCTTCCGGCGCCGCGTCGACGTTCACCCGCTCCTTCAGGCCGATGTTCGGATCCGTCCGCTCGGCGAGCGTCGGCATCCGGAGGCCTGCCCCGGCGGATGCCGCCGGTCCGACGGACACGCCCATGCCGGATCACGCTCCGTTCCTATCGGATGTAGTCGACGAGAGACACCTGCAAAATCCGGGCGCCGATGGCCAGGGACGCCTGCAGGACGTTCTCCCGCTGCTGCAGCTCGATCAGCGCTTCGGCCATGTCCACGTCGCCGACGGCGGAACGGAGCTCCTTGAGGGACACCAGCTGGTCCTCGATGCGCTCTTTCACCAGTTCGAAACGGTTCGTGCGGGCGCCGATTTCCGCCCAGACGCTGTTGATGCGGTCCGACAGCGCGTCGATTCGCTCCATGTCGGCCAGCAGTTCGTCGATGTCGTTGTTTTGCAGATGGACGAGAATCTCGTCGAAGACGCGGAACGCGTTGTCGGCGGCCCCGGCTTCGCCGAACACGTCCTCCCCGCTGATGCTGACCGGCACGGACACGTTCGGGCTGACGTTCAGGTAGAAGACGCCGCGGTCCGTTCTGTCGTTGGCCGGATCATTCTGCGAATACGGTTTGATGTCCGTCTTCTGCCCGTTGAACAGATAGCGGCCGGAAAATTCGGTGTTGCCGATCGTGACCAGCTGGTCTTTCAGCTGGCGGATTTCCGCCGCGATGTGCTGGCGGGCTTCGTCCGGCGTCGTGCCCGTCGAAGCCTGCTGCACGAGAACCCGGGCCCGCTTGAGGACGTCGCTGGCCTGCTGCATCATCTGGTCCATCGTCCGCAGGAAGCCGAGCGCCGTGTTGGCATTTTCCAGGAACACGTCCGTCCGGTTGATCTCGCTGTTATACCGCATGTAGTATGTCACGCCGACGGGATCGTCCCCGGGCTTGTGGATGCGGCGCCCGGTGGCCAGCTTGTTCTGCCAGTCGATGATGCCGGCGTTGTTGTTGCGCAAATTTCGGAGCAGCTGGATGTTTTGCATCCATCCCGTTACCCGCATGATGGTTCACCTCGTCTCATCGGCCGACGATGCCCATGTGGTTGATGATCCGGTCCAGCATTTCGTCCACCGTGGTCATGTTCCGCGCCGCCGCGTTGTAGGCGTGCTGGAAGCGGAGCATGTCCGCCAGCTCTTCGTCCAGCGAGACGCCGCTGACTTCCTGACGGCGGATTTCGATGGCTTCCGTCAGATCCTTCAGGTTGGTCGACTGCCGATGGGCGTTGTTGCTCCGGGTGCCGAGGTCGCTTACCAGCGCCCGGAAGTAGTCGTCGATGGTGCCCGAAGACAGGCTGGTCAGGTCGGCCGGATAGTTGAACACCTTGTCGCGCAGGCCGGCCAACGCATGGGCGATGTCGCTGTTGCCGCGGATCGTCCGGACCTGGCCGTCGACCACTTCGTATTTGCCCGACGCCGCCACCAGGTTCGTGTTGTTCACGATGGCGGGGTTGACGCGGATGTTGCCCAGCGTGAACGTGCCGCTGCCGTCCGACGAGACGAAGAACGGAATGTCCGTCTGGCCGTCGGGCAGGGCGTAGCCGAGCCGGTGCAGGCCGTTGAAGCCGTTCACCCGGATTTCCACGGGGCTGATGATTTCCGAGCCGGCCGGAACCGTCGAGCCGGCGGGGTAGGTGACCGTGTTGCCGGACGCATCCCGCACCGTTACTTCATTCAGGACCACCAGCGGACCGGAAGTCATATAGCCGTTTTCCAGGCGGACCGTGATTTCCCCGTTCACCAGCGTGTCGACCATGGCGTTCAGCTGGTCGCGGATGAGGCTGACTTCGCCGAGGGACCGGGCGTACCCGGCCAGTTCGCCGCTGATGGCGTTCGCCACGTCATCCGCCGTCAGCGGCGTGAAGGTGTCGTTCGCCACCACGGTGACGCCGGCCGCCACGATGGAGTAGCCGCCGTCCGGCGTCTCGATCACCTGGACGTCGACGATTTTCGAGAGCTCGTCCACCAGCCTGTCCCGCTGGTCCAGATAATCGTTGGCGTTGTTGCCCATCGCCTCGGTGCGGCGGATCAGGGTAAACAGGTTGCTGATGTTTTCGATGAGCCCGTTGGCCTGCACCAGCTTCCGCTCGATGTTGGTCTGGATGTCGCTTTCGAGGCTGTTCAGGCCGGTCTCCACCGCATTGAACGCGTCCGCCATGTTGACGGCGGCGCCGACGAGGTCGATGCGGGCGCTGAGCAGGCCCGGATCCCGATTCAGCACTTCCAGCGCGTCCCAGAATTTGTCCATCACGCTGCGCAGGCCGCTTTCGCCCGGCTCGTTGAGGAGCGCCACGATGGAGTCCAGGGTCGAATCCACCACGTGCCACATGTTCGCCGCGGCGTTCTCCCGGCGGAATTGCAGGTCCAGGTAGCTGTCCCGGAGCCGCTCGATGCTGTCGTATTGCACGCCGGTGCCGAGCTGGCCCGGCGCGGTGCTGTTCTGCATGCCCGGCGCCTCGATCGGCTTGGTGGCCGACAGGTTGACGCGCTGCTTGGAGTATCCTTTGCTCGCCGCGTTGGCGATGTTGTGGCCGACGGTAAACAGCGCCGTCTGCTGCGTCAGGATGGCCCGTTTGCTCGTTTCGAGACCGTGAAACGTGGATCGCATGTCGCACCTCCGTTTGCGCTAAGGACCTGGTCTTTACATCCGTCTGTCATATCCGGACGGCCGGCCAAGCGGCTGTTCGCCCGCCGGGCGGCCTTGCCCCGGATGGCCGTAGATGATGTCGTCTCTGACCGGCGCGCCCGGCGTTGCCATCGCCGCCGCCGCGTCGAGGGACAGCTGCATCAGGTCCCGGTTCGTTTCCGCGGCCGCCTTCAGCCGCCGCGCGGCTTCGTTCAGATCCCGCCGCATCCGCCGCAGGGCGTTACGGCCGGCTTCGTCATCCAGCGCGGCGATGGCCGCGGTCAAGGTCATCCGCGGATCGGCGTCCAGCCCGCGCTCGAGCTGCCACGCCGCCATCCGCTCCTTCCTTGCCGCGTCCAGTTCTTCGTACCGCTCCAGCAGCCGCCGTTCATGCCGCGAGGCCGCTTCCAGCGCCGCCAGATCGCCGCGCCGGAGCGCGTCCCGCTTGCCGAGTTCCGCTTCCGTGAGCTGCCCGTACAGCTCTCCGATCCGGCAGAGAATCTCCATCCATTCGTCAAATGCCGTCGTTCCGGCCGACCGGCCGCGTTCCATGCCGCCATCCATCCGGCATTCCGCCTTTCCAACCGTTTTGCCCCGCGGGTCTCCGGCTTGTGCCGCCGGTTTCCCGGCATTTCATGCCCGGGCGTCGAACCGCGTCCAGGCATGGCCGTCCGGCATCCTGTGGGACTGCGACGGATTGTCGTAGGTGACGTCCGGCCCGTCCGCGCCGGCCATCAGGTCCAGCGTGTACTGCACGTATTCCAGCGATTGATCGATCAGCCGGCGGTTCCGTTCGTTGGCTTCCTTCACTTGCCGGACCGCCGCCGCCAGCTGCTCCTCCAGCTTCAGCAGCTCCTCCCGGCCTTCCCCCGGGCGGACCAGCATGGCGATGTCCCGGAGCGTCATCGAACTGTCGGGATGGAACCCGCGCGCCGCCAGCACGTTGCCGGCGGCGGAGCGCCAGGCCGCCTGCACGCCGGCCATGTCCCGGACGACCCGGCTTTCCCGGTTCACGAGCGCCGCCAGATCATCGATCCGGTTTTCCAGGATGGCCTGCCGCTTCTCTCCGGCGATGTCCAGCAGCGTCCGGTTCAGGGCGAGGAGCTCTTTCATGTGTTTGATCATCAGGACAACGGACACGGGCATCACCGGCTTTCCCGCACTGGGCGCTTTCAGGTGTTGGGATGGTCCAGCAGACGGGGCAAAAGCTTCTCGGCCACCTTGCCCGCATCCACGTGGTACGTGCCCGTCGAAACCGCCTCTTTCAGCTCGGCGATCCGCTCCGCCCGGGCGCCGCCCGCCTTCGGCTGCGATTCCAGCAGCTTCAGGGCTTCGTCGGAAAATTCGACGCCGTCCTTCTTCGGACCCGGCCGGCCGGCTTCTCCCGGCTTGCCGGCGGACACCTGCTTGCGGTAGGAATGGACCGCGCCGATCCGGTTGATGTGGTTGATGTTCATCGGTTTCCTCTCCGTTCGTGCGGGTTTCTCTTTTTTTATCCCGGAAAATGATATAAAAAAAGAGAACCGATTTCACCTATCCTCATTATCGGTTCCCGGCGTCCCATTTTTTATAGTTCCCTGGCTCAGTCTTCTTCCTGCTGTTCCCGCTGGGTCTGGAACTTCTGCTCGTAGCCCTTGTTTTTGTACGTGAGGGCTTCCCGCATCTGCTGTTCCAGCTCCTTGCGCCGCTTCTCCATCTCCTCGGCGTTCTTCAGGTCGGTCTTGAGCCGGTTCCTGCATCGGTCGCACATGACGCCTTCGCGGATCAGGATGCCGCACACTTCGCAGGGGTACATCAAGTTTGGCGCGTTCTGCAGGGATATCCGGCCTTCCCGGATGAATTTCGTGATCTGCTTGATGGAGACATCCGTCGCTTCGCTGAGTTCCTGGATGTTGGCGCCCTTGTTTTCGCGCAGGTACTCGACGCAGCGCTCGTATTCTTCCTCGACGATCTTGACGCAGGCAGGGCAGATGTCCCTGAAGCCCTTGGCGAAGATTTTCCCGCAGCGCGGGCAATAGTCGATCTTCAAAGCCATCCCGGTTCCCCCTCGCGAAACGGCCAGCCCGGAACGTGCCGGAGCCGGAAGCTTCTCCTCGTTTTAGTTTACATGATGCGAAAAAAATGGACAAGATTCTCATTCTCTGGACAAAATCCGGCAAAAACGGCGGCCCATCAGGCAAAATGGCGGCGCGGCCGGCGGGCGGGCCCCGGCCCGGGCCAACGCCGTTCACCGCGCCCAGGTGAGGCCGTACACCTCCGCTTCCGGAAAACGCCGGCGGATCGCCCGGGCGCATTCCTGCATCGTGCCGCCCGTCGTGTACACGTCATCGATCAGGACGATGCGGAGCGGCGGGCGGGCGGCGGGTGGTGCCAATGCGGACGCGGCGGTTGCGGGCGCGGCCAATTCCGGCGAGGCGGATGCGGGATCCGGGTCCCGGAGCCGGCGCCCGGTCCGGCCGGATGCCGGCAGGAACCGGACCGCCGCCGGAACGGCCGCCTTCCGCAGGATCCGCTCGAGGGCGGGGCTCTCCGGGACCGCGAAGGCGCCTTCCAGCAGGCGGAGCCGCTCCGCCCGCGTCTTCTGGCTCATTTTGCCGGTGTGGCGGGTTCGCGCAAGCAGCGGAACGAACGGGATGCGCGCGTGGCCGGCCAGGCGGCGGGCGATCAGCTCCGTCTGGTTGAAGCCCCGCTCGCGAAGGCGCTCTTCGCTGGCGGGCACGCAGGTCAGGCACGCGATGTCCCGGCGGCGGAGGCCGCGCTCGTCCAGCATCCGCTCCAGCGCGCCGGCCATCATGTGGGCGAACAGGCCGGCCAGCTTCTCGTCGCCGCGATATTTGAGCCGGGCCAGCCACTCCTTCATGCGGTCGGTGTAGCGGACCGCGCTGCGGTTCATGACGAAGGCCGGGTCCGTCCGCCGCGGGCAGTCCGGGCAATGTTCCGCCCGGCCGCACACCGCGCAGCGGATGTCGCCGGGCCGGATCCAGGGCACGTCTTCCCGGCAGCGCCGGCACAGGAAGCGGGCCGTCGCCGGGCCGGTCAGGCCGGCGGATGCGGCGAGCGGGGCGCCGCAGGCGAGGCAGGCGTTCCCTTCGGCATCGAAAAGCGCCTTCAGCCGGCCGGAGATGCGAACGATCCGCTCCGTCATTCCCGGCACGGCGCCCGCCCCCTTCCGCCCGCGCGGCGTTTCGCGGACGCCGCGGGCTTCGCGAGCCAGCCGAGCCGTTCCGCCAGCCGGTTCATGTCCCGGATCTGGCGGATGGCGCGGCGCATTTCGCGGGTGCGGCGGCGGGACAGAAACACGACCCGCCCGGCGGGGTCTTCGGCCGACCGCCCGGCGCGGCCGGCCATCTGCACGAGCGCGGCGGCGTCGAACAGGCGGTGGTCGGCGTCGAGCACGTAAACATCCGCCCTGGGGATCGTCACGCCGCGCTCGAGGATCGTCGTCGCCAGCAGGATGCGGATGTCGCCGGACCGGAGCCGGCGCACCTTCTCTTCCCGCAGCGGGTCCCGCGACGACGCGGCATCCATCCGCCCGGGCGGCAAGACGCCCGCCAGCTCCCGGCGCAGCCGGGCCAGCTCCGGTTCCAGCCGGGAGATCCGCGGCACGAACACGAACGCCTGGGCGCCGCGCCGGACGGTTTCCGCCAGAAGCGCCGCCAGCTTTGCCGGCCGGGCGACCGACGGCACGGGCAGCGGATGCCGGTGGTAGCGGACCGGCACTTTCGCGCAGGCCAGGCGCCCGCGCCGGACGGCCCGCTGCAGCGCCGGCGGCGGGGTGGCGGTCAGCATCACGAACGCCGCGCCGGGCCTGCACGCCTTGCGCGCGGCAAACGCCAGCATCGGATCGCCGTGGTAGGGAAACGCGTCCACCTCGTCCAGCACGACGAGATCGAAGGCCGCCTCGAAACGGAGCAGCTGGTGGCAGGTGGCCACCAGAATGCCGCCCGCCGGCCAGCGGCGGCCGGAGCCGCCGTACAGGGCCGCCGTCTCCTCGTCCGGGAACGCGGCGGCTATGCGGGGCGCGAGCTCCAGCACCACGTCCCGGCGCGGCGTGGCCACCGCCACCCGGCCGCCCCGCGCCCGCTCCGCCGCGATGAGGGGAAACATCATTTCCGTCTTGCCCGCGCCGGTCACCGCCCAGATGAGGAACGGCCTGATGCCCGCGCCGGGCGCCCCCGGGCGTCCCGCCAGGACGAACCGCACGCCCGCCCGGGCCGCCGCTTCCTGCGCCGGGCTGAGGGACAGGCCGAAGACGGCGGCCATGGCGGCTTGCTCCGCGTCCGCGGCGGACGGGCCGCACGGGTCGGTTTGCACGCCGGAGCCCAAGGCGGACCGGCGGGCTTGTCCGTCCGGCTGCGCCCGATCCGGTTGTTCCGGCCGTTCCGGTTGGCGCGCCGGCCGCCTTGCCGGCATCGGGCCGTATGCCGTCCGCCCCGGCATGTCCGGCCCGCGCTCCGGCCATACCGGCCTGTCCGGGGCCCGCGCCGTCTGAGCCGGCGAACCTGACCGTTCCAACCGTTCCGCATGGCGGTCCGGGCGTCTCCTCGCCGGACCGACGAAGAGCGGCGTGCAGGCCCGGGCCCGTCCCATGGCCAGGCAGCGCTCGCAATACGGGCACCGCTCCCCGCAGGAGGCGCAGGGCGTCCGGCGGATCCATCGTTCGTCCGCCCCGCAGCGGCGGCAGACCGCCCGCTCCCGGCCGAACCGCCCGAACGGGCGGAAAACGGCCACCCCCGTCCGCAGTTCGAACAGGCCGTACAGCAGGCCCAGCTGGGCCCAGTACCGCCATTCGCCGTCTTCTTTGGCGATGCCGAGCGAGCGGACCAGGGAGTCGAACTCTTCCGCCAGAAGCGACCGGCCTTCCATCGCCGCCGCCAGCCGGTCCAGCGCATCGGAACCGGCAGGCGCCGCCTGCGCTTCCGAATCGGCCGGCGCCGTTTGCACCACCGGCACGAGGAACGGCTCGTCCCGTTCCCGCCAGACGCCGGTCCGCCCGGCCGGCCGTCCCGATCTCCCGTTCTGCCCGCCGATCCGCCGGGCCGGCCATTTCCATCCCCCGGCGAGCCCGTCGATCCGCCAGGACCGCCGTTTCCATCTCCCGGCAAACCCGCCTGCCCGCCTTCCGCTCCCGGCAACCGTCCGCCGGGCTTGTCCATTTCGTCCGTTCAAAACATCCGCCGCCGCCAGCGCGCGGCCGAGCGGAAGCGGATCAAGGGAACGCCACAGACGGGCGGATCGCCCGCCGCCATGCGCCGCGTCCGCCCGGAACGACGGATCGAGCGCCGCGCGCCATCGCCGGCCGCCCGGCCGCTCGGCGGCCAACAGGTAAACCTTCATCATGTCCCCCCTGTTTTCGAGCGTGATATGGATCGATTCGATTTGTATTGAAAGCTACAGCACCCAGCTGCAGGCCGGCGGCAGCCGGCGCCAATCCGCCGGGCAGCACAGCCTCACGCGCACCGTCTCCAAGCCGTCCGGATCCATGCTCCGCGCGCCCATCCCCTGCCCATCCGGTTCCGGCGCATGCAGGCGCCGTCCCTCCGGCTCCGTTCCCCGCCCATCCGCTTCCAGGCCGGCCGGTTCGCCGGCCGGGGACGCACCCGCCGCCCGTTCCGCCCCGATGCCGAACCGGCGGATCATCAGGTGCACCAGAGCGGGCGTGTCGTCCGTGGACCCGTCGTCGATGACGGTAATCCGGATGCCGCGGTCCCGCCTCAGCCCGTGCCACAGGAGCGCGCGCACCACCCACTCCAGCCGGCGCCCGTCGTCGCGGACATGGAGCACGTAATGGCGCGACGGGCTTGCCGCCTTCCCTCGCCGCCGATGGGCCCAATGCACGCCGGCTGCACCCAGCGCGTAGATGCCGATGACCAGCAGAAGTTCGAACGCCACCGATCACCCGCCTCCCTTCCGCCTCCGATCCCTTTTGCCCACAATATATTCCCGAGCGGGGGACCGGGTTCCGGGCGGGGACCGGCCGGGCCGTCCGGAATGGAAGCGGATACGTCGGGCCGGCGGCGTGCGGATACAAGCGTCCGCCGATACGGCCGCCGGGCGGGACGGCCCCTTCCGGAAACAAAAAACCGGCCGACAATGCTGCCGGCCGGAGTGCTTCTCCGCGCTTTACAGCGTGACCCAGCCCCTTTTGATGGAGTTGATCACGGCCTGGGTCCGGTCGTCCACTTCCATTTTCTGCAGAATGCTGCTGACATGGTTTTTCACCGTTTTCTCGCTGATGAACAGCTGCTCGCCGATCGCCTTGTTGCTCTTGCCTTCGGCCATCAGGCGGAGCACTTCCGCCTCCCTGCGGGTGAGCGGGGTTTTCTCGGCGACGAATTTGACTTCCGTGCTTCTGGAGGGCTGGGCGGACAGCGTGCCGTTTTCCTCCAGGTACGTCATGCGCCGCAGCTGGTTGATCAGCTTGCCCGTCACCTTCGGATGGATGTAGGCATGGCCTTCGACCACGACGCGGATGGCCTGGATCAGCACTTCCGCCTCCAGGTCCTTCAGCAGGTAGCCGGAGGCGCCTTTGCGCAACGTTTCGAACACGTAGCTTTCGTCATCGTGGATGGACAGGATGAGCACCTTGATGTCGGGGAACAGTTCGCGCATCCGCTCCGTCGCCGTCACGCCGTTCTCCACCGGCATGTTGATGTCCATGAGCACGACGTCGGGATGATGGATGTTGCACAGCTCCAGCACCTGGATGCCGTCACCGCATTCCGCCACCACTTCCATGTCTTCTTCCATCTCGATGATGCGCTTGAGCCCTTCCCGGGTCAGCTGGTGGTCATCCGCCGTGATGATCCGGATCTTGCTTTTGGATGACAAGGTGATGCCGCTCCTTTCCCATATCCAGTCTGATCGGTATCAGAATGGTGACCTTCGTCCCCTCGTTCGGCGCGGATTCGATGTTGAACCGGCCGTCCAGCAGCTCCACCCGCTCCCGCATGCCGATCAGGCCGAAGTGGGAGCCTTCGGACATTTTCGCCCGCAGCGCCTCGGGGTGGAAGCCTTTGCCGTTGTCTTCGACGACCAGCTTGAGCATCTGTTTCTGGAACGTCAGCTCCAGATTCACGCGGGTCGCTTCCGCATGCTTGACCACGTTGGAGAACGCTTCCTGCACGAGGCGGAAAATCGCCGCCTCCATGGTGGACGGCAGGCGGCTTTCCGTGCCGACCAGATTGAACGAAGCGTGGATTTTCTCCTTCTCTTCGAAGTCCTGCGTGAACTTGCGGAGCAAGGGGACCAGTCCCAGGTCATCCAGCGCCATCGGCCGCAGGTTGAAGATCATTTTGCGGATTTCTTCCATGCTGGCGCGGGCCTGCTTCTTCAGCGAGGCCAGCTCGTCCTCGAGCCCGTCCGTCTGCCCTTTCTCCATCAGGCGTTCGGCGATCTCCGCACGGAGCACCACGTTGGCCACCGTCTGGGCGATGCCGTCGTGCAGCTCCCGGGCGAGCCGCTTGCGCTCCTCTTCCTGCGCCACGAGTATTTTCATGCCGAGGAGCTGGCGGTTTTTCACCGATTCCAGAAGCGTGGTCACCTGCGTCAGATCGCCGGACAGATAGTCGAGGACGACGCTCATCTGCAGGCCGACGTTTTCCGCCTTGCGGAGGGTGTTTTCCAGGTTGCGGATCCGCTGCTGCAACTCGTCCCGGCGGAGCTTCAGCTGCTGCTCCTTCTCCCGGGCCAGGGTCAGCTCCAGCTGGAAGGTGGTGGCGCTCTCGTAGGCTTCGCGGATGTGGTCCTCGGAAAATTGGTCGAAATGCCTGCTGACTTCGCGGAGGCGAATGCGGGCCAGCTTGAAGCGGCTTTCCAGCCGGTCGACCTCGGAGATCGTCTTGTCCAGCTCGTCCATGACCTGCTTGAATTCGGTCTGGAGCGCTTCCTTCTCGTTCTGGGCGCTTTCGAATATCTCGTAGATGTTCCGCCGGCTCGTCTCCAGCGCCTTCGTGGCTTCCTTGACGATCCGGTCAATGGCGCCAGCGTCGATCTCCACGCGTACCCCCGCCCCCGAACGCAGGTTGCTAGCTGGTTGCTAGTTTTATAGTATCACAAACGTGCCGCGTTGGTGTGAACTTTTGGTCCCAATTTCCCCGACCCGCTACACGATGCGGGCTGATTCGATCAGAAAGCCCGGCCCGAAATTCGTCTTTCGGGCCGGGCTGCAACTTTCGTCCTATTCCAGCGTGATCGATTTCGTCTCGCCGTTCCACCCGACGATCCAGCCGAGCGTCTCCGCGATGAAGCGGAGGGGCAGCATCACGCGGTTTTGGTGGATTTGCGGCGGCACCGGCGACTCCACCGCCTTGCCGTCCACCGTCACCAGCCCGTCCGCCACCCACATTTCGACCAGATGGGCGTCGCGGATCAACGTGGCGCGCTTCGTCTCCTGATCCCAGAACACCTCGCCGCCCAGGGCATCCACGAAAAACCGGATCGGGATGAGGGTATGGTCGTCGACCACGAAAGGCGCGAAATCCAGCTTGCGCTCCTCGCCGTCCACCGTGATCGTGTCCCGGCCGACGGCCATCTCCACCTTCGCCCGGTGCATTTCCGGCAATTCCCGCTTCTGCTGGAACTCGATGTCGTCCACCGCGATGCGGCCCACGGCGGTCCGTTCCTCCTGGCCGGAAGCCGGATTGACCACGTAGATGCGGCGAAGGGTGAGGGGCCAGGCCATGCCCGTCTCTTCCAGGTCGACGGCGACGGCCTTCCAGCCGGTCCAGTTGACCGGCACGGCCAGATCGACCAGATGCGTCTGGCCGGCGCCGTCGATGAACTCCGCCCGCAGCCAGTTGAGGGATGCGTCGCCCAGCACGTTCAGCCGCATGACGCTCGGCTTGCCCGGCAGAAGGACGCCGCGGCCCCCTTCGCCGAAGGCGGCGTAGACGGCCTTCGTGCCGCTGCCGCCGGTGAAATCGTAGTCGAACACCAGCGTGTTCGTCCGCGAATTGCCCGCCCGCTCCAGGCGGATGTTCGCCGGCACGTCATCATGGGTCGACTGCGGCGTGACCGCCGGCGTCACCCCGTCGAAATCGGCGAACAGCACGTCCGTCCCGACGGGCTTCGTCAGCATGGCGCCGTAACCGTCGACGCGGGCGATGAACCGGCCCGTGTCGCCGTCCAGCACCTTCGTGACCGTCACCGTGTCCCCGTCCACCGTGCCGTGGAACCCGAGGAACGTCCAGTCGACGAGATCGGCCGGCACCTTCCGCTTCAGGCCGCCCTTCGTCACGGCCGTCACCGACAGCGTGTAGCGGTTGCCTTCCGCGATGAGGAAATCGTCCGCCTCGATGAACAGTTCGGCGAAATCCGGCCGGCCGGCCACCCGCACGTCCGCCGACGCCCGGATGCCGTTGCCGGAAGAAGCCGTCACGCCCGCCGTGCCGCCGGACACGCCCGTCAGCACCGCCCCGTCGAAGACGGCGACGTCCGGATTGTCGCTCGTCCACTGCAGGCCGGACGCGTCGACGGCGATCGGGTTGTAGAATTCGTCGTAGGCTTTCAAGACAAGGGACGCCCGTTCGCCAGCAAAATAGAAATCTTTGACGGCGATGAACATGCCGAGCAGTTCGCCCCGCGGCGCCCGGGTGTACACGCCGAGGCCGTTCACGACGCGGCGCGCCACCCCCTGCTCCAGGCCGCTGACGAGCACCGCCGAAGCGTCACCCAGCGGGCGCGCCACCATCTGCGTGGAACCGCCGCCGTCCAGGTTGAGCCCGCGCCAGACGCCGATGGCGGCCATGAACGACTGCAGTTCCTTCAGCGTCATGCCCTTGCTGTCCCCGCCGTTGTCGACGGTGATCAGATACACGTAACGGCCGTCCTGCGAGTATCCGATGGCGGTCCGGCTGCGCGGGGAACCGCCGCTGACGCCGCTGACGTCGCGGGAGAAGGCGGCCGGCTGCCCGCCGTCCACGAGGATCGTATGGCCGCCGAGCATCATCCGGTACGGGCCGTCGCTTTCGCCGCCGGCTCGGGACAGCTCGTACTCCACATAAATCGGATCGCCGGGCTGGAAGTTGTCCGTCAGAAACTTCGCCGCCCGGCCCGACGCCCGCAAAATGAAGCCGTCTTCCGGCACCGGCATGTCCAGCGTGCCGCCCGGCACGATCTGAACCACCCGGTTCGCCTGCACGAGCACTTCCGTCGGCGTGGTGGCGCCGTCGTTGCCCCGGTCCAGGCTGCCCCAGTCGCTCGTGTACAGATGGATGGCGTCGGCATGGCTGTGCCGCCCGTCGATCCAGGACGGCGCCTTGTTGATGCCGGCGAGCGGGTACTGCCGGAAACCGTCCTTCGTCACCCGTCCCTCAAACGCGAACAGGTCGATCACCGGCTTCCGGTCTTCCGTCAGGGCGAAGGCGTACATGCCGGCCAGCTCCGCCGGGCTCGACACGAGCTTGCCGCCCGCGATCTGCCCGCCGATGGCGGCGCCGGGGCCGTTGATCTGGTAGACGTCCCCGTTGATGCCGGCCACCGCTCCCGTCTCCGCCGCCATGCCGGCGACGGTGTTGCGGGTGGCCACCTTCCCCTGCTGGCCGATCATGAGGTCCAGTTCCACGTACGGGTTGGCGAGATCCACGACGATCACGTCGGCCGCCGCTTTCACCGGTTTTCCGCCGCGAACGGACTGCCATATGTACCGGCGGTGCACCGCCCCGGCGGTGACGGGCGTTTCCTCCACCAGGCGGACCTGTTCTTGGGCCTGCCCGGTCTGCACCGCATGGACCGATCCCGCCCCGGGAATCCACGGCCAGGCCAACACCGCAGCCATCGCGACGGAAAGTGCGCGTTTCAGCCCATTTCCCCTCTTCATCCTCTCCATCCTCTCCATCCGAAATCCCCGCCAGTGATGCGGAAATCATCAATCCAATATGTATAGACGCCGTTTCGCCGATAATAGTTACGTGCTTTCAGCGGCATTTTCCATGGTTTTTTCTGCAACAAAAAAAGAGCCGTGGCCGGCTCCCCCATCCGGCATGACGCCGTTCCATCGCGCCCGATCCGAAAAGGAAGGATGGCCATGGCTCCGTTGCTATCGAAACAAAAATTATTTCAGGAGACTGACATACAAGCATCTTCCGGCCCTTCACCAGGGGAACGGATAGTAGGAATCATCATACCAGCCGGACCAGCCGGCGTTCGATCCCGGATTGGGCGAACCGAGATATTCTGCCTTCGCCTCGGTAAAATACCATTGTTCAAGTATATTTTGCGCCAGCTTGATGGTGTAGCGATAATATTCGTTGTTTGCGGTGACCAGGACCCTGTACTCGTTCTCGCCGGATCTTTCGGCAAATACAACCCGCGGCTTTATCACGTAGCCGCTTGAATTGTCGGGATCTTTGAATTTTTCTCCCAAACCATCTATGAAGTTTTGCACCGCTTTCAATTTCGCCTGGTCGCTTTCACCCAGCACCACCTGTTCATGCTCTTGATAAAAATCGGGCTTCGATTTGGCAACGCTCAACATTTCCTGCTCGACGACAAAAATTTCCCCGGTGATCGTATCCTTCGCTTTGCGAAGCGCTCTTGTATCGATGCCCAAACGCCGCAGGTCGACGTCTCTGTAGTAGGTTTTGCCGTCATCTTTTCCGATGATGGCAAACACGAGCGTCTGATTGCCCAAATATTTCGCCCGGTACACGATCGGATAGGACAGGGTGACCGTATCGTACTCCACGTTCCGTTCCCCGACCGGGTCCGGCTGACCGGGAAACCTTTTATTCAGATAGATGGTTTTATTGTCAAAGGAAACGTCAATATCCAAAAGCCCCGCGACGGCCGCGAGCGGCAAGTGGCTGTAACCGTCATGTATCAGAACCGGCCCGACGTCGACCGGGGTGCCGTTCAGGAGGATCTTGAAATCATGCCGGATATAGGCGTCCACTTTCTCGATCTGGGAAGCAGCCAGGGCCCCCGCGCTGAAACTGACGGCCAATGCAAAAACGAGAAGAGCGGTTCTTCTCCAGTTCATGCCAACAGACACCTCCACGTCCATACTAGCATCTTTTGTCAAAAAAGAGAACAAGAAAGCCGACCCGTGTCGGATCGGCTTGAATGTTTCGCCAAAATTTTCGTTTTCGCGATGTGATCAGGAACTCGCATCAAAAATCCGCATGGTGGTCATGATTTCCGCCCGAAGCGAACATACTACGTTACAGCCCGAGCGCCAGCTTCCGCAGCAGGTCCGCCTTGTCCGTGCGCTCCCAGGGCACGTTCAGATCGTCGCGCCCGAAATGGCCGTAGGCCGCGGTCGGACGGTAGATCGGGCGCCGCAAATCCAGCATGCGGATAATGCCCGCCGGCCGCAGGTCAAAGTTTTCGCGGATGAGCTGCGACAGCTTTTCTTCACTGATTTTGCCGGTACCGTACGTATCGACGCTGATGGAAACCGGCTGTGCGACGCCGATGGCGTAGGCGAGCTGGATTTCGCACTTGTCCGCCAGGCCCGCCGCCACAATGTTCTTCGCCACGTAGCGGGCCGCGTAGGCCGCGGAACGGTCCACCTTGGTCGGATCCTTGCCCGAGAAGGCGCCGCCGCCGTGGCGGGCGTAGCCGCCGTAGGTGTCCACGATNATCTTNCGNCCGGTCAGCCCGGCGTCCCCCTGCGGTCCGCCGATGACGAACCGGCCCGTCGGGTTGATGAAGTATTTCGTCTTCGCATCGATCCACTGTTCGGGCACGACCGGCTTGACGACGTGCTCGAGCATGTCCTGCCGGATCCGGTCCTGGGTGACGTCTTCGGCGTGCTGCGTGGACACGACGATCGTGTCGACGCGCACCGGCTTGTCGTCTTCGTATTCAATGGTAACCTGGGTTTTGCCGTCCGGCCGCAGGTAATCCAGGATGCCGCTCTTGCGCACTTCCGCCAGCCGGCGGGCGAGCCGGTGCGCCAGGGAAATCGGCAGCGGCATCAGTTCCGGCGTCTCGTTCACGGCAAACCCGAACATGAGGCCCTGGTCGCCGGCGCCGATGTTGTCCGATTCCTTCGTCACGTCCGCCGACTCGTCGCGGGATTCCAGGCCGACGTTGACCCCCTGCGCGATGTCCGGCGACTGCTCGTTGATCGTCGTGATCACGGCACAGGTGTCGGCGTCGAATCCGTATTTGGCCCGGGTGTAGCCGATGTCCCGGACCGTCTTGCGGGCGATGGACGGAATGTCCACGTAGTCGGCCTTCGTGGAAATTTCGCCGATGACCATCACGAGCCCGGTGGTCACGGCGACTTCGCAGGCCACCCGCGCGTGCGGATCCACCGTCAGGAACGCATCCAGCACCGCATCGGAAATCTGGTCGCAAATTTTGTCCGGATGTCCTTCCGTTACGGACTCCGACGTAAACAGCCGCTTCGCCATGTCAACAACCTCCTGACCGCCAACACCTTCAGTATTGACAAAAAAATGACCTTTCCCTACCGGAAAAGGTTCCTGTAACCTTACATCTTGATATCATAAAGGATACCGTCAATTCCTGTCAATGGACAAATCATTCCGCCGGCCAAATTGTGTATCCGCCGCGCACCAGCACGATGGCCGATCCTTGCGCCTTGATCCCCCGGTTGTCCCGCGGGAACAGAAGCAGATGGTTTTTCTGCACGGCCTTGCCCGGCCGCAAATCTTCGCCGGCCGTCAGGTCCGACGCGCCTTCGCCGTCGTCGCTGATGACTTCCGCTTTGCCGGAGCGCAGAATCACTTCGGTGCCGCCCGACACGACCAGCCGCTCACCGTTGTTCAGCGTGACGATGGCGAGGGCGGCCTGTCCGCCGCCGAAATTGCCCGCCGCCTTGCGGATGGCTTCGTCCACGTAGCTTTTGGTGACGATGGGATCATTGGCGGATCCCGGCGCGTTCGTGGTGATCAAACCGTCCGCCTGTGAAACAACGACCGTGCCGATGCCGAGTCCGCCGCCGAAAAGCGCCGCGGCCAGCGCGATTTTCCCCAGTGTCTTCAACCGATCTCTCTCCTCGCCCGAATGAACTGCCGATTTGGCTGGATAAGCCACAACCATTATACATGAATCGACATGAAGATGTTGCAGCTGACTCACCTAACATATATGATTATTTAAGCTAAGTGATATTCTTTTTAGGCAGGTGTAAAGATTGCAAAACCAAAGACAATATAGAGACAAAATTGCTTCGTTCTTGCTAACATCGTCTTTGCTGTCATTTACACTTTGTTTCTTTGGTCCGTTGAACTTGTTTATAGGGAATATACTTGAGATACCCTTGCTGTTGTCTGAAATCTGGTTTTGGTTCTTGGGGGTATCGATATTTTTCGCAGCTTTACTTTTTGTCCTCCAGTATATTATTTCACTAAAACTGAGTTGGCAAAGAGTAAATGCTGTATTCATGGGAATCAGCATCCTTTTCTGGATTCAGGGAAATTTCTTGGTTTGGAAGTATGGCAGCGGTGTCCTGGACGGTCAAGCCATCAATTGGTCTTTGTATCATAAGTATGGTATTTTTGATAGCATTTTCTGGTTAGTAGTGTTTCTTGTCTTCTGTTTAAAGTATAGACAAATTTCGAGATGGGGAAAACAGCTATCAACTCTCATTCTTCTCATTCAATCAATTACACTCGCTATCAATATCTTTCAAATGCCAGAAGTGCAAGCTGAAGAAAAGCGGCTTGTTATCGACGGAACGTATAAGTACTCGTTCTCGAATGAAAAAAATGTCATTATTTTCGTGCTGGATACTCTTCAAACTGATGTATTCCAAGAGATTATTGAAGAAGATGCCGAGTTGAAAAAAAGTTTCGACGGATTCACCTATTTTCGCAATGCATTGGGCGGGTATCCAACCACTTATCCTTCTATTCCTTTGATTCTTACAGGTCAGTATTACGACAATTCAATACCCTTGAGACAGTTCGTAAAAGAGACCTATTTAGCAAACTCGTTACCGAAAACGTTTAAAGAAAACGGCTTCCGTGTTGAATTATATCCCCATGTAAATAGCACAATTTATATGAGCGAAGAAATTGCCTCTAATATAAAACTTGAAACAACAAAAAGAACAGCTTCTCTTGATAATATCAAGCAATTATACAAACTGGCATTGTTCCGTTATACACCACATTATTTAAAGCGGTATTTTTCAGATATCGATATCGTCATTAAAAATCGCAATGATTTCAAAGAAGATGATTTAACCTTTGCCAAGAACATGAGCAGCAAGGCAAAAAATGATTCTAACGAAAATGTTTTCAAGTTTATTCATTTGAAGGGTGCTCATGCTCCTTACAATTTGGATGAAAATTTACAGAAACGTGATTTGGGCTCGGACAGGAATGCTTATAAAACACAGGCAAAGGCTGCAATCAAAATTACCTCTATATTTTTGAATAAATTGAAAGAGATCGGTGTTTATGACAATAGTTTAATTGTTATCGCGAGCGACCATGGTTCCGGTTTTAAAATCGAAAATACCGAACTCAACATGAATATTCCCAGCGTTAAAAACGATGATCTAAAAACATTCACCTCATACGTATCAAGTTTGGCCACTTTATTGATCAAACCTTTTGATTCTGTCGGCGAAATGCAGATTTCCGATGCACCCGTTTCAACGGCAGATATTGCCCATACGGTCGTAAATCTTTCGGGAGTTGGCAATCGCGTTCCGGGAATTGATATTTTTGAATTGACCGAGAACACCGATCGAACAAGGCGTTTTTTCTACTACTCCTGGACTCATGAATATTGGGAAAAAGAATTTTTGCCTCCCATGACCGAATTTCATGTTGATGGATTCAGCTGGCTTTTTAGTTCTTGGAAGAATACTGGCATGGAATACCGTCAAAACGGAAATAAGGTAGTACCACCCGTATATAAATACAACTCCATTGTTGAATTCGGTCGTACGGGCAACGCTTCCTCTTATATGCAAAAAGGATGGTCCGCACCAGAAGAAGAATTCACTTGGTCTTTGGGCAATACAACGACATTATCTGTACCCTTGGAAAGTGCCGATGAAGATATTATATTTACAGCTACTGTTACTCCATTGCTGCATGGAAATCTAAAAAACCAAAGGGTTTCCATATATATTGGGAACGATTTGATCGATACATGGAACGTAACAGCGACAGGTGAATATTCAATTCACATTAATAAACGATTTATCGAAAACTCCACGTTGTTGCTCACTTTTATTTTTCACGATGCGGCAACACCTGAAGAGTTGGGGAAAAACAATGACAAAAGGATGCTTGCACTTGCATTCAGGAGCTTTTATATCAGTAAGGCAAATAGTACAGAATAAATCCCCAATCCGGGGTGCTTTTTCCCAAAAAACCCTCAAAGCAATTGAAGCTTTGAGGGTTTTTTCTCCCTTATAGTCCAATCTTTGATCTCATTAAGTAAATGGTTCTGACGGAGTCCGCTACCGTTTGCGAATCCAGAATATCGAAATATTCACCAAACTGTTTTTCAAAATGGTCTTGTGTATAATCATCAAAGATATTCTTTCGAGAAACAAGCAATTTCTGAACTTGCGAATCATGGAGAGGCACAAATTCGATAATTAAGTATCTGCACAATTTTGACAAAAAGGCGGCAACAGACCGGATGGGCACGTTGTTCGATATCACCAAATGATGAATAAGCGCCAAAGCCATGATTAAGTCGGTCGGCCCGCGTTCGACAAATGATTTTCGTTCTTCGTTAGCCCATCCGATATTGGAACTGGGATTTGTCAGATCCAATAACAGGGGCAAAAGGTTTCGCTCCTGATTTTTTTTGACAAGAAGGTAATTCTGGTTTACGGCAGCAGGATCAATATCAAAAGATATCGTGGAGATGCCCCGATTGCTGGCAATTCTGCTGAAGTGTCCAATGTTTGCGCCCAAGTCCCAAACGTTTTTTGCTTGAACTCGATCAATATAATCTGACACAATTTGTTCTTTATGTTTCATGCCTTTATCGGAATAGTTTGTTTTTTGATAGTAGTCCCCCCATTCCGTGTTTGTCTGTTGCCATTTAAGATTCCTGATGCTGGATTCAAGATGATCAATGAGTGCCGTCAACCGTTGCTTGGAAATAAAAATTGTTCCAGTTGACACATCTTGTTTATTGGAATATTTCATCTGACTTTTCGCATGTAAATGAATATGTGAAAGGATAGAAAAATTGAGACGGGTGGACCACGGCAACATTTTGCTGGCCAAATCCAGGGGAATCCCGTCTATATAAATTCGAAACAATTGGTTCATTCGGATGTCATACTTGCTCATCAAAACCAATGGGGCATAGAAATGCTGACAGAACTGCCGATAGGCTACCCAAGGCTTGCCTTCCTCGTATTTTTCAAACGACAAGGTATCAATAAAGATAGGTTTGCCTTCATGAAACTGAACATTGTACGAAGAGCCGTCCTTCAATGACATTCCATATTCTAGTGCCAGCTTTTGAATTTTCAACGTCAACAGCGCAGCATCTTTCAATTGTTCAAAAGACCATTCATACGCATATGAAATAAAAGGGATTTTCTTAGGCTTGATAACCTTATAAGCAGTATCCGGTTCCGGCGCTTCCAATAGGTTTACTTCCTCATGCGGGACAAGAAGAGAGTTGCGAACAAGCTCCTCATACAATCCGGAATTCATGAGCCGATCGTAATCATCTTTATAATAAAAATTGACTTGACGATAAAACTCATTATTTTTTTTAAACATAAAACCGCTGGGATCTCGAAATGAGCTTGGTTCACGTGATAAGGAACTCATAAGTTCTCCTTCCATTCGTCAGTCTTTCTTGTTGAACAGTTTTGCAAAGAATTGCTTCAACCTTCCCCAGTAAAGCTTGACAGCAGCGCCGGCAGCAACAAATGCGGCCACGATGGCCTGAATGATAATGGAGCCAGTTCCGGGATCCAAGTAGAGAAACAAACGCCCTCTTTTCATGATAAACCTCCTGCTTAGAATTATTTAAAATTTAAAAAAGTATTGGCAATATTTGCAGCAGTTCTTTCCACATAAATATCAAATATTTCTGATGATTGAAGAACCATCGTTCTTTTTGCCAGTTTTTCGAGATAATTGTTTACTACAATCATAACATTGCTCCGGTTATCGGCCAGCACCGTATCGATCGTTCGTTTGTAATCCGAAGCCACCCGTTCCAAGGAATGATTGATCCTAACATAATGCATAATGAACTCTGAAGCGGTCAAACTTCGCTTTGCAAATTGATCAATAGCTTTCATTAATTGTTTGATTTCTTCATTATCATATGGAATCTTGATAACATAATCAAGCTCAAAATCAGAGAACGACCCAACATCCGTCACAATGACCGGTTTCCCGTAGCCCAATATGCGCAGCAAGGAAGCCGAACTTTCTCCTTGGGTGGGGTATCGAAGGTTGATGCAAAAATCCGATGCCGCAATATAGGTTTCAAATTGCTCCAACGAAACAAAACCGGTGCAAATGACATCATCCTGCAAACCATTCTTTTTGATGTAAGCATGCACAGGGTAATCCTCGCTAATTTGGCCGACAATGACAAACTTGAAAGAGGGAATCTTCTTTTCTTTTTTGAGTTGACCGAGAGCTGCCAAGATTTTGTCCACTCTTTTGGTCGGATTGACATACCCCAGCGTGGAGATCACGATCTCGTCGTCTTTTAATCCAAGCGCCCTTCTGGCCTGTTTTTTCATCTCATCCGCTTGATCATGTTCGATAATATGGCGGACCGGCATCGGCACTTCAAAGACCGGAACAAACGGCGCCTGCTCTTCGATTTTTTCTTTTGCAAATTTCGAATGAACGATGACTGCTGCAGCGTGATCAAGCACCCGCAAATTCAGCGGATATTTCAGGGATTGGGTTTCCCACGGCGGTGTTGATTTTCCTTTCAAAAACTTCTCGGCCGCCTCCAGTCCCTCCATCCCGTGGCAATAGAGCATTTCATTCAAATAGGCCTGCTGGTCGCCCATTTCCAGTGTTTTTTGCGCAAAAAAATGATGCAACGAAAAATCATGAAGCACGACAATGCCCGGGAATTTCACCAACAAATCATAAATGTCATGGTGGGCCTCATAATTGTTTCCCATATGGTAAAGAACCGTCTTGTATGTTGCATAACGAGCCGGCAGCTCATGGAATTTCCGAAACGTCCCGTAATTGGCCAATGATTGGTTCGTCGGTTTGAAATCGTTGGGGATATAGATCTCGATGTCATAATGCCGGCTCAGCGCCGGAATCAGCTCTTCACTGTAGTCCGAGATGCCGGATTTGACCGGGTTCAATGGCGATACATAAGCAATCTTGTCCATCGTCACTCAACGCCTTGTTTTTTATCGAATGGTTTCCGTCAGCCGGCTGATCACATGATCCCAGGAAATGTCTTTCACCATAACGTATCCCTGGCTGCCCATCTCTTTGGCCATGGATTTGTCGGCGAGCAATTTTTCGATGGATTCTGCGATTTGTTCTTCACTTTCAGCCACGAAACCGTTCTTCTCATGCTGCACGAATTCGAGCACGCCGCCTGCATCGGAAAGCGTGATCACCGGTTTTCCGGAAAGGAACGCTTCAAGGGTGACGTAGCCATAATCCTCATCAAACGGGGCATAATAAACCGCCAGACAATTGGCGTACAGCTTCAGCAGTTCCTTGTCTTCCACATATCCCATGAAAATGATGCGATCCTGAACATTCAATTCCTTGGCCAAAGACTCAAGATTTTCTCTCTCCGGTCCTTTTCCCGCGATCAACAGTTTCAAGTCGGATTGTTTCAGTTTTGCAAATGCCCTGATGATCTTGTCCGTCCTCTTCAGCCTGTCCAAACGGCCGACGGAAAGAATGTAATTGTCGAATTCGTCACAATAATAGTGTCCGGCAAGCTGAGGGGGATGATAAAGCACCTCGGCAGAAATGGAATTGTAGTATTTCAATCTCTTCATCGTGTTTGATGCATTGGTGAAGATGCGTCGGGCTTCCGTCAAGGACTTGTTATCGAATCGATGCACCATTTCTTTGATGGCCAAATGTTCCGGCAAATGCGAATACTCGCTGTAAGGCGTGCCGAAAAGATCGTACACTTGCCGAAACTGGTGAATGAGCCAGACAATTTTGTTGGGATGACGAATTCCGTATGAAGGGAATTTTGTTCCGATCACCAAGTCGATTTTTTCACCATTGCTTTCAGTCAAATCCGCATTGCGCCATCCGACCATGCTGGCAACCAGTTGTTCGGCAGGATACCATTTGAATGGCATTGATACGATTTCCGCATCAAATCCGCGCTTTACCAACTCTCTCTTCAATGAAGCGACATGCAGTTCCGCTCCGCCATGAAAGAATGGAACCTGAGGGAAACAAATGGCCACCTTTTTTTTCCTGCCCAAAACTTCAATCCCTCCCAAATGAAAAAAAATCATTTGTATGCAAGCGCAGCGTAGTCTTGGTAACCGTAAACCAAGTCCTGCAATTGTTGAAGTGACTGGTTGAATTGCGAAGTATCAACGCCTTCAATATGAAGCGGCTCGATTTTCCTGTCTTCGACCGGCGACAAAAATGCAAGTTCCACCTTGCCAAAACCGGCTTCCTGCATCATAAATTTCATGGTTTCGGGATGCACCGGTTTGATGTGCGTGGGATCCATGTAAAACCAGTTGCTCATCGCGTAGACGCTGCGGACGTTAATCGTCTCGACAACGAACAACCCGCCCGGCTTCAATGCCCTGTAAGCCAGCCGGATCAAATCCATCAGCATTTCCATCGGCAAATGTTCTGCAACCTGCGCCATAAAGATGCCGTCCAACGATTGCTCCTCAATGTCGGACAAATAGGTTTGCGCATCGGCGCAATCTACATCAAAGCCCAAAGATTTGCAAAACTCCACCATGTCCCGATTGACGTCGATGCCTTTCACACTGACGCCGTTTTCAAGCAGCAACTCGATAAACTCGCCCCTGCCGCAGCCGATATCGAGCACACATTCCTTGTTCAAAAAGTAGGGCAGGTAAAATTTCTGGCGTTCTTTGATGACCGATCGCTCGCCTCTGAATTTTTGTTCAAACTTGTAATAATCCAGCGCATTCATGCGGCCTGCCGGTGTAAGTGCGCGGTTCAGGAATTCGAGTTGCTGGTGAACCAGATCCATATGTTTTCTTAAGTCCAGTTCCAAATCGTTCAATCTTTTCTCCAAGTGTTCAAATTGCTTGGCCTGGTCCGCTTGCTTGGCTTTGAACTCTTCGAGGTTTTTTTCCAGGCGATTGATTTTCTCGTTGAGATTTTCGTAGAGTTTCGGAATCGTTTGATTCACGATGTTGGTCAAGGCGTTCAATGACCGGGTGACCGTTGCGTTGTAACTTCTTTGCTTGTCAAATGGAGGATTGATGTACCAGCGAAGGAACTTGCGAACCGTCTTTTTGCCAAGAACAATCCACCTGCCGATCCAGCGCCGATGGGACGTGATGTCATATTCCGGCGACACGTTCCACAATCGGTTGGCCTGTCCGACTTCATAATTCAGCTGCGCAATGTAGTCATCGCCTTCAGCCTGCAGCTCACGGCCTTGTCCCGCTTCCAGCCGCAATTCCCGCTCTATGGCTTTGAAGCGATTTTTGAGTTGTTCCACCCCTTTGTTGTGCATGTTCAATCCTCCTCGATTTGCAATACGGATCTGGTCGGCATGTATGCAACGCCATTAAACGTGGGTTCATTGCCCGGAACCACTTGAAACGTATTGGCTTGATCAATCCAGTCGTAGTTGTTTTCGATATGCTGATAGCCGTCATGAACCGCAGCTGTGATGCTGTATGCGCCGATTCCGATGTTTGCCGGAATAAAAAATGAGAGGGTGTAAATTTTATTCGTCTCCCAAAAACCCAGTTCATGATTCAGGTGATAGGTGTTCGTTCCGAACACTTCATTGCCCAGCCGGTCCTTGATCATGAATCCCACGGTCGGTTTGTTCACGTTTTTGTTGCATTTCAATCGGATCCGGATTTCCAAAGGATCCCCGACCCGAACCGCATTCACTTTCTTGTTGTCAGAATATAGCTCAACATTCTCAATATAAATTGCTTTGTTTCCCGAACGGGTGATCACTTTGTTGTTCAGGCTCAGGCTTTGCTGGATTTCCTGATCCGCTTCCCGCTTGGCGATGATGGCGTTGTAGTAATCCAGCACTTCGTCCGGTCTTCCATCCTTGATGATGTATCCGTTGTCAAGCAAAATGGCGCGATCACACAACGTTTTGACGGCGGCGGGATCGTGGGAAACAAACAGCAGCGTCGTGCCTTCGTTCCTGAATTGCCGGATCCGGTTGAAACTCTTGTGCTGAAAATAGGCGTCGCCCACCGACAGCGCTTCATCGACGATGAGGATATCCGGACGGACCGCCGTGGCGGCAGCGAACGCCACCCGAACCGCCATGCCGCTGGAATAGGTTCTGAGCGGCCGGTCCATGTAGTCGCCGATTTCGGCAAACGCTTCGATTTCCGGCATCAGCGCATCGATTTCATGATTTTTCAGTCCCATGAGCTGGCAGATCATATACACGTTCTGCCGGCCGGTAAAATCCGGGTGAAGCCCGATGCCGAGCTCCAGCAAGGCCGAGATGCGGCCCACCGTCCGGACAGTCCCTTCGCTCGGTTGCGTCGTGCCGGTGATGATTTTGAGCAGCGTGCTTTTGCCGGCTCCGTTGTGGCCGATGATGCCGACGGATTCCCCCTGCCGTACCCGGAAGGAAACATGCCGGAGAACCCACTTTTCCTCACGGAGGTTTTTCCCCGGCATCAGCCATTCGGCGATGCGATGGCTTCTGGAACGGTACCGCTTGTATTTCTTCCCGATATTGTCGATCACGATGCAGTCCGTCACAGTTCATCCACCATTTCCTTGTCCAGTCGTTTGAAGACCGCGTATCCCAGGAACAACAAAACGATCGCCGACATCATCAGGGGCCAGCCCTTCGTCCACTCGGGCCATTCACCCAGAAGGAATATATCCTGATAGGATCGCATCAGCCAGCTCATCGGATTGATATCCTGGATCCAGACAAACCGTTCCGGCACGATGCTGCGCGGATATACGATGGGTGTCAGCCAGAACCAGAATTGCAGGACGATGCCCATGAAATGTCCGACATCCCGAAAAAAAACGTTCAATGTAGCCAGGAAAGTCCCCAGCCCGACGGCGAAACAGATTTGAAAGAAAAGCAGCGGCAGCATGGCCAGCACGGGCCAACCGGCAAATTGTCCGACCGCGACCAGAAACAAGATGAAAATCCCCATCATGATCACGTAATTGATGGAAGACGAGATCACGACAAACAATGGCAGGCTCGTCCGCGGAAAATGGACTTTCTTCAACAGCTCGGCATGCTCAATGAAGATGTTTTGCATGCGGGTCAACACTTCGGAAAAATACTGCCAGTTGATGATGCCGGCGCACAAATAGATGCTGTACGCGAACGCGCTGTCGATGCCCGGCAGTCTGGCCATCATGACTTGCGAAAAAACAAGCGTGTATACCAATATTTGGGCAAAAGGATTCAGAACGGCCCAAAGCGAGCCGAGGAACGAGTTCATGTAGCGGATGCGGAAATCCCTGGCTGCAAGTCCGAGAATAAACGATCTGTAATTCCACAAAGCCCGCAGAATATCGCATCATTCCCTTCGGGAACACAAGAAACACATTACCTTGTCTGGCATTTCTTTCGCCAGTAAGCCAGAACGTCCGCCAAACTGTCCGAAAGCGGAATGGTCGGTTTCCAGCCCATTTCGGCGGTGATCTTCCGATTGGATCCGATATAGCGGGGGAAATCCACCGGCCGGAATAATTTCTCGCTTTGAATGACTTCAATGGTTGTTTTGCTTTCCGACAGAAAAATATCGAGAATGGATTGAATTTTGACGGGAACGGACGAACAGACGTTATAAACGTCCCCGCTCTTTCCTTTGACCGCAATCAAATAATAAGCACGGACGATGTCCCGGACGTCCAGGAAATCCCGCTCGGCGTCCAAATTGCCGACTTCCATCACCGGCGGCCTGAGTCCCGCTTCGATTTCGCTGATTTGTTTGGCGAAATCAGATGTGACAAAACCCGGTCGCTGGCCGGGTCCGATGTGATTGAACGGGCGCACGTGAATGACGCGCATGCCGTACGTTTGAGCGTACATGACGGCCAATTGGCCGACGGCCGCCTTGGAAATGCCGTACGGATTGATCGGCCTGAGCGGCGCGTCTTCAGACAAGGGCATGTCTTCCGGTTTGGCGCGTCCGTATTCTTCCGATGAACCGATGGTCAGTACCGTGGCGTCCTTCGCCTTGCTTTTTCTGACCGCCTCCAGCAACCGGATGGCCAGCATCACATTGGCGTCGAACGTCTCGACTTTGCGCTCCCAGGACACCCTGACCGAACTTTGGCCGGCCAGGTGGAAAATCATGTCCGGCCGGATGCGGTCCAGGTTCGCCGCCAGGGCATCCTCGTCCATCATGTCCAGCTGAACCGGCTTCCAATTGGCCGGTTGGGATAAAGGAGAGTCTTCAGACCGAAAAGCGCCCCATACGTCAATGCCCTGACCAGCCAGGAATTCGGCCAAGTGGCCTCCCACGAAGCCGGTCACGCCCGTAATGAAAGCTTTCATCCGCAAACTCCCCATTTTATTTTACACAAATCTTGCTCAGTCTGCCGACGCGTTCCAGATCGCTGTCCACCATCATCCTGACCAGTTCTTCAAAGCTCACTTCCTGCCGCCAGCCGAGTTTCTCTCTGGCTTTCGAGGCATCGCCGATGAGCAGGTCCACTTCCGCCGGGCGGACATACTTCTCGTCCACGACCACGTGGTCGCGCCAATCGAGGCCGACGTGGCGGAACGCGATTTCCACCAACTCCTGCACCGAATGCGTCTCGCCCGTGGCGACGACGTAATCGTCGGGTTCGTCCTGCTGCAGCATGAGCCACATCGCCTTGACGTAGTCGCCGGCGAACCCCCAGTCCCGTCTGGCGTCCAGATTGCCGAGGCGTAGCTCGTTCTGCAGCCCGAGCTTGATGCGGGCAACGCCGTCGGTTACCTTGCGCGTCACAAACTCGATGCCCCGCCGCGGCGATTCGTGGTTGAACAGAATGCCGGAGCAGGCGAACATGCCGTAGCTTTCGCGGTAATTGACCGTGATCCAATGGCCGTACACCTTGGCCACGCCGTACGGGCTGCGCGGGTGGAACGGCGTTGTTTCCCTCTGTGGCACTTCCTTGACTTTTCCGAACATCTCGCTGCTGGACGCCTGGTAGAACCGGGCGTCCGGCTTGGCGATGCGGACGGCTTCCAGCATGTTCGCAACGCCCAGCGCAGTGACTTGACCGGTCAGAATGGGCTGGTCCCACGACGAACCGACGAAGGACTGGGCCGCCAGGTTGTAGACTTCATCCGGCTTTGCGATCTGGATCGCCCGGATCAGGGATCCGAGATCCAGCAGATCGCCTTCGATGAATTCGATTTCGTCCTGGATATGGGCTATGTTGTCCAGAATCGGAATGCTTGTCCGGCGGCGGAGGGCGTACACTTTGTAGCCTTTCTCCAGCAGCAGTTCCGCCAGGTACGAACCGTCCTGTCCGGTGACGCCGGTGATGAACGCTCTCTTGTGCAATTTGATCAAACTCCCGATCTCGATGATTTTTCCGTTTCCACGGTTTTTCTTGCATGATTTCGGCCGTCAAAGATATTGATCCATTTTCTGCTGCCGCAGTTCCCTGAGCAGCGACTTGATTTCCTGGGCTTTGTCCTTGGCGCAGATCAGGGTGACGTCCTCGGTGTCGATGATGATCAGGTCTTCGACCCCCAGCGTGGCGATCAGCTTGCCGCCGCTGCTCTCGATGATGCATCTCTTGGTGTCCAGGTTCAGGATGTTGCCCCGGATGACATTGCCGTTCTCGTCCAGTTCGTTGATGCGCTCCAGGGCGGTCCAGCTGCCCACGTCGTCCCAGCCGAATACGCAGGGGATGACGTGGATGTCCTTGACCTTCTCCATGATGCCGTAGTCGATGGATTCGTCCGGCATCCGGTGAAACTCCCGCCGGATCGCGTCCCGCCAGTCACCCGTCCGGAAGCCGGCCTTGATCGTCTCCAGCACGTCATGCATGTCCGGCATGTACGTTCGGATATGGTCCCGGATGACCTGCGTCTGCCATACGAAGATGCCGCTGTTCCAGTAGAAATTGCCGGCTTCCAGATACGCTTTCGCTTTCTCGGCGCTCGGCTTCTCCACGAACTGGTTCACTTTGTAGACTTCCATCCCGTTGACGATGCGGACGTCGTCCGTCCGCTCAATGTAGCCGTACCCGGTCTCGGGATAGGTGGGCCGGATGCCCAGCGTCACGAGATGCGGCCCGGAGGCCGCCACCTCGAAGGCGGTGTCCAGAATTTGCATGAACCCCGCTTCATCCTGAATGATATGGTCGCTCGGCAGCACGACCATGGTGCTGCCGGGAAACCGCTCTTCGATCACGACGGACGCCACGCCGATGCAGGGCGCCGTATTGCGGCCCACCGGTTCGATGATGATGTTGTCATAGGGTAGTTTCGGGATCTGTGCTTTGATCAATTCCGCATACAGTTCATTGGTGACGATGAAAATTTGCGAAATCGGAATCAGCTTTTCCAGCCGCTTGATCGTCAATTGAAGCATGGATTCGTTTCCGGATATGTTCAGAAACTGCTTGGGCAGGTTCGTCCTGCTTTTCGGCCAAAACCGTTCGCCCTTGCCTCCGGCCATGATCACCGCTGTCTTGTGCACAGGCTTCCGGGCACCTCCGTCCCTCCGGCTGCCGTCTTTGAATCTTCTGGGATGTGTGGCGGCCTCATGAGGGGTGTAGTATAATGAAAACGATCATTTGCGGTATTTTCACCACATTTCTTTACTATACACCAACTTTCAGCATCGGACCATAATCGGACTGATGAAACCTTTGCCGGAGATGGTGACGCGCGCCATGTCTTTTCCGTATATATCGGAAACCCAGTTTCTAGCGCACGCATCCCGTTTGAACGAACGGCTCCAGAAGCGAAAAAGCCTCCTTGTCATGTGGACAACCTTTTTTGTGGCCATCGAGTATATTTCGATTTCGGCCCTGTATTTCCTTTTGTTTTTTTATCGAATCCGCCAGGAGTTTGGCGAATTGCCGTCGATTTTCGACCCGGACTTCCCCCGGCTTGGACAATATTTGATTTTTTACGGTCTTTTTTCTCTATTCTACTTCGTTCTATTATATCGCGCCCGTCTGTTTTCCTTTCGGATGAACATCACCGTCATCGATGAATGCTTCCGGATGGCCGGCGTTGCGGGCGGCGCCATTCTGCTGACCATCGGCTGCACGTTTCTGCTCAATCTGGATGATTATTCCCGGCTGGTCATTCTGCTCTTTCTCGTCCTGTCGACCGCGCTCGCGTCCCTGATCCGGACCGTCAAACGGCTGCTCCAGCGGGTGCTGGCGGCGCGAGGCGCGCTTGCGGTCAACACGCTGATCGTGGGCGCCGGCCAGATCGGCCAGTCGCTGGCGGACGAATTGATCCGGAACAAATCGCTGGCCTGCAACGTCATCGGCTTTCTGGACGACGATCCGAACCGCCAATCGTCCCATGCGCCGGTACTCGGCAAAATCATGGACATTTACGATGTGGTGAAAGAGCATGCCGTGGACGAGGTGATCATCACCATCCCGTCCGAGCGGGAACTGGTCAACCGGCTGATCAGCGAGCTGCGCAAGTACAACCTGGCCATCACCATCATCCCCGACATGTTCAACCTGGTGGCGGGCACCGTGCAGATCGGCCGCATCCATGCCCTGCCGATGGTGACCCTGGTGAAAACCCCGATGCGCGGTCTCGGGCTCGTGCTGAAGCGCTGCTTCGATTTTCTGGCGGCCTCGCTGCTCGTTGTGGCGCTGTCTCCCTTCATGCTGCTTGTCGCGATTCTGATCAAACTGGATTCTCGGGGACCGGTCATATACAGACAGCAGCGGGTCGGGCGGAACGGCAAGCTGTTTAACATGTACAAGTTCCGGTCCATGCGGCCGGATGCGGACCGGCTGCTGGAGAAGCTGTGGAACCAAAACGAGGCGGACGGCATCGCCTTCAAAATCCACGATGACCCGCGCGTCACGCGGCTCGGCCGTTTCTTGCGGAAATATTCGATCGATGAGCTTCCCCAGCTGTTCAACGTGCTGAAGGGGGACATGAGCCTGGTCGGCCCCCGTCCCCCGTTGCCCATCGAAGTGGAACATTACGGAGCATGGGAATGGCGCCGGCTGGAAGTGACGCCGGGCATCACCGGGCTGTGGCAGGTCAGCGGCCGCAGCGACCTGTCCTTCAGCCAGTGGGTCAATCTGGACATCTACTACATCGAAAACTGGAGCCTGATCCTCGACCTCAAAATTTTGCTGAAAACGATCCCGGCCGTCATTCGGGGAGAGGGAGCCTACTGATGAACGTGCTGCTCGACGGATCGCCGCTTTACTCCAACCGTTCCGGCGTCTACCGGTACACGGCCAAATTGTACGAGCATTTGAGCGCTTTGGGCGTTCACGTCAAGTTCCTGCAAAATCCCGTTTTTTTTCGCAAGCGGCCGCCCGTTCCCGACTGGCCGGAGAACGCCATGCTGGACCGGTACTATCCGTATAAGGCGATCCGCCGGTTCATGAAACCGAACCCGCTGTATCAGGTGCCGCTGGATCTGTTCGCCCCCGGTTCCATCGACATCGTGCACGGCACGAACTTCGTCCATTTTCCGGCGCTGAAAGCGGGAACCGTGGTGACCATTCACGATCTGGCCTACATGCGGTATCCGGAAGTGACCACCGAGCAGATCTACCGTCATCACATGAAATGGGTGCCTTACAGCGCCCGGGTGTGCGACCGGATCATCGCGGATTCCATGCAGACGAAAGAAGACATCGTGGAACTGCTGTCGGTACCGGAAGACAAAATCGATGTCGTCCATCTGGCGGCCGACGGCCAGTTCCGCCCGCTGCCGCCGGATGAGGCCAAAACCGTCACGGATCTTTACGGACTGTCCGATGGCTATTTCCTGGCGGTCGGCACCGTCGAACCCCGCAAAAATCTGATCACGCTTCTTCGGGCCTACAAACGGTTGCTGGATGCCGGATGCAGGGAGCCGCGACTCGTGATCGTCGGCCCGAAAGGCTGGAAATACAACCCGATCATGGAATACATCAAGGAACACGGGCTGGAAGAGCGGGTCGTGTTCACCGGCTACGTGCCGGATGAACACCTGCCGGCCCTCTACAACCGGGCCCGGGCGCTGGTGTATCCGTCGATTTATGAAGGGTTCGGCCTCCCGCTTGTGGAAGCCATGTCCTGCGGCATTCCCGTCATCGCCTCCAACCTGTCGTCGATTCCCGAAATCGTCGGCGATGCCGGGCTGCTCTTCCCGCCGACGAATGCGGAGCAGCTTGCGGGACTGATGAAGGACATCTGGACCGATCACGGCCTGCACGGCCAGTATGCGCAAAAGGCGCTGGAACGCTCCCGGCGGTTTTCCTGGGAACGGACGGCCCGGGAGACGCTGGAGGTCTACCACAAAGCGCTGGAGCGGAAATAGGAGTGCGGAAGAGCCATCATGAAAATCGCCATCGTCCATGACTACCTGAACCAGCTCGGCGGCGCGGAACAAGTGCTGCAGTCGCTGCTCAAGCTGTTTCCCGACGCTCCCGTCTACACCATCATCGCCGATTACTCGATCCTGCCGGAGCGCATCCGGAAAGCGGATATCCGGACGTCGTTCATCCAGAACATTCCATTTTCAAAAAGGCACTACAAAAAGCTGCTTCCCCTGTTTCCGCTGGCCGTGGAGCAGTTCGATCTGCGGGGATACGATGTCATCCTCTCCAGTTCAAGCGCCTTCGCCAAAGGGGTTCTCACGTTCCCGCACCAAACGCACATTTGCTACTGCTACACGCCGATGCGCTACATCTGGGATCTGTACCACGACTACATGAAAGAAACGATCCGCAATCCGCTGTACCGGCTCGTGCTGCCCGGCGTGCTCCACCGCATCCGGCTGTGGGACCAGCTGAACGCGCAGCGGGTGGATCATTTCATCGCCGATTCCAATCATGTGGCCAAACGGATCAAAAAGTACTACAACCGCGAGGCCGCCGTCATCTACCCGCCCGTGAACGCCGACCGGTTCCGCCTGTCGGACGGCGACGACGGCTATTACCTGATCGTGTCCCGGCTTCTGCCCTACAAGCGGGTCGACCTCGCCATCGAAGCGTTCAACCGGCTGCGGAAGCCCCTCGTGATCATCGGCGACGGTTACGACCGCAAAAGGCTGGAGAAAATGGCGGGGCCGACGGTGCGCCTCCTCGGCCGCCTGCCGGACGAGGAAACGGCAGCCTATTTCTCGCGCTGCAAGGCGTTCATCATGCCGGGCGAGGAAGATTTCGGGATCACGCCGCTGGAAGCCCAGGCAAGCGGCCGGCCGGTCATCGCCTACGCCCGGGGCGGCGCCCTGGAGACGGTGATCGACGGGGAGACGGGCGTCTTCTTCCGCGAACCGACGGCGGAAAGCCTGATGGAAGCCGTCGGGCGTCTGGAGCGCATGACCTTCGACCGGAACCGGCTCAGGCAGCACGCCCTCTCGTTCAACGAGGACCGGTTTCTGTCGGAGATCGAAGCGTTTCTGAAAAAGCATGCGGCATATCAATGAAAGAATGGTGGGTGCAACGTGGCGAAAAAGAGCGTGAAGCGAACCGGCCGAACGGGCGGCGGCATGCCGCCCGCGGCCTCCCTCATGTTTGTGCTGCTGTGCGCGGCCTTTGCGTTCCGGGGGCTGTTCAACTCCGGCATTTTGTCTTTTGACGCGCCGATATTGATTTACCTGGTTGTCGCGTCATTCCTCGGGTTGTGGACGGCCGTGCGCCATTTCCGTCTCCGGGACAAGCCGCCCGTCTGGCCCGTGGCGCTCGTGCTCGCGGTTCCGTTCTGCTTTCTGCTTTCATTCTTCGGCGCGGTGGCTTATCACGGCGCTTTGTTGGCCCTTCTGATCCATGTGTCCTTTGTTTTCGTCTTCGCCTATGCCTATGTGGCCCTCCGGTCGGAGGACGCCCGCCGGCAGGCCGTGAACGTCCTGCTGCTGGCCGGGCATGCGGTCGTGGCGTTCGGTTTGCTGCACTGGATCGGCATTCGCCTGTATCCGGATGCCGTGGGGCAATTTTCCGGCGAATACCGGCTCATGTCCGTCTGGCAATACGCCAACACGTACGGCGCCTATTTGATCGCGATGATGCTGGTATCCCTGTTTGTCCTCTCCCGATCCGCTTCCGGCTTCATCCGCAGCCTGACGGCGGGCATGCTGCCGCTCGTCATGATGTCCATCGTGCTGACGCTGTCGCGCGGCGCCTGGCTGACCATTCCCGTGCTGCTCGTCATCGTGCTCGTCTTCCTGCCCCTCGGTCGGCAGATCGCCTTTCTGATTCATCTGTTGGCCGCTGCCGTTCCCGCGGCGCTGGCGTTCGTCCCGGCCAGCCGGATCGGCGTCAGCCAGCAGGAATCGTTTTCCCTGGTAATGTTTCTTGCGGGATTCGGGCTGCTGCTGGCCGCTTCTCTGGCGGCCTGGGGACTGTCCCGTCTGGCGGACCGGTACCTCATCCCCCGTCTTGACCGTCTGTCATTCCTGGAGGCGAAGAAGGGTTCGTTCCTGTGGCTGCCGGCCGGTGCCGTTGTTCTTGCGGCGTGCATCGGCTTCCTGTTCCTGAAGACGCCCCTCATTTCGCTTCTGCCGGATCACATCGAGCAGCGCGTGGCCGGCATCAACTTCGCCCAGCACAGCGTGCTGGAACGCTTCAGTTTCTATGCTGATGCCCTGGCGATCAGCAAAGACTACCCGGTCCTCGGCGCCGGCGGCGGCGCATGGAACGTTCTTCACGAGCAATACCAGAGCTACCCGTATCTCAGCACCCAGGTTCACAGTTTCCTTTTCCAGTATCTCGTGGAGATCGGCTGGCTGGGCCTCGCCGTCCTGTTGGCCGTGATGGCCATCGTGCTGGTGGGCGCTGTCATCCGCCGCGTCCGGCACGGTCTGGATGATGCAACCTTCCCATTCTTCATTCTCGTGCTGGCCATTCTCGGACATGCCCTCATCGACTTCGATTTGAGCTACGTGTCCCTGGGAGCCCTTCTGTTCTTCAGCCTGGGCCTTCTGGCGCAAACCATGCCGGCTTTCCGCATCCGGGAGAAGGCGGGGACCGTTCTGCAGAAGTCATGCACGGCCGTTCTTTCCCTTCTGGTGCTGTTCGTTTTCGTTTTCGCCGTCCGCCTGTTTGACGGATACCTGACGCATGTCAAACTGAACCGCCTGATCGGCACCGGCCAATTGAGCATAAGCGAAATCGAATCCATGCTCGACCGCATGGTCCGGCTCAGCAAGCACCCGGCCCATCTGATGCTTTATTTTCAGGTTCATCGGCAGCTTTATGCGCAAACGTCCGACCCGGCCCACCTGGACGCGGCCGAACGCGCGTTGGAATGGATGGACGCCTATGAACCGGAACGCAGGTCGACCGAAATCGTCCGCGTCCAGTGGCACATGATGCGGGATGACCCGGATCAGGCGGCCGACGTCCTGGTGGAGGCATTGCACCGGTTCCCCTGGGAACAGATGCTTTATGAAGAAGCGGTCGGCCTGCTTTGGGAGCTCGGTTCACCGGACCGGGACGAACCCTGGAACCGGGCTCTGGACGTTTTCAGCCGGATGGAAGCCCAAATGGACATCGTGGCGAAGCTGCCTTCCTATCAGGTCCCGACCAAGGAATTTGCCATTTCGCCTCCGCTGGCCGGCACCATCGCCAAAATCCATCTGCTGCAGGACCGTCCGGAACAAGCCTACCGTCTCCTGACGCGGTATGTGGAGGCCGACCCCGGATTCGGGGCTGGCGATCTCGATTCGCTTCGCGCCTATCTCGGGCTTTGACAAGCCATCATGGACCCGAGTTCGACAGTCAGTAGATGCACAAACCGCCACAAACCCAAGCGGGTCAAGGGATGCGGCGGTTGTGGATAACTTCGTGTGGTGCCTACATTTTTGAGTAGTCAGGAGAGCGAAATGTCCCATATTTGCTGGGGTTCTGCAATTTGCAAGGCTGAAACAATGGCCCGATGTTGGTCTGTTAATTCCGTCCGTTGTCGTAGCTTTCCGGCATCCAAACGGTATTCAACCAGATGCAACGTCTGCATGAGCGAACGAATCTCGCGCCACGTTTGGCCGGTTCGATTTTCTGCAATC
>Ga0065724_100107_pt1 | contig 163388 bp, 153 predicted proteins | sample TheenrcSG05JP960_FD_59111 | JGI IMG/M metagenome (GOLD analysis project Ga0065724, IMG submission 59111) | Thermophilic enriched microbial communities from mini bioreactor at UC Davis - Sample SG0.5JP960 | ecosystem: Engineered > Solid waste > Grass > Composting > Bioreactor | place: USA... | reverse complement strand
GCTGGGGAGATGTTGAGGGATCTGAGGAGTCTGCCTCTGCCTGCTGACTCCCACCATAACCAGGATGCTTCCTCGGAGCCTACAGTTGCCGTCCCGGTAATGTCAATTGAATCTCCTCCATCTGAATCCACGCGCACTGCTTCGGTGATATCAGGTCCAAGAAGAACTTCAGTATATGGTGAGCCGGAGGAGGAATCTAGGTCACGCCTATCACCTGCATGGTTGCTAGTGCCTTTGCTGCTACTTGGTTTCTTAGGTGGATGCCTGTTGATGCGCAATAGTGTGCTATCTCTTCTTCCAGGAGGCGCTCAGAGCCTTGCGACACCTACTACAGGACTGCCACCTATAGTAGTGACAACTGGTCCTACTAGTACTCCGGTAGAGCCATCTCCAACTCCGGTTTCAACTCCTACTCCCATCTTGCCTTCTGCTCCAGAGAACTTGCGTGCAAGGTTATCTCCTGATGGAGAGGCTGTGGAGCTTACATGGACGGACACAGCATCTAATGAGACTGCCTATCTTGTTGAACGCTCGACCGATAATAGGGAATGGTTCCTGTTATCTACCCTAGCTGCTAACTCGAATTCCTTTACTGATAACACTATTTCACCGGGCAAGAAATATTATTACAGGGTGAGGGCGCGCGGTCCTGAGGGTTATTCTGACTATGCTCTCACATCTATAGAGATTCCTAAACCTACACCAGTACCTACAAATACCCCAACTCCTACGCCTACATTCACACCTACTCCTACACCCACGCCCACTCCCACCAGAGAGCGCGTGTGGATGTATGCTGCAACAACAGATTACAGCAACGTAAATATGAGGCAAGATCCAGATCCTAACTCACCTAGACTTATAACAATTCCTTACGGTGCTAGAGTAAGGGCATTTATACCAGCCGTAGAGGGAGCGGATGGTAATGAGTGGTATGAAGTGATCTATAGAGGCATAAGAGGATATGTGTTGGCAGATCTTCTTACGATCCAAGCTCCACCACCAAAGCCTACTCCTACACCCACACCTACACCTACTACCGAGCCAACACCAACTCCCACTAGGGAACCAACTCCTACACCTACGCCTCGTTCTACACCAGCTCGAACTGGCTCGGTATCTATACGCCTTGAGGATAGTTTTTTCAGAGGAGGATGGAGCAATGAGGACGGATATAAGGGCAGGTCCGCACAATGGATATACGGACAGCGTACCCAGTATTGGCGTATGAGCACTCGTTTCGTATTATGGGGAGACAGAGAGGGGATGGCAACCCTCAAGCTTGTAGGCATGGACTCTGAAGATTCGAAGAAGACCAGGATAAGTATATTAATCAACGACCAAGAGATATTTAGAGGTCCTGACCCATTGCCAAACGACACCCAAAATTTGAATGATTCTGGTAATTGGGGGGAGAGTACAATTACCTTCCCATCAAGCCTCTTAAATGACGGTAACAACACTCTAGAAATCCAAAACTTGGAGAAAAATGGTGGTTTTGGGCGCCCACCTTGGTTTATGCTGGACTATGCGGTTGTTAGCTTTAATGTAGATTGAGCAAAGAAATCATTTTGAATGATGTATTCTTTCCGGAAATCCAAGGCCCTAATAGCTAAGATAAAGTCTCGACTGATTTTTGAGGGGAGCGATGCTATCCGATATTTGGAAGAAGATTAGAAATACTGAACAGACGGGAGACTCAGGTACGGAGCCGGAGCGCTTGTCGGATGAGATAACGCAACCTCTCCCTGTGATGGAAGTCAATAAGGCTAACTCTGGTAATGTCATTCTTGGAATCAGAGCAGCAGCCCGGACAGACTCAGGAAGAGTTCGACGCACAAACGAAGATGATGTACTGTTAGCTCTTCCGGAATCCAACGAATCTGTTTTACCTACTATAGGTATTGTTGCTATTGCCGATGGAATGGGAGGCCATGATAAAGGCGAGGTTGCTAGCAGAACTGCAATAGAGGCTACCATAAATCACTTGCAGAACAACCCTTTCTTTACTGAGGGGCACTTTCTCAGGCAGAACCTATCCGATGACGATGTTGTCAATGTTGTACGTGAAGCAGTCCAAACTGCTAACAGGGCTGTTTACCGTACTAAGGTTGAGCAAAGTACCGATATGGGTACAACCCTGGTACTTGCTCTTATTTTGCGTGGCAGGAGCTATATAGCTAATGTTGGAGACAGTCGAGCCTATATAGTGAGAGATAGAGCTATACGCCGTATTACTGAGGATCATTCCCTGGTTGAGCGCATGATAGCTGCAGGACAGATAACTGAGATCGAGGCTAGAAGGCATCCTCAAAGAAACCTTATATTTCGATCTTTAGGTACAGAGCCTGTGGTTGAGATAGATATGTTTGTCGAACCTCTAAGGTCAGGAGACAGGTTACTTCTCTGTAGTGACGGTTTAAACAGCATGGTGTCTGATGATGTCATAGCTGATATTGTCTCTCATGAAAGTGACGTCGATCGGGCTTGCAGGTTGCTTATAAGGGCTGCAAACGATGCTGGTGGTGCAGACAATATAAGCGTTGCTCTGGTGGAAATGGTAGCACTTGAGGACCAGACATCAATGTAAAAATATTTTTGCTAAAGATACTAGAATTATCTACAGGTCACCCACAGTAACTATACTTACCCCACATGTAATTTATGTTCAGATGATAAGACTTGATCCCTTCTTAGAGAGATCTTTATGAGAAAGCTTTTTTTACTCTATCTACTTATGTTTAGTCTTTTGGTTACTTCTTGCTATTCACCGCATAGATCTACTGAAACCGAGCGAGAGAGCTCGTCTGTCTCCTCCCAACAAGGTCATAAGTCAAATCATGTAGATAATGCAGAGGCCACAAAGGCTAAAGAATTACCAAATGGCCATCTATCTAACTCGAAATTCGCGGGAGATAGTGGAAAGCGTTTAGATCCTAGGCTCCAATCTTCTAATTCAGTTCCTAGTAAAAATGCTAAGGGTGTTGCGATTAAAAATCCCTCAACCCCTAAGAAAAACACCTCAAGCAAGATTACAGATCGCCAGCAGCCAGTAATATCCGATCCCACTCTTATGTATGTGAGTACTTCTAATGGAGCGGGACTGAACTTGAGGGAAGCTCCTGGAGTAAGTTCCGGAGTACTTATGGTCATTCCTAATGGCTCTAGGATTAGAGTATGGAAAAAAGACTCACAAGTACTAGATGGTTATACATGGTATAGGGCAAGTTATGGTTCGGCGTCGGGCTATGTAGCTTCAACCTTTTTATCTAGTGACCTTGGCGATTCATCAGATGATAAGGATCAAAATACTATTGGTAAAACCATCATCTCAAAGGTTGATAATGTTTCAAATGATGGTCGTGCTTATGATCTTAAGGGTAATACTTGGACTCTGAATGCTGTCGGAGACATAATGCTTAGCAGGTCAGTGCTCTATAAGATGAGATATTACGGCAGCTATCGTCATCCTTATCTCAGGACTGCCAACTTACTAAGAGATGCTGATTTTACTATAGCTAACTTGGAGCTACCTCTCTCAGATCGAATCCCTCCGCCTGCGGATGACCATACTATGACTTTTGTAGCACCTACAGCTGTTGCCGATGGTCTAAAGTGGGCAGGTATAGATGCCGTTACTTTGGCTAATAATCACACCCTGAACTTCGGGCAGGCACCATTAGTAGACACATTGAAAAGCACTAGATAAATACGGAATTGGGCACTTTGGCGGAGGTGTAAACTGGGAGCAGGCTTATTCTCCTGCTATCTACAATATAAAGGGAGTCAAGGTAGCTTTTCTGGGATTCGATGGTGTCTATTGGTGGAACTGGTCCAACAAGAACGCCCCAGGTATAGCTACAGCTTGGGAAGATCCAGTTAGAGAGGCGATTGCTAGGGCTAGACAACAGGCAGATGTTGTAATTCCTTACTTCCACTGGGGTGTTGAGTATACCTCAATACCTAATCAGTTCCAGCGTCATATGGCAAGGGTAGCCATCGACGCCGGTGCTGATTTAGTGCTAGGCTCACATCCACATTGGGTACAACAGGTCGAGGTTTATAAGGGTAAGCTGATAGTGTATTCGATGGGAAACTTTGTGTTTGATCAAATGTGGTCTCAGGAGACAAGGCAGGGGGTGATAGTCAAGTTTACTTTCCAAGGCAAAAACCTCGTATCTGCCAAGTTCTTGCCAGTCCTTATAGAAGATTATAACCAGCCAGTGCCAGCCACCGGTTATGACTATCGCGCGGTGCTGGATCGCATGGGGGTAGAGCCGATAGTTTATTTTGCTAAGGAGCGTGTACCTGCAAGGTGAGTTGCTCTCTCAGCTCATATGGCTCATTTACCGGCATGGAACATGCATAGTTTCTGCATACGAATGCTGTGGGCTTGTTGTTCCTGAGTGTCCTCCCCTGAAGAATGGGTAGATCACTGCGAGATGCCTCTTCCTCAGTAGTAGAGATGAGTATCTTGTTGGGTATGTATGTTTGCCTTATGACTTCTAATAAAGCTTCTGTATTTACAGAATGCTTGTCTCCAAGTATTACGATTTCCACTGATGGGCTTAGGAGAGTATTAGCAACACACAGCATATGCCCAAAAGCTGTAGGGTGCTTGGACATAACTGGCGCAAGCCCACGTACCACTCTGGATGCGATTTCTCTGTAATCTTGCCTATCGAATATCACGGCTAGCCTTAGTAAAGCCATGCAGGCAAGAGAATTTCCAGAAGGTGTCGCGTTGTCATACAGATTTCTAGGCTGCAAGAATATGTCGCTATGCTGTATAGAAGTGTCAGAGAAAGTACCTATCTCCTCCTTCCAGAAACTATCTATCATATCCTGTACAAATCGTCTTGCACTTTCTAACCATTTGCCATCTGAGGTTATCTCGTAGAGGGTTATTAATGAGTTAGAGAGTGCAGCGTAATCTTCCAAAAAGCCTGGTACTTTTGGTTTGGAGTCCCTGTAAGTGTGATGCAGCAGACCATCAACGACTAAGTTGTCCAACAGGAACTGTGCGTTCCTCTGAGAGGCAGCTATGTACTCTGGGTTATTCATTGCAAATCCCGCTTCTGCCAAAGTAGTGGACATCAACGCATTCCAAGACGTAACTACCTTGGTGTCTTTCGCAGGAGGTGTTCTCTGATCTCTGTAATGCAGTAACTTCATCGAAGCTTCATCAATTATTTTTTCTACTTCAGATAAGTCCATGTTATGATCTCGGGCGAGATCCTCTATGCTCTTCACTATATGAAGGATGTTTTTACCCTCGAAGTTGCCACTTGCAGTTACACCGTAATGTTCACATACAAGCTCAACTTCTCGTTCATTAAGGACCCTCTTTATCTCATCTAGTGACCACAGGTAGTACTTACCTTCTTCACCTTCAGAATCCGCATCTTGTGCCGAATAAAAACCTCCCTGAGAGGATGTCATATCCTTCAGTACGTATTGTAAAGTCCTATTGACCACCTTTAGGTACCAGGAGTTATGTGTTACCTGCCAGGCGTGCAGGTAGGCTCGAGCGATAAGCGCCTGGTCATAAAGCATTTTCTCAAAGTGAGGTATTAGCCAGGTTCTATCTACGGAATATCTGTGAAAGCCCCCGCCTAAGTGGTCGTGTATACCTCCCAGGCTCATGCGATCCAGGGTAAGGGTTACCATATCAAGATATTCCTTCTGCTGAGCGCGGATGAAGCTTTGCAGCAAATATTCAACAGTCATGGGTTGTGGAAACTTGGGTGCAGTGCCAAAGCCACCATATTGATAATCGAAGCTACTCTTTAGGCTCTGGCAGGCACTTTCCAGAATTTCTAATGATATATCGTGCGATTTCAGTTCGGCCCTGCTAATCTGGAGCAATTGCTGAGCGATCTGTGATGCGCTCTGTTCGATCTCTTGTCTTCGGGTATGGTATACCTCAGATAGCCATAACAACAGCCTTTTGAATCCTGGCATCCCTACTCTATCTTCCGGAGGGAAGTATGTACCTCCAAAGAAGGGTTTACCATCTGGAGTTAGAAAGACGGTCAACGGCCACCCTGCCTGCCCTGTCATCGCCTGCACAGCTTCCATGTAGATAGCATCTATGTCAGGTCTCTCTTCTCGATCGACCTTGATGTTTACAAAATTATCGTTCATTATCTTGGCTATCTCAGGATTCTCAAACGACTCATGTGCCATAACATGGCACCAATGACAGGAAGAATACCCTATAGATAGCAGTATAGGCTTATCTTCTTTGCGTGCTTTATCAAAGGCTTCTTGTCCCCACGGATACCAGTCAACTGGGTTTTCGGCATGCTGTAAGAGATAAGGACTTGATTCCTGAGCTAATCGATTTGGCATGTTCTTTCCCCAATGTTATGTTTGTAGAGAATTCTGCCGCAATGTTTGTACCATCTGCGTGATGTGAGCAATGGATGTTGAAAATTCGCAGGTAGTCATTCAGGTAAGATCACGTTGCTAGCAACGCTCTTTCAACGCACTTGCTTCTTACTTAGAGATCCAGACAATGATATATAGGCCGAAGATCGCCTTAAGATGGCCTGTAGTAGCATCTACTGGCTATTCTACTTTCATGGCAAGGATTCGCGAGTCCGTGCTCTAAAAGTCTTCCAGGAAGGTATAAAAAGCTGAAATCATTCTTTGGTGCAGCCCTGAAAGCAACCTGTCAGCAATGCTGATAAGGATTTTGCTCTCATTGAAGAGAGGCTTGAATGGGAGCACCATGTTGGAGGGACTTGCAAGATCTGGGTTTTGTGGTGCCGAGGGGCGGATTCGAACCGCCGACACCGTGATTTTCAGTCACGTGCTCTACCGACTGAGCTACCTCGGCGCATATCTTATTACCCAAACTAAGGTGGGCGATAGAGGACTCGAACCTCTGACCTCCTCGGTGTAAGCGAGGCGCTCTAACCAACTGAGCTAACCGCCCACAAAAATAAAGACAAAAAATATTGGTGCCGAGGAAGGGACTCGAACCCCCACGACCGATAGTGGTCACTAGCCCCTCAAGCTAGCGCGTCTGCCAATTCCGCCACCTCGGCATCCAGACTACAAAGAGTATATAGAGCCTCGAGGTCAGCTGTCAAGGGATACCATAGGTGCTGCCATCACCTTGGCCTACTCATACAAAGGGATTGGCCTTAGCCTATCGTGACGGATGAGTGGATCTGGAGAATAATTCTTAAGTTGTCAACAGCGCTGATCAAAAGAGATTAGTCCGCAGATTGAGCGCAAAGTTATCTAATTAATTGTCTAGCGTAAGTGTTATCTCTGCTCTATTTGATACCAGTAGGACTACTGAGGACCCAACAAGGTTGGATCTTTTGATGCTGTTTGACACTTATTACTTTTGATGGATATTATCATCAGAATGCTGATATAAAACTTGGATGTTTCTGGCTTTATGGCTTCAACTTCTGAATTGATTGCTAACCCTAAAGAACGTATATATGCGAAACTTGGGGCTCTTGCGATTACACGCTCCATTATCTTTCTATATTTCTCATCTTTCTTACTTTACGTGGCCTTATTTCTCTTGCTTAGAGCAAAGAGTTTCCGCCTTACTCAAACCCTTACATTGCAGATGTGGGGATGGCTAAGAGCTTTCTCGGACCTACTTACTCCTTCAAGCTTTGATACTGCTACCTGGAGGAGTGCCCAGGCGGGGTTTCACGAATTGCTTTTTGCTGTGATAATCGTGCTCTTGGTTGGATCATGGCTTCGAATATTATGGGTTCTCAAGACTTCTAATAGGGATCTGAAACTCCTGTGGATACTTTTGGGTGCTTTGGGTTTGAGTATACCTTTGCTATTGTTGCCCGGAATGTTCTCCGGAGATCTCTACCTATATATGTTCTACGGTAGGATAATAGCCAAGTACGGAGATAACCCTCTGATAGTTCCTCCTAATAACTACCCAGGAGACTTTCAGCTCTACTGGATCTACTGGAAATGGCTGCCATCAGCTTATGGTCCGGTCTGGTTGATGCTTTCGGGGGCTTTAAGCGCTTTCGGGGGAGATGGGTTGTGGTCAAATATATTCTCTTATAAGATAGCCGTCCTTATCTTGCACGTACTAACTACGGTGGTGGTCTGGTTATGTGCAAGGTCGATCACACCCGAACATGCTGGTTGGGCTGCCGTATTTTATGGTTGGAATCCACTCGTACTGCATGAAACTGTGGGCAGTGGTCATAACGATGTAATGGTAGCTCTGTTTGTATCTCTTGCCTTGCTTTCGGCGCTACGCAAGAGATGGCTGTTCGCTGTTTTCTTTCTAGTAGCAGGGAGCATGGTCAAGCTTACGACGATTGTTCTCCTTCCGTCTTTGCTGCTCGTATGGTTAATGGGTTTAGAAAGCAAAAGGGAAAGATTCCTAGCATTGATCAAGGGAATTGGAGTCGCTCTTGTTTCTGGCTTGATATTGTATGCCCCATTATGGGCGGGTACAGCCTTGTTCACCAATTCTCTGAATAATCCCGCAGCCCAAAGATACTTGAATTCATTGTGGGAACTTATATTGATGCCCACTATGAAGGATTATTTCCCGCCGCCTGCCTTGGATGCTTTATTTGACATAATAAGGAACTCAATATTTGCTGTCTTCTTCTTTTGGATGTTCTTTCTAACTTCCAAGAAGAGAAGTTTGCAATGGTCTTGGATCTGGCTTTGGTTTGGTTATTGCCTGACGCTTTCTTGGATATGGCCATGGTATTTCTTGCTCCTAATCGCCGTTATTGCGGTCTATAACAGGGATCTGGAGTCATCCCTCGGTATTGCATTGACCCTTGGAGGATTTCTGTTTTGGATGGGTTGGCCCGATCCACCTCTCCCGGCCGCTCCCTGGCTTTACTATTTCAGGTCCATAATTCTGCTAGGTCCCGCTATCGCAGTGGTGGCCGTGCCAAGATTCCGACATTTTATGATTACCCTTCTAGGAACAAGACAAGTACAATAAGAGTATTAAAATCAGTTGAAAGTTTTTGTTAGATTGGCTAACGTCAACCTAATGTTTTAGTCTCTAGCTAGACTAGGTAAAACTAGAGAGACAGGAGGTTGGTTTTGTCTGAACGAACTTCAGGTGGGAGAATTGGTGAGCCCATAGGCAGGTTGTCCAATAAGGGCTATCTAATAGCGATGACTATATATATGCTGGTTGTCTCGGCCTTTACCTTCAAGGCTGGAGGGTTTCTCAGACTAGATACTGTGCTTCTCTTTATGCTCATAGGTGGGATAATTATAGGCGGAGGGCGTACTTTCCTTCGTGACTGGGTGCCCTTTGTTGTGCTCTTTCTAGCGTGGCAGATGTTGGCTGGTTATGCAGATAATGTGGGATTCAAGGCGCACAATGAGATCCTCGTAAGAGCTGAAAGATTGATATCATTTGGTTATATACCTACTGTAGTGTTGCAAGAGCATCTCTATGTGCCTGGAAAGATACAATGGTACGATATAATGGCAACTACCTTCTGGGCCTTTCATTTTGTGCTCCCCATTCTGTATGCGTTCATGCTTTGGGTAAATAGAAGAGACTTGTATTGGAAGTTTGTTAATTCTCTATTGTTTCTTTCTTTTGCGGGATTCTTGACCTACATGCTATTTCCAGCTGTGCCTCCTTGGTTGGCATCCTATTGGGGAACTATTCCTCAGAAAATCTATCTGATTAGGGATATAGTACTGAGTCAGCTTCACTTTGGTGGTATGTCCTTATCTATGCTGATCAAGCATGGTAACCCTAATTATGTAGCTGCTATGCCTTCTTTACATGCTGCCTATCCCACGCTGGTGTTCGTATTTAGTTTGTTCCATTGGAGGAAGTTTGCACCTATAGCTCTCCTGTACTGCTTTGGCCTGTGGTTCAGTATCATATACATAGGAGATCACTACGTTATAGACACTCTCGCAGGCATCGCTTATGCAGTAGTCTCTTTCATAATTGTCTCGGTTATTTATAGATACCTTGAGAAAAGACGAGAGAAACTAGTCTTAGAGACATCACAAGCTGTCGAGGCTGCGGGCTAATATATGGATCCATTCGCTGACCTTATTGCTAGTTTAAGTACTGATCATGATGAGCATGCAGGTCAACCTGCTCGAGTTGATCTGCATCGTCAATCGCGTAAGGGCGTGCCCGAGGTCATATATGCTCCTGGTAAGACTCTTGAGGTGATATTTAGGAGCATGGAGGAGCTTCTTAGCCATTCGGGTAGAGTCATAGTCAGCAGGCCATCACCTGAGATCAGAGGAGAGATCATTGCGCGATACAAACCTAGATACCATGTTATTGGTAATTGGTCAGTAGCTGTTGAAGACCCCAATATTCCCCTACCAGTATTAGATGCCACAGTGGGGATAATCACAGCTGGCTCGTCTGACTGGCCTATAGCTGAGGAAGCTCAGTTAGTAGTTCGACACATGGGATGCAGAATTATAGAGGCTAGAGACGTCGGTGTCGCGGGTATACATAGGTTATTCCCTCCTTTGCGTGAGATGTTAGGTCAAGGAGTAGATGTTATTATAGTTGTAGCTGGTATGGATGGCGCTCTACCCTCTGTTGTCTCGGGACTGGTAGATGTTCCTGTAGTGGGTATTCCCACATCTACCGGATATGGAGCTGGTGGACAGGGATGGGGGGCACTACTATCTATGCTTCAGACCTGTGCTCCTGGACTATCAGTGGTCAACATAGATAACGGAATTGGTGGAGGCGCCGTCGCAGGAATGATAGCTAGACAAGTTTCTAAAGCAAGGAGGGCAAATTCTAGCAATGGTAAGTGAAGGTAATGTTGCACCTGACTTCACGTTGCCGGATGAGAATGGTAATCAAGTTAGTCTGAGTCAGTTTAGAGGGCGCAAGGTTATACTGTATTTCTATCCTAAGGATGATACTCCGGGCTGTACAACTGAAGCTTGTGGTATAAGAGATAGCTTCCCTAACTTTGAAGCTTCAGGTGCTGTTGTGCTTGGCGTCAGCCCAGACTCTGTAGAGAGCCATAAGAAGTTTAAGGAAAAGTACAATCTGCCGTTTACCCTCTTGGCAGATACTGACCACAAGGTGGCGGAGATGTACGGTGTCTGGGGCACCAAAAAGATGTATGGCCGAGAATTTACAGGTGTTCTTCGCACAACTTTCCTAATAGATGAAGAAGGTAAAGTGCAGAAGGTATTCAAGAATGTCAAACCAGACCTGCATGCCCAGGAGCTAGTTGAAGCTCTAGCTTCCTAAATCGGCATTAGTATAGTCCACCACAGCCACCAAAAGCTCCCTACTGCATATAGCAAAGCTATGTATTTTCGGTGCCTTTCATTCCAGGATATAGCCAGCAAGGCAAATCCTGGAATGAGGTACCAAGGGTAAGCGGTAAGAAACAGCATTGGAAGAAGGGACATTGTGCTTCCCCAGGCGAATGCTTCTTTCTCTAAACATGTTTTCTTGTCTCTGTAAATGACAAAGGACTGCAACAATACCCACAATATAAGTAAAAGTACGCCTACCTCTGAAGCCAACGCGCTGAAATAGTAGGCCTTATCAAAATCATAGAAGGGGGCTGTATACCTAAGCACCTGATCCCTAACTAGTAGAGGCACGAATCCTGTTACGAATAGCCTCTGTCTATCTAGGAAAGCTGGAAAGGCTTTCCCCTGCCAGTATGGCAAATATGTTACTGCAACCAAGAAGATAAATGTCCCTGTAAGGAGGAAGATTCTCTTTAGCCTATTTCTGGACATCTCCATCTTGATTTGCGATACAAAATTGATCATCAATAGAGGTGCAGTTGTGAATTTGGTCAGAAAAGATGCCACCAGTAATATCCACCCGGTTAGGTAGCTTTTATGCTTATAGATTGCAAACAAACCTAGGATCACAAGCAAACCTACAAATGCATCTAAGTGAGCATTAGCAGGACCCTCAAACAGTACTAATGGGTTCCATGCAAACAAGGCTGTCGCAAATATTCTGCTCTCGCTGTTTCTGAGAAGCTGCCAAATAAGGTATGCGATGGCTAGGACTGAAAGCCCTCCTAAAAGCTTAAATCCCATACTTGCTGCAAATGGTGAGTTACCAGTGATGAGGATTACTAACGCCGACAGACTAGTCCATAGAGGTCCATAGACGGCCTTTAGATCTATCCAATAGTTGAAGGGCAGTAATGGGCTGTTAGGTAGATCTGCTGGGACCGTCAAATACGGGTTAAGCCCGTGCAGTGCAAGTGATTCCCCACTTATACCATAGTAAAAGACGTCGGTGGAGAATAGTGGTGGTGTAATGGTGGCAGTAAGTACCAATAATACTATCGAAATCCAGAGCCAGATTCTATTTATTCTGCTTGCTACAAAAATCAAAGATAGAACATATAAAGACCATAGGGCTATATGCAGGCTCTCAAATAAGGGCCAGAACTCCCACATAGAGCCGAAGTCGACCGAGGGTATGAGCAGGTTACTTCGGTAGATACGTGAGACCTCTATGGAGTAGTATGGTAATCTATCACGGCCAGCCCAGGGCTCAATAAAGTCATAAGGTATATTAAACTGCATCAGACAGATTACCAGGAACACCAGGATGAAGAGGCAAAGAATGATCGCCCTTCTGTATCCTACCCCCCTGTAAGTATCCGCATATCTGCTGTAGCTACTGGGATAACCAACTGTCACTTGGTATCATCAAGATCCGGAGATAAGTTTTGAGCATATAAAGTTCAAAAGCGTAGACGCTGCTGCCCTAGGTTCGAGTTCCCTATTGACCACCTTAGCTATTAGATCTCTTACTTCAGGATATTTGAGGGCTATCAGACCATAGTTTCTAACTGCTTCCTGAAGCAGTAAAATCATCTCGGATTCTATCGAAGACTTGGCTCTGTTCGCTATCTCACCGCTGTTGTATAGGTATTCCTTATGTTTCTGGATTTCATCAACTAACTCGGATATACCTTCTCCAGTCGTCGCTATCGTTTTCTTGATAGGTACCTTCCATCCTCCAGGTGGGGGCTTTGATAGCGAAAGCATCTGCCTCAAGTTATTTGCCAATTCCTCTACCCCTGGCATATCTGCTTTATTTATTACCAGTATGTCTGCTATCTCCAGAATACCTGCCTTGATTGTTTGAACATCGTCCCCCATTCCCGGCACATTCACGAGGACTATAGTCTGCGCAGTCTTGGCTATGTCCACTTCGTCCTGTCCGACCCCTACAGTTTCTATAATGACGACATCCTTGCCAGAGGCATCCAAGACGCGCACCACATCTTTCGTAGATTTGGTCAGCCCACCTAAGCTACCTCTAGTAGCCATTGATCTTATAAATACTCCAGGGTCGGACTGCATCCTCAGCATTCGGATTCGATCTCCCAAGATAGCTCCGCCGGTTATAGAGCTGGAAGGGTCAATAGCTACTACTCCTACAGTGAGCCCTCGCTTTCTGTACTCTCTTATCAGCTCCTGAGTAATAGTGCTCTTTCCGGAGCCCGCAGGACCAGTTATACCAACGATATGCGCCCTACCTGTATGGGGATATATAGCGCTAAGGATAGCTCTGGCCTGAGGAGCATCATCCTCGATCATGGAGATCAGACGAGCTACTGCAAGTCTGTCACCTTTGAGCACTCGATCAGCTAGCGATGTGTCTACGGTTCGTGTTGACGTTTGCTCTGATGAATTCAACTATCTCCCTCAAACTACTACCTGGCCCGAAGATTCCCTTTATGCCCATTTCGCGGAGTTTAGGTACATCTTCGGCTGGAATTATTCCACCTGCAACTACTAATACATCTTCTAAGCCGTTTTCTTTCAATAGTTCCATGATACGAGGAAACAGGGTCATGTGCGCACCCGATAGTATAGAAAGTCCGATAACATCTACGTCTTCCTGGATAGCAGCTTCAACTATCATTTCAGGGGTCTGCCTTAGTCCAGTGTAGATCACTTCCATACCTGCATCTCTTAGGGCTCGAGCTATGACCTTCGCCCCTCTATCATGACCGTCAAGTCCAGGCTTGGCCACAAGTACCCTAATACGATGTTCCTGTGACGGTAATTCCTGATAGGCAAAGGAAGTTGCTGTTTCGCTCAATCTTTTTGCTCCTCCACCCTTTATCTTAACTTTTGCCTGATTTGTAGTAGCTCAGAAAACTTGGTCCTTAGCTCTACAATCTCTAGTTATAGAGATTGTTTTCTTTTTTGTAAAGCTCGTCCCTTTGACAGACGATCTCATATTATTACCTGTTCGCTGTAAGTCCCGAACACATCCCTAAGCACATCAGTTATCTCCCCTAGAGTAGCATCTGCATTAGCTGCATCTATCAATGGAGGCATTAGATTTTCGCCCGTCTTAGCTGCTTTCCTTAGTCTATCGAGCGATTCTTGCCACGCCTTCTTGTCTCTGCTACTCCTGATCTCCTTCAGCCTTTCTCTTTGTAGTTGCTCCCCCCTGGGGTCTATTTCCAGGATAGGTGGTTGCCAGCTGTAGTCATCATCCTGGTACGCGTTTACCCCTACTATCCTTCGCTCTCCAGATTCCAATTCCTGGTTATAACGATAAGCGCTCTCGGCTATTTCTCGCTGCGGGAACCCTGCCTTTATGGCCTCGATCATTCCTCCCATGTCTCTTATCTTCTGTATGTACTCTCGTGCTGAGGATTCGATCTCATTAGTAAGCGTTTCCAAGAAATAGCTACCTCCAAGGGGATCTACAGTGTTGGTCACGCCGCTCTCTTCCGCGATGATCTGTTGGGTTCTCAAGGCTATCTTTGCAGCTAGTTCGGATGGTAGCGCGAGGGCTTCATCTAGGGAATTGGTGTGTATGCTCTGTGCTCCGCCCAGTACCGCTGCGAGGGCTTGTAGCGTGGTACGTACTATGTTGTTTTCGGGTTGCTGGGCTGTAAGAGAGCATCCTGCCGTCTGGGCATGAAATCTCAACCTCCAAGACCTAGGATCTTTGGCACCGTATCTATCCCTGAGTTCATAGGCCCATATCCTGCGGGCAGATCTGAACTTCGCTATTTCCTCGAATAGATCATTATGTGAGTTGAAGAAAAAGGATAGTCTCGGGGCAAAATCATCAATCTTCAGCCCTCTTGCCAGAGCATGTTCTACATAGGTGAAGCCATCGCTTAGAGTGAATGCTAGTTCTTGGATCGCAGTAGAGCCTGCCTCCCTTATGTGGTAGCCACTGATGCTGATTGTGTTCCATTGGGGCATCTCTTTCATGCCAAATTCTATAGTGTCTGTAACAAGCCGCATCGAAGGCTCTGGAGGGAAAATGAACTCTTTTTGAGCTATGTACTCCTTGAGTATATCGTTTTGCAAAGTCCCTCTTAGCTGAGATCTGTGGTAACCAAAGCGTTCTGCAGCGGCTATAAACATGGCCCAGATTATAGCTGCCGGTCCATTGATAGTCATGGAGACACTTACTTTATCCAGGGGCAATCCTTGTAGGAGAATCTCCATATCACGCCTGGATGATACAGCTACCCCACATTTCCCAAATTCCCCTTCAGCCAGCGGATGATCGGTATCATAGCCGTACAGAGTAGGTAAATCGAACGCTATAGATAGTCCTGTCTGTCCATTCCTTAGCAGATAGTGGAATCTGCGATTAGTCTCCTCGGCTGTACCATAGCCTGCAAACATTCTCATAGTCCAGAGCTTGGACCTGTACATTGTGGGATGTATACCACGTGTGTAAGGGAACTCACCCGGCAGCCCTAATGCCTGGTTATAAGGGATATCTTTGGTGTCTAAAGGTGTGTAAATAGTCTTGATTGGGATACCTGAAAGGGATGTAAAGTGTTCTTTGCGCTCAGGTATTCTTCTAATCGACTCCGGGAGGGTTTTCTCAAGCCAGTGCTTATATGCTTCCTCTAAGTCTGCTTGATGCTGCAAGTCATTTACTGGGTAAGTGCTACCATCTTCCACCTTCATGTCCCCTCATCCCCTTTCTGCTCGCTAGAGAGCACTTTACATAGGGTTATTTACACCTAAAAGGGGAATAAGTCCAGACTTAGGGAATGGTGATCTCTATCTACAGATAGTCATAGAAGCCACTACCTGTTTTTCTACCAAGCTTACCAGCAGCAACCATCTGTCTGAGCAGTGGACAAGGCCTGTATTTGGGGTCTCTGAACCCTTCGTAGAGGACATCAAGTATATAGAGGCAAACATCTAACCCTATGAAGTCTGCTAGCTCTAGCGGACCCATGGGGTGGTTCATACCAAGCTTCATGACCTTATCTATATCATCTCTCGAAGCCACCCCTTCATAAAGGGCAAATATAGCTTCGTTGATCATAGGCATCAACACTCTGTTTGATACGAATCCTGGAAAGTCCCTCACTACTACTGGTTCCTTCCCTAGTCTACGTGCTTCATCTATGATCTTTTGGCACGTTTCATCGCTGGTCTTTAGTCCTCTTACTACTTCTACCAACTTCATTACAGGCACTGGATTAAAAAAATGCATGCCTATAAATCTGTCTTCTCTACTGGTAGAAGCTGCTAGTCGCGTTATCGATATTGAAGAGGTGTTTGATGCAAATATGGTATCGGATGGGAAAAGTTCGTCAGCTAAGCTAAAAAGCTCAAGCTTGGCCTCTACGTTCTCGTAGATAGCTTCAATTAGCAGATCAGCTGAAGGTACTTGTCGGATGTCTGGTAAGGCAACTATATTGGAGAGCACACTTTGCTTTTGCTCCGGAGTTATCCTACCCTTTTGTACCGATTTTTCTAGATTCTCCGAGATCGTCTCTAATCCAAGTGATAGTTGCCTCGGGTCCACCTCTACTAGATATACTTTGTCTCCTGCTTGAGCAAAAACTTGGGCGATACCTCTCCCCATCGTACCAGCTCCTACGACAACTATATCTGCCACTTTTCCGCTCCTTACAGAAGTCTAAGTTTGCTCCTGTCGGCGGAATAGTATCACAGAAAGACCGCCCAGTATCACCACATATAAGATAAGTGTGATAACAGCTCTATCTGTGCTAACGGAAAGTACGGATCCTGGGACTGAATTATCCCCAAGCTGTTGCCCAAATGTTGAGCTGACTTGGCTGGCGTTGATACCGATAAGTATCTTGACGAATTCCCTTACCTGTGAAACTGGTTGAGCTACAAGCTGCATTATTGTCTCGAGTGCAAGTGAGTAGATTAGCCCAAGTCCTACGGCCAGGGCTGTTCCTCTGAAGAGGGTTGCAAGGAAAATGCCTATTGATGTCCAGGCTCCCATGATTAGCAATCCTGCCCCTATTGCTCTTATAAGCTCAGCTATAGATGGCCAGTCGGCTTTGATTCCCTCTATCTGCATTACGATGAATGTGTCCAGGTAAGCAGTAGCTATAGAGATGAGTGTATATACGGCTACGACTGATGCTGCACCTAGCAGCTTACCAAGGAAGACTTGTGATCTTGTGGGTTTCTGCGTTAACACAGTCTTCCAGGTGTTCCATCCGTATTCGCCACCTACCGTCATTGCTCCCAAGATGAGGGCGATCGCTCCCCCAAAGCCAGAGATGGAGGTCAGAGCTAACCCAAGCGTATTCCCAGGAGAAACCAATTGGGTAAAAGTCGCATCGCTCTGGGTGGTTTGTGCTTCCTGAGGGGTAATCTTTATTATCCAGTAAATTAACAGCCAGAAAAGTGTGCTTACTACTGTTACAAGAGCCAGTATCCATATAGCCGGTCTCTTATAAAGCTTAATCAGCTCTGCTCTAAATGACCCTATCATTTTGCATTTCTCCTAAACTACCTGTTCTTCGTTAACTTCCGTTAGGTTCAGGAAGACTTCTTCAAGGCTTTGACTAGTGGGATGCAGCTCGCTTACTGCCACTCCCGACTGTACAAGAAGCCTATTGATTTCGGCTGCCATGCTTGGGTCAGTAGAGATAAGTAATGCACCATCTCTCTCTTCTATCTTTTCTACGTAGTCCAGGCTCCTTAGCATACTAAGGGCCAAATCGGATGGGGTGGCTCGGACGAGCAGAGCTCCAGAGCCCTTTAGTTCAGAAATGGTTCCCTCGGCTATAAGCCGTCCTTGCTGGATAACACCTACTCTGTCACATATCTGTTCCACCTCATTCAATAGGTGGCTTGACAGCAGTACGGTGCGGTTACCTTGACCCAGGTTGCGTATTAGCTCCCTCATCTCTGCCATACCTTTGGGATCAAGGCCATTCGTAGGCTCGTCGAGTATAAGGATTTGCGGATCCTTGAGCAACGTAGCGGCTACACCTAATCGCTGCTTCATTCCTAGGGAGTAGCCCTTAAATTTGTCATTAGCTCTATCCTTCAGCCCTACTATGTCTAGGACTTCATCAATTCGTGATCTAGGAGCGCCACTATAGTCTGCGATAACGCGAAGGTTGTCCCGTCCTGATAGATATGGATAGAAAGCCGGCGATTCCACTAGTGAACCTAGTAAGGATAAGGAATCAGGTGTTCCCGGTACCTTTCCTAATATGCGGGCACTACCTGATGTAGGTTTGATGAGTCCCAATAACATCTTTAGGGTAGTTGTCTTGCCGGCACCGTTAGGACCTAAGAATCCATATATTTCACCTGCTCTTACCCTCAAGTTGAGGTTCTCGACAGCCTTGATCTTGTTGTTGTAGATCTTGGTTAGATTGTTTGTTTCTATTACGTATTCCATGTCCTACTTCTCCAATAGATCATATTTCGGAAATTACCGAAATATACTGCTGATTATAGCATAGAGATGATGTGTCTATGCACGCGATTGCAATTGCAATCGCTCTTCAGCATCATAATCCTTGGAAATAGAGTAAATCAAATCTTATAGTACAGGCGGGGTAGGATCTTAATAGTACTTTTATTGGAAATTTGAATACCATCTTTAGCATGGTAGGAATATAATTAGCCGTTAGGTGCTGTTCCCCTCGTTGGCAGATATCCATACTGTCTTTATGTACTCATAAGGGGTCTATTCAAAACAACTTATATGAGGTTGGTTCTTGTCCGATCAATCTAATAGATTCTCGCGGATTACCGACCATATATCTGTTCTTATAATCTCGGTTTCTATGGTGCTGCTCGTCATGTTGGCAAAGCCCAAACCGGAGAAAGTTGCTAACGTGATTACCCAACCAACTTTGCCCCCTACTCCATCTACTGTGACGGTGCACATACTAGGAGCTGTACGTAAACCTGGAGTCTATACCTTGCCCGCTAGAAGCAGAGTTGTGGACGTAGTGAAGATGGCAGGTGGTTTTACAACGAGAGCCGATACTATGAGCGTAAATTTAGCTCAGATACTACGTGACGAGATGCAAGTTATAGTACCTTTCAAGGCTCCTGGTTCCAAGTTGGGTAGTAATAATGGACAGTCAGCACTTAATCCAACTCATTCCAGTGGTTCTGCTGCCCAAGAACCACAAGTAGCACCTATAAATATCAATACAGCTACTAAGGAACAGCTGGAAGAGCTACCAGGCATTGGCCCAAGTAAGGCAGCTGCGATCATAGAGTTTAGGCAAAAGCATGGACCATTCAATAGCCTTGAAGATCTTCTCGACGTGCCGGGTATAGGCCCTTCGACACTGGAGAACATTAAGAGCATGGTCATATTCAGGTGATATACGTCTTCGTCTTTGCGTGGTTATTAGGTCTTGTATTCGGAACCTTCTTCAAACTGGACTATCTACCTATATCTCTATGTTTAGCTATGCTTATGGCCTTTGTTTGGCGTACTAGGAATAAAGTTTATTTTTGTCTGGCAGTAACCATGCTTGCATCCCTGTTAGGCGTTCTAAGATCTGAGATCTACTATTCTAGATCTGACTGGGCAAACAATGATACTCCATCCTCCGAGTACAGTGGAAAGGTATTGGATAAAGTTTCTAATTCTGCACTTGTGAGCTTAAGTAGCCCTCATAGTGGTACCTGGCTGTTAGTGGGGAGTATTACAAACCTGACCCCGGGAGATCACTTATACATTAGTGGCAGCTCAGTGCCTTTCTATCAGCTGGATGGTTTCCTTTTCAGATACTCCTTGAGCAAAGGTGCTCATGGGGTGATATTTGCTAAGTCCATCAAGGTAGTAAGTAGAGATAAGGGGAATCTCCAATCTGTTATGGCGAAGGTTCGCAATAGTACGTCTTCCCTAATTAGGTCTTACGTAGGCTATCCTTATTCTTCCGTAGCTGAGAGCATGATTTTGGGTAATGCCGGCAACGTTCCCCAAAGATATTGAAAGAGACTTTCGTGAGTCTGGGCTTTCACACATACTGGTTGCTTCTGGTTTCAATGTAACCATATTGGTGTTGATAGTTATAGCTTTCCTTCGGCCTTTAATAGGCATAAGAGGCTCGATGTGCCTTGCGTTTATTCTTGTCCCAATATATATGGGTTTATCGGGCATGTCCTCCCCAGTGGTTAGAGCCTCTGTGATGGCTGTCACATCCCTTTGGGGTAGGTGGATCGGCCGTCAGAATGATTCCGGGAGGTCCTTGTGCTTTGCTCTTTTACTTATCTCTGCCCTGCAACCCTTCTCGATCTACGATATAGGCATGCAGCTCTCAGTGTTGGCTACGGCTAGCATAATATGGTTGTACCCATCGGTGGCCAGGGCCATGGCTCGTCTTCCAGAATTACTTCGGGAAACAGTTAGCATCTCCTTTGTAGCTCAGGCTAGCACGATACCATTACTGATCTTCTATTTCGGTAAGGTCTCACACTTGGCTATACTGGCGAATGTCTTGGTAGCACCTCTTATTCCTCTGGAAATGATACTTACCGTCCTAACGGTTGTGTTGGGGGTATTGTCGGCGTCCTTAGGAAGTGCCCTTGGGTGGTTAACTGGCAAATTCGTGCTAGCAATCGTATATATAGCAAACTCCATAAGTGAAATATCTGCTGCTAGCGAACTTAAGCTCATTGTTGGACCTAAGTCTCTGGTGCTGTATTATCTAGTTTTTGTTGCGGTAATACTACTTGCTCAACCTGTTGCTCGTAGATATGCAAGAGATTTCTGGGTATTCTAATTGGCGAATCTGCTTGACACGGGACTCAACCCCTGATATGCTGCCAGTAGTTAAGAAAACCTAAGGTTTTCCGTTTAGGGTAAAGGAGGTGATGCCCATGGACACATCAGGTAGTAAGGGCATCACCGGAGGAAGGCTAGCTTAGTCATCTTCTCCGGTGATCCCTTTTTCTTTTAGGTCGAGCTTTAGTAGCTCGACCTTTTTTATTGCGACATAATATTTAACTTGTTAGGATTTCTTAGACCAAGTTTGTGGGGAACTCTTAGGTGCTGGCTGAGCTCCATATCAGAGATTTTGCAATCATTTCGGAGATAAACATCAGCTTTAGTCCTGGCTTCAACGCCTTCACAGGGGAGACAGGCGCTGGGAAAAGCATAATAATTGATGCTCTTGACCTTGTGTTGGGTGGTCGAGCGTCTCCTGATATGGTGCGTACTGGAGCCTCTTCTTCCCTTATTCAGGCTATGTTCGTGTTGGAGGGGGATGTACTTAGGGAAGTAAGTGAACTTCTGGAGTCTAATGGTCTTGATCCCTCTGAGGAGCTCATTATTACTCGGGAGATTAGCTCGAGTGGTAGATCGTCTGCAAGGATCAACGGCTCCCTTGTTCCTGTAACTCTTCTAAGGCAACTGGGCGAGAATCTAGTGGATATTACTGGTCAATCAGAACATCTAGTTCTCTTGCGACCTTCCGCCCAAAGGGATGTGCTCGATCACTACGCAGGCGCTACCGATCTACGCTCTGAGGTGAGCCAGCTGTATAACGAAATCAGGCAAGTGCAATCTGAATTGGATGCTCTGGTTTCCGGTCAACGTGAGGCAGAACGCCGTGCCGATATGCTGCGTTATCAGATTGAAGAGATCAGCTCGGCTGATCTACAGCCTGGTGAAGATGAAGAACTACTAAAACGAAGGAACTTGCTAGCTAACGCTGAAAAGCTAGCTCAACTAGCTGACAATGCCTATCAGTCCTTGTACTCCTCTAGTACAAGTGCGATAGATCAGCTTCAGCAAGCTCAGAGTCTTCTTGAAGAATTGGTACGCTTTGACAACTCCTTGTCCTCTAATTTGGACATGATATCTGAGGCGGTTGTTGCTGTTGAAGAAGCCTCGCTTAGTATTCGTAGATATAGAGATTCCATAGAGTTTGATCCCGGCATGCTCGAGGTGGTTGAAGAACGCCTGGATCTTATAAACAGGCTAAAACGAAAGTATGGGGCTACTATTGAGGAGATACTCCAGTATCGGGATAGTGCTGAAGCTGAGCTTTCTGATATCCAGAACAGCGACGAAAAGATAAGGAAGCTGGAAACCCAGCTTGAGAATCTTCGGCAGCAATTGGCACAGAAGGCCAAAGCTTTATCTTCTATAAGATCAAAGGCTGCCAAGGATTTAGGTAGAAAGATAGAGCAAGAGCTAAAAGATCTGCTGATGACCAATGCCCAGATCGAGATAAAAGTTGGTTATAAGCAACCTTCTGACTATTCAATCTCTATAGATGGGACAGAGGTAGGCATAGATCAAACTGGTGCTGATGACATAGAGTTGTTGGTATCGCCTAATCCTGGGGAACCGCTCAAACCTATTGCTAAGGTTGCGTCTGGGGGAGAGATATCTCGTATCATGCTGGCGATAAGGACTGTGTTGTCTGCGGCAGACAACACTCCTACATTGGTATTTGACGAGGTGGATGTTGGCATTGGTGGTCGTAGTGGTAGGATAGTTGGTGAAAAGCTAGCCGGACTGGCAAGTAATCACCAGGTGATAGCCATAACCCATTTAGCACAGGTAGCTGCTTACGCAGATACACACTTCAAGATAACTAAGGTTATTCAGGACAACCTAACAACTACAAGAGTTGATAAGCTCGACAGGGAGGGCATCCGACATGAGTTAGCAGCCATGCTTGGTGGTATGCCTGTGACAGATAGATCCCTGCAAAGTGCTGATGAGCTCATAGATTTGGCTAAGAGATCCAGGCGACTATCTTTGGCTTCGTAGGATTATTTGACTGTAGATCTGGTAAACTGCTAATCTCCTTACGTCAGAAATAAAATATGGACAAGGCGCTGAAGGGGAATAGTAAGCATCAGCTGAGAAATACAGAGATCCGGAGCATGGTGAGAACCGGACAGTAGGCTGTGCTGAACCCACCCCGGAGCCTCTGTCGAAGCGTCTTATGGACGATAAGGCAGTACGCTGCCCCCGTTAAAGGGCTGATCAGCTTTTGCTGGTCACTGAGGTGGGAGTTTCAAGCTCCAATCGAGGTGGTACCGCGGGAAGTTATAGAACCCGTCCTCGAAGTCTTGCGCTTCGAAGGGCGGGTTTTTTATTACGACCTGCTAAGAAAAATTTACCTGGAGGTGGATAATGTCAAGCACTAGCTCTGAATATGTGCAGAAGATAACGAAGAGGAGCGAGGATTTTGCTGCATGGTACAACGACGTTGTGCTTGGGGCTCAGCTTGCTGATTACAGCCCAGTCAGGGGAATGATGGTCTATAGACCTTATGGATATGCTATATGGGAAAACATACAGAAATTATTGGACGCAAGGTTCAAGGCGACAGGGGTAGTCAATGCCTACTTCCCTCTGCTTATTCCTGAGAGTTTACTCAAAAAGGAAGCAGAGCACGTTGAAGGCTTTAATCCTCAAGTAGCATGGGTGACACATGGGGGGAACGAAGAGCTTGAGGAGAGATTAGCGGTACGCCCTACTTCTGAGGCGATAATAATGCAGATGTATTCCAAGTGGGTGCAGAGCTATAGGGACCTGCCGATATTGATCAACCAATGGAATAGTGTGGTGCGATGGGAGCTACATACTAGGCTGTTCCTGCGTACAGCTGAGTTCCTATGGCAAGAAGGTCATACTTTACATGCTTCGGCTGAGGAAGCCACAGAACGTACTTTGCTTATGCTTGAGGTCTACAGGTCTTTCCTTGAGGAAGATCTAGCAATACCGGTTATCCCTGGTCGCAAGACTCCTTCTGAGAGGTTCCCGGGTGCCGCTGAGACCTATACCGTAGAGGCACTTATGGGAGATGGTAGGGCGCTCCAGTCTGCTACTAGTCACGACTTTGCCGATCATTTTGCTAAGGCTTTTGACATAACATTTCTAGATAAAGATGGTGAGCGCAAGTATGGGTATACCACTAGTTGGGGGCTCTCTACTCGCACCATAGGTGGAATAATAATGGTTCATGGTGATGATTCGGGTTTGATAATACCTCCTAAAGTTGCCCCAATTCAGGTGGTAGTAGTTCCTATATGGAGAAGCGAAGAAGACAAACAGAAGGTCTTGGAGCACATAGATAGGATAAAGGAAGTTCTAGGAGATTCTTTCCGACTGCACATAGATCTGAGTGAGGAGAAGACTCCTGGTTGGAAATTTAATGAATGGGAGCTCAAGGGGGTGCCAGTAAGGCTTGAGGTTGGTCCAAGAGATGTTGCCAATAACGCCGTTGTGCTTGTGCGTAGAGACAATAGGGAGAAATCTCAGGTACCTCTGAACGACCTTGTTGTAAGGCTGCAGCAAACCTTAGCTGATATACAGCAGTCTCTGTTCGACCGCGCCAAGCAGTTCAGAGACGAGCACACGTTTGAGTGCGAGAGTGTTGCTCAAATGTTGGAGGTTCTTGATAACAAGAGAGGGTTCATCTACGCGGGATGGTGCGGTAGTGATGAGTGTGAGGCTGCAGTCAAGGAGGAGACTCGTGCAACTATCAGAGTGGTGCCTTTGGCCCAGCCCGAAGACCCTGGTACTTGTATTAGATGTGGAAACAAGGCACAAGTAAAAGTGTACTTCGCACGAGCTTACTAGTATCGAAGGAGTGGTGAGGATGTTCCCTCACCACTCCGCTATCGATCCATCCACGTTTCTCCATATTGGACTGCGCCAGTTATGGCCAATTTGAGAAGCGTTCCTGACCTTCTCCTCGTCAATTGTTATTCCCAGTCCAGGGTCAAGTGGCAGTAATACATATCCATTTGAGAAATTGAATACCTCAGGATTGGCCAGGTAAGAGAGCAGCTCTGACTCCTTATGGTAGTGTATCTCTAGGCTTTGCTCTTGTATGAGTGCGTTCGGAGTACAAAAATCCACTTGTAGAGATGCAGCAAGAGCTATTGGGCCTAGTGGGCAATGGGGAGCAAGTGCGATATCATAAGCCTCTGCCATAGCAGCTATCTTCTTAACTTCTAAGATACCTCCAGCATGGCTTAAGTCCGGCTGTATAACGTCAGCCAATCCTTTGGAGATGATTTCCTTGAACCCCCATCTAGTGTACAGGCGTTCTCCAAGTGCGATTGGGATACCAGTGATAGCTCTCAAGTCTCTTAATGAGTCCTCGTGCCCGGGAGGGACAGGCTCCTCGATAAACATAAGCTTGAATGGCTCAAGTTCTCTCACGAGGCTTCTTGCCATACCTTTGTGTATTCTTCCGTGGAAGTCTACCCCTATAGCTATATCGTTACCTACTGCCTCCCTGACTAGGGCGACGGACTCTATTATTAGATCCAGCTTCTGGGGAGTGTCTATCCAGGTATTTGGTCCTGGAACACCCATCTTGATGGCCTGATAGCCTGCATTAACGCGTGATAGTGCCGATTCTGCCAGCTGTTGGGGAGTATCTCCGTGAACCCAGGAGTAAACCTTCATACGATCTCTCACAGGTCCACCCAATAGTTCATATATGGGTACACCCAAAGACTTGCCCTTTAAATCCCATAAAGCCTGCTCTATTCCGGAGAGCGCGCTGGTGAGTATTGGTCCACCCCTGTAGAAACCCCCTCTATATACTGCCTGCCATATATCCTCTATGTGGTTCGCTGGCTGGCCCACAATGTAATCAGCCATCTCACTGATGGCTGCTGCAACAGTGTCAGCCTTTCCTTCTACGATTGGTTCTCCCCAGCCCTCCAGCCCTTCGTCCGTGCGGATCTTCAGGAAGAGCCATCTTGGTGGGACTTTATAGAGGGTGAGGCTTTCTATTTTCATAAGTGCCTTCACAGCTTCTATCTGCGATAGTCATAATTCCAACTGAGATCAGAATCCTCTTCATCTTCAGAGTAAGATTCTGTTTTCGAAATCAGGTCATCAGTAGCTGCGTATTCGACAGCCTCTTCCTCTATCTGTCTGAGCCTAAGTTCAGCTTGTTGGAGTATAGAGTTGCACCTAGATACGAGTGCGTACGCTTCCTCATAGCAGGCGAGAGCGTCCTCAAGTGTTAGACCTCCAGCATCCAATTTGTGAATGAGCTCCTCCAATCTAGAGTAGGCTTCTTCAAAATTCAGTTGGGATGTATCCCTATCCGTACTCATAGTACCTACCTCTCTACCTGCTTTACTGTTTGATCTACCGTAGATTTTATAAAGCCGTCGGCGAGCCTGGTTGTTATCGCTTTAGTATTCCCTACATCATCGATTGATCTAAGAACCTTACCATCCTCCGTGGTAGTTACAGAATATCCTCTGCCAAGTACAGCCTTAGGGTTTAGGGCGTTCAAACTAAGAGCCATAGTTTCCAAGTTGCTTTTCTTGAGTTCTATCAGGTGCCTTACCCTGCTAAGCGCGCTATCGTTGAGTAGAGATAGCTTCTCCCTATGCCTATGTATAGCATGTATAGGACTTGTTCTCTTGAGATGAGAGTGCATGTGCTGCACATCCTCCATACACTGTCGCAATTTTTGTCTCATGTTCATGCCAGCTATGTTTAGCATGTGATCGAGGGACTGCCTCAGCTCCGCGACGTTAGGCACTACTAGCTCAGCGGCTGCGGACGGAGTTGGTGCTCTTAGATCAGCTACGTAATCAGCTATAGTGTAGTCTGTCTCGTGTCCTATGGCGCTGATCACAGGTACTGGGCAGGCATATATAGCTCTAGCCACGCATTCTTCATTGAATGCCCATAGTTCTTCTCTAGATCCACCACCTCTTGCCAGGATTATCACATCTACTTTTGCAGTCTTATGTAGCTTCTCAATAGCAGCAGCTATCTGTAAGGATGCACCATCTCCTTGAACTTGAGTGTGAGACAGTATTACCTCTGCTAGTGGATACCTGCGCCTAAGTATGTTGAGGATGTCATGTAGTACAGCACCATGCTTACTGGTAACTATCCCTATCGCTGATGGGAACTTGGGAATGGATCTCTTCCTGCTCTCATCAAAAAGTCCTTCGGCCTCGAGCTTTGCTTTGAGAGCCTGGAACTCAAGCTCCAATCTACCAGTACCTTCTGGCTGTACTATATCCACATAGAACTGTAACTTACCTGATTGTTTCCAAATAGACACTCTGCCATGGGCAATAACTGCTTGGCCGTTAGCAAGCTCAGCCTGTACGTGTATTAGATCCTGCTTGAACAACACACAAGAAAGCTGAGATTCCCCATCTTTGAGTGTAAAGTAGAAGTGTCCTTTACTCGACTGGCTTAGGTTACTGATCTCACCTTGGATCCAAACATCGCTCAGTAGACGATCCGTCTCCAGCAGCTGCTGGAGATAGAAATTTATATCGCTAACGGTCAGCAGGTACAACTGACATCTCCTATGAGCTATTCAGGCGTGGCAGAAGTATCTACCAGCATCAGTGGTTGGCCATATTCCACTGCTTGTCCGTTTTGAGCAACGATCTCTACCACACGTCCCCCTATCTCGGCAGGCACATCGTTCATAATCTTCATTGCCTCAATGATACCGATCGTTTGTCCCGGACGGATGAAATCCCCGAACTTTGACGTAAGGATCCGCATCCGGGCTTGGTGAAGTATAGAAAGTGCCTACCATAGGTGCAGTGATGGGCACTATGTGTTGCGATTCTGTCTGTTCCGTAGTGGCTGGAGCTTGAGTAGGTTGAGTTACCTGCTGAGGAGGGGGAGTCTGAACTGGGTAAGTTTCTACTTGCGCATGAGGTATAGGCTGTACTTGATGAGGTATATTAACATCGTTTCTTAGTCTTAGCCTGAAACCTCCTTGCTCTATTTCCAGCTCAGTTACCTTGCCCTGGCTTACTAAATCTATTAGATCCCTAAGTCCTTGATCCAGCAGCTTGGAAAGATCGAATTCTTTGTGTTCTGGACTCATATTATCCCACCCGCTCTATATATTCCCCAGTTCTAGTATCAACTCTTATGATATCTCCCTCGTTGATGAACAAAGGCACCTGTACTACTAGTCCAGTTTCCAGTCTAGCAGGCTTACTACCTCCTGCTGCGGTGTCTCCTCTAACACCTGGGTCAGTTTGCACGACCTGCAGTTCGACCGTTGTGGGAAGCTCTACTCCTATCGGCTCATCGCCATACATAAGTAGGTCAATGTTCATACCCTCTTTCAGATACTTGACTGCATCTCCTAAGAGGTCAGCGCTCAGAGTGGGCTGATCAAAGGTCTCGGTGTCCATAAAAGTATAGTTCTCGCCGTCATTGTACAGATATTGGACGGTACGCCTTTCAAGTCTTGCAGTTTCAAACTTGGTGCCTGCTTGGAATGTGCGCTCCGTAATGGCACCGGTGCGTAGGTTTTTGAGCTGAACTCTTACAAAGGCAGATCCTCTTCCAAGCTTTACATGCTGGAAATCCAACACCCTTACGAGATCGCCATCGATTACAAGTGTGTTGCCTTTTCTAAGTTCGCCAGTCGATATCATAAGAAGCAATACTCCTTTACCTGTTTTTGAATATAGGTGCTTGAGAAAGTACGGATGGTCCGTTGTCCACAAGAACTAGGCTCTCTATCCTGACTCCTCCCCATCCAGATATGTAGATGCCTGGCTCAACAGTTACCACCATCCCCTCTTGAAGTACATCTTCACTGTTCTTCCTCAGACTTGGCTTCTCATGAACTTCTAGTCCTACACCGTGTCCCAGACTATGGGTGAAAGCTTCTCCGTAACCTGCCTGATCGATTATTCCTCTAGCTATAGCGTCGATTTCCCCACCGTCAAGTCCCGCCCTTATTGCTGATCTCGCGGTGTTATGTGCCTCCAGTACAATGTTATAAACCTCTTCAAACTTAGAGTCTGGTTTACCTAAGCAGAATGTGCGGGTCATATCAGAGCAATAGCCACGGTAGAAAGCTCCCATATCTACTATTATGGGTTCTCCTTCTTGGACTGGTTTATCGGTAGGCTCATGGTGTGGCCTGGCAGCATTTGGACCAGCAGCAACTATCGTCTCAAACGAGGGGTCTTCGGCTCCCAGCTCTATCATAAGATTATCTAGTAATCTGGCGACCTGCTTTTCTGTCATCCCTGGAGATATGTGATCTAGCATCTTACTAAATGCAGCATCAGCTATCTTGGCAGCTTCGCTGATCATATTCTGTTCATAAGGGTCCTTGATAACTCGCTGAGCTTCTACCAGCCCCTTGACAGGGAGAAGCTCTACTTGGTCTTCAAGGTGGGACCTAAGATCATCTATAAACCCATATGTTACATAGTCTCTTTCGAAGCCAACCTTGTGTAGCCCCAGATCCCTTAGCAGATCAGATATAACGATGTTTGGCTTATCCTTTACGAGAAATGGCTCTACTGCTGTGACCTCTTTTTGAGCATGCTCAATATACAGAGAGTTAACAAGTAGCAACGCTTTCTCTTGAGTGATAAGTACGTATCCTGAACTCTCTCCTATGGCTACGTCTCTGGCTGTAAATCCTGTCAGGTAACGCCGGTTTGCCTGACTGAAGACCAGTAAAGCATCCAGCTCATGATCAGCGAGTGATTTCCTTAGCTTATCTATTCTTCTAAGGTAATCTGGTAGAAAGGCGTTGTTCATCCAACGTACTCCGCTCTGGGGATGCACACAAGCGGCATTATAGCATATAGGTCTAATGCCTTTCTTTGCGCGTCCTATTCCTAGCTCTTGTCGCTATCCCTAGGACTGCAAATAAGGCACCGATAGCTGCGCCTGCTCCGACCAAGGGGGAGACTTTTATCCTTTCCTTCCATACCCTGAGGCGCAACAAGAGTATTTCCGCCATCGCTTGCAGCACTACAGAAGGTTTGGCACCTGTAGATACACCTGCGGTGCGAGGATAGTGATGCACACCTACTTCTATTATTGAAGCCTTGCGTAGCTTAGCGAAAGAAAATATCTCTAGATTTATCAGAGCCCCAGGTGCCTTAAGAGGCAGGCTCTTTATAAGGCTTGCCCTAAAGATCTTGAAACCGCAGTCTATATCCTTAAGGTGTATGCCAAATAGCAACTTCGCTGCTAGATGAAATATAGCTGCGTTCACTTTACGATGTGCTGGGTCTTGCCTCTTTGTCCTGTAACCGGCAACTATGTCATAGTGGTTGACATAAGGTAAGAGCAACGAGATGTCTCCAATGTCAAACTGACCGTCAGAATCCATACACATAATATATTGACCATGAGCGGCAGCGAAGCCGCTTCTCCACGCCGAGCCGTAGCCTAGATTTCGGGGATGATGAATTACTCTTATCCTGCTATCCCTTGCTGCAAATCCTTCAGCTATCTCTCCCGTTTTATCCTGACTACCGTCATTTACGACTATTATTTCCCAGTCAGGCAGGGTCTCGTTGAGGACTTCTATACATCTCCCCAAGACGCGGGGGAGGTTTGCCTCTTCATTGCGAGCGGGCAGTATCAATGATAGCTTTCCATTAATGTTCGCAGATGCCTTTAGATTTGAATCAAGCATTGCTTCGCTATTTTCCCTCGATCTATTTATTCCCACTAACTAAATATAGGAGTCCACCTACGAGTAAGACACTCCAATAAGTTATGCCGCGGTCTATTAGCGCTATTGAACCCGCTAGAGATTTCTCAACATATACCCATTGTAGTACTGTTATCACCGCACCCTCTACTACGCCAAATCCCGCAGGTGTGAAGGGAATGGTCGTAAGCAGAGAGGCGGCAAGCGCCAAGAATATCACCTGTGATATTGTGAGACTTGCTCCTAACGCAACCGTTACCGCCCAGAATCTTGCGCTTTCCAAAATCCATATTAGAGCGGTGAGCAACAATATTCTATCTAGCCTTCTGCTAAATGCAAGTAGTATACCCTCTTCCAATCTTGAGTAGAAAGGTCGTACCCTACCTGGAAGGATCTTATGGACATACACGCTGACGTATTTAACAGAGGCCAGTATGCCAAAACTAGCCAGTGCAAGGGTTCCACCAAGTGTTACCAAGAGCACAAAATGTGGAGGTAGTTTGGTTCTGAAAGCTATTATTCCTGACACTAACAAAAGTGTGAACAATACCCCTACATCTGCTACTCTCTCAGCGAATATAGTTCCCATGGTCTTGGAGAAAGATACTTTGGCGTTTCTCTTCAATAGGTATCCTCGGTAACCGTCTCCTAGCTTAGCGGGCAGTACTGAGTTGGCGAACCAGGAGAGAAGAATAATTCTAAGAAGACCTAGCGTACCCGGGAGCTGAGCATCATTTGTGCTGGAATAGCCAGAGTTATTCAGCACTTGCTGCCATCTTATGGTGCGTACATAGAATGTAGCGTAGTAGAAAGCGAAACCTAGAACCAGGAATAGTAGGTTGGCATTGCGTGCATTATCAATAACTTCCTTTACAGGAATGTTTTGTCTTGCAAATATGAAGATAAGTATTACTAAGGATATAAGAAAAGAAATTATCGTACGCGGACGAAGTATCTGGTCCCTTATGTTTAAGCCCTGTTCTGTTTGCTTAGCCTCTATTTCCGTCATGCTCTAGGTACTTTCACCTACTATCAAGAGTTTCTTGTAGCCTACATCAAATGTTGCCGAATTATAACAGCGAGTGTAAACGTATGCCATGTTTATGGCATATAGGTAACGTTCTTATTCATTATGACGTTCCATTTGTGCAGTATGCACAAACACCTCCTGATTATTCCGGCCTTGTGACGTATATAACGCCCATAGTTCAGGGATAGTATGCAATCAAAAGAAATTGTGGAGGGTAAAGAGATGCCGGAGAAGTTGCTTAGTGCCTTAGGTGATGGATCTATAAGTATCAGTGTCCCGGGAACTCTTTGGGTTCTCCTGGGAGCTTTCTTGGTATTTATAATGGTGCCCTCGATAGGCATGCTGGAGGCAGGGCTCACACGACAAAAGAATGTAGTGCATGGACTAATGAAGAGCCTATCTGCAGCTTCAGTGATGATGGTAATATTTTTGATAATAGGGTTCGGTCTAGCTTTCAGCCCATCAACCATTGCTGGTATTATAGGTAACCCAATACATTACCTCTTTGGTGGTGATCCTCAATCCGCGTGGCCAACTATATTTACGGACGGAAGTGCAACTGGAGGTGTACCACTCTATGCCTATGTGCTCTTCCAAATGATGTTTGCTACCGTCACGCTGGCGTTGATAGGTGCTGGCGTGTCTGAACGTATAAAATTCAGTGCGTGGCTGCTTTACTCGCTGTTCTTCTCTCTCATACTCTACCCACTGGTTGCTCACTTGGTATGGAGCCCTAATGGTTTGTTTGCCACATTGGGCACGCGAACAGGTTGGCTAGATGGCATGGGCGTGCGTGACTTTGCGGGCGGAGTTGTAGTTCATGCTCAGGCTGGATTTGCTGGGCTTGCTATAACCCTAGCACTTGGAGCTAGCTTGAAGCGGAGAGCCACACTATCCTCGCATGCTCCATTCGTCAAGTTCAAGAAGTCGACTGTAGTTCCAAGTGGCTATGAGGATTTGGCAGCTAAGGAAGCTGGTGAAAAGTATGCTAACAACATACCTCTCGCTGTCATAGGTACTGCTCTCCTGTGGTTTGGCTGGTTTGGATTCAACGGCAGCAGCAGTCTTGAACCTAATCTGCAAGGTGTATCTGCTGCACTTGCTACTACTGTGGCCGCAGCTGCAGCTGGCCTTGTGTCTATGTTGATGAGCAAAGCTGTCGATGGTCGTTATGATGCAATCATGGCTATAAGCGGTGTTCTCGGTGGTCTCGTAATGATCACGCCTAACGCTGGTTACGTAGATCCTGGTGCTTCGCTTGTGCTCGGCGTCCTGGCTGGTGTAGTCACCTTTGGTGCTACCAAGATCATGGAGAAATACCTTTATCAAATAGATGATCCTATAGGAGGCTTTCCAGTTCACGGCGTGAATGGTGTGCTTGGCTCCATGTTAGTGCCAGTATTTGCTCGTCCCGATGTCAGTGGCTTGCCTGTAGCTGGGCTTCTATATGGTGGAGGTACCGACGCTTTGGTCTGGCTGGGTATCCAGACTCTGGGCATAGCCGTCGTGTGTACGCTAGTCTTCTTCGCTTCCTATGCGTTTATCAAAGTAAGCTCTGCCTTTGTCAAGGTAAGAGCTGCATTCGAAGAGGAGGCTGCAGGACTAGATCTGGTCGATCATGGTGTATATAAGGAGGAGATACCTGCCAAGACTGTTGGGCCTCTTGCTAAGGAGTCTACGGCTTAGCTCTAGTCCAGAGCTGATTACAATAAAATAAATGGGAGGTGCTTTGCTACAGTGCCTCCCATTTATTTTGCTCTAGAATATGGCGGGAGCGCGTGGGAGTCGAACCCACCGGAGACCAGCAGTGCTAGCCTCCCAACGGTTTTGAAGACCGCGGAACCCACCGGGACCCTTCCGCTCCCATGAGAATACTAGTAACTGTTCTGACATGTAGTCAAGAGAATAATATATTCTGATTGAATGTTTTAATATTGGCTATTGACAAATGATAGTGAATAAATTTGCGACCTAACTATGTCCGATGATAAAGCAAGATTGTTTTTAGCTATAGATATCCCCCAAAGCATTCGGAGCGTATTATATGATCTAGGACGCTCTGGATTAGCTGATTCTACCGGTCTTAAGTGGGTAGAAGAGTCCAATATCCACCTAACCTTGAAATTTCTGGGGGATGTCTCAAGGTCGCAAATAGATGCTATTCAAGATGTCTTGGAAGATATAACTTGTCCTGACAGCATAGGGTTGGAGATCAGGGGATTGGGCATATTTGGGAACTTACGAAGGCCAAGAGTTCTATGGGCAGGAGTTTCTGGGGACATTGAAGCTTTGAGGTTACTTCACCAAGAGGTGGAAGATAAATGTGCTCGGTTAGGGTTTGACCGAGATGTTATGGAGTATAGACCCCATGTAACCTTGGCCAGGTTCAAGGAATCCTTTGCTGATACTCCTTCTCTACGCAGGCTTTTAGGAGCTAATAATGATGTATCATTAGGAAGCTTTATTGCAGAGAGCATGGTGCTCTACCAGAGCACCCTTTTGCCTAGTGGACCTGTCTATACACCTGTAAAAACCTTCAATCTGATAGAAAACAAGGATTGATATACTAGAAGCATGATGTTGGAGAGACTGGATAACATTGAAAAGAGATTTGATGAGTTGGATCGGATGATGTCTGATCCTGAGATATTCTCGGACCCCTCTCGCCTCATGGAGGTTGCACGTGAGAGGTCTGAACTGGAGGATATTGTTTCCCTTTATCGGGAATATAAGAAAGTAAAGTTGACCAGAGAAGAAGATCGACGCCTCATGGAGGATCCAGATCCTGATATAAGGCAAATGGCTGAGGAAGAATACGAACAGCTTGCTGATCGTGAGAAGGATCTGGAAGAGCGTCTGAAGATAGCATTACTTCCTAAGGATCCTAACGATGAGAAGGATGTTATAGTTGAGATCCGCGCTGGCACGGGAGGTGAGGAAGCAGCTCTATTTGCTGCCGATCTGTATCGTATGTATACCCGCTATGCTGAGAGGCAAGGCTGGAAGACTGAAGTACTCTCCACCAGTGAGAGTGATGCTGGCGGATTCAAGGAGATAATATTTGAGGTCAAAGGAAGAGGTGCTTATTCACGTTTGAAGTACGAAAGCGGTGTGCACAGGGTGCAGCGTGTGCCTGTAACAGAGTCTCAAGGCAGGATTCACACCTCTACGGCTACAGTGGCTGTGCTGCCTGAGGCTGAAGAGGTGGAGGTAGAGATTGATCCTGAAGATCTACGCATAGATGTATTTAGATCAACCGGACATGGTGGTCAGAGCGTTAATACGACCGATAGTGCTGTGCGTATAACACATCTTCCCACCGGTCTTGTTGTTACCTGCCAGGATGAGAAGAGTCAGCTAAAGAACAGGGCCAAAGCCATGGCAGTTCTTAGAGCTAGACTCTATGAAATGGAGAGAAGGAAGAGAGAAGAAGAGCTGGGTCAAGTGCGCCGATCGATGGTTGGAACCGGAGAAAGGAGCGAGAAGATACGCACTTATAACTTCCCACAAGACAGGGTTACGGATCACAGGATAAAAGAATCTTTCAGCAATCTACCCGCAATACTTGATGGCGAGATAGACAGGATAATCGAGTCTTTGCAGGTGGCGGATAGGGCTGAGCAGCTGCAATCAGCAGGTGTGTAGGGGCAACGTGGTGACATGCTCGAGTGGATATCCACTCGAGCATGTAGTGCTTAAGCGGCTGTGGACTCGGCCTTCTTTGCTAGGGTTCTTAGGCACCTAGTGCAAATATGTATCTTCACAAGCTCCCCATTTAGCATAACTGTTTGCCTGTGTACGTTCGGCTTGAAAGGCCTGTTGGTTTTCTGAGCCCTTCTCGCCCACTTTCCTCCATGGTGGTACTGTATGCTTCTTCCAAACTGGGTCTTCTTCCCACAAACCTCACATCTAGCCAATGCTGTTACCTCCAGATTTGAGTCTTGCACTGAATATCAAGTATTATTCGCTTCGAATAGGAATAGCGGATTACAAATAAGACTGTGATTGATTTATTGACCTACTAGTTTATCACTCTATCTCGTAATATGACAACAAGCTTGAGTAACGAAGGATACAGCATGAAGCCTGAAATATCGCTAGAAGGTAAGAATATACAAACATGTGGTGTGGATGTACTTGTAGAATCACTGAAGTACTCATCAAAGTGGCTTGAGCAGCACAGAGAGCGTATAAACCGTCTAAATGTCTTCCCTGTTCCTGATGGAGATACTGGAGATAACATGCTTATGACTATGCTCGGGGCGGTAAGAGCCATCGAAGAGCAAGCTCCTACTACCATGGCAGCATTAGCGGACGCCCTCGAGGAAGGGGCTCTAATGGCTTCCCGTGGTAACTCTGGTGTAATACTTTCTCAAATGATAGCAGGGTTTGCCTCTGTTATAAGAGGATTTGACAGCTTAGATGTAAGAATATTGGCAGAAGCCTTCAAGGTGGCTTCAGAATATGGATTTAGAGCACACTCCGAGCCTGTGGAAGGCACTATGATGACCGTTGCACGGGATATTGCCAAATCCGCTCACCAAGCTGCAAGAAATACAAATAGTATTATAGACTTTCTCTCCATCATAATTGATGATGCCAGGGAAAGCGTTAAGGCTACTCAGTACATGCTACCTAAGCTTCAACAGGCTGGGGTTGTCGATGCCGGAGGTGAGGGGCTAGTAGTCATACTTGATGGTGCATTGCGATATTTCAAGGGTGAGCTGCTAGAGATAAACGAAGATAGCTTCGAAGGGGCTGATTTCGCATCTGTAGATCTCGAGGAAGAGGATATTTATGGGTATTGCACGAACTTCGTGCTTCGAGGACATAACATAGATGTTGAAGAGTTTCGTAGCAAGATGCAGTCTATGGGGACCTCTGTGCTTGTGGTAGGCACCCCTGCGATCGTCAAGGTGCATGTACACACGGAACAACCGGGTGAGGTTCTTTCTTATGCTTTAAAGTTTGGCACGCTCCATCAGATAAAGCTTGATAATATGGGAGATCAATATGAGCAGAACGTACTGCACACTAGGACTCATCCTAGTTCCCAGATCACTACTGGGTTAGTGATTGTGGCTGCCGGGCAAGGTTTTACGCGCATGCTCCAGAGGGAAGATGGCGTAATAGTTGTGCAGGGCGGACAGACCATGAATCCCAGCACTGGAGAGATAATCAAAGCTGTGAGGGAGTGCCCTGCTGATGCTGTTATAATTCTCCCTAATAACCCCAACATAATCATGTCAGCTGAGCGCGCGGTAGGGTCTGCAGGGAAGAGAGTAGAGGTCGTGCCTACTAAATCCATGGCTGAGGGCATTGTGGCTTCTATGGCTTATAATCCTTCCCTGACGCTAGAAGAGAATTTGGAAAATATAAGATCTGCTATCAGAAACGTAAAATCGATAGAGGTTACCAGAGCTGTGCGGGATGCTCAGGTCAAAGATGTATCAGTGAAGGAGGGGGACTATATCGGTTTGCTTGATGGGCAAATAGTTGCCTCTGGAGCAGATTTATCTGACGTAATGAGGCATATTCTGGAGACTATAGAAGATCTTGATGAGTATGAGCTGATTACCTTGTATAGAGGACACGACCTTTCACAACGGGATGTGGAGAGTTTGGCTGAATTCTTGAAGGAGACATTTCCGGATATAGCTGTGGAAGTCTACGATGGTGGTCAGCCACATTATCAAATAATTGCTTCTTTAGAGTGAGGTCAGAAATTGAGCCAGGTTAGGGTAGTAGTGGATAGCACATCAGATATACCTCGTGACCTAGCTTCTTCTTTGGGTATTACGATAGTACCTCTCAGAGTGATTTTTGGGGACATGACCTATCTAGATGGTGTAGATCTCGATGCTGATGAGTTTTATGAGAAGCTTGCTTCGTCCAATGTTCTCCCTCGTACTAGCCAGCCTCCTGTGGAGGACTTTAAGAGAGTGTTTAAATCTTTGTCTAAGGATGCAGCAGGTATCTTATGTATAACCATTTCAAGCAAGGTAAGTGGTACATACAACTCAGCTAAGATAGCTGCTAATCAGGTTGAAGAGGTACCCATAAAGGTTATAGATAGTAAAACTGTATCGATGGCGTTTGGTTTTGCAGCTATCGCTGCTGCTGAGGCTGCTAGAGAAGGAGCGTCCTTAGAGGAGGTTGAAAGAGTAGCTCTTGATACTCTATCTCGTACCGATCTACTAGCCTTTGTTGATACTCTGGAGTACCTCCAAAAAGGAGGCAGGATCGGTAAAGCTGCAAGTCTGTTGGGGACATTGCTGCAAGTAAAACCCCTGATCACACTGCGTGAAGGCGAGGTAGTCCCCGTTACTCGTACGCGTACTAGATCTAAGGCAATATCTGCTCTGATAGATTGGGCTCATAAGTACAAACATCCAGAACGCATTGCTGTTATATGGAGTACTAATGAGGATGAGCTAAATACTCTCCTTGAAGGTTTAAGCGATCTATCTCCGGATCGAGAAGTAATCATTACCAAGTACGGTCCTGTAATCGGTGTGCATGCAGGGCCTGGTGCCATGGGGGTGATCGTGGTTAATAAGTCAAATGAAGACTGAAGAACTAGCAGCAAAGCTAAAAAATATTCTTTTATTGGAGCAGCGCCGCGGCTACAACAACAAGGCCGTATTGGGTGGCGTAGAAGCTTTTATTCAGAAGACGGTTCTCCCTCAGGCTTCTGATGATGCCCCACAGGCTAAGCGTATTCTTAAGGCATCCGAGAAGCTATTAGGGTATTCGACTTGTGCACCGGAAGAGCGCTCAACCAAAGTAAAGGAAGCGCTGGATCTGTTGGATGGTAAGGCTTCTTCTGTGTTCCCACTTCCCAACATAAGACAAGCTCCGTCAAGGAGTGTCCCTGATCTCGAAAAGCCGATATCATCGATGCCTGGGGTTGGTCAAAGAAGAGCAGCTTTATTTGGCAGGCTGGGAATTCATCTTATAAGAGATGCACTCGAGTATTATCCACGTGAGTACCGTGATAGATCTAATCTTCGAAAGATAGCAGAATTGCAATTTGGAAACACGGAGACCTTTATAGCAAAGGTTAAGGAAGTTTCTGTTCGCAAGCTATCGAACAATCTTAACCTCTTAACTGCCCGACTTCAGGATGAGACAGGTTTTATTGATGCAACATGGTTCTCACGAGGTTTTGTGAGGCGTGACCTTGAACCTGGTATGGAGATAATCGTTACAGGCAAGGTGGGGCAGTTTCTCGGGAAGTTAAAGGTGGAGTCTCCCGAGTATGAGCATCTGGACAAGAGTCTGCTCCACTCAGGCAGAATAGTGCCTATTTACAGATCCACAGAAGGACTAAACAACAAGCTACTTCGAAGTGTGATACACGATATAGTTGCCTATCACTCTGTGCGCATAGAAGACCATCTGCCTCAACATCTTATTGATGAGCTCTCGTTACTGGATCTTGGAGATGCACTTTACCAAATACACTTCCCCGATTCCTGGGATCAGCTCGAGGCTGCCCGCAGAAGGCTTGCGTTTGATGAATTCCTAGAAATACAACTTGGGGCCCTAATGAAACAAGCAGTTAGGCGTAGATCCAAGGGTGCCCTTGCCCTCGATGTTCGCAAGCCACAGATAGGAGAATTCCTAACTAATCTTCCATTCAGGCTTACCGGAGCACAGGAAAGAGTCATACAGGAGATCATGCATGATCTTGAGTCGGATGTACCAATGAACAGATTACTCCAGGGAGATGTTGGGTCAGGAAAGACAGTGGTAGCTGCTTCGGCCCTGATAACTGCTTTTGCTAATGGTTATCAGGGGGCTATCATGGCACCTACCGAGATACTAGCCGAGCAGCATTATAAGGGTATATCTAGACTCGTCTCGGTTCTAGGAGAGGATGCTCCTAAGGTTTCCTTGCTTACCGGTAGTAGTCAAGGGCAAGGAAACGGGATGATCTATATCAAGCTGTTGAACAGGGTGAGATCGATATCCTTATAGGAACTCATGCTCTGATACAAGAAGGAGTGAGATTTAACAACCTCGCAGTATGTCGTAGTCGATGAGCAACATAGATTCGGAGTTGAGCAAAGAGCAGCCTTAAGAGCCAAGGGCGTGAACCCCCATCTGCTGGTAATGACAGCTACTCCCATACCTAGAAGTCTTGCCCTTACTATATACGGAGACCTGGATCTCTCTGTATTGGATGAGATGCCTCCGGGAAGGCAACCAATACAGACTTTTGCGCTAACTCCTGAGCAGCGAAGCTGGGCTTATAACTTCCTCAGAGAAGAGGTAGAGCGAGGAAGGCAAGCATACATAATATGTCCGCTAGTCGAGGAATCAGAGAAAATAGAAGCTAAGGCTGCAATTGAAGAATATGAGCGCTTGCAGAAATATATTTTCCCAGATCTTCGTCTTGGTTTGCTGCATGGGAGAATGAAGCCCAGGGAAAAGGATGAGGTGATGGAGAGGTTTCGCCTTGGCGAGTTGCAGGTGCTCGTTTCAACTGCAGTGGTCGAGGTTGGGATAGACGTGCCCAATGCTACAGTCATGCTGATAGAGGGAGCGGACAGATTTGGACTTGCCCAATTGCATCAGTTCAGAGGCAGGGTCGGAAGGGGTACTGAAAAGTCTTATTGCTTGTTGCTCTCGGATTCGCCCTCTGAGGATGCTCGGAAGAGACTTGAGATAGTTCAAGAATGTAGCGATGGCTTCGTGCTAGCTGAGGAGGACCTGAAGATGAGAGGTCCTGGTGAGTTCTATGGTGTAAGGCAATCAGGGCAGATAAACCTCAAGGTAGCTAAGTTGTCAGACTTCGGTCTTTTGGAGGAAACTCGCAAAATAGCTGCTGAGCTTCTGGAAGATGATCCAGATCTTAGGCATTACCCTAAACTGAGGAGCAGAGTTGTAGAGAGAATGAAGACACTTTCAGAGGCCAATTGATGCGTGTTACGGGTGGGGAGCTAAGGGGAGTAACCTTAAAGTCTCCGCGTAGCCTTAGTACCAGACCGATGACTGACCGTCTTAGACTGGCTCTCTTTAGCATTATTGCTCCTATGGAACAGCCCAGAGGCAGAGTGCTAGATCTGTATGCGGGCACAGGTGCACTTGGAATAGAGGCTCTTTCTAGAGGGGCTGACTTTGTAGATTTCGTAGATCAAAACTCTTCAGCTTGCGCCGTTATAAGAGCTAATTTGGAACAAACTAAACTAGTAAATAGGGCCAAAGTACACAAGCGATCAGTTAAATCCTTCTTAGCTTCATATGAGGGGGAACCATTCGATCTTATATTTATGGATCCGCCATATGCTGACGCCGATATTGAAGAGGTGTTATCATTTATATCTCGTAAAGGTATGCTATCAGCTGACGGTTTGCTTGTGCTAGGGCATACCTCAAGGAGGAACTTTGCTGAAAGAATAGGTGCATTGGAGCTACTGATAAAACGATGCCATGGCGATTCATGCATTAGCATCTATACAGTAGCGGAAAGAGATCGTAATACGGATTAATCTGGTAGTTGTACCTTAGAGGCTTAGCCTGGTATTAGGTACCTCTGTGCTTAATAGCTGTGAACAGGGTAGAATTGCCGGTATCGGAGTTGAAGGCAATGCGGTAGCCCTATCGGAGGGATGTGGACTGTGGATATATACGCATTACTAGATCAACTAGAGCAACTGGCTAATAGCTCTAAGAAAATGCGTTTCACCAACAAGATACTAATTGACGAGGATGAGTTGCTCGAGTTAGTAGATCAGTTACGTACTGCTATTCCCGATGAAGTCAGACAATGCAAGCGCATGCTGGCTGAACGTGAGAGAATCATATCCACCGCTCAAGCTGAAGCTGAGAGGTTGAGGGAAGAGGCAGAGAAAGAAGTTGGCAGAATAATAAATGATCAACAATTAGTTGAGCAGGCTAGGAGCCAAGCTGAGAAAATAATCAGCGAGGCTGAAGAAAGGGCTAGGGCTATAACTGAAGGCGCAGATGAATATGCCCGCGATGTCCTTAGAAGCCTGGAAAATATGTTGTCATCGCAGCTGAATACTGTGAGAAATGGCTTAGCTCAGTTGGAGTCTAAGGAGGGAACAAAAGCCTAACCTCAATGGTTATAAACTTTGGTTAGCTAGATATTCATTAGAGCATAAACTCTTATTGGTACATAGGATGACTGCGATGAACGCTCATAATTATGATCTAGAGTTCAATGTATCAGGATTACTCAAGCAGACTACTGGAGCCTCTCGTACTTATCATTTCGAGACTCCTGACCTGCAATTGTACGAAGAGTCCGTAGCTCACCAGATAGTAGGTGATGCTGGAGCTCTACGTATCAAGACCGGTATACTCGTTCAAGGTACTGTAACGGCAAATGTTGAGATGGAGTGTTCACGTTGCCTGGTACCTTTCGTTGGTAAGATTGAAGCTTCCTTTGAAGAAGAGTTCCGTCCGACTGTGGATATAATTAGTGGTGTGTCGATGCATGAGATTAGAGAGGGTGAGTACGAAGGCGATTACTCGTGGCTTACCCACGATCATATGATGAACCTTACTGAGGTCGTCAGGCAAGCTATCATAGTCAATATGCCTTATAATCCTATATGTAGCCCTGACTGCGCAGGCCTTTGTCCGGAATGTGGCGCGGATCTCAACGTAGAACACTGCGGCCATATGACGGCAAAACTTGACAACCGCCTGTCAGTTTTGGCATCTCTACTTGAGCAACTAAAAGACTAATGAGAAAAGGAGTGTGTTGAGAAGTGGGTGCATTACCCAAGCAGAGAGTATCTAAGGGCAGACAAGGACGTAGAAGAGCTCATCACGTGCTGAAGAGCATCTCATTGACTTCCTGCCCTCGTTGTGGAAGCCCCGTTAAGACTCATCACGTATGCCCTAACTGCGGTACTTATAGGGGTATAGCGGTAATCGACATTGAAAACTCGCGCCGTTAGCGGCATCTTTATAGCCTAAGTCGACATTCTAATTTCTGGAGATATTTAATGTGTAGGCATGCTGCTATAACAGGCTGGGGCTTCTGCGTGCCCGAAAAGGTCCTTACCAATTACGACCTTGAGAAGATGGTCGATACTAGCGATGAGTGGATAAGGACTCGTACTGGCATAGTTGAGCGCAGGATAGCCAGCAGTGATCAGACTACCTCAAGCATGGGAGTAATAGCTGCACAAAGAGCATTGGATAAGGCTCATCTTGCAGCAATAGATCTGGACCTCATACTATGTGCCACCTGCACCCCAGATCATCTAATCCCAGCCACAGCATGCCTAATACAGCATGAATTGGGGGCTGTGAACGCAGCTGCCCTCGATATCAATGCAGCTTGCTCTGGATTCGTCTATGCATTGGTGACAGCCTCTCAATTCATAATGTCAGGTACGTACGATAGAGTGCTGATAGTTGCTGCCGAGACCCTGAGCAGGTTCGTCAATTGGCAGGATCGTAACACCTGTATCCTGTTTGGCGATGGCGCTGGCGCTGTGCTGCTAGAGGCGACCGATCAGGATGGGGGTCTGGTAAGCTCAGTTTTAGGTGCTCAAGGGGACGTAGGAAGGCTTCTTACTATAGAAGGCGGAGGATCGGCTAAACCAGCTAACCCAGATACCCTTGCCAATGGTGAGCACTGTATCAGAATGAAGGGTAACGAGGTGTTCAAATTCGCGGTCAGGTCTATGGGGCTAACTGCAAAGCAAGCCATAGATAAGGCTGGACTAAAGCCAGAAGATATAAGAAAAGTCATTCCGCATCAAGCTAACATAAGGATTATTAAGGCAACCCAGGAAGCTCTCGGTATCCCTTGGGAAAAAGTGTTTGTAAATGTCGATAGATATGGCAATACCTCGGCAGCATCTGTTCCTATAGCTTTGTGTGAGTTCCTTGAGACAGAAGAAGTATCCCCAGGAGATAATCTATTATTCGTAGCTTTCGGAGGTGGTCTCACCTGGGGGGCTGCAGTGGTTAGATGGATAGATGTAGAATCTCACATATCTGAGAGGGTTGAAGGCCCATATGCAATCTAATCATGCTGTCTGTGCTTTCCTCTTCCCCGGCCAGGGATCTCAATATGTAGGTATGGGATTGGATCTATATAAGGCATATCCTGAGGTTCGTCACATTTGGCAGGAGGCAGACGATATTTTGGGATTTAGTCTGCGATCACTTGCCTTCGAGGGGTCGGCCGATGAATTAACGCAAACCGAGAACGCCCAGCCTGCTATTCTCGTCAGCAGCTACGTAATGTACAGGATACTGTCTGACCTTAATCTGATTGAGAATCCAGGTTTTCTAGCTGGGCATAGTCTGGGTGAGTACAGCGCGCTTCTCATTGCGGGTAGCCTGACTTTTGCGGATGCGGTTAGGCTTGTACGTACAAGAGGTGAGATCATGGCCCGTTACGGCCGTATTACTGCTGGCAAGATGGCTGCAGTTATTGCTATGGACGAAGATAAACTTTCCGAAATAGCCAAGGAATATGGTGTTGACGTGGCCAACTATAATAGCCCTGATCAATTGGTGATATCGGGCCCCGCAGAGGCTATTGATAAGCTTGTGGAGATTCTGCCTTCACTAGGTGCTCGAAGGGTGATTCCCCTTCCAGTTAGCGGTGCGTTTCACTCCTATCTCATGAAACCTGCTGCGGAAGAGTTTGCTCCTCATATAGACTCTGTTGATCTCAGCTCACCCCGAGTGCCTGTAGTAGCCAATTCCACAGCCGAGTTATTGCTGACTGTCGAGGATGTTCGTTCCGAGCTCAAGAGGCAACTTTCATCTCCAGTGATATGGCATAAGTCTATCACCAGGATTTGGGAAAATGGTGTTCGTAAATTCGTGGAGATCGGTCCAGGAAGAGTATTGACCGGACTTAACCGGAAGATTATACGTGAAGCCGAAGCTATAGCTTCGGAGGATCTAATAAAATCGGTTCTGGGGAATGGATAGGCATGTTTAAGAAGATCCTGATAGCTAACAGGGGTGAGATAGCAGTACGTGTAGTCAGGGCATGTCGAGAATTAGGCATAAGATCTGTGGTTGCCTACTCTGAAGCAGATAGAGATTCCCTGGCCGTACGACTTGCTGACGAATCGGTCTGTGTTGGTCCTGCACCCAGCTCCAAATCTTATCTGAATATACCATCTATCGTTAGTGCAGCTTTGATTACTGGTTGTGATGCTATACACCCGGGATATGGTTTCCTATCGGAGAATACTTACCTTTGTGAGATATGTGAGCGTATAGGTATCACCTTTATAGGCCCACCCAGACACGCCATCGAGCAGATGAGTGACAAGGCGATGGCTCGCCAGGCTATGAAAGAGGCCGGGGTACCGATAATTCCTGGAACTGAAGAACCTGTTTCCAATCTCGAAAGGGCAGCGCGGATTGCCAGAGATATAGGTTATCCAGTGCTCCTTAAGGCTGTGGCTGGAGGTGGCGGGCGAGGCATGAGGGTCGTTCATACTCCCGAGGAACTTGCCTCAACCTTCGAAGTAGCCAGCAGCGAAGCCGACGCTGCTTTCAAGGATGGACGTCTGTATATCGAGAAATACCTTGACAGACCTAGGCATGTAGAGGTGCAAATAATTGCCGATAAGTACGGTAAAGTGCTTCATCTTGGTGAGAGAGACTGTTCAGTTCAGCGCCGCCATCAAAAACTCATAGAGGAGTCTCCTGCTCCGAACCTGTCTAACCGCACTAGAGAAGCTATACATAAGGCAGCTATCAAGGGCGCCAAACACATTCGCTTCCATAACGTTGGTACATTTGAGTTCCTAGTTGACCAGCAGGAAAAGTTTTATTTCATTGAGGTAAACACTCGCATACAGGTAGAGCACCCAGTTACCGAGATGGTGACTGGTATAGATCTGGTTAAGTGGCAGATAAGGCTGGCTGCTGGGGAGCCTCTTGGCTTTGATCAAAAAGATGTTGAGTTTCGAGGTCATTGTATCGAGTCCAGAATAGTGGCTGAAGATCCTTACAAAGATTTTGCCCCTCAAGCCGGTGTGATAGATTTGTATATACCTCCTGGGGGGCCTGGAATAAGGGTTGATTCTCACCTTTATTGCGGCTATAGAGTTCCAACCTACTATGACTCTCTGCTGGCTAAGGTCCTTGCTTGGGGAGATGACCGGGATGAGGCTATCGCTCGCATGCTGAGAGCTCTGGACGAGTTCGTGATAACTGGTGTCCAGACCAGTATAGAATTTCATAGAGAGGCGATAGATCGTACGGATTTCAGGAAGGGGAACGTGCATACTAAATTCGTTGAAGAGATGTTTAGTAATAAAGTCCCTTCTGAAAGATAACTAAGGGAATGGATTCTCGAAGAGAAGAGTTTATACAACAACGACACCAAGCCAGAGCACTTGCCATGCAGGTGCTCTATGAAGCTGAGACTACACGTAAGCAGCCCTATGAGATTCTTCAGCGCAGACGAAACGAAGAAAACATACCTGAACAAGTACATGCTTATGCCTCAGATTTGGCTATAGGCGTGTGGCAGAATCGCAGGGAATACGACAGCTTGATTACCAGATTTACCCCTACGTGGACTATAGATCAGATGGCAAAAGTTGACAGGAACATATTGCGTATAGCCGTGCACGAGATGCTCAGGAGGAATGATGTCCCTATAGCTGCAGCTATCAATGAAGCTGTTGAGCTTGCTAAAGAGTATGGGGCAGAGGCATCACCCAAGTTTGTCAACGGAGTTCTAGGAGCTATAGCTGATGCTATAGAATCTTCAAGCGGAGGGATTGCACCTGTGAGAGAATGACATTATTATTCGTGATAAGTAGTTTTTATCTAAAATCAAAGTCTTCAAATCAAAATCATGGAGGGATGTCGTGCAAGAGGAAACCTATGCAAAGCTAAAGGCAATGGTCGCAGATAGGCTTCATGTACCTGAAGATCAAATTACACCGGAGGCCTCGTTCGTAGAGGATCTAAATGCTGATTCTCTTGAAGTCGTTGAACTTGTTATGGCGCTTGAAGACGAATTCGGGATCAGCATACCTGATGAGGATGCCGAGAAGATCGTAACTGTTCAGGATGCTCTTAACTACATCGAGCAGCATGCTAGCAGTAATTCATAGGAAAGGTACCTGATAATTGGAGCGCCATAGCCCCAACTGGTTAGAGCTATGGCGCTCCAAAGTTTTGGTGTAAACTCATAGTATGAAGACAGACCAGGATATGTACATCCCGGACAATCAGGGCGAAGAGGAAGAGTACGAAGGGCCCGAAATGACCCTAACCGAGCATCTGGCTGAGCTCAGATCTAGGCTAATTAGAGCTGGGCTAGGTGTTGTGGTAGGGATGGTTATTAGCTTCCTCTTCGTTCAGCACATAGTCCAGGCCCTGTTGGAATTGATTAAGCCACATACGCCACTAGCTACGGGTATTACCGAGAAGTTCACTACTTACATGAAGGTTGCCTTCATCGGTGGTATAGCTATCGCCATGCCGCTGATAGTCTATCAACTTATCGCCTTTATTAGCCCTGGCCTGACTAAGAGAGAACGAAGGTTTGTATTGCGTGCTCTACCTTTCGTTACATTGCTGTTTGTTACAGGCGTTATCTTTGGCTATTTTATAGTCCTGCCTACGGCCCTGCGCTTCCTGTTAGGATTTGGCTCAGAAGATATTGCTACGATGCCTCGCTTTGCAGACTATATAGGCTTCGTAAGTAACTTGTTGTTATGGGTTGGGCTTAGCTTTGAAACTCCTGTAATAGTTTATGTGCTTATCAAAGCAAACATAGTTTCTGTTCAAAGACTTACCAAACTAAGAAAGTACGCTTTCGTAGTAATCCTAATTGCAGCTGCCATAATTACTCCTACCCCTGATCCTATGAACATGATGATAGTGGCTACTCCCATGTACCTGCTTTATGAACTCGGTATACTCATGGGAAGAATCTGGTAAGTTGGGTTATCCTACAGGTTTTTTCAGGCTTCACGTTTATACTTTTTCTCGTTCCTATAGGTAACTTGCCCTTGGGCCCGCACCTTTTATTTTACGAACGTATCTCACAGGGCAGTACACCACCTCAACTGAACTGGAATCTCTTGCGCTGCTATAGTAGGCAGCGGTTTTAGCAGCGATTTCAATCGTAGATTCATCTAGATGGGGATTATTACCTCTTACGACTACGTGTGAGCCTGGTAAGTTCCTGGCATGAAACCACCAGTCATCGGGTTTGGCTTGCTCGAGAAGGTGATTGTTTTGGATTGATGATCTACCCACCATAATCTTTACTCCAGGAAAAGGAGAGAAGCTCATTATCTTAGGAATGTTTTGTGGTTTCCTATTCTGTCTGCTTTCCACTCGATGCCCACCGAGAATACCAGATCTCTCTAGCTCCTTTCGTAGTTGAGAAGCCTCAGCATCGGTTTCTGACATTTGAGCAAAGGCCAAAGCTTCCTCCAATGTAGAAACCTCCAGTTTTGCTTGTTCAATTAACTTGGGTATTTCTTGTAGGGCTCTTTTTCGCCTTTTATATTCCTCAAATCTCTTTTGAGCGTTCTCCGAAGGAGAAAGCATTGGATCTAATTTGATCACTTGATTTCCAACAACAAGTTCTGCCTGCCCTGGCTGTATCTCATAGAGATGCGACAATATAGTTTCTCCCTCTTCTCTTAGCTTCTCCATAGAAGCTAAGTTTGATTCTTGTTCTTGTAGAGAGCGAACCTTTTGTCTGGCTCTAACCAACAGTTCCTGTAGGTCGTTTATTAGTTTTGTCTTAGCTACTCCAGTGGATTCCTTTCTGGCTGGAGCCTGCTGGTAGGCATTAATCGCTTCACTCATACTGCTTAGTACACGTAACTCTGCCTTCTCAGCTAGATGGAACATGCGATATGGGGCATATGCGAGGACTTTGTCGTTGCTTACAGCTATACAGGGCTCCCAGTTACGGGTCCTCCATAGTGATACCATGTCCTGCACTACTTGGATTACTGAGTATATATCCTTAATCTGGCTGACTTTGACTTCCACATCGCCTGTACTTCGATAAGCTATTTCTTTACCTAGCAGTGGACTGATTCCTACTACCTTTGTAACTAACAATTGCCAGAGAGGAGTGTCGTCTTTGGCCGATTTTAGTATGTCTCCTAATTTGTCTCTAGTTAGGTCGTTCGGATGGATACCAGCTCTTGCTGGAGGAGGGATGTAAGGGTACTTAGGCAGTACGACTCTGACCTTGCTCATGTCTGATGTCACTCTTTTCAGGCTTTCCACTATAGTCGTGCGGTTCTCATCCAGCATTATTAGATTGCTGTGTCGTCCCATCAGCTCGGCATAAAGCCAGTGCTTAGAGTTGAGTTCGGGAGATCTTTTCGCTATACTCAATCCAATAACTCTTTCTGCGACGGGCTGGAAGATTTCTTCTATACGCGCCCCTAAGGCATGTTTTCTCAATAAAAGGGCTATAGGGGTGACAAGATCTGGGTTATGAGGAGGTTTTTCAGGGAGCAACGTTATCCTAGGATGAGAGGCTTCTATGCTGATAAATAGGTAGAGTCTTTCCCTGTGGTTATAAACTTCGAAAGCTAAGCTCCCCTCGTTTGGGATATAAAGCTTTTGTATAAAGCCTCCGATGATCGTCTCTTCCAGTTCGTCACTTATAGCTGCTGTTGTTAGAGCATCAAAATACATAACAATTTACTCCATGTTCTCTCGTGTTATCTGCATTCAGGAGGGTATTTGAATTGGATTCTAACCTCCCATGTAATAAACCACTTTTGGTAGTACTATCTGGCCCATCCGGTGTGGGCAAAGATACTGTCCTGCAGAAGATGAGGGAAATGCAAATCCCTATGCATTATGCCATTACTGCTACTACCAGGCCCAAAAGGCCTGGAGAGATAGATGGTTATCATTACTACTTTTTATCCGTAGAGGAGTTCAAGAAGAAGATAGAGCAGGGAGAGTTTCTAGAGTACGCCAACGTATATGGTAACTGGTATGGATCTCCCAAATCGCCAGTTATTAGGGCACTGAAAGAAGGTAAGGACGTACTTCTTAAGCTTGATGTCCAGGGTGCACGTTCTGTACGCAAAGATTTTCCTGAAGCTTTACTGCTATTTCTAGCACCGCCAAGTATAGAATGGCTGAAATATCATCTGAGAGCTAGGAAAACAGAGACTCCGGAGAAGCTACGCGCTAGGGAGGAGGCAGCTCTAGAAGAATTGAAAGCTGCAGATGAATTCGACTATGTGGTGTTAAATCGTGATAATGATGTTGAGTCTGTAGTACGGGAGATAGTGGAGATAATCAACAGGGAGAAATCGTCTCGTTGTTTAGGAAGACCTCAGGAATCAAGCGTCAGTCGGTAGGATTTACTGAGAGCATATACCCTATGCCGGGGTGATTAATTATCTCGATAGTAGGATCTTGCGCACACAGCTTCTGTCTTATTTGCCTAATATAGACTCTTAGCTTCTCTGAATTGCCATTATAGTCCTCACCCCACACAGTGGATGTGATATCTGCGTGAGGGACTATTCTATCAGCGTGTAACATCAGTTTTTGGAGTATCTTACACTCTGTAGGGGACAACTTGATATCTCTGCCCTTAACGGTCACTTTATGGCTTTGGGTATTGAGGGTAATACTACCTACTGTTATGCGTGCACATTGAGAGTCCCATGATGCAAGACCGTACCTTCTCAAAACTGCCTTGATCCTGGGAACTAGCTGTGATCTAATCTTGTCTGCAGGCAGGACGTCATCAGCTCCAGTCTCTAAGAGATTTACCCTGATCTCGGGATCATCGCTATCTATGATGGCAATAATAGGAAAAGATGTCCCCAGTTCCTTACAGTAGCTAAGCAAGTGTTGATATTGCTCATTCTTTGAAGTGACAACTATCAATCCTTTATCAGGAAAACAATCCCCTGAGGGATACAGGCTCTCTAATACCTCGGGTCTAATTCCATGCTTGCTTAGCGCCTGTACGCAGCTATCCCTTATTGGTGATTTTGGTCCTAGGATCAGGATCGGAGTTATCTTGAGCACAGCGGAAGTTTAGCCCTGCTGATATTGTATTGTCAACCCGTGTATCTTGGACAACCTTGTTGATGCCCTGGTAGAATGCTCAGCAATGAAAAGGATCAAGCTTTCCCTGTTAGTAGTTATATTCTTATTTGCTTTTGCCGCAGCTTGTTCTGAGCTGCAGGTGTCTGTGCCCCCTAACTCTACTCCTGCAGTGGTGGTTTCTGTCTCCACTCCTGAAGGGGCGGGGGCAACGCCCACACCACTTCGGATTGCCACTAAAGAGTACATCATTAAGCCTAGTGAGACTCTTACAGAGATAGCTAGCCGCTACGGACTAACCGTAGAGGAGTTAGCCGCCTTAAATGGCATAGACAATCCTAATACCATAAGGGCTGGTCAGGTTATTAAGGTGCCGGTAAGACCCCTGAATAGATAAAACAAAGGCCCGGACAGTACCCGGACCTTTGTTTTATCTTGATAGCCAATGATAGATAGACTATTCCTGTTCCTGTTCTTCTTCCTCGGCCTCTTCGGTTACCTCTTCAGGCTCCAGCTGCACTGGTACTATCTTCACTACCATTTCCTCTGGATCTGAGGTTATCTTGTAGTTTCCGGAGGGTTTAATGTCGGCCACATATATGGTCTGATCTATTTCTGCTAGGTCCTCTACATTTACCTCTATTTCATGAGGTATATCCGCAGGTTTTGCTCTGACGGTAAGTGACTCCAAACCTCTCTGTAAGACTCCAATGTTGTTGCGTATAGCAGCCGGTTCACCAACCAGTACTATTGGTACCTCGGTCTCGATCTCCTCCTCCAAGTTGACCGCATGGAAGTCAGCATGGAGAATATTAAGCTTTACCGGATGGACTTGTACGTCCTGTATGAATACCTTCACTGTCTGCGAGTCGTCTATCTGTAAGTCAATTAGGGATGTTCTGCCTGCTCTCTTAAGCGTATGCTCGAACTCCCTTGCGTTTACTTGTACTGGTGTGGGATCTATCCCATAACCATAGACTATAGCGGGTACGAATCCCTGATTGCGAAGTGTATTCAGGCTGCGACCTACAAGCTCTCTCTTGGAGGCCTTTATAGTAAAATTCTCCTGAGTCATATTTCTCCTCTTTGGAGCTTATTTTTTATCTGTCTTCCAAACCCATGCATTTTAGCAGAACATTAATAAGTATCTCAAATAGTGATAAGCATCCTTGCTGTAACGTAAAACTGTTGGTTATAATCACTGCTGTTCGAGAATTATAATTTTAAGTTTGGAGGGTTGAATTGGTCAGAATAAGGCTTCGCCGTATGGGTGCAAAAAAGAAGCCATTTTATAGAATAGTTGTTGCTGATGCCAGATCACCACGTGATGGTAGGTTCATAGAGTCTATTGGCTACTACAATCCACTCACTGAACCCACGACCATCGTGATAGACGAGGAGAAAGCCAAGCTTTGGCTGTCTAGGGGTGCTCAACCTACAGTCATCGTGAAGAAGCTAATGCGTCGCCAGGGAATTCTACCTTCTAGGGAGTCTTCTGGTTCAGAACAATCAGAGCAACAGGCAGGTGAATAGCTAGGGTGATAGAGGAGCTTGTAGAGTATGTAGCCAAGTCTTTGGCTGATAATCCTGATATGGTTCAGGTCACTAAGACCTCTAAGCCCAGGGGAGTAACTTATACGCTCTTCCTGGATCCTAATGATATGGGTAGGGTAATAGGTCGCAACGGTAGAGTTGCTAAGGCTATACGCACTCTTGTATCCATTGCTGCTACCCGCGAGGGTATAAAGGCAGAGTTGGAAATACGTGAGTCTGGCAAGGCTTAGGAGACGTCCACATCCACCTGATAACTACGTAATAGTTGGACGAGTCCTCTCACCTCATGGGGTGAGAGGGGAAGTTAAGGTTGAGCCTATAACTGACAACCCTGAGAGGTTCAAACAGCTTAGACAGGTATACGTTGGGGATGCACTGCATAAGGTAGTATCCGTACGTGTTCTACCCAAGTTTGTGCTTGTACGATTCGAGGGTATGGACTCACCGGAACAGGCTAAAGCTCTCTCTGGTATGTACCTGTATATTCCGAAAGAACAGGTCATGCCCTTGCCAGAGGATACCTTTTATCATTTTGATCTCCAAGGTATGGAAGTGGTTTCTACATCAGGAGAGATTCTGGGTACGTTGCGTGAGATTTTGGTCCGAGAAGCTAATGATGTATTCGTTGTGGATCATCCAAGGGGGGAGATTCTCATACCAGCCATTAAGGACGTAGTGAAGGATGTGGACCTTGAGAATAGACGTCTCGTAGTAGAATTGATTCCAGGGTTGTTGCCTTGGGAGAGCTAAATTATGAATCTGAATCAGTTGCGTGTTCTGGTTGCACTTATCAATCGAGGTTCTTATACTGCAGCTGCTGAGCAACTGCATTTGAGCCAGCCTGCTGTTAGTCAACAAATCAAGGCCCTTGAAACTGCCTGTGGTGTACCCGTGGTGGAGCGGGTGGATGGAAAGATTGTGCCTACCTATGCAGGTGAAGTGCTCTATCGTTACGCTCAATCTATGCTCCATATAGAGGAAGAAGCTCAGCATGCACTTGCTGGTATAAAGGCAGGTGTAAAGGGTAGGTTTGTTGTAGGGGCTAATACTACCGGCGGCATGTATATAACCCCCCCGTTGATAGCAGCGTATCGCAAGGATCATCCGGAAACTGAGATTATATTTCGTATCGAAGGGACTGAGAGCCTACTGGCAGCTCTTGCCAACAGGTTGCTTGATCTGGCTATAGTTGGGGGGCCAGTAACTGATAAAAAGCTCAAAGCTGAACCCATACTTCCAGACCGAGTGGTACTTATAACCTCTCCTCACCACCCGCTTTCTAGCAGACAACAGATAAGAGCGCAGGACCTTGCAAATGAGCGCTTTATAATAGCCCGTTATGGTTCTACTACTCGGCGGCTTATTGAAAGTCGTCTCAGGCATAAAGGGGTCAATCTGCATATAGCGATGGAGATGGCTGGTACGGAGGATATCAAGAAAGCCGTTGAAGCTGGACTTGGCGTAGCCATGGTGAGCCAATGGAGCGTACTAAGAGAGGTGGCAGCCGGGCACCTAAGGCAGATAGAAATAGTTGATCTTGATATTAGGCGGGATTACGTCATGGTGACTAACCCAGCTCGTTACTATACGCCAGCGGCAGAAGATTTTATGGATTTTGTCCGCCAATATGCGCCTCAGCTTAAGCCCTCAAATATCCTCAAGTCTACTCCTGTAACTGTTCCCTAGTTCTTGCTCCTTTGGTCTAGGTGATAGTAAAGTCGCTTTACCTGAATCCTAGGTGTCTTCTCCTCATTGATGTGTAGCTATTACGGCCTACGATTATGTGATCAAGCACTTCTATATCCAGTAGCTTACCCGCTTCGATCAGTGATTCAGTAGTCCTTACGTCCTCAGAGCTAGGAGTTGGATCTCCCGACGGATGATTGTGGGCTAGAATAATACTCGCGGCGTTGTTGCGTACTGCAGGTTTGAATACGTCTGCCGGTCTTATTAGTGCCGAATTCAAGCCTCCCTTGTAGACCTCAGTTATGGCTAATATTTGATTCTTGGTATTTAGCTGTACTACTCTTAGATGTTCCTGTTCAAGATGCCCCATCTCTAACATAAGCAGATCTGCTATGTCTTCCGGCGAAGTTATTCTTCTCCTCTGCTCGGGCATTTCCTTTAGATAGCGCCTTCCTAGCTCTAATGCTGCCTTGATCTGACAGGCTTTAGCTTCCCCTACTCCCCTCTGAGAAGCTAGAGAGTTAAAGTCAATCGAAGCTAGCCCAGTGATACCCTGGTTCTGAGCTAGTAGCCTCCTGGCAAGGTCGATGACGTTTTCTCCCTTTATTCCCACCCTGAGTATTATGGCTAAAAGTTCAGCATCACTTAGATAGGATGGTCCTAGAGCCTTCAGTCTTTCTCTAGGTCTGTCAGTCTCCGGGGTTTCCTTGAGAGTGAAACTGGTGTAACCGTCTGTGCTCATGCTGCGTTGAGGATAACAGAGATTCTTCCAAGCTATCAAGAGATACGGCTTGCTACGATTGAGTGACAATTTTTGACGTTATTTTGAGTGATGACACTATGCTACAATTGCCGCGGATTGATTTATTGAGTTTACTCCGATTATTACTTTTGCTTATAACTAATATTAGTACTACGACTACGAGAACGATGATGGGAGTAATATGAGGTCTCCTATAAACGCACTATTCGGATTATTCAGTAGAGATCTTGGCATAGATCTAGGAACTGCAAATACTTTGGTTCACGTAAGAGGTAGAGGGATAGTAATTTCAGAGCCCTCTGTAGTGGCTATAGATAAAAAAACACGAGAGGTGCTTGCTGTAGGGGCTGAAGCCAAGGCCATGGTAGGCAAGACACCAGCAAATATAGTGGCTGTACGACCACTCAAGGATGGTGTCATTGCTGATATAGATATCGTCGAGAAGATGCTCAGGTACTTCATTGAAAGGGTACATAATGGCAGCATCTATCCATCAAGGCCAAGAGTGGTGATAGGGATACCTAGTGGTGTAACGGAAGTCGAGAAGAGGGCTGCTAAAGATGCTGCCATCGCCGCCGGTGCCAGAGAGGCCTATACAATCGAGGAACCTATGGCTGCTGGGATTGGTGCTGGACTTCCTGTAAACGAGCCTACTGGTAGCATGGTGGTGGACATAGGTGGTGGAACTACTGAGATAGCCGTCATCTCGTTGGGAGGGATTGTTATCAACCACTCTATAAGAGTGGGAGGAGATGAGATCGATGAGGCTATCATACAGTTCGCCCGTCATGAATGTAATCTTCTGATTGGCGAGAGAATGGCTGAGGCTGCCAAGATAGTTGCTGGCTCAGCTTATCCTTTGGAGGAAGAGCGTAGGGTTACTCTTAGAGGCAGAGATATACTTACCGGTCTACCGAAAGCTGTAGAGGTTTCTAGTATAGACCTTAGGGAGGCTATAAAAGGCCCAGTGGACGAGATTGTTGAGCTTGTCAAGTTAGCGGTCGAGGAAACACCTCCAGAGCTTATAGCTGACATTATGGAGCATGGGATAACTTTGGCAGGTGGAGGAGCTCTACTTCTCGGGCTCGATAAGAGGATAGCCGCTGAGACACAGATGCCTGTACGTATAGCTGACGACCCACTTACATGTGTAGCCCGAGGAACTGGCAAGGTAGTTGAGAGCTTGATGGAGTACCAAAATGCTCTAAGGGCTGGTCAGCAGATGCGTCGTGCCGCTGTTACTCAGTAAGAGAGAGGGATAGTATGACTGATGCTCGCAAGGGCGTAACTGCGCTTGCCTTGCTTGCTGTGGTTGGTCTGACTCTGTTTTTGGCCAGTAGCCTTAGGCTTACTTCCCCTATTGCCGATCTTGCGGATACGCTCATAGGTCCCCTTCAGAGAGCAGTATCCTCTATTGGTTATTTTGTAGATGATTTCAGCGCCTCTATCATCTCTGCTGGAAAGCTTGAGCAGGAGAACAAAAGGTTGCAGCAGGAGATACTACGCCTCCAGGCAGAGAATGCTAAGCTACAGAGCCTTCAGAAGGAAAATGAGGAGCTAAGGCAACAACTTGGATTTGCTCGAGCTAGAACGGATCTAAAGATGCTAAATGCTATGGTCATAGCTCGTGATCCAACAGCTATGCATCAGTATCTTGTCATTGATAAGGGCTCTGCCGATGGTGTGCGGGTTGGGCAAGCTGTTGTGCACCCTGGAGGAGCTCTTGTTGGTCAGATCATGAATGTTGAACAGCATCGATCTCAAGTGCTTTTGATCACAGATATAGATAGCTCCGTAAGCGCTGAGATAGCTAGAACCCAAGCTGATGGCGTTCTAGAGGGTAGGTGGCAGAGAGGAGGACTATTGGAACTAAGGTATATCGAAGTTGGTAAGATGCCTGATGGTCAGCCTAGAGTAAAAGCGGGTGATTGGGTAGTCACGGGACATCTAGGGGGTATAGTTCCTAGCGGCCTTTTGATAGGGCAAGTAAAGTCAGTTAAAAGCTCCGACTCAGGGCTAGAGCAAGTAGCAGAAGTTATACCTGCGGTAGACATAAGATCGGTAGATCGTGTGCTCGTAGTGAGCAATACGTAACCTCTAGGGGGACAGGTATTTGGATTTGAGGCTATCCTTAGCCATACTTAGCGCCAAACTTGCCGGCAAGTTGATTCGTGCCTCTGGTAGAGGTGGTGGTACCGCTTTGCCTGGCCTAGTGGCGCAAAGGGTACATCCTGATGTCGTCAGCCGTGTATCGAGTCGTTTAGAGAATGGTGTTTTCTTAGTTAGCGGCACGAACGGCAAAACTACGACTAGCAGAATAATTGCCGAATGCTTTGTGAAGGATGGTTATAAAGTTTTACATAATAGGTCTGGGAGCAATCTGGTCAGAGGAATAGCTTCCTCCTTAGTGGACAATTCCAGGATTTCGGGGATGCCTACCGCGGAGTTGGCGGTATTTGAGGTAGATGAAGCTTCTCTTCCTGGAGTCCTCTCCTGCCTGACACCAAGGTCTATTCTGCTCACTAACTTATTCCGCGATCAGCTCGATAGGTATGGTGAGATCGATACAGTGCGTAAACGCTGGGTCGAAGCCATATCTAAGCTACCAAGTGAAGTTACTCTTATAGTCAATGCCGATGATCCTTCGCTTGTATCGATTGCCCGTCAAGTAAACTGCAGGGTTATCTACTATGGTCTCAACGACAATGAAGTAGCAATGCACGATCTACCACATGCAGCGGATGCGGTATTTTGTCCCGACTGTGGTGGAGGCTTGCTGTATTCCTCTGTATATGTGTCCCATATGGGCAATTACTGTTGTCTCAATTGTGGTTTTAGCAGACCTGCCCTAGATTATGAGGCGAGAGGCATACAGTTCAATGGTGTAAGAAGCTTGAGTTTCGAGTTGCACCATTCCCAATCTATCTTGCATCTGGATCTACCACTTCCAGGTTTGTACAACGTCTACAATGCCCTGGCGGCATGTTCACTCGTTATGGAAGCAGATGTAGAAGCATCTTTGGTTGAGCAAACAATTCGTTCCTTTGAAGCAGCATTCGGTAGATTCGAGCGGGTCAAAGTAGGGGACAAACAAATAGTGCTTGCATTGATCAAGAATCCCGTAGGCTGTAACGAGGTACTTAGAATGTTCTCTTACGATGATTCGACTGATCCGATATTGATTGCGATAAATGACAACTTTGCAGATGGTAGAGATGTATCTTGGTTATGGGATGCTGATTTTGAGATGCTAGCTTCCAGAAATAGTCCTTTTGTAGTCAGCGGGATTCGTGGCGCAGATATGGCCTTGCGCCTAAAGTACGCTGGTGTAGATCCCTCCAATATCCAGTTGGTAGAGCGCCTAGAAGATGCTCTAGATAGGTCGCTCAGCCTGACCTCCTCCGGGGGTGAGCTTAGGGTAATGCCTACCTACACTGCCATGTTGGACCTTAGGAGGATAATGTCCTCCCGAGGGTGGGTTGATCCATATTGGGAGGACTGAATATGGAGCTAAGGATCTGCTTTCTTTATGGTGGCCTAATGAATATCTATGGGGATAGAGGTAATGTTATTGCTTTGGCAAAACGCGCTCAGTGGAGGGGGATAGCCCCCATTGTCAAGATTATAAATCCAGGTGACCCTATAGATCCTGATTATTTTGATGTATTCGTGTTTGGCGGCGGTCAGGACAAGGAACAATATGTAGCAGCTCGCGATCTTCAAGAGTTGAACGGCGAGAGACTAAGGGTGGCGGTAGATTACGGCGCAGTTGTGCTAGCAGTTTGTGGAGGATATCAACTGCTGGGATTATATTACCAGCCTTGGAATGCCCCTCGGATCGAGGGCGTTGGGCTAATAAACTCTTACACAATTGCTGGTAACGAGAGGTTTATAGGCAACGTTATCGTCGATTCCCCCTATGGAAAACTTGTGGGGTTTGAGAACCACAGTGGATTGACCTATCTGGGTGAAGGGGTAGAACCTCTTGGTGAGGTTTTAAAGGGTAAGGGTAATAATGGCACGGATGGAACGGAAGGGGTAATATCTGGAACTGTGTTCGGCACCTATATGCACGGCCCTATACTCCCTAAGAACCACCTGCTTACAGACCACATCCTGGGCCTGGCTCTGAGCAGGAGGTATGGCAAAATAGAGCTAAGTAAACTGGATGATGACTTTGAGGTTCTTGCCCACGATATTGCTGCTGCCAGGCCCAGGTAAGTGCTTCTTATGAGATCATTAGGACTGCTCATACTAGCCTTGTTGTCGTTTATAGTCATACACTTTGTACTTATTCCCATCTTTCCTGTTTTTTTGCTCAACAACCTTTGGCTGGTTCTTACGCTACTGATAGTGGTAATGCAGAACCCATATCTAGCGGTTATTACGATTGCGTTGGTAAGTCTTGTAAGTGACTTGTCCACTGGATTTTCTATAGGGGCTGGTTTCATATCTTTGAGCTTGGCTGCCATGGTGATGTATGTGGTTTACCACATGCTCTTACTCAGATCTCCTTTTGCCGCACCGGTGGGTGTCGCGCTAGCTACGATAGTTTATGGCTTCGCTAATGTGTTCGTGAGCTATATATCGGGATGGAGTAATCTTTGGTTTGATTTCTTGTTTAGGTGGTTATTACCTTCCGTAGTAATAAATGCTTTACTATCTGTGCCGGTGTACTTGCTAGTAAGGAAGTTAAGCGTTGGTGGTTATAGGAAGAGGATATCTTCGACATGAGCCTCAATCCTAAGCTGTTCTACAAAGGGTGGTTACACACAGATCAAGATCCAGATGGTCCTCCACCAGATACTGGTAGAAGGTGGACGATATTCAAACTGCTTATCGTCTTAGCATTCACCATTCTGGCTATCAGGCTTTGGTATCTACAGATAGTCGATGGTCCCCAGTATAGGGAGATGGCTAGAAATAATTCTATAAGATTGATCCCAATAGAACCTCCGAGAGGGCTCTTCTATGACCGAAACGGTAAGCAACTGGTATATAACGTTCCCAAATGGAAGGTTTATCTAACACTTTCTGATATGCCTGAGGATGAGTCACATTACCAAGAGGTACTAAATAGACTTGAGAGTTGGCTGCATCTTGGTGCAGTAGTCTATGTAAATGGCAGCATGATCTCAAATGGCAATATAGATGCTGTGTCTAGAGTAGTAGCTCAGAGGCTAGGGTTGGCACCAGAAGAAGTTGCTGATGTTATCAAGGCTTCAAAGAGAGATGAATCTCCTAAAGTCCTACTGGAGGATATACCATCCGACAGGTTAGCATCTATTAGGAAGTCCCTGGAAGGCATACAAGGCTTCAATGCAGTCTTGAGATTACAGTGGCTAGTCGAGCACAGCGGTGTACCCCCATTTCAACCTGTGGAAGTCGCAGAAGGTGTTCCTCGTGATGTAGCCCTATCTATAGAATCGCAAAGGGTATTGTTACCTGGAGTGTCCATAGAGTATTCCTCATCAAGAGACTATCCTCAGGGACCGGTGTTTTCGAATCTGATAGGTTATACAGGCAAGATTTTGGCCGAGCAGCTTGACTATTTACAATCCCTGGCAAAACGGTTTGGGCAGGATCCTTACAGACTGGATGCTACTGTAGGTAGAGCTGCGCTCGAATTTCTCATGGAGCCTTATCTTAGAGGGGTAGAGGGGCACAAAGAAGTCGAGGTAACCAGCACTAACAGGGTAGTTAGAGAGGGAGATATAACAAATCCTGTTCCAGGTGACAATGTAGTACTGTCGATAGATTCTGATCTTCAGAAGTTTATATATGAGCAACTTAGCTCAGCTGTAAGGCAAAGTGGTGCTAAATCTGGGGCTGCGGTCGTTATAGACCCTCAAAACGGCGATGTTCTGTCCATGGTTAGCTTTCCAAGCTATGATAACAACGCCTTTATAGGTGGTATATCCTATGAGGAATACAACAAGTTACAACAGGATCCAGGAGCCCCACTACTGGATAAAGCAATCAGTGGCATGTACATGCCTGGCTCGGTACTCAAGCCCTATATCGCTGCAGCTGGCTTAGCAGAGGGGGCTATAAGAGCAGACACTAAGCTACAGTGTGGTGGCTACATAGATGTCCCAGTGGTAACTAGTGCTAGCGGGATAGTACGCCAGAGAGTTTATGACTGGAGCACCTCCAAGGTGACAAACGAGAATGTGATTGGTGCTCTCTCCAAGTCTTGTGATGTCTTCTTCTACCTGGTATCTGCGCCTTCAGGCCAAATTGACATTATGGGCAGGCCGTTAAGGTATTATCCTCCTGGTGCGGAACTGCCAGTAAATTTCCAGGGGATAGGTATAGAGGCTGTCAATAAGTATCTTAGAGCTTTCGGTTTTGGTCAGAGAACGGGAATAGATCTAAATGGAGAGTCTTCCGGGTTGCTGGCAGATGCTCAGTGGAAGGAGAAGAATTATCCAGATACTTCTTGGACCGTATTCGACACCCTAAATACAGGGGTGGGGAGAGGATACACTCTCGTGACACCGATCCAGGTGGCTGCTGCTACGGCCTCTGTGGCTAACTGGGGTACCCTGTACAAGCCAAGGCTAGTCCTCAGGATTGTGGATCCCCGAGGAAAAACTGTAAAGGAGTTTGCCCCTGAGGTCCGCAGCAAGAGCGTTGTTTCGTCCAAGTATCTAGATATAATACGTCAAGCCATGCTTCAGTCTCTGCAAAGCGGTGCTGCGTCCTATTTACGGACGCGAGGATTGCTGTCTAGGGATATCGATGCTGGGGTGATGGTAGGGACACCACCAGCAGTATTAGCTAAGCACGGTATGAAGCCTATCTCCTGGTTCACCGCTTTTGCTCCCTATACGAATTCAAAAGTATCTATAGCTGTAGTCATTGATGGTGTAAAATCAGGCTCGGATCCTGCGCCTGAAGTAGGAGCCAAGATAATCAATTACTACCTTGAAAGGAACAAGTAGTGATCCATAAGTATTCCATAGACCATGTGGCTCTTGTCGCCAGAGATGCCGAAGCAGTAGCCCAGCATTACAAAAATATGCTATCTGCAACTGAGATCACGAGAGATCAGATCCCAGAACAGGGGGTGTTCGTGATTCTTTTGCAGGTTGGAGATAGCAAGCTCGAGATAATTACCCCAACTGTAGATGACAGTGGTGTGGCTAGATTTCTCGACAAAAGAGGAGAAGGATTTCACCACGTAGCTTATGCAGTAGAGGACATAGAATTAGAACTTGCGAGGCTGGAATCAGAAGGCTATAGGCTAATAGATAGCAAACCCAGAAAGGGTATAGGAGGTCATTTAGTGGCCTTTATTCATCCTGAATCCACTCATGGGGTATTGATTGAGCTGGTACAGCATGTAGACGAAGTGTCCAATTGAAGAGTGGAGGTGAGGACTTGTCTGACCAGAAGGAATTTAGGACGGCGTCCGGCATAGAGCTTAGAAGCTTTTATGAGCAGGTATATACGCCTGATTCCAAGCCAGGAGAGTATCCCTATACTCGTGGCATATATCCAGAGATGTATAGAACTAGATTATGGACTATGAGGCAGTATGCTGGGTATGGTAGCGCTGAAGAAACCAACGCCCGTTTTAAGTATTTGCTGTCCAATGGTCAGACAGGATTATCTGTAGCTTTTGACCTTCCAACCCAGATGGGATACGATTCTGACCATCCTCTGGCTGCTGGTGAGGTCGGTAAGGTTGGAGTAGCTATATCCTCGCTAGAAGATATGGAGACTCTATTTGAAGGTATACCATTGGATAAAGTCAGTACGTCTATGACCATAAATGCACCAGCTGCCATACTATTGCTTATGTATGAAATAGTGGCTGAGAAGCAAGGGGTATCTCCTGAGCAACTCTCCGGAACTATACAGAACGATATTTTGAAGGAATACGTGGCACGTGGGACATATATATTCCCACCAGAGCCATCTATGAGGCTTATAACGGACACTTTTGCCTATTGTCGCCAGCACTTACCCAAGTGGAATCCTATTAGTATAAGCGGCTACCACATTCGTGAGGCTGGAGCCACTGCAGTACAAGAAGTTGCTTTTACCTTGGCTAATGCCATTGCATACTGTGAACGCGCCTTGGAGGCGGGGCTCAAGATAGATGATTTTGCTCCGAGGTTGTCTTTCTTCTTTGTTGCTGATAGCGACTTTTTTGAAGAAGTGGCCAAGTTCAGGGCTGCTAGGCGTGTCTGGGCGAAGATAGTCAAGGAAAGATTTGGTGCAAAGAACCCCAGATCTATGCAGCTGAGGTTTCATTGCCAGACAAGTGGTGCATCTCTTACGGCTCAGCAACCACTTAACAACATAGTAAGAGTAGCTTATCAGGCGATGTCTGCTATTCTGGGAGGCGCCCAGAGCTTGCACACTAATGCCTATGATGAGGCATTAGCGCTACCCACAGCTGAATCTGCAAGGTTGGCCCTTAGAACACAGCAGATACTCGCTTATGAGACAGGGGTCGCATCGGTAGTTGATCCCTTAGGGGGCTCATACTTCGTGGAGCACCTAACGGAGGAGATAGAAAATCGAGTTTGGTCTCTGCTCGATGAAGTTGAAAATCGAGGTGGTGCAGTCCGTGCTATAGAGACAGGATGGATGCAGGCTCAGATACATGAATCTGCCTACGCTAAACAGTTGGCAATGGAATCCCAGGAACGTGTTGTAGTCGGTGTAAATAAATTTCAGACCAATGAAGAGGAGAGGGTGGAAACCCTCAGGGTAAATGAAGAGCTTGAGTATAAGCAAAAGCAGCGACTGAAAGATTTGAGGAATAGGAGAGATAACTCTCAAGTGCAAGAAGCTCTGTTGGCAGTCAAGCAAGTCGCTGCATCTCAGGATAATCTTCTTCCAGTCATTAAAAAGGCTGTAGCTTCCTATGCAACTGTTGGTGAGATATGTGATGCTCTGAGGTCTGTCTTCGGCGAATATAATCCGCCTTATTAGATGTGGAGAGAGTATATCGTGAGTTTGGATTCCAGGATAAAACAACTGCGGGATATGAGAGCCCAGCTGCAGGAGCAACGAGAATCGAACGCCTCTAGGCAGCACGATAAAGGCAAGCTTACAGCTTGGGAAAGGCTTGATCTGCTGCTTGACGATGGAAGTTTTCATGAAATCGATGCTTTTGTAACTCACCGGACTGAAGAGATTCGCGATAGGAAGCCGCTAGGAGATGCGGTGATAACGGGCTACGGTACCATAGAAGGAAGACAGGTATTTGTCTATTCCCAAGATTTTACGATCTTCGGTGGATCACTTGGAGAAGTGGTTGCCGAAAAGATCTGTAAGGTCATGGATCTGGCAATGAAGGTCGGAGCTCCCGTGATAGGCATCAACGATTCTGGGGGAGCCAGGATCCAAGAAGGAGTTGTGGCTCTTGGGGGATATGCTGAGATCTTCTGGCGTAATGTGCAGGCGAGTGGTGTTATCCCACAACTGAGTGTGATAGCCGGACCATGTGCAGGGGGTGCTGTATATTCTCCCGCACTGACAGATTTTATATTTATGGTTGAAAACACCAGCTACATGTTTATTACCGGGCCAGAGGTTATAAAAGCAGTTACTGGCGAGGAAGTGACTTTTGAGGAGCTAGGGGGCGCAATAACCCATAGTACAAAGAGCGGTGTGGCTCACTTTGTAGCACCAGATGAGCCCGCAGTATTTGAGCAGGTTAAGGAATTGCTAACCTTCCTGCCACAAAACAACCTTGAAGATCCGCCATTCTATGAAACTAAGGATTCTCCTGATCGAGAATGCTTGACGGCACTATCAGTATTACCAGATAGTCCTAATAAACCCTATGATATGCGAGATGTTATAAGGGATGTTGTCGATGAAGGTTATATGCTTGAGGTTCAACCCGAGTGGGCGCAGAACATCGTTACAGCTTTCGCTCGTCTTGGAGGATTTGCTGTAGGGGTAGTTGGTAATCAACCTAAGGTGTTGGCCGGCACGTTAGATATAGATGCTTCTGAAAAGGCTGCAAGGTTTGTAAGGTTCTGTGATGCGTTCAATATACCCTTGGTCACGTTCGTGGATGTACCCGGATTTCTTCCAGGCATTAATCAGGAGTACGGGGGTATAATTCGCCACGGTGCGAAGCTGTTGTATGCCTACGCTGAAGCCACCGTTCCTAAGCTAACGGTTATAACTCGTAAAGCTTACGGTGGAGCTTACGATGTTATGTGTTCCAAGCACATAAGGGCAGATATCAATCTAGCGTGGCCTACAGCGGAGATAGCAGTCATGGGACCTGAGGGTGCTATAAGGATCCTGCATAGACGCCGCCTAGCAGAGGCCAAAGACCCTGAAGCTCTTGCTCAACAGCTTATTGATGAATACAGGGCTCAGTTTGCCGATCCCTACCACGCTGCCTCTCGTGGTTATGTGGATGACGTAATAGATCCGAAAGACACAAGAAAGATGCTGATAAATGCTTTGAGGCTGCTTAGAACTAAGAGAGAGATACCTCCTAACAAAAAACATGGTAACATTCCGCTTTAAGACAAAAGATGTTCCACAAGAATACATGGTTGCAATTCTTGCTGCGCTGATGACTATGGAGAACGCTGATCTACAGAGCCAGGAGAGTGTAGCTACAAGCGCGTGGCAAGTTTTTTCTAGGTTAGAAGCGACTGGGCTTAGAAGGGGAACCTACTATTTTGAGAGGTTAGCGAGACGTTATGTTCAAAAAGATTCTGATAGCTAATAGGGGTGAGATAGCTATTAGGATAGCTCGTACCTGTCGTGATCTGGGTGTCAAGACGGTAGGTATTTATTCAGATTCGGACCGTGAGGCTCCCTTCTTAGACTGGATGGATGAGTCCTACGCTTTGCGCGGGCGATCATCCTCGGAAACTTACACAAATATTCAAAAGATTATCGAGATAGCAAAGAGATCTAGCTGCGATGCTATACATCCAGGCTATGGCTTCCTTTCTGAGAACGCTGATTTCGCTTTGGCCTGCCAGGAGGCTGGAATCACCTTTATTGGGCCTTCTCATGAGGCCATTTTCAAGATGGGCGATAAGCTACGAGCTAGATCTTTAGCTGCCGAGGCGGGAGTGCCGATATTGCCTGGATACGGCCCATTAGAAAAGCTTAGTGAAGCTGAAAGTTTCGTGACTGAGCACGGTCTCCCCGTGGTGATTAAAGCTGCCGGAGGAGGTGGTGGCAAGGGATTAAGGACAGTAAATGCTCTGAGTGAGTTAGCTACTGCCATAGAGACTGCACAGCGTGAGGGCCTAAGCTATTTCGGTAGCTCTGATGTCTATATGGAGAAGTATCTCCCTCACCCAAGACATGTGGAAGTACAGATATTTGGTAGGTGTGATGGAGATGTCTTCGCAATAGGTACGAGAGACTGCTCCACTCAGAGAAGAAGGCAGAAGCTTATAGAAGAGGCTCCAGCCCCTTTGATAGATGACTCCACTAGGGCAGCAATGGAATTAGCTGCTGTCAACCTTGCTAAGGCTGTTGGGTATAAGAGCGCAGGTACGGTAGAGATGCTTTTATCACCATCCGGTGATTTTTACTTTCTGGAGATGAATACCCGCTTGCAAGTAGAGCATACAGTGACCGAAGTGGTCTATGGTTGTGACCTGGTTGCTATGCAGATACTAACCGCAGCTGGATATCTTGTTGATGTCCCTAGCTCACCTTTAGGTCATGCTATACAGTGTCGGATCAATGCTGAAGATGTTGCCAATGACTTTATGCCGGTAAGCGGTCGAATAGGTAGGTTGCGTGAGCCTGCTGGGCCATGGGTTAGAGTGGATAGTGGAATTGCCTCTGGTTGTGAACTTGCTTCCGATTATGATTCTCTTCTTGCAAAGCTAATAGTTTGGGGCAAGGATAGACGAGAAGCTATTGATAGGCTCCGTCGAGCGCTAATGGAGTACGTAATTGAAGGTGTTCCCTCTACATTGGACTTTCATCGTTGGATGGTAAACAGGAAGGAATTCATTGAAGGGCCAGTAAGTACTCACTTCGTTCAGGACCACATGGATGAAATCCGTCTCGTTGGGGCTACCCTATCTGCGCCATCTATAGGGTCTCACTCTTACAACGAAGAGAACCTAATAGTGGAGGTGGATGGCAGGAGATTCGAAGTAATTGTTTACAGTAGTGGAGAGAACAAGAGCCGGAAGACAAACACATCCTCTTCCAAAGTACGAGCCGCTACGAGTGCGGGTCTTACCAGAAGAACTGGCGAGGATACTCTTGTTAGCCCTATTCAAGGTAATTTATTGCGAGTGCTAGTATCAGAGGGTGAGATGGTGTCCGCTGGTCAGCCAGTTTGCATCATAGAGTCGATGAAGATGGAGAACGAGATAGCAGCTCATAAAAATGGTAAGGTTTCCAAGTTGCTTATTGAACCTGGAAACCCAGTAGTTGTTGGTCAGCCGCTAATGGAAATATCCTCTTAACGCTTATGCTGCTTGTTGAGTCTCATCTTCTATCCCTACCCAATAGTAGCCGGGCCGCACGTAATCCACCGCATGAATCGATATGCCCTCTACCTTGACGTTGGCATCCTCCTTGTTTACCAGACAAACATTAGGATGCTGTCCCATTCTCTCCACATATCTTTCGATCGCATTTTTTATCTTCTCTTCAGTAGTAACCTTTTTTGAATCATCGAACCATACAAGAAACATTATCAGTCTCCTTTGTGAACCTAAGTTCTATTATAACACAATGCTTTTGAGCCTTGTAACTTGTACTTTTTGTCCCCATAATGGTGACCTGTGGATAAATGTGGTTGAAAGTGGGGATAAGTGGGTGGAAATGTGGATAACTTTCCACCCAGTGGAGCTAAGAAGTGTTTCTTGGAAGATTTGACAACAAGCTGGATGATAAGGGTCGACTGGCCATGCCGGCTAAGTTCAGAGCTAGGCTGGCTGAAGGCTTTGTTGTCACCAGAGGTTTCGAGCCGTGCCTGACGGTTTATCCCATGTCGGAGTGGAAGAAGCTAACTGAGGCCCTCAATAGATTCCCAGTCACTGACCAGAAGGCGCGGATAATTCGAAGAGTGCTGTTTGCCCAGGCGTGCGATACTGAGCTTGATAAGCAGGGGAGAATACTTATTCCTGAATACCTTCGTGAGGCTGCCGGCCTTATGTCCGAGGTGGTGGTTGCCGGCATGGATACATACATAGAGATATGGGACAAAGCTCGATGGGAGGAGATGGAGCGTCAGAGCGAAGAAAATGCTGCGGATATAGCCCAGACCCTAGCAGATCTGGGAATGATGTGAGGTGTTTGGCATGCACACTAGCGTGCTTCTTGATGAGTCTATAGCTCTACTAGATATTCATCCTAATGGCAAGTATATCGATGCTACATTAGGGGCCGGTGGGCATGCAGAGAAGATGCTGGAGCGAAGCTCACCATCTGGAAGGGTGCTAGGGCTGGATGCGGATCCCAGGGCTATTGAGTTAGCTCAGCAGAGGCTAGGTAGATTTGTTGGCAGATATGTACTGGTGCATACGAACTTCAGGTACATTGAGCAGGCTGCTACCGAGCACGATTTTAACCCATGCGACGGTGTGCTGTTTGATCTGGGTATATCTTCCATGCAGGTAGATGCGTGGGCTGCTGGTTTCTCCTTCAGAAGGGACGAGCCGCTAGATATGCGCTTTGATCCTACTAGTGGAAAGACTGCGGCGGACATTATTAGGGAGTCTTCTGAACAGGAATTAGCTCGCATTATATGGGAGTACGGAGAAGAACCCAAGAGTAGGCAGATTGCCAGAGCTATAAAGTCCAGTCGTGAGCCTGTTATTACTACCGGGCAATTAGTGCAAGCAGTGGAATCTGTTTATAAAGGTAAAAGAAGCAGGATACACCCAGCCACGAGAACCTTCCAAGCCCTAAGAATAGCCGTAAATGATGAATTGGATGCTCTACAGGAAGGGCTGGCTGGTGCTCTTCGTGTTCTGAGGGTCGGTGGTAGGCTTGTGGTAATAAGCTTCCATTCGCTCGAGGATCGTATTGTAAAGCATTTCATGCGTGAGCGTTCGAAAGGTTGTATATGTCCGCCGGAGCAGCTGGTGTGCACTTGTAATCATCGTCCTGAGATCAAAGTGCTGACTCGAAAGCCCATAGTTCCTTCTGAGGAAGAGGTAAAGGTAAATCCTAGAAGTCGTAGCGCTAAGCTGAGAGCCGCGGAGAAGTTGTAGGTCAAGATTACTCTGGGAGGTGTTGTTATGGCTGTTATATCTTCTAGGTCGAGGACCTTCAATCCTAGGCCAATTACAGCTGCCAAGGTAAAGAGGCGCCGTTTCCCAATGTACTTTGAGATGGACTCTGCTTCGATGTTTATAGGGGGCGTTACTCTACTTGCGCTCACATGTCTGCTTTATCTAGTACAAACAACTAGGGTATCAGTGTTAGGGTACCAGATACAGCAGGTCCAGGCTCAGCAGGCTGAAGCCCAAAGGGAGACCGATAACCTGATCTATCAGATCAGTCTCAAGCAAAGCCTTCCAGAGATAGAAAGATACGCTCGAGAGAAGTTGAAGATGCGTCCGATACGCGAATATAAGTACCTCCCGGTTAACGTCCGCCCAGAAGACCTCAAATCCGGCGACCATGTTGAGGAGCAGCAACTGCCAGGAGGCTTAGATGTCCACGATTAGGACCTATTCTGACAATCACGGTCTACCTGGTTGGAGACTCAAATTCGTTTTGTGGGTTCTTCTAGGGTTCGCTCTTGTACTTGTAGGTAGGTTGTTCTACCTACAAGTCATACAAGGGTCTTTTTTGGCTAGCAAGGCAGAGCAAGCACATCAACTTGTCAGAGAAATAGATCCCCCAAGGGGTAGGATTTACGATCGCAATGGTAAGATACTGGCCTCTAATATAACGGTCTATAGGCTATATGCGACTCCGCAGTATGTCGAAGATCCAGAGAGTGCTGCCCAACAGCTATCCCCTCTTATCGGTGTCCCAGCAAAGGAGATAGCTGACAAGCTTAAACAAGATGTACCCTGGGTATCTATAGCAACCAGACTCACCACGGAACAGAAAGAGAAGATAGAGGCACTACATATACCAGGAATAGGTTTTGAACCTCAAACCGCTCGTGCTTATCCCAATGGTTCTCTGGCTGCCCAAGTTCTAGGTTTTACCAATTTTGAAAACGTGGGCTCTTATGGCGTAGAAGGAGAATACAATAACTACCTATCAGGCGAACCTGGAAAGATGATAGCCGAACAGGATCCAGCTGGTAACTGGATTCCTGTGGCCCAACGCCAGGTCATACCTCCAAAGCCTGGTGCAGATGTGCAGCTGACTATAGATGCTACGGTGCAATACTATGCAGAAGAAGTGCTCCAGAAGACTGTGAAGGAGCAGAAAGCTAAGGGTGGAAGCATCATAGTTATGGATCCGTATACTGGTGAGATATTAGCTATGGCTTCCTACCCTACCTTCAACCCACAGGAGTTCTACAACGTCAGGAATACCTCGGTGTTTGCTAACCCTGCCATTAGTTCAGCCTATGAACCTGGGTCCACTTTCAAGATCATAACTATGGCTGCGGGGCTAGCAGCTGGAGTTATCACTCCCGATACCCGAATCGATGACAAGGGTTACCTGAATGTGTACGGGTACACCATACACAACTGGGATGGCAGACCACATCCTAATGAAAGCATGACAGAGGTCCTCATGAACTCTGCCAATGTGGGAGCAGCCTACGTAAGCACCAAGCTTGGTGAGGATCGATTCTATAGAAAGGTTCAGGACTTTGGCTTTGGTGCGAAGACTGGTATTGACCTGCAGGGAGAAGCAACTGGTATCCTTGTATTGCCATCTAGCAAAAACTGGTCACCGATCAACTTGTACACTAATGCTTATGGCCAGGGCATAGCTGTAACACCAATACAGCTGATAACTGCTCAGGCAGCGGTGGCCAATGGTGGGTTGTTGATGAGACCTTATGTGGTCTCCAAGATAGAAAGGAATGGTAAGGTAATAAAGGAGAACCGACCGACTGTAGTCAGAAGGGTGTTATCTAGACAGGTTGCCGAGACTCTAAAGAGTATGATGAAGACCGTCGTCGAAGAAGGGGAGTATCAGGTTGCTAGAATACCTGGATACTCTGTCGGAGGTAAGACGGGTACTGCTTCTGTACCAGTGAATGGCCAATACGATCCAAATGTGACTATAGCGTCTTTCATAGGTTATTCACCTGTCAAGCATCCTAAATTCATTGCACTAATCAAAATAGATCAGCCTAAAGGCTCACGCTGGGGCTCTGAAGTTGCAGCTCCAGCTTTCAAGGAACTAGCTCGCAAACTGTACACGTACTACAATATTCCTCCGGATCAGCCAGAACAAATAGAGACTAGTAGTGGTGAACAGGGGTAGTGTTTGTATGAAGTTGCGTGACATAAAAGAGGGGACGAACGGGAAAATACTTTCTGGTTCTACACTCGATCTTGAAAGAGAAGTCGGTGATATAACCACCGACTCTCGTCTTGTTAAGAAGGGCGATGTCTTTATCGCTATTAAAGGCGAGCGGGTCGATGGTCATGATTATATTCAGGATGCAGTATCAAGGGGTGCTCAGGCGTTAGTGCTGAGTAGAACCCCATCCATCCAAATCCCAGAGAGCGTCTTAGCACTTGAAGTCGATGACACTGTCTTGGCACTTGGCAGGCTAGCTGCCTATTGGCGCAATAAAATGCCTGCTAAAACTATAGGCATTACCGGAAGTGTTGGTAAAACAAGCACTAAAGAGGTGACTGCTTCGATCCTCAGCAGAAAGTTCGTAACTCTTCGTAGCCAAAAGAGCTATAACAACGAGATAGGACTACCTCTTACTCTACTTGGGCTAACACCCGAGGTGGAGGTTGCTGTTCTTGAAATGGGTGGTGCCTATAGGATGGGAGAGATAGAGTATCTATGTTCTATAGCCAAGCCTTTTATAGGGGTGGTCATAGTAGTGGGTTATGCTCACATAGGCCGCATGGGAAGCCTGGAGAGGATTGCTGAGAACAAGTCTGAGCTTGTTAGATCTCTTTCATCCGAAGGTTTTGCAATCTTGAATAGAGACGACCACCGCGTCAAGGCCATGGCTGATGTAACTAAAGCACACGTGGTTTGGTATGGACTCGATGAAGAGTCCTATATACGAGCAACTGATGTCGTAAGTGAGGGTCTGAACGGAATAAGGTTCGTCCTACACATAGGCGATAGGTCTTATCAGGTTAAGGCACCCCTACTTGGTAGGCATAGCGTGCATACGATATTGGCTAGCGTTGCGGTAGCGCACGTGATGGGAATGGAAGACCAGGAGATAGTACATGCAATCAAGGAGTTACCACCTGGTCTTAGGTTGATAGTTAACAAGGGCATCAATGGTAGCATCATTATAGACGATACTTACAACGCTAACCCAACATCCATGCTCGCAGCTCTTAATTTGCTGAATGATATCGAGGGGCATAGGATAGCTGTCTTAGGAGATATGGCGGAGCTTGGGCACTTTACGGAAGAGGGGCACTTGAAAGTAGGCGCTAGAGCTGCTGAGGTCTGCGACAAGCTCTATACGGTTGGCGAACTTGCACAGATAATAGCTAGAGGCGCTTTGCAGGCGGGGATGAATCCGGGTGATGTGGTGACCTTGAAGGATTACCAGGAAGCGATAGATGTGCTGAAGAGAGACTTAAATGAGGGCGATGTAGTACTCGTAAAGGCTTCAAGGATAGTTTCTCTGGATAAGGTTGTTGCTGCTCTTACCGTTCAGAATGAGGTGGTCCAATGATACCCCTAGCCCTCCTCAGCATGTTTCAGACCGAGGTAAAGTTGGCACGCATCGAGGTAATGCGTGAGGCTTTGCTGTTGTCGGCCCTGACTTTCCTGGTCACCTTAATTATTGGCAGACCTATTATCAATGAACTCAGAAGGCGTGGTATAGGTAAGAAGATCAGGATTGAGGGGCCACAGACCCACCTTGTAAAGGAAGGAACACCGACAATGGGTGGGATCATGATTTGGTTAGGCGTGTTTCTCGTCAACGCGATCTTCAACGTAAGATACTGGTGGATCTACGAGAGGCGATCCCTGATACTGCCACTGCTAGTTGTTCTTGCCTGTGGTACTCTGGGCGCTATTGATGACTTACTCAATTTGAGCGGTGGAAAGAGCAGCGGACTTACGGCTAGATTCAAGTTTCTCTGGCTAACGGTCATAGCAACTGGCGCTGGCATAGTTCTTCACTACTGGTTTGAGCTAGATAGCATGTATATACCATTTTATGGAAAGGTGCCTATTGGTGTTTTCTATATACCCATAGCTATATTTGTTATTGTGGCTACCAGCAACGCTGTGAATCTAAGTGATGGATTAGATACTCTAGCAGGCGGGTTATTAGCTTTGAGCTTTGCTGCTTACGGCATAATTGCTTTCCTACAGGGACAAAGGTACATAGTCACTCTATGCTTTACGACGATAGGAGCTCTTCTAGCTTTTCTGTGGTATAACGCTCATCCTGCCGAGGTGATAATGGGAGATACAGGGGCGCTTTCTTTAGGAGCTCTATTAGCCGTTGTAGCGCTCATGACTGGCCAGTGGCTCCTGCTGCCTATTATTGGCCTTATGTTTGTCGCTATTACCCTGAGCGTGATCCTGCAGGTTGGTTATTTCAAGCTGACAGGAGGCAAGAGGCTGTTCAGGATGGCTCCCTTGCATAACCATTTCGAACTCAAGGGTTGGGCAGAGACTCAGATAGCTATGCGGTTTTGGATCGTGGGTGTAGCAGCAGCTTTAGTAGGTGTTGCTCTAGCACTCTCATAGCAAGTTTGAATTTTCTGGAAGGAGATCGATGGCGGATATCAATACTGTGGAGAGACTACGCTCAACTCGCACGAGAAAATATGAGGTCACCGAGACCAGAAGTGCTACCCGGGAACAATGGGACAAGTGGCTTGAGGACAGCCCCGGAGGTGGACACATTCTTCAGAGCTACGAATGGGGCGAGCACAAAAGCAGGTATGGTTGGAAACCAGTGCGCTTGACCTTGAGTGATAGCGGCAAGGTAGTAGGGGTTGGGCAGTTTCTAGTGCGCAAGACACCATTCGTTGGGGGACATGTTATGTACTGTCCTAAGGGTCCATGGATACCTTGGGATGATGAGGATGCAGTGCGCACTTTCTTCAAAGGTGTAGTCACAGTTGCCAAGCGTGAGAATGCACATACGGTAAAAATTGAGCCAGAGGTTCTGGAAAAGAATGAGCAAGTCAAAGGTATCCTCAAGGACCTGGGATTTAGAAAGGCTCGATATGACTTGCAGTTTAAGACCACGATGGTGGTGGATCTTACCCCATCGGAAGATGAGATGTTGGCTCGTATGAAGGGCAAGACACGCTACAACATAAGGTTGGCTCAGAAGAAGGGCGTGCGTATTGTTGAGGATGATACTCCACAGGCATTAGAGGACCTATATAACCTTCACAGGATCACTGCTGAAAGGGACGGCTTTGTGCTTAGGCCCAAGAGTTACTACATGGCTGCCTGGACGAAGATGAAGGAAGCAGGCAGGGCACATTTCTTCTTCGCCGAACACGAGGGTGAAAGATTGGCAGGAATGGTAGTTTATACCTTCGGGCACAAGTATTGGTATATGATAGGTGCTTCAAGTAATGAGAAGCGGAACCTAATGCCCACTTACTTATTGCAGTGGGAAGTTATGCGTTGGGCTAAGTCCCAGGGACTTACCTACTACGACATGGTGGCCATACCTAACCCAGATAACCTAAATGAAAGTGATCCGATGTGGGGGCTCTACCGATTCAAGAGTGGTTTTGGTGGAGAGATAGTTGAATTCCTTGGCATATACGATCTACACGTCAACAAGCTCCGCGCTTGGGCCTGGTATAACTTTGAGCCCCTCTATTACAGGCTGTATATGCGCCTCAAGAACGATAACTTCTACTAATACCGGAGCTGTTTATAGACTTGACTGCTCGTCTTGCTAGGTTTGCTTTCATAATGGCTGTGGCTTTCGTACTTAGTCGTGTGCTTGGACTGGTACGAGATCAGGTTATCCTAGCCTTGATTGGCCCTGGAAGGGACTACGATGCCTATCTGCTAGCCCTTCAAGTGCCGGATCTGCTCTTCATACTAATGTCAGGTGGCGCGTTTAGTGCAGCTTTTATCCCTGTTTTTACCCGATTGATTCAGAGTCATGGGGATGATGAAGCCTGGGATATGGCTAGTGGTGTAATGTGGACTACTGTATCTATAGCCGTAGTCCTCATACTTTTAGTGTGGATATTCGCACCTCAGATAGTTGCCTATGGAATTGCCAGAAGATCGCACGACCCTTATGTAGTTCAGAAGACTACAGAGCTATTGCGTCTGGTAGTATTCCAACCGCTCTTTCTACTGCTAGCTAGCGTAGCCACTGCAGTGCTCCAGTCGTTTGATCGGTTCCTTGTACCNGCAATTGGTCCTATTATCTACAACATCAGCATAATTGTTTCTACGTTGCTTTTCTCAAGATGGCTGGGAATTGACGCAGTTGCCATTGGTGTGGTGGTGGGAGCTGTTTTGTTCTTTCTTATTCAACTCCCTTTTCTCCTGCAAATGGGATTATCTACAAGATGGCAGCCACCGTTCGCAAACCAACATGTTAGACGTACATTTATCTTGCTTGCCCCTCGAATAGTTGGCCAAGCTGCAGTGCAAGTCAATACCATGGTGGCATTATACCTAGCTGCGGGTTTGGGTACCGGTAGAGTAACAGCATTTAGAGTGGCTTCGCTTCTGTTTGCTCTGCCAGTCAGCTTATTTGGTACTAGTGTGGCTACGGCAGCGTTTCCAGCCTTGTCAAGAGAAGCAGGTGCTATGGATATAGCCGCATACAAGAGCGTTCTCAAGCGTGCTGTCAAGGGTGTTATATTCTTTATATTGCCCGCTAGTGTGGGTATGATGCTTCTAAGAGAGCCTATTATTGCACTTTTATTCGAGCGTGGTAAGTTCACCAGAGAGGATACTTTACTAACTGCACAACCATTCTTCTTCTTCGCTGTCGGGATGTGGGCATATGCTCTTGTAGACATGCTTCCTCGGGCATTTTATGCTTTGCAAGATACGCTTACCCCTCTGAAGGTAGCCTTGGTAACGGTGTTGCTGGACATATTTGTCTCGTTCATACTTGTTGGTCCGCTTGGGCTACGTGGACTGGCATTTGCCTTTTCACTTGCGACGATAGTTCAGGTCCTGGCCCTCTCCTACCTGCTTAGATCACGTGTAGGTGAATGGATCGATTCGGAGATGATAAACTTCTTGCTCAAGTGCTGTATTGCTACCGTTCTTATGGGTGGACTACTTATTCTCCTTAGACCATGGGTAGTGAATTATCATTTACTTTCTTTCCCTGACTTCCTTGTTAGGCTACTTATTGTTATTGCGGTTGCTGCAGGAGGGTATCTAGGTGTCAGCACTGCGCTAGGGCAAAGTGAGGTGAGAGTAGTACTCAATATGGTTCTAAGAAAGTGAACGCTTGCTTATAGTCGGGAGATGATAGGTGTCTAAAGAACTAATGGATATTAGCTTTATAGCAGATAGAGATCTCTGGGATAGATTTGTCTCGTCATATGGGGGTAATTTCTTGCAGAGCTGGGAGTGGGGAGAAGTCAAGCGCAGGCACGGCTGGTTTCCCCTTCGGCTAGCGCTTATTAAGGATAACACCCCTGTGTTAGCTGCACAGGTGCTATTCAGAAAGCTTTTCGGCCTCACTGTAGCTTACGTACCCAGAGGACCGGTCGGAAAGGCTGAAGGCGATGACTTAGATAAATTTATCTACGGTCTACATAAGGTGGCCAGGGCTAATCACGCGATCTTTCTTCGTATTGAACCTCCAAGGGAAGTGCCTTGGGCTCGACTGCTAGAGGGCGCTGTTATCAACGAGAACACTATACAACCTCGAGCAACCCTAACGGTTGATCTTTCTGTTGGTGAAGAGGCAATTCTTAAGTCCATGAGATCTAAGACCCGATACTACGTAAGGCAGTCTGAGAAATTGGGTGTTACCACCAGGGAAGGTTCTTTGGAGGATGTCAAGGTCTTCTATGATCTATTGGAGGAGACTTCCAGCAGAGCACGATTCGGGATACACGCTTATGACTATTACAAGGATGTATACCAGCAGTTTGTAGGAAAAGACCTCGGTAAGCTCATCCTGGCAGAGTGGCAGGGAGAAGTCATAGCCGGAGTGTTCACGATAGCCTTCGGTAATTACGGCGTGTATCTGTATGCTGCTTCAAAAACTGATCATAGGGATAAATATCCTAACTACCTGCTGCAGTGGAAGGCTATGCAATGGTGTGCCATGAAAGGCTGTAAAACGTACGATCTCTGGGGAGTTCCGTTAAAAGCTGCTCGGGAATTTAAGAATCCTACAAGTGGTTCTCCGGATATTAGTGGGCAAAACGAGGGTCTATGGGGTGTCTATGGCTTCAAGCGACATTTTGGTAGGGAAGCAGTTATATATCCTCCTGCTCTGGACTACCCTTATATTCGACCCTTGTATCTTGCTTGGTTTAGGCTAAGAGGAGCAGAGAGTGAGTAGCTTATAGCTAAATACTCTTTCGAGGGAGCTGTATATGGGTACTAGGATCGAAGAGGCTTATAAGGATCTTGAGGGGAAAAAAGCTCTGGTGCTTGGATTAGGCGTACATGGAGGAGCACTTGGAGTAGCTAGGTTCCTTGCTGAGCATGGCGCAGAAGTCACTGTAACGGATTTGAGACCAGAAAGTGAGTTGGCTGAGAGCTTAGAAGCCTTGAAGGATTTGGATATTAGATATGTGCTGGGGGAGCATAGACCTGAGGATATCCTCTTAGCAGATTTCATAGTACGCAATCCTGCTGTGCCCAGAGAGTCCAAATGGCTCGAACTAGCGCGGGAGAATGGGATTCCTGTGTTGATGGAGATGAACCTATTCTGGCGTTATTGTCCAGCTCCGATTACCGCCATTACTGGCTCTAAGGGCAAGAGCACAACTACCTCCTGGTTAGGACATATCAGTAAGCTTTGGCGCCCAGACACAGTAGTGGCCGGAAATCTCAGAGTTTCTGCCCTGAGTATGCTGCCTCAGATCAGTGAAAATACCCCTGTCATCCTCGAACTATCTAGTTGGCAGCTAGAGGCTTTCGAAGTTGGTGGTGAAGCTCCGCATGTAAGCTGTATCACGAATATATCTTACGATCACCTCAACAGATATCCCAGCTTCGAGGCTTACTACAACAGCAAGAGGTGGATATATCGCAACCAGAAGACTACCGACTATGCTGTGTTCAACTACGATGACCCTATTGTGTCACGTTTCGTGGAAGATTGCCTGGCTCAGGTTAGATGGTTTAGTCGTTCAAGCCATGTTAAGCCAGGTGGTTATATAGATAACGATTACATCTATCTAGTTGATGAGACGGGTAGTACTAGGAAACTCCTCCAAGTGCACGAGCTCCAGCTACCAGGAGAGCACAACAGGATGAATGCTCTTGCTGCTGCCGTATTAGCCTCGGCCATGAACATACCAGATGAATTTATTGTAGAAGGTCTTAGGACTTTCAAGGGGCTTCCTGATAGGTTGGAGCTAGTATCGGTCATTGATGGAGTAAAGTACATCAACGATACCACAAGCACTGTGCCGGCATCTACGATCGCTGCCCTTAAGGCTGTAGAAGGTGAAGTAGTGTTGCTGGCTGGGGGAGCCTCCAAAAATGTGCCCTTTGACGAACTAGCTGATTTTATATGCCAGAAGAAGGTTCGTGTCGTTCTCTTGGAAGGCTCTGCTACTGCGGATTTGCAAACAGCAATTAACAAAAGGTGCCCTGAGCTAATAGTTGGGACCTTTTCTAGCTTAGAATCTGCACTAGAGGCAGCAAGAGATATAGCTAGACCTGGTCACACGGTTTTGCTGTCTCCTGCCTGTGCGAGCTTTGGAATGTTCAGAAACGAGTTCCACAGGGGGCAGTTATTTAAAGATCTAGTGCACAAGATGGAAGGGAAAGGGACTCAGCATGGCTAACACTACCGTCAGGCCCAGGTTCATAGATGCAGGACCTATTGATAAGTGGATCTTGGCGCCTGTCGTAGGCTTAGTAGCTCTTGGAACCGTAATGATTTACAGCTCAAGTTTCGTTGGTGCCTATATGAATGGGTTGTCTCCCAATTATTTTTTGATCAGGCACCTCATCTGGCTTTGTATTGGTAGCTTAGCTTTGTTTATTACCAGCAAGATTAACTATCAGTATTGGCGTAGATACAGTGTGCCCCTTATGATTGTGGCTCTATTGGCTTTAGCCTTTGTCGTGTTTGCTCCCGACTCCATAGCTCCGGAGATAAACGGTGCACATAGGTGGATACGTCTGGGTCCATTGAGCGCGCAGCCCAGTGAGTTCGCAAAGATAGTTTTCATTATATATGCAGCTGATTGGCTATCTCAAAAAGGGGAGAAAGTACGTAATCTTTGGTATGGGCTCATACCATTCGGTATCATTCTGGGGTTCATAATAGGGCTAATAATGCTTGAACCTGACATGGGGACTTCTATTGTATTCGCCATGATAGGTGGGGTAATGCTGTTCTGTGCAGGGGCCAAGATAATGCAGCTACTTGCAGGGGCAGCTTTGGCCTTTGCTGCCTTTTTGGTTTTGATCATAGAGGAAAGCTACAGATTGAACAGGTTAACTATTTTCCTCGATCCGTGGAAGGACCCCAATGGCTTGGGATTTCATCCAATACAGTCTCTGTTTACCTTGGGCTCAGGAGGTCTAATAGGTGAGGGACTTGGAGCCAGCAGGCAGAAATTTGGCTGGTTACCCGAGGCCCACACGGACTCCATTATGGCGGTAATTGGTGATGAATTGGGATTTGTGGGGGCAGTGTTTGTATTAATTCTCATTATAGTAGTGGCAGTCCATGGCTTTAGGACTGCTCTTAGATCTCCTGATGCTTTCGGATCACTCATGGCCACTGGCATAACTACTTGGATAGTTTTCCAGTCCTTTCTGAATATTGGAGTGGTCACTCTTACAGTACCTTTCACAGGTGTTCCAATGCCATTTATATCTTTTGGTGGGTCCTCACTAGTTGTATTAATGTCCGCAGTAGGCATCTTGTTAAACCTTAGTAAGTACACTCAGCCTGTTGTTGAGGACAGAAAGGAACTACGTAGACGCAAGTTGCTGTTGCGCAGAGGAATGTCATGATGGAGTGGACACTACCTGCAGTAGCTCTTTTAGCCCCAATACTAGGAATTGGTGCCTATTATGGGTACCGAAGGACTTTCATGTGTGAGCTTGTAACCGCTTGCGCCCTCATATTCCTTCTGGTGGCTTTTGATAAACTAAATGAGCTCTTCTTGCACTTAATAAGGCTAGTATCCGGATTTTTGACAAAGCTTCTAGTGGCATTAGGTATACATGGTGCTAATTTGAGGGACATGATCGATGGGATGCCTCAAACCCTTTTACGAATAGCATTCCTAATAATTTCCCTCTATGCTGCTTATTGGCTGGGAGGTTATTTACGTTCACCCTCAGAGGAGAGGCTTTCTAGATTTCTGGGAGCCCTTATAGGTGCAGGAAACATACTGTTTGTGCTGGCTATCGTTGGTCAAAGGGCTGTAGATATACTGGGCCCAAGGAGGGTACATAATCTCCTATTGTTTCCTGGTTCAGAAAGGGGATTAAGTATCAAAGTACCACCTTTGCCTGAGCCCTCCATGCTTTCGCAGTGGAGCTACTATGTGGCACTCGCCGTAATAGTGCTACTATTCGTGTGGGGTTTGTCCAGATTGTCGAGGTTTAGGGGATAGTCGAAGTGAAAGTCCACTTCGTAGGTATTGGTGGTAGTGGTATGAGCTCTCTTGCCGGCATATTAGTCGGCGCAGGTGAGGTAGTTACTGGTTGTGATCGCGTGTTGAACGCACAGACTGCTGAGTTGGAGCGCAAGGGAGTAACAATCTGGCAAGGTCATGATGAAAGTCACCTTGACGGCGTGGATTGTGTGGTGGTGACTAAGCCTGTCATGAATACTTCTGAGGTACTATCAGCTATCGAAAAGGGTCTCAAGGTAGTTGATAGGGCAGAGCTACTCGGTCAGCTGATGAATGGCAAAAAAGGCATTGCTATTGCCGGCACCCATGGTAAAACCACTACAACAGCCCTCGTCGCTGAGATATTGATTAGGAGTGATGTTGATCCCACTGTATTAGTGGGTGGGGTGCCAGTGGGGTGGGAGATCGGTGGACGCTACGGCAAGGATGAATGGATGGTTGCCGAAGCAGATGAGTATGCTCGATCTTTTTTATGGCTGCATCCGGAGCTAGCTGTGATAACTAATATAGAGCACGATCACCCAGACATTTTCCCCACAGAATGCGAGCTTGTTGATGCTTTCTCCAGTTTTCTCAGGGGTATGAAGCCTGACGGGAAAGTCTTCGTTTGTAAAGAGAGCAGCCTAGCTATAGAGGTTGTAAAGGGTATAGCATCCACAGGTCGCTTGTATTATCAGACTTATGGTGTTGACGGTGGTTGTGACTGGTCGGCTCGAGTAACCAGGAAAGTTGGCGGCGTTACATGTTTTGACGTAATTGGCCCGGACTTCATGCTCGAGGGGCTCAAAACCAGCTTGCCTGGCAGGCATAACTTGATAAATATAGTTGGTGCCGTGGCAGTGGGCATAAATGCAGGTGCTTCGCCTGAGGGCGTAAAATCAGCTATACAAGAGTTTCGTGGTGTAAAGAGAAGGTTTGAGTACAAAGGCGAGTCCAAGGGCGTAATTGTGCTGGACGACTATGCCCATCATCCTACGGAGATAGCAGCAACCATTAGTGCAGCCCGCGAATATTATCCAGGTCGCCAGATATTTGTAGCATTTCAGCCACATACATACAGTCGTACCAAGACATTCCTAGCTCACTTTGCTGAAGCTCTCAAGTTAGCAGATAAAGTATTCTTGCTGGACGTATATGCTGCTCGCGAGCAACCGGATCCAGACCTTGATCTAGATACATTGCTAAGGATGATAGGTAATAACTCTGAGCGCGTTGGGAATGTAGAGGAGGCTTCCCACATTATACCTGGGTTCTTAGTTGACAACTCTGTACTGATTACTATGGGGGCCGGGGATGTAACTAATCTTGGCCCTAAGATCTTGGAAGAGTTCGGAGAAATGTAGCTTTGAGTCCTAGTCAAATAGTTACCCCGAAAATAGAGTATGATGAACCCCTTTGGAAACATACCTCAGTCAAGGTCGGTGGTCCTGCAAGGTTGTTTACTCGTGTCAGGGGGAGTGAGGAACTACTTAACGCTATCCGTTGGGCTATAGCAGAGAATGTGCCTTTTATGGTAATTGGGTCTGGTAGCAATATCGTAGTTGCTGACGCAGGTTTTAACGGACTTGTCATAAATTCCATAAGTAGAGAGGTAAGAGTCGTCCGGGAAGAGGATGATCAGGTCATAGTCGAGCTCGATGCAGGTACTTTTCTTCCAACTGCCGCTAAGAAGCTTGCTTCGCTTGGGCTAGCGGGCCTGGAGTGGGGAGTGGGTATTCCTGGGACAGTGGGGGGTGCTGTTGTAGGTAATGCAGGTGCTTATGGTGGTGACACGGCGGAGCGCCTGGTAGATGTTGATGCAATAGATCGCAGAGGGGAGTTTATAACTCTTACTAATGAAGAGCTTGCTTTTCAATACAGGAGCAGTGCGATCAAGCGAGGGGAAATCGAGATTGCGGCGGTGATAAGAGCCCGCTACAGGGTGTTTAGATCTGACCCGAACCTTATCAACATCAAGATTAGGCACTTTCTTATGGAGAGAAAGCGCAAAGAACCAGTAGAGCCAAGCATAGGATCGACTTTCAAAAACCCCCCGGGTAATTACGCTGGAGCCATTATAGAATCAGCGGGTCTGAAGGGACTTCGAGTTGGTGGTGCAATGGTATCTCCAAAGCACGCTAACTATATCATAAATACTGGTAATGCCACTGCCTCTGATATTAGAGACCTGGTGGAAACGATTCGAGATTTGGTATTGGAAAGAAAAGGTATAAGGCTTGAGACAGAGATAGAGTTCAAGGGAGATTGGCAGTGAAGAGGTACAGGTTACGTTCTGTTATTTGGTGGGAGGTCAGCAGAACACGATGTGTCGGTAGCTAGCGCTGTATCTATGATGAAGGCGCTCAAAGATAGCGATATAGACATTCTCCCTTGTGGTATCACTAGAGAGGGGACTTGGAAGGTTGGTGAGGAGGCGGTCAAGATGCTCGCTTCCTCTGCTCTCTTTGCCGGCGATTCGGATGTTAGGGATATAGTCCCTGTAGATTCACAGCCTAGGAGTGTTCCTGAAGCCTTGAGCGCTGTTGATGTAGTCTTTCCCCTGCTACATGGCCCTTATGGGGAAGATGGCACTGTTCAGGGCTTTCTTGAGTTAGTTAACGTACCATATGTTGGTTCTGGAGTGTTGGGCTCCTCCCTGAGCATGGACAAGATAGCTATGAAGAAGATGTTTGAGTCTGAAGGACTACCGATCACAAGATACCTGGGGATACTAAGAAGTGATTGGCTCTCAGACCCTGAAGGCATTATTTCTAAGATTGAATCAGAGCTTGAGTATCCAGTTTTCGTTAAGCCTGCAAATCTTGGGTCAAGTATAGGAATTACAAAAGCTAAAGATAGAAGCTCCTTACTGCAGGCACTAGAATTAGCCTCAAAGTATGATCGCAGGCTGATAGTCGAACAGGGAGTTGAGGCTAGAGAGCTCGAATGCGCGGTTCTCGGAAACGATTACCCCAAGGCATCTGTTGTTGGAGAGATACTACCAGGAGACGAATTTTATACATTCGAAGCCAAATATATAAGCGAATCATCGAAAACTATCATTCCAGCAGATATACCACCAAGTGTTTCTGATGAAATTAGAGATTACGCAGTCAGAGCCTTCAAGGCAGTGGATGCTGCAGGTCTGGCAAGAGTAGATTTTTTCCTAACTAGCGAAAATAAAGTCCTCGTAAACGAGATAAATACGATACCAGGATTCACGCCTATTAGTATGTATCCTAAGCTATGGGAAGCTTCCGGGCTATCCTATCCTGATCTTGTGAGGAAACTGTTGGATCTAGCTATGGAGAGGCATGCTGATAAGCAGCATAGGGTTATCCCTCTCTGGGAGGCTTCATAAGATGACCACTTTCATATGGTCTGTATTGGCGAGTTTGCTCGCTAAGGATAGGTATCATGTAAAGCCGAAGCTAACTTGGAAGCAAAAGCTTCTGAGACTTTTCCTTGTGCTGGGATTTGTTGGTGCCTTGATTCTCCTTTGGAAGGCTTATAACTCCGACCTGTTGCGAGTTCAGGAGGTTAAGGTTAGGGGGGGAAGCCATCTAACAGAGAGCTATGTGATTCAAAGATCTGGAATATTAGGTGCAAATATTCTCACCTTGAATACCAGTGAGGTAGAAGCCAGACTAAGGGACATTCCATATGTAGATACTGCTAAGGTTAGCAGAGGGTTATCTAATATGGTTTACATCGATATAGTTGAGAGGCAACCTGCCATAGTTTGGGTATCTGGTGGGAGTAAATTCCTTGTGGACAGTTCTGGTAAAGTCCTGGAAGAGGTGTCTGCTACACCAAGGATGCCTCTCCTGGAGGCTAACACCAAGGGTGATGTACATCCAGGAAGCACCTTGGATCCTAAGCTAGTTGCTTCCACTCTCACTTTGTTTTCAGGTCTCCCTGAAGATATAAGGGCCAGTGTGGAGAAGGTCAAATACACACCAGGTGTGGGCTACGAGATAATATCTTCTGCTGGATGGACCGCTGTAGTAGGTGATGACGATAGGCTTGAAGCCAAGGTTGCTATATTATCTAAGATACTAACTTTGGGTGAAGTGTCATTTATTGACGTCAGTACACCTGCAACCCCCTATTACAGGCTGCGAAAAAGTTAAAATTGAGTAAATTTCTTATCACACATGCATTGGAATACATGCTATACTGTCGGCATCCACGATAATAACTTCCATTCGACAACAGTCCTTTAGCCTTTATGGGAGTGGGTTATGCCAAAGCCTAAGGTAATGGTTGGCATCGATATAGGCACCACCAAGGTATGTACTTTGGTGGTAGAGGTTGCCGAAGATGCCCCAATGAAGGTGCTTGGCGTAGGACTCTCCTCAAGTCAGGGCATATCCAAGGGTGTAATTACAGATATTGATGCTGCTACCGAAGCTTTGGCAAGCTCAGTAGATAAGGCAGAGAGACTATCAGGTTATAAAATAGGCTCAGCTATAGTTGGTATATCTGGGGCTCATGTTAGTTGTTTACAGAGTCATGGAGAGCTCCTACTCCCGGACGGTGGGTATATAGATGCCGCTGATGTAGAGAAAGTACTACAGTCTGCTCGCCATATAGATCTGCCACCTCAGAAAGAAGTGCTTCATGTCATACCTCGCCAATATGAGGTAGATGGTAATGGTGGCATCAAAGATCCAATTGGGCTTAGCGGCTTTAAGCTGGAAGTTGATGCTCATGTGATTGCTGCTCATGTAGGGGCTGTACAGAACCTGTTGAAGGTGGTCCATAGAGTTGGATTGGAAGTTGATGATCTTGTATTACAGCCTTTGGCAAGCAGTTGTTCTGTGCTCACAGAGCCTGAACGTGATCTAGGAGTTATGCTTATAGATATTGGCGGCGGTACCACTGACGTGGCTATCTTTGTTGAAGATGCTATATGGCACACTGCTGTAATACCTCTAGGAGGTAACAACATAACTAATGACCTCTCAATAGTTTTGGGTATAAAGCCAGATGTAGCAGAGAAAATTAAGGTAGAATCAGCGGATATATCTGGTGAGGAGGAGTTGAATTCGAGTTCTCTGCCCGGTTTGGGTTCTACGTTGAGGGTGGAGGGATTATCTGATGGAGAATATAAGACCGTATCCCGAAACCTCGTGAATGAGATAGTTGACTCTCGAATCAGTGAGATTTTTGCCTTGGTCTTGAGTGAGCTAAGACGTAGCGGATATGATGATATGGTGCCGGCTGGTGCTGTTCTAACAGGAGGCACGGCCCAACTCAAGGGCATAGTTGATAAGGCGGAGAAGGTACTTGACATGCCTGTGAGACTAGGAGCCCCCGAGGGGTTGTCGGGGTTATCAGAAGCCGTACACAATCCGGCTTTTTCCACATCGGTAGGGCTCCCATTGTGGCGCTTTAGGTCGGAAGCTGCTGCTTCTAGGTTAAGTAAATTACCTGAGCGTCGCTCTGGGGCCGCAAAACTGGTAGGCTGGTTCAGAGAATTTTTACCATAAGAAATTTTGGATAAACAGTATTTTGTTAGAGGAGAAATGCCAGTGGGTCCGGAAGAGAACATCCATAAACTTGTTAGAAGCGATAGCCAGTCATCCTACTCATCCTTTGCTGATAGCAATCGTCTAGCCGTTATAAAAGTCATTGGTGTAGGCGGAGCCGGGGGAAACGCCGTTAGCCGCATGATAGATGCGGAAGTTAAGGATGTCGAATTCATTGTTATGAATACAGACGCACAGGATATTCTTCACTCTGAAGCCGACGTCAGGATATCTATAGGAGATAAGTTGACTAAGGGGCTGGGCGCTGGCGGAGATCCATCAGTAGGGGCTAAGGCAGCAGAGGAGAGCCAGGATGAGATCTATGATGCCCTTAAGGGTGCTGATATGGTTTTCATAACGGCTGGTATGGGTGGCGGTACTGGCACCGGGGCTTCCCCCATTGTGGCTCAGATAGCGCGTGATGTAGGAGCGCTTACCGTAGGAGTGGTAACGCGGCCGTTCTCCTTTGAGGGTTCCAAGAGGCGAGCTGTTGCAGAGGAAGGTATACAGCGTCTGAAGGAGCATGTGGATACCCTGATAGTTATACCTAACGATAGAATTCTTCAGCTGGTCGAGAAGCGGACTACTGTCAAGGAAGCATTCCACTTAGCGGATGATGTACTCAGGCAGGCTATCCAGGGTATAAGCGAACTTATTACAGAACATGGCAATATCAACTGTGACTTTGCTGATGTAAAGGCCATCATGAGCAATGCTGGATCTGCATTGATGGCGATTGGTAGAGGAACTGGAGAAAATAGAGCAGTAGAGGCAGCAAGAGCTGCTATCGAAAGCCCACTTCTGGAGCTGTCTATAGAGGGTGCTAAGGGTGTCCTCTTCAACATAACGGGCAGCGAAGACCTGGGAATGCTCGAACTACATGAGGCCGCCCAACTTATACAAGAAGCGGCAGATCCAGAGGCAAACATCATATTCGGTCACGTTATAGACAATAGGCTGCAGGATGAGGTCAAGATCACGCTTATAGCCACAGGGTTCGATAACGTCAAGCGAGTTCCAAGCAACAAACCGGTTTCTATCCAGAAGGAGTCACAAACCCAGAAGCCTCCAGCACAGGAGGACTATGATATACCGGCATTTCTCCGGCTAAGACAAAGGTAGAGCAAAAGAAATTTTGATCAGGGGGTGATGCAACTGCATCACCCCCTGATTTTTTTAAATCTTCATAAAGTATAAAAAGTGATTTTTAAGTATCATCTTAGAGTAACTGTCATATTTGGAAGGAGAGTAGGGTTATGAGGTCATTTCTAGCGATCAGGTTGTATGTTCTTATCCTAGCTGTGACCCTACTAGTTAGTAGTTGCGGCTCAGGTGGAAGAAATAATTCGCAAACCCCACCAATCTCAGTTACCACTAATGCGTCTAAACTACTACCATCACCTACAGCTTTGGTGACCTTGTCATCACCTACTCCTGAGGTGGTACCAACTCCCAAACAGCAGCTTATGCAACCTAGCCCTACTGCTATCTCTGAACCGACCCCGATAGAGCAGGTCAATTCACGTTATATAGTAGATGTAAGGAAAGTAAACAGGATTATAGGACGTGGTAAGGTTAGATACTTTTTCTCTCGACCAGATATAAAACCACCTACCGTCACTGTTCGAACCTCTTCTAAATCCATAGCAGATGGTTATATCTTTATAGCACCTAAGAAGGGTCCTGGTCAGTCCGGCCCCATGATTGTTGATAACCAGGGTGAGGTGGTGTGGTTTCTCCCCATGAGAGCTGGTAAGCGTGTTCTAGATTTCAAGGTACAGAATTATAAGGGTAACCCTGTACTTACTTGGTGGGAGGGAGCGTTGGATATGAAATTGGGGAGTGGAAAGGGTGATTTCGTGATAATGAATATGCACTATAAGGAGATAGCTAGAGTCAAAGCAGGAAATGGTTATTATGGGGATCTCCATGAATTTCTGATTACTCCAGAAGGAACAGCCTTATTCTTAATTTATCATCCTGTTACTAAGGATCTGTCGGACTTAGGAGGAGTAAAGAACACCCATGTAATAGATGGTATTGTACAGGAGGTGGATATAGAATCCGGTAGAGTGCTTTTTGAGTGGCATAGCTTGGATCATGTAGGGCTAGATGAATCTTATATTCCTGTGCCTAAGAATTCGGGCCAGCGTTACGATTACTTCCACGCTAACTCTATAGCTCTAGATAAAGATGGTAACTTGTTAGTCTCTGCAAGGCATACATGGGCTGCTTATAAGATCGATCGAGATACTGGCAACATCATTTGGAGGCTGGGAGGTAAGAAGAGCGATTTTACTTTCGAATCCAAAGCCAAGTTTGCTTATCAACATGATGTGCGTCGCCAACCTGATGGTACTATTACCTTGTTTGATAATGTTGCAGACTCAAGGAAGAATGGGAAATCTCGTGGGCTTGTCCTTAGGGTTGATGAGCAATCCAAAAGGGTTGAACTTGTGAAGGAGTATATACATCCGGATAGAATCCTTTCTATGACCCAAGGTAATATGCAAATTTTATCGAACGGTCATGTGTTTATAGGTTGGGGATCAGAGCCTTTCTTCTCTGAATTTGACCAGGAGGGGAACCTTTTGTTTGATGCTCAGCTACCGACAAGTTATGATAACTATCGATCATATAGATTTGAGTGGTCTGGTGAGCCGGAAAGTGCTCCTAGAATTGTCGCACAGCGTAATCGAAGTCAAGATAAGGTAACTATATACGTTAGTTGGAATGGTGCTACGAGTGTCCACAACTGGGAGGTACTGGCGGGTAATACTCCAGGTAGCCTGATGTCTTTAGGCGTATCTCCAAAGATGGGATTTGAAACAGCCATCCTCCTCAAGACTAATAAACAATACTTTGCGGTTAGAGCTCTAGATGAAAATGGAAACGTGATAGGGAAGTCATCAGTAGTCAAGATAACGAACATGGGTAGAGATTAGTCTTTAGCCATTCCTGTAAAAGTTGGCATCTATCTTCTAATCAAGATTGAACTATAAATAAACTACTAAGCTAAATAGTCCTTGAGGGTACTGGCAACTTATCTCTTGCTCTTACTCAAGGACAAAAGTTGTCTTAGTCCTTTCCTAGCTTGCTCGCTGGTGGTTAGTGTTAAGGAATTGATTAGTACTTCCCATTTATCTAATGCAATGCCTGTGGTATTTGACACCTCACGAGCTATCGTTGGTCCTTGTTGATCCAAAAAGTCTGACAGTATATTTAGCCTACTATTTATTATGTGTTGCACTCCCATGTGTTGTTCTGGAACGTACAATACAGACCTGACCAGCGGCGTGCCGTGCATTATCCACCAAGCTAGGCAAAGGTTTTCTGTGTACTCATATTCTTCGGTAATTTCCAGAGCTTCTTTGCCTATAAGTATCCTTGCCAGCTCTACCGATTCCAAGGTTGTTGAGTCCTGCTTGTATCTGTTTTGTATACCGTAGTATTCCCTCATCAGATGGTCTACTAGGTGCTCGTAGAGAGTGTTATAAAAATCAGGGGATAATTGGTAATAGTCGATCTCGTCAAGCCTCTTTGCACTTACGGCCAGGATATCTGGCGCTTGAGCATCCGTACAGAGCATCATGGCTCTCAAGTTGTCAATATTCTCTTTCTCCAGGGCGAAAGGGTCAATGAGTCCTACTGTGGCTTCGCCTGATTTTATTGCTTCAATCGCTTGCAAATCATCTTTTACCACTAAGGAATGCATATTATTGGTCAACCATCCAGACTCAAGCAACCAAAGCAGAGGCATATGAATATGATCAGATTTGAGTGCTATGGTGATTTCAGTTGTCTCCATGAATTTCCTTCCATTCGGTTACGGTTAGCGGTGGTAAATGTTCCTGGGCTCTCTGCTGCTGTACTTTGCTCCATTGCTCGAATTGACTTAGAGGAACTGCCGGTTCTCTGGCTTCAAGAAATTCAGGACTAGAGGCCCAGTTGAAGTATTCTATAGTGTTCCATATTGAGACAGATGCAACGATGAAGGTCGCTATTACTATTGCTACGCTTCTAGCCTTGTTGTTCTTAAAAACTGCAATTATTTTGTCTAGAGCTAATCCGACGAAAAAGCATATGGAAGGGATCATGCCTATACCCCGTGCCGCATCCGGGGTATTGATGGATAGCACTTGGGTGAAGAACCACGGCACGAGGAACGAGACCCACCAGATAGATGAATTTCTGAGACAGAAGAGTGATAGTATCATGCCAAGAGCAAATAGTAATGCTGTTACCGGGTCCAGCAGGGGTTTACCAAATGGGGAATATCTAGGTCTTGTATCTTTCAGGGGTTGCTCAGGGGGACTATATGCAGGACCTCCCATAACACTTCCATCAAAGAAGAACCTTGCGTTGCGTTGGATCTGATAAAGCAATATGCTCCCAATACCATAGTGACCAAAATACCCATCCTCAGCTGCGTTGAGCACACTTACCCTTTCGGCTCTTATATTGAATCTAGCGGGGTCTGCTGCTATCGAGGGGAGTTGAGGGATAAATAGTGCTATGGCAGTGATTATAAGCAGCCCATACCCTGCGACAATCTTGGTCACCTGTTTTCTATGCAGTAAGATAGCTATTGGAGCGTAGGCTATAAGAGACAGTAGGATTGCCCTGCCAGAGAAGTAAGAATATAGCCCCAAGGATGCGGTGAGACCTGTTAAGATCCACCATTTCCACTGTTTCTTTTCCAAGGCCTTGTGCAAAAGGAGCAATGCCAGGGACGTAAGTAGAACTACATTGACATTTTCCCATCCAGAGCGGGAGAAATTGAGATACCAGACACTAAAGCTCATTAAAGTGAGGGCTAATATGGCTGCTACTGGATGAATGTATCGCCTGTATAGAAGATAAGTAATTGGTAAAGCCAGCACGCTAAATAGGGCGCTTGGCAGCCTCAAACCTAGAAGGTCGTTCTTAGCGAAATAGACAAATATTGAAGCAACCCACATGGAGAAGGCTGGAGATGGCTTCCAATCTAACCCGAACGGTCCAGGTCCACTGTGGGCTAAGATGGTGTATATAACACCAAGATTGTCCGCCTCATCGGCCATCAGGTTAGCTGGAAATGATCCTAGTCTGTAGAGTCGGACTCCAAGAGCTATTGAGCACACTATCACTAGGATGATGAGATAAATATACTCTACCCTAGTGATTGCGCCGGGAATAGCCGTGGCTCTGTTTGCCTTTGAGTCTTGGTTGGTAACTCTTGCTGTCATCTCAATAAGTATAGCAACAGAAGCCGCACTTGCAGATTATGGCACTGTATGTGCAGCCTTAGTTGCAGATAATCATTATTACAAGAGTATGTTGGGTCTTTCCGAGTTTATCGATTCCCATGGCTGTTGAGCTGGCATATAGATCTTTGTAACTCTATTTCGCCTAGCTAGCAGCTTTGCTTATAAAAACTATGCAGATAGTTTTATTGCATTGTAGTTCTAGTAGCTATGCTAAGTTTAGGCTTTATGGGGGGTTAACCCGGCTCCTGGGGAACGTAGGTGTAGGTAATGACTCTTAAGTCAATACAATCAATTAGTTCTATCTTATCTTTACGGCTATGTTACGCAAACCCTATGGAGTAACGGAGGTGAACTAGATAAAGATCAGCTTTTTGCATTATCTAACTAGAGAGAAAGCTGGGTTAGTGTAATGTTTTGCTATCTCAGGTGTATGGACTCAAGATACTCCTGGGTGAGCCGCCAGGGACTCGAACCCTGAACCCACTGATTAAAAGTCAGTTGCTCTGCCAGTTGAGCTAGCGGCCCAAAAAGAGTATAACAGAAAAGAAAGCAATTGTTTAATCCCTAGTGGATAGCTTAGTACTATGTATTAGTGATATTTTTCACAAATTCTGTAGTTCGACTTGCATCTTATAGCAGCTGGGTTCTATAATGCGGCGGAGTCTGATTGGGCTTGCAAAACCTACACAAGTTTCGGGATCTAGGGTTCTCTTGTAAAGGTCATGTGAGGGGCCTTTTACTAAGTAAAAGCCAAAGTAGTTGAAAATATACTGGAAAGAGAGCGGATATGGCACAGGTATTTCATCGCAGCGCTAATGCCTTTGCACGAGCTAGTATCTTTGGTGTAGTGTTTGCTCTTGCTGTTATCGCAGGTGTTGCATATGTAATGGTTAGGTCTAATTATGCCACTCGCATCAACTTTACCCCGGCTCAACCAGTGCCTTTTAGCCATGCCCACCACGTGGGTGGAGACGGTATAGACTGTAGGTACTGTCATACTTCTGTGGAAACATCTTCCTTTGCTGGTATTCCTCCCACCAAGACCTGTATGAACTGTCACTCTCAAATATGGGCTAATAGCCCACTTCTAGCTCCGGTTAGAGAAAGCTACGAGACTGGCAAACCAATAGAGTGGAAGAGGGTATACGATCTTCCAGAGTTTGTGTATTTCAACCACAGCATACACATAGCCAAAGGCATAGGTTGCTCCACCTGCCACGGCCGTGTGGATAAGATGCAGCTCACCTACAAGGTTACTCCCCTCAACATGGGTTGGTGCTTGGATTGCCATGCTAACCCAGCCAAGTATGTACGTCCCAAGAGCGAGGTGTTCAACATGGAGTGGACTCCGCCAGCCAACCAGCTAGAGCTTGGTCATGAGCTGGTGAAGAGATATGGTATCCAGAGCAAGACTAGCTGTTCTGTCTGTCATCGCTAAAGAAAAAGTTGTGGGAAGGTTGGTATGGATCTGGAAACTCTAAAATCTAAGCTGGGCAATTCTAGAGGTAAACAGTTCTGGAGGAGCCTGGACGAGCTAGCTGACTCTGAAGAGTTCAAGCAGTATCTTCACAGGGAGTTCCCCGAAAGAGCTTCCGAGTGGCTTAGCTCCATGAGCAGGAGAGATTTTATTAAGCTCATGGGCGCTTCGCTAGCATTGGCCGGTATAACTGCGTGCGGCCCAAGGCCAGCCGAGAAGATAGTTCCCTACGTAGTGCAACCGGAAAACATAGTCCCCGGCGTGCCCTTGTTCTATGCTACTGCGATGCCTTTGGCTTCAAGTGTAATTGGGCTCTTGGTGGAGACTCATGAAGGGCGCCCAACTAAGATAGAGGGTAATCCTGATCATCCTGCAAGCTTGGGGGCTACCGATCATTTTGCTCAAGCTTCTATATTGAACCTATATGATCCCGACAGAGCAAAGACAATCACCTATGGCAACAACATAGCTTCCTGGGGGAACTTCGTTGGGCAGATCACCCAAGCTATGGATGGCATCAAGAACCGAAATGGGGCTGGTCTGGCAATAATGACCGGCATGGTAACCTCTCCCACTCTAGCAAATCAGATTCAGTCTCTATTACAGGATCTCCCCCAGGCTAGGTGGTACGTCCATGAACCTGCCGATACAGATTATGCTATTGAGGGAGCAAGAATAGCCTTCGGGCAGCCTCTGCAGCCTGTGTATGATTTCACTAAGGCTGATGTAATAGTTGCTTTGGATTCTGACTTCTTGCTTGATCTGCCAGGTAGCGTACGATATGCTCACGACTTTGCTCAGAAGAGAAGAGTCTCTGGCGAATCGGGTGAGATGAACCGCTTGTACTCCATAGAGAGTACCTTCTCTGTAACTGGTGCCAAGGCTGATCATAGACTTCCTGTACGCCCAAGCAGGATACCACAGATTGCACAAGCTATCGCTGCAAGACTTGGAGTAAATGTCCAGGGGAACATTGAAGGCGAGGAATCCCGTTGGGTTGATGCTATTGTTGCTGATCTCCAGAACCATAGGGGGAGCAGTGTAGTTATAGTTGGCCCTTATCAGCCCCCTGAGTTGCATGCCTTGGCGTATGCTATCAACCAATCTCTTGGCAACATAGGACAGACTCTGCGCTTTATCCAGCCAACTGTTTTCCTACCTGATCAAAAGAGGACTGCCTCCGATCTTGTTAATGACATCAGGGGTGGTAATGTCAACCTGCTAGTGATGTTAGGGGGGAATCCTGTATATACTACTCCGCCTTCCCTTGGTTTTGCGGATGCTCTTCGTCAAGTAGACCTGTCGGTATATGTAGGTCTACATAATGATGAGACTGCTGCACTAAGCAAGTGGATGATTCCCGAGGCTCACTATTTAGAGTCCTGGAGCGATGCTCTAGCTTTTGATGGTACTGCCTCCATAATTCAACCAATGATAGATCCTCTGTACGGAGGCAAAACAGCACACGAAGTAATAGCTCTATTAGCTGGTAATGGTAGTGCTGAACCTTATGATTTGGTTAGGCAGTATTGGCAGAAACAACCTCAGATGAGTCAGTCTTTCGAAGAAAGCTGGCGTAGATCGGTACATGATGGTTTTATTAGGGGCTCTGCCAGGGAAGCACAGCAGGTCAGCCTTCGGTCTGGATGGGAGCAATCATTATCCTCTCTAAATCAGGAATCCAGCGAAGGCATGGAGATTGTTTTCAGGCCTGATCCTAATATCTATGATGGTCGGTTTGCCAATAATGGTTGGTTGCAGGAGCTTCCAAAGCCCCTCACGAAGCTTACCTGGGACAATGCCGCACTATTTAGTCCCGGTACTGCCAATAGACTGGGTATTAAAAACGAGGATGTCGTCGAGTTAACACTTGATGGCAAGAAACTCGAGATAGCTGCTCTTATACTACCTGGCCATCCTGACGATACAGTGACAGTGTACTTGGGTTATGGAAGAACTCAGGCAGGTAGTGTAGGTAATGGTTACGGATTCAACACTTATGCTTTACGTTCTTCGGAATCTCAGTGGCAAGCTTCCGGCCTCCAGGTGCGAAGGACAGGTGGTAGGTATCTTCTAGCTATTACTCAGGGGCACTTTAGCATAGAAGGCAGAAACATAATGCGTACTGCCACCTTGGAGGAATTCAAGAATAATCCGCATTTTGTGGAAGAGTATGAGGAGAAACACGGAACTCCTCCTTCGTTCTACCCTGATTATGTGTATAACAGCTATAAGTGGGGTATGGCTATCGATATGAATGCCTGTATAGGCTGTAATGCATGTGTGGTAGCCTGCCAGTCAGAGAACAATATAGCTGTAGTTGGTAAGAAGAATGTACGTAACTCTCGTGAGATGCATTGGCTGCGCATAGATACCTATTTCTCAGGCGAAGCTTCCAACCCGCATACCTTCTATCAGCCAATGATGTGTCAGCACTGCGAGCGAGCTCCTTGTGAGTATGTATGTCCAGTAGCTGCCACAACCCACAGCCCTGAAGGTATAAATGAAATGACTTATAACAGGTGTGTGGGTACAAGATATTGTGCTAACAACTGTGCCTGGAAGGTCAGACGGTTCAACTTCTTGCAGTACATAAATAAGAATGTGCCTAGCTTGAAGTTGATGTACAATCCAGATGTAACCGTGCGTGAGCGCGGTGTAATGGAGAAGTGCACATTCTGTGTACAGAGGGTCAACGCAGCAAGAATAAATGCGGAGGTGCATAACCGAAGAATTGGCCCGGATGAGGTCCTTACAGCCTGTCAGGCTGTGTGTCCGACCAATGCCATTGTCTTTGGGGATCTCAATCAGGATAGTCAGGCAGCTAGGATGCAAAAAGATCCAAGGGCATATAAGGTGCTAGGAGAGCTGAATACCAATCCCAGAATCAGCTATCTTGCACCTTTACGGAATCCCAACCCGCAGTTGGAACAGGAGTAAGCCATGGCGGATCAAGTAACACAGAACCAATATGTAGTAACCCCTCCAAAAGAACCTTTAGTATCGCCGAAACATAATCTAACGAGTATTACGGAGAGGCTTAGCTCTATTGTATTCACCCGCACCCCAAAAGGGTGGTTGGTAGGCTTTACATTCTTTTTTGCCGTGACCATGATACTTCTAGCCTCAATTGCTTGGCTCTTTATCAAAGGGGTTGGTATATGGGGTATAAACACTACCGTTGGCTGGGGTTTTGCAATCATTAACTTCGTGTGGTGGATAGGTATAGGTCATGCTGGCACCTTGATATCTGCTATCTTGTTGCTGCTGAACCAAGAATGGCGTAATTCTATAAATCGCCTAGCTGAAGCGATGACTCTCTTCGCTGTAGTTCAAGCCGGTATGTTCCCAATATTGCATCTAGGACGCCCGTGGTTGTTCTACTGGCTTTTCCCTTACCCTAGTCCTACAGGCATGTGGCCACAATTTCGTAGTGCCCTAATGTGGGATGTGTTTGCAGTTTCCACATATGGAACCGTTTCGTTAATCTTCTGGTATACCGGACTTATTCCTGACTTAGCAACAATGAGAGATAGAGCCAAGCATAGAATATCTAAGTTGTTGTATGGAATATTTGCTCTTGGTTGGAGAGGTTCTGCCCGACATTGGAACAACTATCAGAAGGCTTATCTTATATTAGCCGGCTTGTCAACCCCATTAGTGGTATCTGTTCATAGCGTGGTTAGCTTGGACTTCGCGCAATCTCTCCTACCAGGATGGCACACCACCATATTCCCTCCATACTTCGTGGCAGGAGCCATATTTGCCGGATTTGCTATGGTTCTTACTATAGCTATACCTCTACGCAGCTTCTATCATCTAGAAGACGTCATCACCATGCGTCACATTGATGCTATGGCCAAGTTCACTTTGCTTACAGGTTTAGTAGTCAACTATGGTTATCTAACGGAAGCTTTCACAGCTTGGTATTCAGGAGAGATTTACGAACAATACTTTATATATAACAGGATAGTTGGTCCATACTGGTGGGCATTTGCTTCCCTCATACTTTGTAACGTATTGGCTCCTCAGGCCTTGTGGTTCCGAAAGGTCCGTTACAACTTGCCAGCATTGTTCGTTGTAATGATGTTTGTAAATATTGGGATGTGGTTGGAGAGATTTGTAATCGTAGTTACTAGCCTCCATCGTGACTTTCTACCGTCGTCTTGGGCTATGTATGCAGGCACAGTGTGGGACTGGTTGACTTTTATTGGCACAATAGGGTTCTTCATGACTCTAATGTTCCTGTTTATACGAGTGCTTCCAGCTATACCTATGTCTGAAGTTAAGGAGTTAATCGCTGAGGAGAAAGAGCCTACGGAGATGACAGCATGAGCACGATTATAACTGGACCTGTATATGGTATTATGGCTGAATTCGAAGATGAGCACTCTTTATTGCATGCAGCTCGTGAAGCCTATAAAGAAGGCTACAGGAATATGGATGCTTACAGTCCAATCCCGGTGTTAGGTTTGCCTGAGGCAATTGGTGCTCCTAAGAGTAAGGTACCACTAATAGTTCTTATATTTGGCCTAACTGGTGCAATTACTGGATGGTTACTACAATATTGGGTGACTGTTATAGCATATCCGCTCAATGTAGGCGGTAAACCCTTAGTAAGCTGGCCAATGTGGGTGCCTATTATCTTTGAGTTGATGATTCTATTTGGTGCGTTCTCAGCTTTTTTCGGAATGCTAGCTCTAAATAGGCTACCCGAACCATATCATCCAGTTTTCAACGTGCCTGGATTTGAAAGAGCTTCTCAAGATAGATTTTTCCTATGTATTGAAGCTAAGGATCCTAAATTTGACAGGTTCTATACTCGAGAATTTCTGAAAAGTCTTGGTGCTGTAGAGGTTTCTGATGTTGCTCCATAAGATTTCGAGATATAAAACTGGTTCTATACTTTTGTTGCTGCTTTTATCTAGCAGTATACTTGTGGCCTGCGCAGGCAACATGCGTGAACAACCTCATATAGTACCCTATGAAGAAAGTGATTTCTTTCCTGATAAACTGTCAGCTCGCCAGCCACCAACGCATACTATAGCTAGAGGACAACTGGGGGATGACCCCACACTCTATGGGCCTATAGGAACACCAACTCCTGGTCAGGGCAGTACTTCAGCAAGCCAAGATGTTTATCCTTTTGCGATAACGAGAGAAGTGCTGGAAAGAGGACAGGAGAGATTTAATATTTACTGCTCCCCTTGTCACGGACGTGCTGGCGATGGTAATGGTATGATAGTGAAGCGGGGTTATAAGCGACCTCCCTCTCTATATGAGCAGAGGTTAGTAAACGCTCCTGCCTCGCATTTCTTCAATGTCATAACAAACGGATATGGTTCAATGCCTGATTATAGAGCTCAAGTAGCTCCTCAAGATAGGTGGGCAATTATAGCCTATATTAGAGCTCTTCAGTTGAGCCGTAATGCTACTATCCAAGATGTACCTGCAGATAAGAGGGGAGAGTTGGAGAAGTGAGTCATCATGAAGCCTTGCCTGTAATTGAGACTCCTATACCTGCACCAGATGGTGTTAGGAGAGCCCAGAGAATAGCTCTTATTGTAGGCATTGTAGGTACAGTGCCGTCGCTACTTGGGCTTTTCCTGGATTTCGACCAGTTCTTTAGGTCCTATCTGTTTGCCTACACTTACTGGACTCTTATATCCTTAGGCTGCTTAGGTCTATTGATGATTCAATATATGACACAGGGAGTATGGGGAGCGTCTATCCGCCGCTTCTTAGAGGCTGGTGCTAGTACCATACCTTTTATAGGTATTCTTTTCGTTCCTCTTCTGTTTATAGTTCTCAGCCATAATGGGATCGTCTGGCCTTGGGTTGATCCTCATGTGGTCGAGGAGAGCCATATGCTCCAAGCTAAGGAGCTATATCTGAATGTACCTTTCTTTATCGTACGAATAATTATCTATTTTGTCATATGGTCCTTGCTAGCTATCTTTCTAAACAAATGGTCTGCAGAATTAGATCGCAACCCTTCTATATCGGTCTCTCGTAAGCTTGTCAGGATCAGTGCAGGAGGGTTGCTCTTATTCGCTCTTACTACATTTTTTTGCAAGCATTGATCTAGTGATGTCACTTGATCCTGAATGGTTCTCTTCTATATTCGGAGCTATTTTTGGAATAAGCGGAATCTTAGGAGCTTTTTCCCTGGTAATCATACTGGTTTCTATTCTTACTTCCAGGGGGCCACTCTCTAACGTTATGACTCCTGCTCATTTTCATGATTATGGGAAGCTATTGCATGCCTTTGTTATCCTTTGGGCATACTTGTCTTTTGCTCAGTACTTGATTATCTGGTCTGCAAATTTGCCATTTGAGGTTGTATGGTATCAGCATCGTATGACTGGGGGATGGCAATGGATAGCGTTAATAGTGGCTCTGTCAATGTTCTTAATCCCATTTCTACTGCTACTTTCGGTACCACTTAAGCGAAGTCCTAAAACTCTTTCCATAATTGCATTTTTCTTGTTGATAGCCCAATTTATACATGTAATATGGATTACTATCCCATCAATAGAGCCTAATGAAGGTCATTTCCGAATCCATTGGTTAGATATAACTCTCTTGGTAGCTATAGGCGGAGTATGGTTTACTATTTACCTGTGGAAGCTAGCTTCTAGGTCTCTGATACCCCTATATGTTGTTCCTGTTACTCACCCAAGATGGCATCCGGAGTTGGAGCAGAATGTCGCACAATAGAGATGAAAACCAGATCAATAATTTCAATCTGGATGAGATACCTGAGCCTGAGCACGAAGATAAGGATGTTAACGTAAAAGGCATAGTTATTGCAGGCTTAGCCATTGCTGTGGGCGCATTCATAGTATTCGTGGTTTCTGCTTTTCTTCTCAATTGGCTCACTAGTAGAGGGCAGCAGGTTACACAAGTCCCTTCGGTAAGTCCTTTACCAACTTTGCAGCCTGCTAATCCTCCACTGCAGGTAAACGAACCTGCGGATCTGAAGGCTCTTAGAGAGGAAGAAGACAAGAAGCTGAATACTTATCAGTGGATAGATAGAAACAAAGGTATAGTTCAGATTCCGATTGACAGGGCTATGGAGATCATCGCTAACGAGAACCTGCGTCATGAACAAGGCAAGACTTATGATGATGTAGGGAAAGACTCTCCAGTTGATTGGCGTTCTGGGAGACCTATTGAGGAAGGAAAATGAGACTTTGGGTCCGAATGGTGGCCATTGCCATAGTGCTTCTCCTATTTGGATCTAGAGGTATAGCGCTTGCTGACGACTCGAGCCAATGGTCTGGTGCTAGCCCACCACCATCGCTTTTAGATAAGGTAGGGGTTGACCAGCGTCTTGGTAATTCAGTTCCTCTAGACGTTACTTTCAAGGACGAGACAGGCAAAACTGTCAAGCTTGGAGATTTCTTTAACGAAGATAAGCCTGTAGCGTTGACCTTGAACTACTTTAGTTGCCCTATGCTCTGTCCATTAGTGCTAGACAGCTTGGTGAATACAGTAAAAAACATAGATTTCATGGTAGGTAAGCAATATGAAATAGTTACTGTCGCTATAGATCCGAGAGAAGGCCCAAGTGATGCCGCCAAGGCTAAGGAGAAATATCTAGCTAAGTATAATCGTCCGGGAGCGGATCAAGGATGGCATTTCCTTACAGGTTCTGAGCAGAATATAAGACGCTTGGCAGATGCTGTAGGCGTGCGGTATGCGTATGACGCTAAGTTGGATCAATATGCACACCCAGCTGTCCTAATTGTACTAACCCCGGAGGGTAAAATCTCAAAGTACTTTATGGGACTACCCTCATCGCCTACAGATTTGAAGCTAGGACTAATAGAAGCTTCCGGTGGGAAGATTGGATCGATTGTTGATCAAGCAGTTTTGTTCTGCTACCACTATAATCCAGTGACGGGTAAGTATGATTTTGTAGTCATGAACTTAATAAGAGCCGGCTTTATCCTAACGACTTTGATCCTTGGCAGTTTTGTGTTTTACTGGTGGAGGAGGGACCACCAGAGAAGTAAGGGCGAGAAGTCAATGAGAGGAGTGATCTGAGTATGCGAGGAGCCTCCAACTTTGCGGGGCAGGTAGACCTGCTTTTCTGGTTTATAACCATTCTTGCAATAATAATTGCTATCGGTGTTTTCATCCTGATAGTAGTGTTTGCTACTAAATACAGAAGGCGATACTCTGGATATGTGCCTCCTGCTATCGAGGGTAATAACAGGTTGGAGATCGCTTGGATAGTTGTCCCAACTGTAATAGCTCTAGCTACATTTGCTTGGGCTGCCATTATATATGTAAATATGCACAATCCCCCTAAGGATGCTATAACTATCTATGTAGTGGGACGTCAATGGATGTGGAAGGCTCAACAGCCGACCGGACAGTGGGAGAATAACGAGCTACATGTGCCGGTGGGTAAGCCTGTAAAGCTTATTATGACTTCTCAAGATGTGATACATAACTTTTTTGTGCCTGCTTTTAGAGTAAAGCAGGATCTGATTCCTGGTAGGTATACAACTATGTGGTTCACGGCCGAGAAACCAGGTGTATACGATCTGTTTTGTGCCGAGTACTGTGGAACCAGCCACTCAGAGATGATCGGGAAGATATACGCTCTATCTCAACAGGATTATGAAGCTTGGTTATCTGGGGGATCTACTGCTGCTAGTGCTTCTGGAATGGCTGGTGGTAGTGGCTCTCAGGCTTCTTCACAATCGGCCGGTCAGCCAGCTTTATCCAGTCTCTGGGATGCGCCAGCTGCCATGGCCAGAATGGTGAAGGCCAAATCGGTCCACGATTGGCTGGCCTTTATGGTAGTGAAGTACAGCTTTCTAATGGCCAAACGGTAATGGCAGATGACTCTTATATTCGTGAGTCTATACTGAATCCACAAGCTAAGATAGTAAAGGGTTATCAGCCTATAATGCCTACTTACCAAGGACAAGTAACGGAGCAAGACATATTACAATTAATTCAGTTCATAAGATCCTTGGGTAGTAACAGTTCGCAGGGGGCTGCTCAGAATGAAACTGATAATGCTCCGGCGGCATCTCCAGTACCGGCTGGGCAATCAGGGCAGTAGCGTAGTTGGGAAAAGTGAGGTGAAGTAATGGCAACTGTAACTCGAACAATAGATTATGAAAAACCTATATATGAGGAAGAAGTCAATTACCTTAACACGGATTATTCCCTGAAATCATGGTTATTTACGCTTGATCATAAGCGTATAGGTATCCTTTATCTAGTCTCTATATCTCTAATGTTCATCTTAGGCAGTGCTGCTGCTGGGCTTATCAGACTTGAGCTTCTAACCCCACAGGGGGATTTGCTTAACGCTGATGCCTATAATAGAGCTTTTACCATGCATGGCATAATCATGGTCTTCCTGTTCCTGATACCATCGATTCCTACCGTGCTAGGGAACTTTGTGCTCCCAATGATGTTGGGTGCCAGAGATGTAGCCTTTCCAAGGCTTAACTTACTTAGCTGGTATGTCTATGTATTTGGTGCTCTATGGATTCTTGCTGGACTGATTCTTGGTGGAGCTGATGGTGGATGGACTTTTTATCCTCCTTATAGCACTACATATGCAAATAGCCATATAGTTCCCGTTGCGCTAGGCATCTTTATAGTGGGTTTCAGCTCAATCCTCACGGGGCTAAACTTCATCGTTACTACCCATAGAATGAGAGCACCAGGACTTACCTGGTTCAGGTTGCCCCTATTTGTATGGTCTCTATACGCTACGAGCCTTATTCAAGTGCTTGCTACACCAGTGTTAGCTATAACCTTACTTCTTGTAGCTGTTGAGAGAGTTCTAGGAGTTGGTATATTTAGTCCACAGTTAGGTGGTGACCCGGTTCTTTTCCAGCACATGTTCTGGTTTTATTCGCATCCCGCTGTATACATAATGATACTTCCTGGTATGGGTGTCGTTAGCGAGCTTGTAGCCTGCTTCAGCCGTAAAAATGTGTTTGGATATAAGTTTGTGGCCCTGGCTAGTGTGGCTATAGCTGTGTATGGGTTCCTCGTATGGGGCCACCATATGTTTGTTGCTGGCCAATCGGTATATGCAGGAATGATATTCTCTGCATTGAGCTTCCTTGTTGCGATACCTTCGGCGATAAAGGTCTTCAACTGGACAGCAACACTCTACAAGGGTTCTATTTCCTTCCAAACCCCTATGTTATATGCTCTTGGTTTCATAGGGCTTTTCACTATTGGTGGTCTTACTGGTCTACATCTAGCTGCTCTCTCAACAGATGTTCATCTAAGTGATACCTATTTTGTAGTTGCTCACTTTCACTACATAATGGTTGGTGGAATGATGCTCGCTTACTTGGGTGGTTTGCATTATTGGTGGCCCAAAATGACAGGAAGAATGTATCCTGAGCTATTGGGTAAGCTTTCAGCCTTGATCGTGTTTATAGGTTTTAACTTGACCTTCTTCCCTCAATTTATAGCCGGATTTGAGGGCATGCCTAGACGGTATCATGAGTATGCTTCCCAGTACCAAGTATTCAATGTATTATCTAGTGCTGGTACTAGTATTCTTGCTGTAGGGTTTATACTGCCAGTTCTATACTTGCTTTGGTCCCTGAAGTGGGGCGAGAAGGCTCCTATTAATCCTTGGGGTTCTGCTGGCCTGGAGTGGCAGACACCGACACCACCTCCAACTCAGAATTTCCTCGAAACTCCGGTAGTTACTACGGGTCCGCATCATTACTCTCAAGTAAGGGAGGAAGTCGTTGGCTGATAGTATTATGGCAGTAACATCTACCCAGACAGCTGAGACCCATCATGAGGATCCAGCTCTAAAACATCAGTTTGATACTCCAGAGCAACAATATGGAGCATCCATGTTCGGTATGTGGTTGTTCCTTTCCACCGAGATCATGATGTTCGGGGGGTTGTTTTTAGGTTATATAGTTTATAGGGCTTTGTATCCTCAAGCTTGGCATGAGGCCACACTTCATCAGGATTGGATCATTGGTGGTATAAACACTTTGGTGTTGATCACCAGCAGCTTTACTGTAGCTCTGTCTATTTATGGGGCGCAAACGAACAGAAAGAAACTTACTGTTTGGTGTCTACTATTGACCATTTTGCTTGCATTTGTGTTCTTGGTGAACAAATACATAGAATACTCGGCGCACTATCATGAAGGTTTACTTCCGGGGAAGTGGTTCAATACTGTCGAATACAGTCGCCAAACTGAGTTGTTCATGTTGTTTTATTTTGTAATGACTGGTCTACACGGCATCCATGTGCTGGTGGGAATCCTTATATTGTCTTATATAGCTTATAAGGCATGGAAAAATACTTTCCATTCTGAGTACTACACCCCACTTGAGGTATCCGGCCTTTACTGGCACTTTGTTGATATAGTTTGGATATTCCTATTCCCGTTGCTGTATCTTATGGGCGGTGTATCGTTCGGAGGAGGCCACTAATGACAGTATCACATGATGCCTCTGGTGAGGCTGTGTTGGAACATGAGGAAAATATTGTTGGTCATCTGCATCATGTTGTATCTTGGCAGACTTATCTTGCAGTGTATATAGCTCTGCTTTTCCTAACAGTCATCACTGTGCTAGTAGCTACCGTACATCTAGGTGAATTTAATACAATAGTTGCTATGTCTATTGCTGTTGTAAAGATGCTGTTGGTATTGCTCTTCTTTATGCACGTTCGCTGGAGCGGTTCTGTCCTACGAATGGTTGTTGTGGCTGGGTTTATATGGTTTGCGATCATGGTAGTGCTGACTATGTCTGATTATGCCAGTAGGCATTGGGATCAGGGAGGATCTGCTGCACCCAACGTACCAGGGGTTGCTCCTGTTGTGCAGCAAGTAAATAGTGAGCAATCGAACCATTAGTTAGTTTAGAACTCGAGATGTAGGAGAAATAGGATGGAGACTAACATATAGTATCCATCCTATTTCATTTATGTTGTATGATTAGGTAGTCTCTGTAGGGAGTACAATCAGTCCTAGGGTCTTACCAATAACATGGGCTTGTCTATCCTATACTGTACATTTGATCCAACACTCGCTGACCAAATAGCCGAGAGTCCAGGGTGTCCATGACTAGCCATAACCACCAAGCCTATATCTGGCCGCGTAGCTTCTTGGGTTACTACCTCTACTGGATCTCCTCTTAGAACTTTAAAATTAGCGTCTATTTTTTCTGGTAGGCTGGCCCTAACGTCTTCAAGGTATCGAGTAGCTTCATCTTTTTCTAGCTCCAGTACTGCTGAAGTAGCCAGAGGTAGTATCCTTGCAGTAGCAGCTTGATCTCCTCTAACTGTTCCGATAGTTGGTACTACTAATAACAATAGTAATCTAGCTTCTAACATTTCAGCCATATTGGAAGCTATCGGAATAGCTTTTTCAGATTGTTTCGTACCGTCTAATGGTAGAAGTATGCAATTGACCTTTGGTAAATCCTTCTTGACACCATCTGCCTTCAGGAGCAAAACTGGTGTGTAAGTAGCACGCAGTACTTGCTGGCCAATACTACCTAGAATCAAGCCTCTTATTCCCTGTCTGCCGTGGGCAGTTAGTATGGTTAGTTTAGCTCCTAATTCTTTTACATGTTCTGCTATGCTTGCAGCTACGTTACCCTCTGGTACTGTGTGAACATGGATATCCACGGGAATTCCAGAAGGAAAGCTATTCTTAATCTCTTCCAAATAAACCTTTGCCGACTGAGGATCTTTTATATGGAGATCTCCGTGAACTGTTCTTGGTGGACTTTTCTCTATAACGTGAATCAATATCACTTTCGAATAGGTTTTTTGGGCAAGCATTAAGGCCCATGGAATGGCTGCTTCAGCCATTTTCGATCCATCTAATGGAACAAGTATTTTATCAAACAAATCATAACCCTCCTGCATGGAGTTATCTTAGTAGTCCACTAATGGTTTCATAAAGCATGAATAGATTTAGACTTATTATAAGCGTGGCCACAATACATGCTATAAAGATAGTAGGCTTCCTATTCACTAAGTGATTGCCCATAATGCTCTTTTTGCTGGTGAAAATCAGCAGGGGAACTAGAGCAAATGGGATACCAAAAGATAGGATAACTTGGCTAATAACTAATGTTCTAGTGGGATCCAAGCCTAAGGCGATTACGACGAGTGCAGGTAGCATAGTTATCAGCCTTCGTAGCCATATTGGTATTTTTCTTCTTATGAATCCTTGCATTATTACTTGGCCAGTCATTGTTCCTACAGCAGATGATGACAAGCCAGAGGCAAGTAGGGATATAGCAAATATTGTACTAGCAGCTCCACCCAACAATGGAGTAAGGGTTTCATAGGCTTGCTCTATGCTTGCGATATCACTTCTGCCTGTATGAAAGAATGTTTCCGCTGCCATTACTAGCATCGATGCATTTACGAAGCCAGCTATACCCATAGCTACTACAACATCTATAATCTCGAATCTGTAAATTCGTTTGGCTTGTTGTACATTACGCGGGATTATTCGGTTTTGTGTGAGAGAAGAATGTAGATAGATGACGTGAGGCATTACAGTAGCTCCCAGTATGCCGCTTGCAAGGAGGACGCTTTCGGTGTCAGAAAACCTGGGTCTCAGCAAGGATTGTCCTATCAGTCCCACATCAGGCTTTACAAGAAAGAGCTCAATTACATAGCAAGCAGCTATTACGGCTAAGAAAGCAGTGATTACAGCCTCTAATGGACGAAATCCGTAGCGCTGCAATCCTAGTATAAGAAAGGTAAATATTCCCGTTAGTATACCACCCCAAAATAGATCTATCCCAAATAGCAGATAAAAACCCAAGGCTGCTCCTAGGAACTCGGCTAAATCTGTAGCCATAGCAACTACCTCAGCCTGGATCCACATAAACCACACGACAGGCTTAGGTGCATGATCTCTTATAGTCTCAGGCAGGTTTTTGCCAGTGGCTATTCCAAGCTTGGCAGAAAGCGATTGTATTAGCATAGCCATGATGTTGCTGAGTGCTATGACCCATATGAGTAAGTATCCATACTGGGCCCCTGCCTGAATGTTAGTAGCGAAGTTACCAGGATCGACGTATGCAACTGATGCTATAAATGCTGGACCCAGGAAAGGCAACAGTTTCGCTAAGGATAATCTACGGCGTTTCCCCTCTAATACCTCTACGGAGACGCTTACTGTACCCTGTCCTTTTCTTGCAACTTCGTATGGACTGCTGTGTTCATCACTCATTGTTTCTCTCCATGGAGGTAGAATCAGACGATGGAGAAACAAATATATCTTTTGAAAGAGAGGGACTGAGGTAGTGCTCTTTATCCCCTATCCTTACAATCAAGCCTCCTTCAAAGGGTATCTTCTTTAGTACTTTCGCTTCCTGACCAGGTGTTAGTCCTATATCCCTTAGATAGGTTAGCTTCTCACGGGAGTTAGTCTTTACCTGCCTAATGATTACCGATGCTGGACAAATCAGCTCATTCATAGGAATCTGGTTGCTTATATGCCTTTCCTGATTTTGTGTGAGACTGCCCTCTGTGCTGGGTATTATTTCTCCGTGCGGATCTGTCTCTGGTTTGCCTAGAATAGCAAACATCCTCTCTTCCATCTGCTCTGAGATGTAGTGTTCTAACTTTTCCGCCTCTTCATGCACTTCTTCCCATCCGTAACCGAGCATCTTGTGAAGGTAAAGCTCTATAAGCCTATGATGCCTAATGATCTCGAGTGCTACCCTTTGCCCTTGGGTAGTAAGTTTGGCTCCCTTATAAGGCTCATGACTAACGAGTCCCATACGATCCAGCTTGACTAACATCTTACTTGCTGATGCTGGTGATACTTCCAGGTAATCAGCTATTTCTTGTGTGCTCGCTACCTCTTCGCTAGAGCCTTCTTCATGGGTAATCATATAAATAGCCTTTAAGTAGTCCTCTATAGCCTCTCCCAACCTTGACATTTTTATTACCTCTCCAAATTTTAACCATGGTTAAATTATATTTTGGCTGATTCTAATAAGCAAGTGTTGCAGTTGGAGGGTAATCAAAGAGAAGCTAATAAGTTTTTCTTAGCTCTATCCAAGAAAAGCAAACCCCCAAGTGATCTAATCACTTGGGGGTTAGACTTGAGCCTGGGTGGACTATAAGCTATTGATTACCTGCGGCGTAGAGCCAGGGTACCCAGAGCTCCTAGTCCTACCAGCATGGATAGACCAAGTGCCATACCAGCTACTGGCAGGTTGCTATTGTTGGCCATTCCACCAGCACCAGTTGATGGCATACCGGTCTTGAAGTTATAAACGTGGAGCATAACAGTGTCGTCATTATCCTTGGTGGTGTCCAGAACTATTGTACCGTTGCTGGCACTTACTAGAGTGTTGGCATCCTGATTGGCTCCAAGAGCCTGCGGTGTGAACAACAACGCACCAAACATATGGCCCGCAGGAGGCTGGCTCTCCGTAATAGTTACCTTCCCCTTAGCAACGCCACTAATTACGTAATGGGAGATATCTACACAAGTATCGGCAGAGACCTTTCCGTCTCCATTTACATCTGTCTTCAGATCTGTTTCGCACAGCTTAGCCGGCATGAACTTGGCATCATCCAGAGTATAGGTATAGCCAGCGCTGTCCATCACTGTGAAGTTGAAGTCTACATGTCCTCCATTGACGGCCCCAGCTGGACCATTATCCCCAGGCCTGGTAACGACAGGACATGTAAGGACTTGATTCAAGAACGATCCAAGGGCATTGAAATCATCAATGTTTTTGATGTTTTCTGGACATGCATGCTTCATTATCGCAATATTCCCAGTGGGGGCCTGGCCGCCACCAGCGAATGCGGATACTGAAAAGCCTATTGCAAGAGCAAATGCTGCTACTAGAGCTAAGAGTCTTCTTACCATTTGGGTTACCCCTCCTTCCAGCTTTATATTTAGTAATTAGTGTCCTGCCACCCTAGGCTCTGTCTTCCTCTAACAGATATACGCATGCGCTATTTGGATGGATTAAGCTAGAAGGAGATTTTTATATTTGGTGTGTAATTTATTTTGTGCCTAGAAAAATGCGAGATGCTTTTATGTTGCGCGATGGTAGAATCGAAGAGATTGTAAATAGTATTACTGCTGTAAGCACGATGGCTCCACCGGGTGCAAGGTCCAGAATATAAGAAAAAGCTAGACCAAGAATTGTGGATGCCAGACCAAAACAAATAGAGTATATAGAAGCTTGCTTAAAGCTTCTAGCTATTTGTAACGCGGAAGCAACAGGTATGACTAGCATACCGGCCACCAACAGCACACCCACTACCCGTAGAGCTGAGACAACTGTTATGGCTCCTAGAAGGACGATAAGGTAATTCAGTAGGTTTACTGGCAGTCCCGATACTTTTGCTATATCTTCGTCGTATGTAAGTGTGAAAAGCTCTTTGTAAAGCATAATAACTAGAACTATTACACAAGCACCTGTAATACCAATGATCAAAAGATCTGTATTTGTTATGGTTAGAATACTGCCGAAGAGGTAAGTGAACAGGCTTAAGTTCATACGTCTAGCTAAGCTGGTCAGTACTACACCTAGAGCGATTCCTGAATAGAACACTATAGCGAGCGCCAAGTCTCCATGCTCTCTTCGCCAGGACCTTAGTTTCTCAACCCCAAGAGCGCCTGCAATGGCAAATATGGCTGCCCCCAACAGCGGGTTTATACCTGCTAACCAAGCAGCAGCAACACCCGCGAACGCAGCATGTCCTAACCCATCTCCTATTAGTGATAACCTGCGCAACACTAAGTAAAGACCGACTATGGGACAGCTTATGCCCACGATAATCGAAGCTATAAGCGCTCTCTGCATGTAGTCCTGACTTAGTGCGAATATGATGTCCTGCATGGCTTTTCTCTAACCGTGATGATGATCGGAGGCTGCTATTGCCTCCAGAATCTGCTGTTGGGTTGCTAAATGTACATCCATTTCTTCCAGGGTACCTTCAAAGATAATTCTTTTGTTGAATATGATAACCCTACTTATATATCCTCTTATCGTATCTAGGTCATGTGAGATGTTGATGATTGATAGTCCTCGCTCGGATCTCATCCGGTTTAGTAGTTCCATGATGCTATGTCGGGTCTCCGGGTCTACGCTAGCGGTAGGTTCATCAAGCAGGAGGAGATCAGGATCACAAGCTAATGCACGTGCCAGCATAACTCTTTGGTATTGCCCCCCGGATAGTTCACCAACGACATGCCTGCTTAGGTGATCTATTCTCAATTCTTCTAATATTGACTGCACCTTGCTCTTATCAGCTTTGTCTAATCGCCTGAAGAACCCTTTCCTACCCACTCTTCCAGATAGGACTACCTCTTCAACCGTTGCAGGAAAACCAGGCCTTACAGAAGACACCTGAGGCATGTAACCTATTCTTGGCCACTGATTGAATCTCTCTATGTCTTGCCCAAAGATCTCAATCTGCCCACTATCAGGCTTGATCAAACCAGCTATAAGCTTTAGAAGTGTTGATTTACCAGAACCATTAGGCCCTAGTATGGCTAGGAAGTCGCCCTTACTCACAGAGAAGCTGACGTCCTCTACTACAGGTGAGGACGTGTAGCTGAAGGTAACATGCTCTAGCCTTAGGATTATCTCTGTGTTTGGTAAGTTTACTTGCATTCTAAACCTTCCCTCAGGGCCTGTAGGTTTTCCTTCATTAGCTCAATATAGTCTTTACCTGCTTTCTCCTGCTCAGGGGTAAGGCTCTCTATGGGATTGAGAACCATAGTTTTTGCCCCTACCTCATTTGCAATAGTCTCTGCCACTCTTGGGTCTACCAGTGTCTCGAAATATATCACTTTAGCTTGATGCTTTCTTGCCAGTTCTACTACTTCTTGCATTCTCCTTGGAGAAGGTTCCGACTCTGGAGATAAACCTGTTATAGGCACTTGGATTAGATTGTATCTTCTAGCCAAATATCCAAAAGCAGCGTGACTCGTAATAAAATACCTTGTCCTGCAATTACTAAGCCCTCTCTCAAACTCAGAATTTAGCTGGTCAAGCTGCTTAGCGTAATTAGAAGCGTTTTCCTCATAGTAAGCTTTATTTCTTTGATCTATTTGGCTTAGTGTGTCCCTTATTTCATAAGTTATCTGCTTCACCAGAACTGGATCAAGCCAAACATGGGGATCGAATGCCAGCTCTTCTGAAGCATGCTCTTCGCTATGGTCATGTTCTGTGCCTTCAGATTGAGAAGCAGGTATGGTTTGCAGTCCTTTGGTTACATCCAGCTTTACAACTTCAGAATCAATATTCTGTAACGCTTCCTCAAGCGCCGGTTGAAAACCCCCGCCTATATACACAATGAGCTTAGCGGACCTTAGGGTATTTATATCTCCTGGCGTTAGTTCCATGTCATGGGGTTCGGATCCAGCAGGGACCAAATTTGTAACTTCTACTCTGTTCCCTCCTACCTGATGAACTAATTCATATAGAGGATAAACAGACGTGACCACTTTGACCCCTGTGTGTTCAACAGGGCTGTTACCCTGAGAACCACAGGATACTATTAGAGCAAAGATTATCGGTAATAGTAGAGCTATAAACTTTCTCATTGTTCCTCATCTTTTATGGGTTTGAGAAGCTGTGCGGCAGGATTCGCACAACCCGGAGATCTCTATTGAGTGATATCTGAGCTCAAAACCAAGTTTTTCAACAGCCTTCTCTAGAGCTTCTTCAAGATTATCGCTATTTAACTCGCCTATCTTCCCACATTCGGTACATACAATATGGTGGTGGTGAGGAGGACCGCATACTATATAGCCATCTTTGCCTTCAGATAGCTTGACTTTGTCCAACGCCCCTAGCGACAAAAGTGTATCGAGAGTTCTAAATACCGTTGCTCTCCCTATTTCGGGATATACGCGGCTTACCTCCTCTAGAATCTCGGAAGTAGTAAAAAGTCGCTCTCTTACCTATCAGAGATACAATCTTCATTCTAGAAGAAGTATTCTTATAACCGGCATCTACGAGTAGTCTTCTAAGGAATAATTCTCTATTTCTCATTGCGAGACAAATGATACCAGTATCATTTGCTACGTGTCAAGCTTCGGAACTCAGAGAAACTATAATTGCGTGTACCTTGTTGTCCAAGTTTATTGATGACTAATTTGCGCTTCTAGGAGGGTATTCTTCATATGAATCAAGCCTCGGATAGGATTGAAAATAGTTCTTCTAAGAGATGGGGATTAGTAGATGTTATAGTAGTGTTTTTCCTAGGGCTATTCTTAGGCGTGTTCGCTGCAGTCCTAGGGCTACTAGTCTTTGAACTGATTTTGGGGCATGAACCCTCGGGTACTTTTAATTTTGTGCTACTTACTTCCCTGCTATACTTGGGTTTTGCTGTCAGTGTGTGGCTTTGGATAATCAAGTTCAGAGGTGTAACTCCAAGAGCTTTAGGATTTAATCCCGTCCCTATAGGGGCGATATACACGATGTTTCCTGTTTTCTTGCTTATGCTTGTTGTTAATGTGCTTGTTACTTTAGTAATGACCTTGCTGTTGGGTCCATACGAGAACCCTCAGACGCAAGAAATAGAGCGATTAATAATTTCTAAGCAGGACCTGATAGGTGTTCTGTTTACGATAGCGATTGTGGCACCGGTTGTAGAGGAAACCTTATTCAGGGGAGTGCTTTATCGTTATCTGCGTTCTAGGCTTGGAGTTCCCATATCAATAATACTTACATCATCTGTCTTCGCAGTCGTTCACTTTATACCGGTTATATTCCCTTTGTTGTTCGTGGCTGGATGTTTTCTTGCATGGGTATCAGAGAAATACGATAGCCTATATCCCTCGATGTTTTTACACTTCCTGAACAATGCCACCATGGTGCTACTTCTTTACTCTGCTATGAAGCTATGACAGTGATCTTAGGAACAAGGGGTGTGCCCCAGAGACGGCCCTAATATTCTGGGACACACCTTACGTGAGAGGAAGGATTGCCTGCGCTTATTTATGAGCAAAACTTGTGCCACTCAGGGCTTGAAATAGGCATTATGTTATTGGTTATTCTAATACTTGGAATGTAACTTGCTTTGATTATGATGATCTTGAATCTAGCCTTACCTTACAGTTGAAGGAGGAGAACACATGCCACCGAAGGATATTAGCAATATAAATCTCGTTGGTAATAATTGTCCTAACTGCGAAAGATACAAGGCAAGGATTGCGCAGTTGGAAGCTGTAGTGTCTGCCCTGGAGAATTACTTAATTACTGTTGACACCCGTAATCAGATCAAGTATAGGCATTTGAATTCGAGTGGTTCAGCAAGTGTAGACCTTGTTTCGCCTGGAGAAGGTAGGGTAGGTATTACCTGCGCGAATGGTATCGACTCTGCTCTGCAATAAGCATGGTAATACGCCAAGCATATGACATAATAGTCATATGCTTTTTTGTTGCTTGTGTTGTTTGAATGCGTAAATGGGGGTAATTGATATGGAAGAGGAGCTAAAGGATGCTCTAAGACACCTGACTCCGAGAGAAGCAGTCAAAATCAAGCTTGATCCTCTGGGATGCATAAAGATGGCTCAGGCAGCGGCTCGAGGGGAGCCTACTGAGCTATCCCCTCAGGCGGTAAGGTATCTGAATCTGCTAGTAGCCTACATTGAACAGCATGGTCCAGACTCGGTTCGTGACCTGGCTTCTAGGTGGCGTTTGGAGATGCGCCGTAATTGTTAACATCCACGTCGGGTGGGCTGCTTGTTGCTGCCACAACTAGCAAAAGCACAAATAGCCCACTTAGCCCTATGAGGATCATAGCTGCTCTTAGTGACACGCTATCAGCTATCAAACCTACTATCGGTGGGCATAGTATAAAGCAGGCATAAACAGCCGACATAGAAATGCCAGCTATCGCTCCGCTATCTATCTTAGGAGCAACCTTATGACCCAATCCTAAAGCCGTAGGTATTACTCCTGCAGACCCTAACCCGGTGAGCGCAAAGCCGGCTATTGCTGTCGGGATGCTGTGTACTAATAGAAGGGCATTAGCCAAGAGCAGGATAATACCCGATGTGACCAGAGAAACTCTCTCTCCGAATCTCATCACAAAGGGTGCATTAAGTAATCTCCCTAACAACATAGCTCCATTGAAAGCTGCTAGTGCCGTACCTCCAACGCTAGCACTAGCTCCTAGGTCTCTGAGATAGATAACGGTCCAGAGGTTGGCTACGCTTTCCCCCATTACTCCTAGGCTACATATGAGAGCTATGAAGATTAGCCTTTTATGTGTTGATAGTAGCTTGACAGTTTGTGATAGTCCTGTGCCTTCGGCTTCTATACTGCTTGGGGGGTACTTAATGGTGATGGTTGCTAATATGGCAAGAATACCAAGTATACCTATTAGCAACAGCACAGTCTCATAGTTCCAACCTAGTCCTATGGCCCATCCTGTCCCAAATGATCCTAACATCGCTCCGCCAGCAAATCCAGCGTGCATGACATTAAGAGCATGCTTACTTGTAGCCTTTTCCCAATCAATTGACGCAGCATTTATGGAGAGGTCCATCAAACCATCCCCAATTCCTAGAGTCATCATCACCAGCGCTAATTCAGGAAGGTTTCCTACTATTGACAGAAGCAGAGAGCCCGCTGACAGGCAGACTAGTCCTGAGATACCGATAAGTTTTTTCGTGACTCTAAGGGTTATACTTCCACCAGCCAACAGGACGAGCATGCCCAGAAACGCAGGTACAGCTTGTAGTCCTCCGAACACACCCTTGCTTATAGCAAGCTCATCAATTATCAAAGCCCATAGGACGCCCAAACCACCTAGGTTGACGCCAAAATAGACAAAGTGAAGCAAAAGTATAACGAATGTCTTAGTAGGACTCCAAGATTTGTCTTGAGCGATCTGATGATACGTTACTTGTCTCAATATAGGCACCCCAACTGCGATATCAACCTTTATCTGTCAATCATCAAGTAAATTTGCTGGCAAATCAACTGGTAGTGGGGAAGGTCTCTGGGGATGCGAAGATATATGTACGTGGCGTTCTTTGGATGATGCTTGGTAAATAGAATGCATGACCTCCAGGACGTGATACCCCATGTCGGCTGTTGCTCTGTGTGGACGCCCACTTCGTATAGCGTGAGCCATATCTGCTACACCAATACCCCTCTCATTCTCCGTCCTGGGATAGGCTAATGGTATCTCTTGCCATTCGGGTTTGTTCCTGAGCTTAAGTAGTGGGGTGCCTCCAAAACCATTAGGATCCGGGACTACTAGCGTGCCATAGGTGCCATAGATCTCTATATTCGGTAACCTTGAGCCCCAAACATCAAACGTAGTGATCATGGTTGCTATAGGGCCACCTTCCAGGTCCAAAACACTTGCTACATATGTAGGAGTCTCTACACTAATTCTCTCACCGTAACGAGCTTTGCTAGTGATGATCCTCTCTTGAGATGTAATTCTTGCCGAGCCTGTAACTCTGGTTACTGGTCCTATTAGATTGATTAGGGCGGTTATGTAGTAGGGCCCCATGTCGAACAGTGGACCTGCTCCCTCTTTATAGAAGAATGCTGGGTCAGGGTGCCAACTCTCTGGGCCACTGGCCATCATGAATGCTGATGCGCCAACTATGTCCCCTAGTATTCCATCCTCTATAAGCTTGCGACATGTTTGCTGAGCACCGCCGAGGAATGTATCCGGTGCGCAGCCGACCCTTAGTCCTTTCTGTCTTGCTAGCTCTAGGATCTTCTTACCCTCGTTGAGTGTCGTAGCTAGAGGCTTCTCACTGTATACATGCTTTCCGGCTCTCAGACAAGCCATAGTGATACCCGCGTGTGCTGCAGGTATAGTCAGGTTTATTACCATTTCGATTTCGGGATCTTCTAAGAGTTTGTCTACTGTGTAGACCTTAGGTATCCCGAACTCTTTTGCTCTAGCTTCAGCTCTCTCGAAGATCATGTCCGCGCAGGCGACGACTTCGTACATCTCATATTTGCGAGCGTTCTCCATGTAGACAGAACTTATGGTGCCGCAACCTATAACTCCAACCTTAACTGGATCTGACAACTTGGGAGGCCTCCATCTTAAGAAGTTTCTAAGCAATAGCTATCTTACCTTGATAAAAGATAAGTACGCTAGTGTGTTAGTGCTGGTAATTGAAGCTAGTCTTGAGTTCCACCGCCTTCCCTGACCGTGCAGAATCATACACACCTTGTATGATCTCTATAACATGTCGAGCATGTTCCGCACTTATTTCAGGGGCTTTGTCTTTGATCACACAGTCAGCAAGGTGCAGTATATCTCCTACTATATAATGATTGGTTCCCTTAGCCTCAGCTCCTGATATCTCTGGGGCTCCTACATGAGCTAATACTTCCTCGAAACCTAACCTGTTTCTGCCACTTCCCTTCACCCACAGCTCATAAGAACCTGTAGTACAGCCTCCATAAATGATTGCTCCATCATCTCCATATATTTCCATAGATGGAACTTTTGAGCATCCTCTTATGAAATGAGAGCTTATTACGAAAAAGCAACTGTTATCAAACTCTAGAATAAAGTGCGTGTTATCATCCATTTCTACCTTGATCTCTTTTGACTGCCAAAAGCGGATAGGTATGGATACACCTGACATAGCTACTACTCTTCGCGCTGGGCCAAGTATCCAGGTGATGGCGTGCAGGTCATATACGGCTGCATCTCGAAGAGGACCTCCGCCTGGTTTGTAATACCAGGAAGGGTCAGCGTGTTCGAGTTCTGACCCTGGTTGTCGGCGTATGTCATCTTCGTGCCTCGCACCTCTTTGTGCTCTTCCCCAGCATATCTTTCCAATTTTGCCTTCACGTATATGATCTCTTATTTCCTGCATTGCTCGGGATCTTAAGTGGTTGCCTGGAGCAGCTGCCACTTTAACTCCAGCCTTACGTGCGGCATCTATGATGATATTAGCTTCCTCAACTGTAAGAGTCATCGTTTTCTGAATATAGATATGCTTGCCAGATCTTATAGCTGATAGTGCATTGGGCAAATGGCTTGGCACAGGGGTAGCTATGACTACTATATCGACGTCTTTATCCTGGCACAGATCTTCAGCTGAATCATAATGCTTTGGAATATTGAATTTGTCCGCGATCTCCTTAGCTCTATTAGGAAGGTTATCAGCGACTGCAACAAGTCTAATCCTCTGTTCGACCTCGGTATCTAGCAAATTAGGGATTATATCGAAGACGGTTACCACCCCACAACCTACAATTCCCACCCCAAGAATATCGCTCATTATTCCTCCTCCTGGTGTTTCCTATCTATAGTGCTCACTAGAAATTGAAGTTAGAGATCATTCTCTCTAGATTCCTTATAATTCGGTTCTCTGTATCGTCCGATCGTGCATCTGGTATCAGCCCTCGAGCGTCCAGATCCCTTATATAGTCTGGCATCCAGTCTGCGAGTGTAATCCTCGGATTGAATTCAGGAATATCTCTACGTATCTTGTCGAGACTATAGATACGATTCCACCTAGACTCAGAAGCAAGTAACCAAGTACCTTCTGGCCATACCTTGATAAGCAGCTCCGCCGGAGCATCTACGAGGTTTGCTTTCTGTCCTAGTGACCATGCAATCTCTTCATGATAATCGCGCCAAGTCTTCATGTCCCATCGAGTTATGATGTAGCTCTCGCCTATACACCTTTCTCTCCCCACTGCTGCAGCTATTCCCAAGCCGACATCATCGGAATGACAGTGAGCCCATATAAGGTTCCCCTCGTGAGTGACGAGTATTGGGAGTCCTTTTCTTACCCTGTCTATCCATATGTTCCCACCTCCAAGTTGGCGGACTATCCCATCCTGGTAACCCCAAGTCTGTGCCGGCATGAATATGGTTACGGGGAAACCATATTCTTTGTATGCGTTCATGAATACATTATCAGCAGCTACTTTGTTGCGAGAGTATTCTATAACTGGGTTTCTGCGTGTGTTTTCATTTATCGGATATTCAGCTGGCTCCCCTCCGAACACTGCTACTGTGGATACATGTATGAAATGCTTTACATCTCTGAATGCTCTAAGGTCACTTTCTGCTTCTTCTGGGGTGTAACATATCATGTCTATAGCTGCGTCGAATTTATTTTCTTGCATTGTCTTCTCAAATGTATTTAGATCGTGTCTGTCTCCGTGAATGACTTTTACTCCCTTTGGTAGAGGTCGCTTCGTTACACCCCGATTGAACACAGTTACGTCATGTCCAAATTCCAATAAGTACTTGATAACACCTGTACTGATGTTTCCTGTGCCTCCAACCACTAGTACGCGCATGATCATACTCCCGTCAGGATGATAGGTGTGTGGCATACCACATGCCAATAGTAATAGTATATTCTTAGAAGTTGGACAAGTAAATAGTTAAGTGCTGGACGATGTGCCGCTGAACTAATCTCAGTATCCAAGTAAAATAACTTGACTATTTATATTAGATTTTGCTAATTATTTTTTATGGCCGAAGGATTCTCAAATCCAAGGCGCGTACATCTCTGGAAAGGAGGTGATGCGTATGCTGAGGATTTGGGATCCGATACTTGATGTAGAGGCTATAAGGGAATCTATTTATAGAAATTACAATGATAGGTCTGTACTTGGTGGCCAAGCTGCCTATCCATTGGATCTGTTAGAGGAGAATGATAACTATATCATTAGAGCTTCTCTACCTGGATTTCGTCCCGAAGACATTAGCATTAAAGCCGATAATCAGGGAATATTGGTTACAGCCCATACAGGGCAAAATAGTGTGCAACAGCGTTACTTACTTCGCGAGCGACCTGAAAAGAGCTCTTTTATAAAGAGGATTAGACTGCCAATAAACATTGATGTCGATAATATAAAAGCTAAGTTGCATAATGGAGAGCTCACTATAGTCTTGCCTAAGATTCGCAGAGAAAGAAGTCAGACAATAAAAATAACACCTAGTTCCAAATAGGAACTTAATAACACTTGTCGGTAACTTCATAGTTGGTACCTTTTCCCCATCTGTCTACTCTTGGTAAAGCCAGATAGACAGATGGGATTTTGTTTTGTATAGAAAAGGGTCTGCTGCTGATATCTACCTTTGCTGTCAAATTGCTGTCAAATTAGAGGTGGTTTAGTAGGCAAGAGAAAGGGCTGGATTCGAACCTGAGGTGGAATCCAGCCCTCCAGTGGGCGAAACAGGACTCGAACCTGTGACCTCACGGATGTGAACCGTGCGCTCTGACCAACTGAGCTATTCGCCAGGATCCAAACCCCAGGGAATAAGCCACCTTCAGAGGATCTCATGAACTCACCAACCCACTCAAATCCCCTGTTTTGCCAGCCAGGATGCACCAAAAATGCACCAGCCTTTGGAGCACAAAAGGTTGCAATTTGACACAAGCTGACCTATACTCAGTATGACTAGCTGAGACTAGCTTTTGTACCGATCAAGGGATTGCTGAGCGTTTGTCCCCACTCGTGCGGGGATTGAGCCAAAAAGTCGAAGTCAGAGGGCTTTTTGTGCTCAAAACCAGGCGAGTGAGGGCAAACGCTTTTTTGTTTGGTCAAGACAGAAAGGAGGTGCACGCAATGGAACAAAGGTTTCTCACTCCCCGCGAGGCTGGGCGGATCCTGAGGTTGTCGGAACGCACTGTCGTGCGGCTTTGCCGGATGGGCAAATTGGCCGGCGTCAAAGCCGGAGGCAGCTGGCGGATCCCTGCCGAGGCTCTGGATCCCGAGGCCCTCAAAGCTTCGGGCAACAAAAAGGGGCATCAAGCTGACTGATGCCCCTGCCCCTGGTGCTTCCGCACCCCCCCTGTTTGTTTTTGGCCGAGGGGAAAATCGGCCCTGAGGAGCTTCAAACAAATGATACTGGAAACGACTACCGATATCTATAACAAAATCGTCACAGTCCTGCAGTGTAGTGATCCGAAGTGTGCCTGCCACCGAGACCGAGGCAACAGCCGACTGCTGCATTGCCCGGGGCATGATGATCAGCACCCTTCGCTCAGCATCACGATCAAAGACGGCAGGATCCTTCTGCGCTGCATGGCTTCATGCTCCCAGGAGCACCTGATCAGCGCGCTGCGCGACAGAGGCCTTTGGTATTCGAGACAGGAGCCAGGATCCAATGGTTACAAAGCCAAGCCCCAAGCCAAGCGCTACCTGGTCAGGCTGGCTGCGACTGGGGAGGCGGTGGGCTATCAGGTCCGACTGGACACGGCAACCGGCAAGCGGATCTGGTGGGAACAGGCTGCTGGCGTCAAGGGGCTGCCCGAAGGCATCAGCCCTGAGGACCTGGCTTTGTGGGGCGTCGAGCGGTTGGACAAGCATCCAGGCGCGACCGTGGTTTTGTTGGAAGGCATAGCCAAAGCCGAAGCCATCCAGGGACAGCTGGATCCTGACGAGTTCGTTGCCCTTGGAGGCTACGGCGCTTCAAACCTGCCAGGCGAAGCCAGCCTCAGGCCGCTTGTGGGCAGGAGCGTGATAGTTGCTCCTGACGCTGATGAGGCCGGGATCCATTGGGCTCAGCAAGTGCTGGTGCGGCTTTGGCAGCTTGGAGCCAAGCCCGAGCAGTTGAAGATCGTGCTTGGCTACGATATTGCCGACTTCAAGCGCAGCCTGCCCGAGCTGATACGACGCAAAGCCAAGCCAGTGAGCGTTGAGCAGCTCGAGAGCTGGGGAGGGCTAAAACCAACAACCAACAACTATAGTAGACCTCTTGTTGGAAGTTGGTTGTTGTCAGGCCCACAGCTGCTTGAAGCCGCCAAAGAGCAGAGCAGTATCGAGTACCTGCCCCTGCTTGGAGAGGAGGGCTTTGTTGTTCGTGGCTGGTCTCATCTGCTGGCTGGCTATCCAAGAGTAGGCAAGACCGAGCTGCTGCTTGGCTTGGTGGCTGAGCGCACGCAGGCAGGCGACAAGATCCTGTACCTCACTGAGGAGCCTCAAAGCATCTGGGCTGCGCGCGCTGCAAGGCTACGCGACAAGCTCGACTGGAGCAACTTCACGCTTGGCCTGGCTTTGGGCGTGGATCCTGCACAGCTGCTTGAAGCCGTCAAGACTTCAGATGCTGACCTCGTGATTGTGGACTCGATCCGCAACCTGCTGCGACCTCGTGACGAGACCGACAACAGCGAGCTCGCAAGGCTGATCAACCCCTGGATAGTAGCCTGTCGCGAGGCTGGCAAGACCCTGATCCTGGTACACCACACACGCAAAGGGGGCGGCGACCACGGCGAGGGCATAGCCGGCGGGCACGCTCTGCTGGGCGCTGTGGATATCGCGCTGGAGTTGACTTATGACAAGGCCGAGAGCAGGCGAGTGCTGACCAGCTACGCAAGAGTAATTCCGGGCAGGCAGCTGGCCTACGAGCTGAGTCCTGAAGGCGACTTGCGAGCGCTTGGTAGCCCTGCTGCTGTGGAGCTGCGCCAGCTGCAAGCTAGGATCCAAGAGGTCCTTGATGAGGCTGGCGACTGGCTCACGACTCGCGAGGTCAGAGCTGCCCTTGGCGAACCACAGCCATCAGATGAACAGGTCAGGCAGGCCTTGCTTGGCCTGGCGCGCGCTGGCCAGATCGAGCGCGATCCAGACCTCTCCACAGAGGCCAGAGGGAAGGTAGTCAGATGGCGATCAGGGCAACTTCCAACTTCCAACAACAAAGATCCTATAGTTGTTGGAAGTTGGAGGTCCTCAGGATCCAGCCAGCCCGAGCCCGCTGAGCAGCTTGAATGGGACCCCCGCTTGACGATCCCGAACAGTTTGAGGCGTACCTGGATGGGATCTTTGGCCCCTCCTCACGCAGGCAGACGAGTCAGTCCCCTGAGACCTCACAAGGGCAGACCTGCTATGTTATCGATCCTGACGAGATTCGGCAGAAGGTTGACGAGATCGAAGAGGAGCTTCGGAGGTTGGGGCTGTGAGCGAACTGGACAGGATCAGGCAAGCGCTCGAGAGGCTCAGGCTCAAACAGAGGACCTGCCGGGACCCAGACCAAAGACGACGGCTAGACAGGCTAGAGTGGGAGCTTGTAGCGGCCTTTCAGCGAGCTCGGTACCCACGCCGCCACAGCTGCGGAGGCCCTTTGCTCGAGACGGGACTGCCAGGCTGGCTGTCGTGTCCGAGCTGTGCCGTCAACATCAAGGCTGACAGCAACCAGGCAAGAGGGCTGCTGGCCTCGAGACAGCGTGATGCTTGCGCAGCAGAAGAGGGATCTTTTTGAGCGAGCAAATCCGCTGGCCATGCATCGATCCAAAGACGCGCCGCTACACAGGCTGCCTGGGTAGTAGGTGCCCTGCCAGTGGCTGCTGGGCAGGCGCCAAGCCCGTGCCCCGAGGCAAGGGCAGGGCATGGTGCAGGTGGTGCCAGCGACCTTTTGTGCAATCGCATCCTCACCAGCGCTACTGCAGCAGGGAGTGTATGCTGGATGCACGCAACTCACGACGGCGCGAGCGTCACCTGCAAGCTATTCTGTCGCGGAATACGTCATCATGATGCTGGATCCTGTGCTTTTGCGGCTCTTGGCCAGGTATTGCCGAGGGGCAGGTTTGCCCAACCTGGCCAAGGCTTTCATGACTGTAGCTACTATCACAGAGGAGGTCTTTGCCATGAGAAGAAGAGGACAACTTGAAGCCGTGCAGCGCACTATCGCCAGGCTGGAACCACTGATCGTGGAGCTGTCTGAGCGGCTGGGCGCGCATGATGACTTGCTGGCTGCTCAGGCTCTGTATGATGCCCAGCGCTTGCGTGAGAAGTTCCTCTTGCTCGAATCACGACTGCGCAAACAGTGACACTCTCCTTTTTTTGACGTGTCACCAAGTGTCACCTGCCCCAGGACTGTTGGATCCTGTAGCTGCTTTGGGAGCTGCGGGATCCTGGCCACAAAAATCCGGCATGTCGGAATAAAAAATCCGGCAGCCGGATTTTTTCAAAACGTCCACTTGCTGGACGTTTTTGCCGTAGCAACGTATACTCTTGCCATGAAGCAGGCAGAGGAGCGGAACCATGAGCGCAGCTGGAGAGGGGAAGATCATCAAGCGTGGCAATGCCTATCGAGCCCAGGTGCAAATCAACGGCGTGCGGCACAGCATCACGAGCAAGACCAGAGCGGAGGTCCAGCGCAAGCGCAGAGAGCTGCTTGCTGCTGCAGATCAGGGCATCATGCCTGCACGCACACGCGTCACGGTAGCAGAGTTCCTGTCCCACTGGCTGGAGATCATCAGGCCCCAGGTCCGTCCTGCCACGCTGGCCGATTACCAGAACAGCGTGCGCAACCACATCGTGCCTGTTCTTGGCACTATCAAGCTCACCAAACTCGAGCCTGCTCACCTGCAGGAGCTGTACTCCCAGCTGCTGGACAAAGGGCTCTCGGCCAAAACAGTGCGCAACATCCACGGCACAATCCACAAGGCGATCAAAGACGCTGCTCGCTGGGGTATGCTCCCTCGCAACGTGGCGGATATCGCGCGACCTCCCAAAGTGAGCAGGCAGGAGCTGCAGTGCCTGACTCCTGAGCAGGTTCGGCTGCTCATGCAGGCATGTGCGGGCACACGCTACGAGGCCCTGCTGGGACTGGCCATAGCCACGGGAGCCAGGCAAGGGGAGTTATTGGGATTGCGCTGGGCGGATATCGACCTGCAGAGGGGAGTGGTGCAGATCACAAGGCAGCTGACGAGACAGGGCACTTTCTCTGAGCCCAAGACGAGCTCAGGCAAGCGCTCCGTGCATGTGCCGGTCAGCACGGTGGAGCTGCTGCGGAGGCATCGCTCCTTGCAGTTGCAGGAGAGGCTATCGGCAGGGGACAGGTGGCAGGATCAGGGACTGGTGTTTGCCAACACACTGGGAGGGCCGATGGATGCGCGCAACCTGATCCGTGCCTGGCACAGGATCCTGCAGCAGGCAGGGCTGCCCAGGATGCCCTTTCACAGCCTCAGACATACAAGCGCTTCCCTGCTGCTCAGGCAGGGCGTGAGTCCGAGGCTGATCCAGCAGCGACTTGGACATGCAGACATCGCTGTCACTTTGCAGGTATATGCCCACCTGATGGAAGACATGGACGCACAGGCAGCAGAGGCACTGGCAGCTCTCTGGAGCTAGTCCCAGCGACTTGCACCAAAAGTGCACCAATAAGCCCCTTCGAGCTCTCAGCTTCGAAGGGGCTCTGCTTGTAACTCCAGGCAGTGCCTGGGCTTTCTCCAGTGGGCGAAACAGGACTCGAACCTGTGACCTCACGGATGTGAACCGTGCGCTCTGACCAACTGAGCTATTCGCCCCTAGATAATAAGATACCAGAACATGAATTTATGGAGCAAGTATGTCCTCAGGGAAAAGACCGCCTTGAGGACTTGAACCTCAAACTCGTTGGTCGGTGCTTGCCGCAATCGTTTGCGATCCGCTGCAAGCCTTTGACCCTGCTCTACCCTTGAGCTAAACGGCCTTTTCCCCCTTGCCTTACTAGCGGATAATAACATCAAATAGTTTCTTTGCCAAGATATTTGATAACAAATTAATCAAATCTACACATGTTTCTACACATATTCTATCTCTGTTCAGTCGATCACCAAAGACATTTTTGTTCTTGGTGATTGCATGAATAATTTGCTTGTTGTAGAAATCTAGATCTCTGTTGACATGGACATCTGTTATTAGTAAACTTCAAAGTTGTGCCTTGTAGGTGTTTGTGATTAGGAGGGGTTTATGCATCGTCTCACCACACTGATACTGGTTATTCTTCTTGCTCTAGCTCTTATTCCTTCCAACACCTTCGCAGCCCAGAGAGTGGATGGGGTACAAAGGGGTAAGGGGCATGGTAAGGTACTGGACAATCGCAAGCCTAATCCCTTAGCCGAGAAACAGTTCAAAATGCGGCAGAAGGGCTTGCAGAAGCTCATTCAGTCACAGGCTAGTGGCAATCTTAGCTCTATGGCGAAGGGTAAGAACAAGGTTGTAAAGCTGGCTAAGGGCCAGTACGTTGAGCTAGCTAGAGAAGATACAGACCATATATTCACGATCCTGGTAGAGTTTGGTGGAAGTGAAGGTCCTCTACACAACCAGATCCCTGAACCAAACAGGAGAGAAGATAATTCTACCTATTGGGTACAAGATTTCAATCGTGACCATTACGATCAAATACTCTTCTCGACTGCTCGAGGTGTCATATCTATGGCTAACTACTATCTCGAGCAATCTTCAGGCAGGTACACGGTAGATGGCACGGTCACTGATTGGGTAAGAATCAATGCTAATGAGTCGGATTATGGTAGGCCAGAGCCTGGCCAAACCTCTGGGGATAGCAATACTGTGTATAGGATAATAAGGGATGCTATAAACCAGTGGGTGGCAGACCAAAGGGCTGCAGGTAAGACAACTCAGCAGATCCGCGATTATCTATCTCAGTTTGATGTCTGGGATAGATATGATCACGATGGAGATGGAAATTTCGACGAACCCGATGGTTACATTGATCACTTTCAGATAATACATGCTGGTGAAGGCGAGGAAGCTGGTGGGGGTGCTCAAGGAGCAGACGCCATATGGAGCCATAGGTGGTATGCCAATTGGCCAGCTATAGGGGTGGTGGGACCTTCACCTGATGCCCTTATGGGAGGATATGAGTTTCCAGGAACAAATATCTGGGTTGGTGACTACACTATAGAGCCTGAGAATGGTGGTGTCGGAGTTTTTGCTCACGAGTTCGGTCACGATCTGGGACTGCCAGATGAGTATGATACTAGCTATCTAGGGGAAGCTAGTTCAGCTTTCTGGACGCTTATGTCTGCGGGTTCCTGGCTTGGTGAGGGTAAGGATAGTATAGGTACGAAGCCGGGACATATGAATGCCTGGGATAAGTTGATGCTGGGCTGGCTCAATTATGATGTTGCTATCTCAGGTCAAAGATCTTCGCACCGTTTGGGCCCAGCTGAATACAACACCAAAGCTGCGCAGGCACTTATAACTGTACTACCCAAGAAGCAGGTCACTACTGAGATAAACACTCCTTACTCAGGTTCCTGGGAATGGTGGAGCGGTGCTGGTGATAATCTTGATAATACTCTTACCCGGCGTATTGATCTCTCAGCTGTAGGTTCTGCATCACTTCAAGCGTATCTGTGGTACGACATTGAGAATGGATGGGATTACGCTTATGTCCAGGTGTCCGATGATAATGGTTCAACATGGACAAACCTGGAAGGTAATGTAACTACTAATGATGATCCCAATGGTCAGAACCTAGGCAATGGCATAACCGGTAATTCCGGAGGTTGGGTACTAGCAAACTTCGATCTCTCTCAGTTTGTAGGGAAAGATATACTTCTCAGGTTCAGGTATGTTACCGATGGTGCTGTGCAAGGTAAAGGGCTGACTGTTGATGAAATCAAGATAATAGGAGATGGGAGTGTAATCTTCACAGATGGGGCCGAGGAAGGAGACAACGGCTGGGATGCTAATGGATTCTCGAGAATTCAGGGCTCCATCACTAGAAGCTACAACCACTACTACATAGCTGAATATAGGCGATATCTTGGTTACGATACCGCGCTCAAGACTGGTCCATACAACTTCCCGGATCCTAGCAGGAACTGGGTAGAACACTACCCATATCAGGATGGATTGCTTATCAGTTACTGGGATACCTCTTTCAATGATAATAACGTAGGACAACACCCAGGTCAGGGTTTGATCCTACCTATTGATGCGCATCCTGAACCTCTCCTGAGAAAGGATGGTACTCCATGGAGGACTAGGGTTCAGGTTTATGATGCTACATTCGGGCTGCAGAGAACTGACCCAATAGCTTTATCGTATCTCGATTCGTCGGGTCGTCTGGTGAGGGTAAAATATCCCTCCTTGCCTGCAGCGCGAACTTTCAATGATCTGAATACTTACTGGTATGCCAGCAAACCTGACGCTGGTGTGAAGGTCCCGAAGACTGGTACCATTATCCAAGTAGTTGGTACGAGTAACCATGGCAACTTCATGCAAGTGCAGGTAAAACCTGCCAGAAGATGATAGAGTAATACGTAAGGGGGCATCATGAAGATGCCCCCTTTTTTTATGCTACTCTTTCTTAGCCTTTACTATGGAGGTGTTTATGACATTAGAGATGGAGTCTCCTAGGATAGTATTTGCTGATGGAGATCGTAATAGTGTCCAGGTTAGATTACAGATTGGTAACTTAGTAGTCTCTAAGGCTACAATTATCCCCCGTCTTATGCGTATTGGTAGATCGGTTGTTAGGGTAGACGGTATAGGTGGTGTAGAGACACATGAGCAATATCGACACAAAGGCTACGCCCGGAGAGTGCTAACCGAAGCTGTCAATAAGATGAAGTCCGGGGATGCAGCCTTGTCAATTTTGTGGGGGATACCCAACTTTTATCACCGATTTGGATTTGTATCCGCTATCCCCGCTCATATTATGTCCTTGGATGCATCTGTGGAGCACGAGACAATACCCGATGGTTGGATCGTAAGACCATTTAGGTGGGAAGATGTAGATTCTCTAGCTAGGTTACATAATGAGTTTATTAGGAATTCGGTCGGCCCTCAGCTTAGGGGTGATAGCCCTCCTTATAGCCCAGCTTGGAATCAGCTAAGGGAAGAGGCTAGACATGAATGCAAGGTATTGATAGATGAAAGTAGTACTATAGTAGCTTATGCTTGGGCGTGTTCTAGCGATGTTTGGTGGACGGACTTTCTGCCTAGACAAGATAAGAACTCCCTTATGTTAGCAGAGGTGGTTGCTGCCGATGAGTTGGCGGCGGACGTAATCTTAGGCGTATGTGTGGATTGGGCCAAGTCAAAGGGATTATCTCGAATAGACGTGGCTACCCCTCCTACAGGTAATGTGGCAGCGGCAGGTATGTTGTTAGGTGCTAGGTTTACAATTCAATACCATCGATGTCAAGAGATTATGATTAGGTGTCTTGACCCTTATAGGTTGCTGACGCAGATGGAGCCTGAGTTGGAATATAGATGGCTACATTGCAAAGACCAACTCGATAAGTTTAGTTTAGGTATATTTACCGACGAAGGTAATGTAACTGTTTTCCTGGACCGTGACGGTGCACACATCTTTGAAGGAATCCATGATGAGCTAGATGGGAGGGTGTTCATAGCTCAACACGAACTTGCTAGGTTAAGTCTAGGAGCTTATCCGCCGTCTGCGATCTTGTCTCGGTTAGATCGGAAACCAGAAGACAAAACTGCAGAGGTGCTAGAAAGAATATTCCCATTTACTGGAGCATTTGTTTGTCCACCCGACTCTTTGTAGGATGTTAGGAAATATTCTGGAATAGCATGTAAAGCCTTATTATATTCTTACAGTGCATACAAAGTCTGTACTGTAAGCAGTATATTGCTGCATGTATAATTCTGAGATACCTATGAAATTTGAATTGAGAGGTGACGAAGCTGGTCAAGAAAGAAATAGATCTCCACATGCACACAGATAGGTCGGATGGACGCTATCCGCCGCGTGAGCTGGTGCAACTTGCAAGAGATGTCGGGCTTAAGACGATTGCAATAACCGATCATGACACCGTGGCTGGGGTAGATGAGGCTGTAGCCGCAGGAGAGGAGCTAGGTGTCGAAGTTATTCCCGGTATTGAGCTTAGTACTACAGTGGAAAAAGGCGAAATCCATATGGTCGGCCTCTGGATTGATCCCAATAACCAGGAGCTTCTTGAACTAACAGAGAAGCTTAGAGGTGGAAGAGAATGGGCCGCTAAGAAGATGGTAGAGAACCTTCGCAGTATGGGCATGGACAGGCTTACCTTTGAGAGGGTGAAAGAGCTGGCGGGTACGGCTAGTATAGGAAGACCTGCCATAGCTCAGGCGATGCTTGAGCAAGGCTATATAGAGAAGTTTGAGGATGCTTTCACTGATGAGTATATAGGCCCTGGCGGTAAGGCCTACGTGCCCAGGCATAAGTTGCTTCCAGAGGATGCTGTAAGGGTTGTGCATAGGGCTGGGGGAGTTGCTATCTTAGCCCATCCTACTTTTACTTATGACCTGGAGAAATCGCTTGCCAAGCTTGTTAGGGCAGGGCTAGATGGTATGGAAGTATACTACACTGGGTATACACCATCTGTGCGTACCTACCTGAGATCCTTAGCAAGGAAATTTGGACTGTTGATAAGTGGAGGCAGCGACTTTCATGGTGTACCTTCTATGGAAGAGCCTCCGCTGGGTAGTATCTATGTACCACCAGTTGTATTGGAGGCGCTAAGGGACAGGCATCGCAGAATGCACGCATTGGCTTCATGAGATAGTGTCCTAGTTAGGTACGAGGTGTACGATAAATGAACATCAGGCTCGTAATCAGGCTGTTCGTTGCTATTTTGTTGGGCCTGATTGGTTGGCAATTGGGTTATTCGGCAGCGGCAGCCTTAGATCCTTTATTTAGATGGGCTTGGATAGTAGGACTATCTGGAGTCTTTATAGGTGCTCTACTAGGTTTATTGTTTGCTCCTTATTTGACTATAGTCCCTTTTAACGCCGTCAGAAAATGGATAGCTTCGGTTGCTGTTAGTGACTTAGTTGCTGCGGGTGTAGGACTAATACTAGGACTTGTAATTTCCGCTCTGGTTACCTTCCCGTTGAGAGCTCTTCCAGGTTTCTTAGGTAACCTAATGCCTCTTCTTGCTGCTGTAGCTATTACTTATGTCTGCATAATGGTGGTAGTCATGCGACATAGAGAAATAGCAGAATACGTAACTGAACGTAAGTTCCTAACAGGCGCTCCCAGGAAAGGGTTTGTAGTAGGCAATAGGTACATATTGGATACTAGCTCTATCGTTGATGGCCGCATTGCAGACATAGTTTCTACAGGCTTCCTATCCGGCGATCTAATAGTTCCTCAGTTCATACTAAGGGAGTTACAGGCAATTGCCGACTCACAGGATTCTCTAAAGCGCGCTCGTGGTAGAAGGGGGTTAGATGTGTTGGCAGCTCTCCAAGAAAGCAGCAACGTTAGAGTTGAGATATTTGAGGGGCATATCGAGGCCGGTGAGGATGTAGATAGCAAGCTGTTATACCTAGCTAAGGATCTGTCAGCACCGATAATTACCAATGATTACAATCTTAACAAGATAGCTACCCTGCAAGGCGTGAAGATACTCAATGTGAATGAGTTGGCACACGCACTTCGTCCAGTACTGCTTCCTGGTGAAGACCTAACCGTGAGGATCATACAAGAAGGGAAGGAATATAACCAGGGAGTTGGCTACCTTGATGATGGCACTATGGTAGTTGTTGAAGGTGGCAAATCCAAGATGAACTGTGAGGTAGATGTGGTAGTCACACGCGTTCTACAGACCGTGGCGGGCAGGATGGTATTTGCTCAACTTGCAGATGTGGAGCGTGATGCAAGGTGAGGAATGCTTCTGTTGTCGGTGCTGTTATAGTTGCGGCTGGTACGAGCTCTCGCATGTCTGGGATAGATAAGCTTTGGATAGACTTGGGGGGTAAACCTGTAATTTATCATTCTATCTGCGCCTTCCAGCTACTGAATGATATAGATGTGATCGTGGTGGTTACATCGGCCACGAATCAAGAGAAAATTAGAGAGCTATGCCGTAGGGAGTCACTAGATAAGGTTGTAAGCGTCTGTCTGGGCGGCAATACACGTCAGCAGAGTGTGCTTTGTGGACTTAGGGAGATACCTAACGCTAGTTTAGTAGCCATACACGATGGGGCTCGTCCCTTGGTTACCCCAGAGGTTATAAAGAGAGGGATAATTACAGCTGCCGAGAAGGGGGCTGCTATTGCTGCTGTACCTGCGAAGAGCACATACAAGGTGGTCGACAGCCAAGGCAAAATATTGTCTACTCCTAATAGAGAAAGCCTTTGGGAAGCCCAGACTCCTCAAGTCTTCAACTATATGGACATTCTAAGTGCACACGAGAGGGCGGCCCAACAGGATGAGGTTTTTACAGACGATGCTTCACTGATGGAGTCAATGGGTCGTGATGTGTGGGTCTATGAGGGAGATTATAGAAATATCAAGATAACCACATTTGAAGATGTCCTTGTAGCGAGAACCTTGATAGATAACCGGCTTGCAAAAGGCTAATGTAATGGAGGATTTGGTTGCGAAGCGGAATAGGATTTGATGCCCACAGGCTCGTAGTAGGACGGAAATTGGTGATCGGAGGGGTGGCTATACCTCACCATATGGGACTTGAGGGGCATTCTGATGCTGATGTTCTAACGCATGCGATCATAGATGCTTTGCTGGGGGCGGCTTCTATGGGTGATATTGGCACTTTGTTCTCTTCAGATGATCCTGATCTCGCAGGAGTGGATAGTACAAAACTTTTGGCAAAAGTGTGTGAGTATGTTAGAGGGGCTGGCTGGGATATAGATCATGTAGATTCCACGATAATCGCCCAAGCACCGAGGATGTCTCCTTACATTGGTGCTATGAGAGATAAGATCTCCAAAGTTATGGAGATACCATTGACTAGCGTTAGTATCAAAGCTACTACGACGGATGGTCTGGGACCGTGGGGGAGAGAAGAGGGTATTGCCGCTCTAGCTGTGTGCAATATAAGTCGCAAGGACGAATAAAAATAGGGCGGGATTTTATCCCGCCCTATTTTTATTGCTTACTAGCTTATAGAAGAATCCGACCGTTATCTAGCATATTCAACGTTGCGGGTTTCTCTTATTACCGTTACCTTTATCTGGCCTGGGTAACTCAGGCTCTCCTCGATCTTGCGGACAACGTTTCGTGCAAGCTTTGCAGCTTCTAGATCATCTACGTGATCTGGTTTGACTATTATCCTGATCTCTCTTCCTGCCTGTATGGCGTAGGATTTCTCAACGCCCTCAAAGGAATTGGCTACTTCCTCCAGCGCTTGTAATCGCTTGATATATTGCTCGACGCTTTCACGTCTAGCACCAGGGCGACTACCTGAAATGGCATCTGCAGCAGCCACTATGACTGCTTCAACAGTTTGTGGCTCTTCTTCTTCGTGGTGTGCAGCTATAGCGTGCACGATCTTGGGCGATCTGCCAAGTCTGCGAGCTATCTCAGCGCCTATGAGAGCATGAGGACCTTCTACCTCGTGACTCACAGCCTTACCTATGTCATGCAGTAGGCCGGCTGTCTTGGCGACATTCACATCGGCTCCGAGCTCAGCTGCTAAAGCAGCGGCTATCAGGGAGGTCTCTACCGCATGTCTCAGTTGGTTTTGGCCATAGCTGGTACGATACTTGAGCCTTCCCAGAAGCCTAATCAGTTCAGGGTGTAGTCCTTGCACCCCTGCCTCCATTGCTGCCTGCTCACCAGCTTCTTTGATTTCAGCTTCTACCTCCTGCTGAGCTTTGCTTACCAATTCCTCTATACGAGCTGGATGTATCCTGCCGTCACTGATTAGCTTGGTAAGAGCTCTTCTAGCGACCTCACGCCTTATAGGATCAAAGGCAGAAAGAGTAACTACTTCTGGTGTATCGTCTATAATGACGTCAACACCAGTGGCTTCTTCGAAGGCTCGTATGTTGCGTCCTTCCTTGCCAATGATCCTTCCCTTCATATCCTCGTTGGGAAGTGGTACGGTAGATACACTGACCTCACTGGCGTACTCGGTGCCTATGCGTTGGATAGCGTATGCCACTATCATTTGGGCCCTGCGCTCTGCCTCTTCCTTGGCTTCGGATTCTATCTGTCTGATGATCCGAGCTGCATCTTCTCGGGCTTCTGCCTCCACCTGTCTGAGAAGTTCGGCTTTGGCTTCTTCTTTTGTCATCTCAGCCCTCTGCTGGAGGACTAACATCTGCTCCTGCTTGATCTTTTCAAGCTCATTACGTATTCTCTCAGACTCTTGATCACGAGCCTGTATCTTCTGCTCTCGTCTTTCAAGGGCCTCTATCTTACGGTCAAGATTCTCTTCCTTCTGCTGAAGCCGGCGCTCAGCGCGGGCTAGGTCTGCTCGGCGTTCTTTAACCTCTGCCTCTGCTTCATTCCTGATTCGAATAGCTTCTGCCTGAGCTTCCAGTAGAATTTGCTTCTGCTTTGTGGCAGCTTCTTCGGATATTCTATCGCGCAATCTCTCAGCTTCGCGTATCTGATTATTGGAAATGAAGCGAAGGTAGAGGTAAGAGGCGCCTGCGCCTACCACCAGCGCTATGCCAGCGATCACGAAAGTTAGCGCGTCTGGCATACCCTTACCTCCTATTCAGTTTTCAAGGTTCTTTTCTAAGTCAGGCATTCGCCTGACTTGCCGAATTTCAACCTTCTGAAGCAAGCATAGCCTTGATACGTGGATGGTGTCAAGCTTGTGAGGCAATAATTTGACATAAAATATTACTTGATGAAATTAGTAAATATCTCTAAAATAGAGATAACCTAAAATATAAGGAGTTTGCTTATGGATGGCAATCCTGCTTCTGTAGATGTCGCTCCTAAAGCTGGTCGCTACTATAAGTTCCGTTGGCTAGGAATGGCTCTCTTAAGCTTAGGGGTTTCCCTAATAATCGTGGATGCTACCATTGTCAATGTGGCTGTGCCTTACATAATTAGGGACCTAGGAATCAATCTGAATGATGCGGAATGGATAAACAGCATCTACTCATTGGTCTTTGCTGCTCTCTTGGTAAGCGTTGGTAGGCTTGGCGATAGGGTAGGGCGAAAACTGATCTTCTTACTGGGGCTGATAGTATTCGTTGGGTCCAGTGCATTGGCGGGCCTTGCACCTAGTGGTTCATTACTGATACTTGCTAGGTTGTTTCAAGGCATCGGAGGAGCGATGATATTGCCATCCACGCTATCTATAGTGAATGCTACATTTAGAGGGAGTGAGAGGGCTATTGCCTTTGGTATATGGGGTGGAATTATAGGAGGGATGGCCGCTCTGGGGCCATTGCTTGGAGGATGGCTCACAACCAGCCTCTCCTGGCGATGGGCCTTCTACATTAATCTGCCATTAGGTGCTATAGCTTTCATAGGTGGTCTTCTATTCATAGCTGAAAGTAGGGATGAGGATATACGCCCAGGATGGGATTTTACTGGATTTGTCTTGCTGACTTTGGGGTTATTGTCTTTGGTATTTGGCCTTATCGAAGGTCAGAGGTATGGCTGGTGGATACCTCAGCAGAAATTCGATCTTCTAAGCTTTTCCTGGCCATATGATTCTGTATCACCAATACCTGTAGCTATCTTGATAGCAGCTTTATGTATAACTCTTTTCTTATTGGTTGAGCGAGCTAGAATCCGTAGGGGAGATGTAGTTCTCGCCGACCTAAGGCTGTTTAGAATTCCGAGCTTCGCTTATGGTAATGCCGCTGCATTGATCGTGAGTTTGGGTGAATTTGGGATCATATTTGTACTGTCGTTGTTCCTGCAGGGAGCTCTAGGATACACGGCATTCAGGGCAGGACTGTTGCTTCTGGGTGTTGCTGGCGGGTCTTTTGTGGCTAGCGGACTTGTACCCAGGGTGGCCTCCAGGCTGGGTGCTAGAAGGGCTGTTAATCTGGGAATGGCCTTAGAGGGTATAGGTATATTTACTTTGGCACCCCTGATATACTCTCAGGTAAGTGGGGTTAGGCTTCTGCCATCATTGATTATCTATGGAATGGGGGTTGGTTTTGCCACATCCCAGCTCACAAGTGTGATTCTCGCCGATGTCCCCACAGCTCAATCAGGGCAAGCCTCAGGCTTGCAGAGCACAAGTAGGCAGATAGGTTCTGCTATAGGCATAGCCTTGATTGGAACCACTTTGGCCTCAAGGCTAGGTCACGAAACTGCTCAACAGTTGTCACAGATCCCTGGCCTGCCCTCTGCTACCAAGGGTCGATTCGTTGAATTGATAAGTAGCACCGCTGGTCAAGTATTGACTACTCTTAGGAGCACTCCTGGATCTGAGGCTATAGTCAAAGCTGGAGAAGCGGCCCTATCGAATGCTACTGGCACAGCGGCGATCGTAGCTGGTGTATTTGTCCTGCTAGGGTTTATACTCAGCCTACGGCTGCCGGCTTCTAACGAGAGTTAAGCTAGTCGTTATGCTTAACTAATCTCCTATAGTGAGAATGCTTAACAAGCACTGGTATTAACTTGTTCAGAAAATCTTCTATTATTCGGAGTTCGTCTTCTGAGTATCTGTTTAATATCTGATGTACCTCAGAGACGAACTCTGATTGTACATGTCTTATATCTTCGATCGCATGATCTGTAATATGAAGTATCAGGCTCCTGCGATCGTGAGGATGCGGATCTCTACGAAGGTAACCTGCTTCCTCAAGCCTATCCAGCAAGGCGGTTATTGATCCGGTGCTCATCTTTAGATTATTGGCCAGCTGCTTGGGGGTTAAGTCACCGTAAGTATGTATATGTTCCACAGCTGCCAAATCTGATAGCGTCATGTCCAGTCTCTCTGCAAGACTTATTGCGTAGGCTAGGTTGGCCACTCCAAAAGACCTCAGGAGAGATGATATTCTGGCTATTTCCTTCGCCTTTGTACTCTCTCCCTTGTCTGATGAATTCTTTTCACTTATGTCTGGTTCTGTTTTATTACTCATTATTGACAATATAGCACTTGCATGGACATACAAACTACTGGGCATCAGCCTTTTGAGGGTTTGCTATGTTCTTATGTTGCTGTTCGTGGAGTATGTCTTCAGGTCTTCTCCAACATTCGTTTATTATCTGTACTACGTCTTCAGCAGTGTCGGCTATCCTTATTAGGTCCAGATCTTCTGGAGATATCTTCCCTTCAGCCAGCATTGGCTCCTTAAGCCATTCTATTAGCCCCTGCCAGTATCGACTGTTTACCAGTACCAAAGGAAAGTTCTGGATCTTACCAGTTTGGATCAAAGTAAGTGCTTCGAATAGCTCATCTAGAGTTCCAAACCCTCCAGGGAAGACCACAAAGGCTTCGGAATATTTGACGAACATCATCTTACGGACGAAGAAGTAGTGAAAGTTTATAGATATATCTATGTAAGGGTTGGTGCCTTGCTCAAATGGCAGCTCTATGTTGAGCCCAATAGAAGGCGATCCTCCTTCTTGTGCTCCTCTGTTAGCTGCTTCCATTATTCCGGGCCCGCCACCGGTTATGATAGAAAAACCTTCGCTTGAAAGTCTTCTAGCTACATCCCTTGCCATTTGGTACATTGGGTCTTCTCTTGTGACTCTTGCAGAACCAAAAATTGCCACCGCGGGATATATGTGAGCCAAAGTATCGAAGCCTTCAACGAACTCTCCCATGATACGGAAGACCCTCCAGGGGTCCGTATCAGTGAAGTCCGGCATCTTTTCCCGGGTTTCAAGTAGTCGCTCGTCTTCTGTTGGTTTACCCAGACGTGTTCCCCTGTTCAACTCTTGATCTCTTCTGGTAGGGGTGGAAGGTTTTTGATAGGAGTTTGAGCTTGACATACAGATACCTCCAAGAGGGGGAAAGAGATACTTACACAATAGCATTCATGATGCCAAAACTGGTTCAACTATATTTTAGACCCGATTCTCCACCCTTGTGTTTCTAGTAGCTAGTTTTCGATTACTCAGGCCAGTCGTAATCTCCCGCGCAATGACAAGATTATTACCACTGATGCAACTTGTACTAATACCGAGAATAACACCAGCAGTGGTATAGAGATATCATACAAGACTCCCATAAGTAGGCTTCCTCCGAACCAGAATAGCCCATAGCCCGTGTTAAATACACCGAAAGCTGCTCCTCTTCTATCTGCTGGTACTATCCTAGAGACCGCTGCTCTCATAATAGATTCTTGCGCTCCCATTCCTATACCCCACATTATTACTCCTATGATTGATAGGTACGCATTACCAAGGAAAGATAATGGTGCAAAAAGTGCTGAGAGCACGGTCCCGATCGCCAAAGACAACATCCCCATACGATCGAAAAGCGTACCTAGGAATAGAGCAGCTAGGGCGTCTGTGCCCATCGCTACCGTGTATAAGATCGGTATAGCATCCTGCGAGAAGAGGTTAGCTTTTTGGAAGTGATAGGCTATAAGCGGGAAATCTGCATAACCGGCAGCTATCAGCCCTATAGCTAACATGTAAACCCAGAAAACTCCCCTTAGCCCTTGAGTTTCGAGCTCTATTTGTCTTATCTCTAGTTTGTGTGGAGAGGGGTACATAACTCTGGCTGCTATTAGCGTTGCTATAGATAGGATTGCTGGTATAGCCAATACAGCAAATCCTGTCCTATAACTACCGGATGTAAAAAACAGCGTAGCAGCGACTATCAGAGGTCCTACTACAGCTCCGATCTGGTCCAGAGCTTCATGTATTCCAAAGCCCTTGCCAGTTCCTATTTGTGATGCTGCGTGTGAGAGCATTGCATCACGAGCTGGTACCCTTAGGGCCTTCCCCATTCTTTCAGCAATTACCAGTACAGCTGCAAGTTGCCAGTTACCTGTGAGGGCAAGGAGAGGTACAGCTCCCAGGTTGATTACGTATCCAAGTATCGTGATTAGCCAGTATTGCCTCGTACGATCGCTGATATAGCCACTGACTAGTCTAAAAGCGTAACCAAGTAATTCGCCAAAACCTGCTACGAATCCTACTACCGCCCCACTGGCTCCCAGAACAGCCAGGTAAGGACCTATGATTCCCCTCGCTCCCTCATAGGTCATGTCGGCGAAGAGACTTACAATTCCTACAAGCACAATGAACCGGAATGCGTGAGAGCGAATTGTAGTGGTGGTACTTCTTTGAGTCTTTATATCTTCCATAATTTATACCTCGATAATTAGATAGCTCTGCCCGATATTACTCCTAGATAGCCCGCAAGTAATCCTAACACTCCACTACCTACGATATTAAGTAACGCATATAACACTCTTCCTTGCTGGAGGAGCTCTATGGTTTCGAAAGTTAGCGTAGAGAAAGTGGTATAAGCTCCAAGAAAGCCTATAGCGAAGAACTGCCGGTACTCTATAGGTATCTCAAACCTTTCTAAGGCTAGAGTCATGAACAAGCACAACACGAAGCTACCACTTATGTTGATTATCAATGTTTCGAATGGAAAGGCAGTGGACCACTTGGAAGCTAGCCACCCTCCAAGTATGTATCTAGCATTGGCTCCCAGAAAACCTCCTATCCCAACTATTAGATAGTTCAAGCTCATAAACCTCCCGACAAAAGCTCTTGCTTAACACAATTGATGGCCTCTACCCTTCTGGGTAGAGGCCATCAGCACAACGGCGGTTCAAGGCGAGCCTCATCGCCTTATGTTATTTTCTGAAAGAATGATAAGCTTGAGAAAAGCACATAGTCAAGTTATTGGGTCTTTCTCTGGCTTCTGTGCCTTTTAGATCCTTGGAGGTCCCGCAACGATACGAGCCTCTATTTCCGTTATCTGTTCAGGCTTGATTTCCCAGCTTGTACCGAATCTAGTAGGACCAAGATCCTCTATCCACCAAGTAGCTCCTACTTCGATGTATGGCCTAACTATCTCCGCAGCCTTGTTATGATCATCGTGAGGTGTTATCCCACTAACTGCTAGATCAAAAGATGTAATATCGGCTCGATTACTAGCTATGAAATCTCGGATTTCAGCTGCTTCCTGTGGGGACAAAATTTGCTCCCATTTGCCAGGTATAGCGCCATCCCACCTGGCAGCTCTTCTCATAGGTCCTTTGTTAGGCCACCAACCACCGATCCATATGGGTATTCTGGGTTTTTGGACGGGTACTGGTGTAAATCTTACTCCATCTACCCTTAGGTATTCCCCTCTGAAGTTAGTTTCCTCACCTCTCCACAATAACTCTATTACCCTTAGAGCTTCATCTGTCCACCTGGCCCGGTATTTTATGTCTCCGATTTGCCCTAACCTTTCATACGATTCTGGAGGATCTCCTAGACCTATACCTAGTATTAGTCTGCCATCACTTAGAATATCGAGTGACACCGCTTCTCTCGCTACCTTCCACGGATGTCTTCTAGGGAGTGCTATTACCATCGGCCCGAAGCTTATCTTGTTGGTGCTCATCGCGATCGCAGCCAGGCAAACCGTAGTATCTCCACAGGGACCATTGTCCCTTATCAGATCGTCCCATATGAAGAAACCATTCCATCCCGAATCCTCAGCCATCCTTGCTAGCCTAGCTATTTCCTTAGGATTCGATAACTGGTCAAAAGCAGGTATATTGACTCCAAACCTCATATCTTCATCTCCAGATAACAATTATTTGGGCGGAACTTGGTGCTAGGGTGCTTTCACGCTGTCTTCTTGTACTGCTTGATGCGGCCTACAGTCAATATTATCTGTTGAGCTGCCTCTTCTATCTCCCTCTCGGTATTGAATCTACCAAGGCTGAACCTTATGGCTGACTTTGCATCCTCTTCTTCAATTCCCATCGCTAACAAGACGTGCGAGGGCTCTGGATGTGCTGATGTGCAAGCCGACCCAGAAGAGGCGGCTACACCAGAAAGTTCAGCTAAAAGTTCTGAAGCACTAATGCCCTTGAATGTTACGTTCAGCGTGTTGGGGAGTCTATATATTGGATGGCCGTTCATCTTTATATCCGTTAGAGAGTGGCTCAGCTTCTCCCAGAGAAGATCTCGCATCCTCTGTAGCCTAAGTTTCTCTTCTAGTAGGTTGTCGGAAGCTATTTCAGCTGCCTTGCCAAAACCAACTATGCCAGGCACGTTCAGAGTTCCGCTTCTTAATCCTTTCTCATGCCCCCCACCTCGTATGATGGGTTGTAGCTTGTGCCTTATGGACTTCCTGATATACAAAGCCCCTATACCTTTTGGTCCATAACACTTGTGTGCTGAAAGACTCATCAGATCTATTCCGAGCTCCTGCACACTGACGGGGATTTTGCCGAGGGCTTGAGCAGCATCTGTGTGCATGACTATGTTATACGTGTGAGCTATCTCGGAGATATCACGGATAGGATTTATGGTACCTACTTCATTATTAGCTAGCATTATAGAGATCAATTTTGTGTTTCGCTTAATTGCTTGTTCCACATCATGTGGATCAACCTGCCCATATTGATCCACTCCTAAGAAAGTTACCTCCACCCCACATGCCTGCAAGAATCTGGCGGGATCCAACACTGCTTTGTGCTCCACTGAGCTCACTATTAGATGATCCCCAGGTCTGATCATCCCTAGTATTGCCAAGTTGTCTGATTCCGTTGCGCCGCTAGTGAATATTATTTCCTCTGGATTTGCTCCTATAGAGAGCGCTATCCTCTCTCTTGCTAAGTTAACCGCCTCCTCAGCTACCCACCCATAAGCATGTGTAGTAGAAGCTGGATTTCCAAAGTGTTCTTGGAGAAAAGGCATCATCTCTTGCAGGACTCTTGGGTCCAGTGGGGTTGTGGCGTTGTTATCTAGATATATTGGCAGGCTAAGCATTGTTGGCCTCTACTTTCGGGATCTCCACATCCAATCTATAATGGCACCCACGATTGACTGTGTCTGCAAGTGCTGAGGAAATCAATTTCTCAGCAACCAGCAAGATGCTTTTGATGTTATGCGCACGAAAGCCTTTTCTTGACTTGATAATATTGGTAAGCACTTGTACCCGCTCGAGCCCCGCTCGAAGGGAGTCGCCGTCTCTAACAATGCCCGCATTATTCCAGAGGGTATCCTTCACTTCCCTCAGTATGCTTTGAGCCTCAGCTTCTGATATCTGTTCGGAAGGCGATATCTCAGTAGAATTCAAGGTATAAGGTGTTTCACGCTTAGGTAACGGTTCTTGCAAGGCCGCGTCCTGCCCTGCTCTCCAGCCAAACACTAGTCCTTCCAGCAGAGATGTCGAGGCCAGGCGGTTAGCTCCGTGCAAGCCTGTGTGTGCTACTTCTCCAGCTGCCCAGAGCCTAGATAAACTAGTCCTACCTAGACTATCTGTAACTATACCTCCACAAGTGTAATGGGCTGCTGGTACTATTGGTATTGGTTCGCTTGGGACGTTTATCCCCAGACTTCGACACTTTTGAAAGATAGTAGGGAACCTGGTCCGCATCTTTATTTCATTAATTCCGGACACATCTAGATAGACATATTTCTCGCCAGATTCCTTCATTCGTACCCAAATCTCGCGAGCTACTATATCCCTTGGAGCTAATGACCCAAGGGGATGTCTTATAAATTCTTTCCCTGTGGAATCTACTATTACTCCGCCCTCTCCTCTGACCGCTTCTGATATGAGGAATTTGCTATCTTCATGTGAATACAGGGCTGTGGGGTGAAATTGGATATAATGCAGGTCTCTGACGTCTGCTCCAGCTCTCAAAGCCATGGCGATGCCATCCCCGGTGGCATAAGCTGGGTTGGTAGTATGCTTAAACAGAGCTCCGAGCCCCCCAGTGGCTAGTATTATGCCTTTATTTGCTAGCCCTAAGTGCAACCTGCCGCTTTGGATGAAATAGATACCAATACAGATCCCATTAGTAACGAGTAGCTCTATAGCGTTTGCTTCCCAAAGGATCTTTATACATTCATTCTTCTTTATTGAGTTTATAAGAGCTCTTTGTATAGCCCATCCTGTTCTGTCTTTGTGGTGAAGTATTCTAGGTACAGAATGGGCACCCTCTCGTGTGAGGTGAAGTAGACCGTTTGAATCCTTGTCAAAGGGGACTTTCAGGTCCTCTATCAGAAGCTTCCGAACTAGTATAGGACCTTCTCTGGCTATGATCTCAGCGGCTGATCTCGAGCCAGCTCCCGCAGCTGCTGTCAATATGTCGTTTACTAGCAACTCCTCGGAATCATCCTGTCCTACATAAACTATACCGCCCTGCGCATGGCTGGTATTGGTATCCTCAGGACTTCTTCCCTTGGCCAACACAACTACTTGGTGCCCGTGGGTTGCGGCCGCCAAAGCTGCAGCACACCCAGCTATACCACTGCCTACAACCAGGACATCGCAAGTTATTGTCTCTACGGGCAACATGGTGCATCCCCTCTTTATTGATTTGTTACTGGCGTTATATCGAGAGATATATCCATAGCCCTTGCGGAATGGGTCAGCGCACCTACCGATATAATATCCACACCAGCTTCTGCGTAATCCCTCACATTGCTTAGATTGATGCCTCCAGATACCTCCACGATTATCCTGTTATCAAAGCTCTTTATAAGCTGTGTTGCCTCTTTGACCTGTGCGGGTGACATGTTGTCAAGGAGGATAACATCAGCTCCGGCTCTCAATGCTTCATGAAGTTGATCCATGTTCTCCACCTCCACTTCGATCTGAAGCGTGTGTGGAGCTTTAGATCTGGCCATACTTATAGCTTGCCCTACGCCGCCAACCAGGGATATATGATTGTCCTTGATCAGAACGCCATCATAGAGACCAAATCTGTGGTTGTTTCCTCCCCCTGCTACTACCGCTGCCTTTTCGAGAGTTCTTAGTCCCGGGGTTGTTTTACGCGTATCCACAATCTTAGCTTTAGTGCCCTTTACAGCTTCTACATATTGTCTAGTCAGTGTAGCTATGCCACACAGCCGCATGAGAAAATTCAGGGCTACTCTTTCTGCTGCAAGCAGACCTCTAGCAGATCCTTTTACATAACCAATGCAGGTGTCGGCTCTAACAGCAGACCCGTTATTGGTAAACGACTCGAATATCAGGTTGTTGCCCAGTACTTCCTCAAATGTTGCTTTGGCTACTTCTAAGCCAGCGACTACCATGTCTTCCCTAGCTATGATTTTTCCACAGGCTTCTAGATCTTCTGGTATGGTTGCTTCGGACGTCAGATCCCCATTACCTAAATCTTCGTGTAGAGCGTTTTTTACTATTTCCCGTACCACGTTCTGGTAGTAGGTCATTAGCTAAGCTCCAGCATTCTCTCTATGGGTCTAAGAGCTCTAACTCTTAACTCTTCTTCCATCTGGATTTCTGGGTATCCGTTGAGCATGCACTGGTATACCTTTTCAAGGGTATTCAGTCTCATGTGGGGACATTCACTGCAAGCCTCGCAAGCAGCACCCTCTGTTGGGGCTCGAATGTAGGTCTTCTCAGGAGCCAGGATCTGCATCTGGTGTATGATCCCAGGCTCAGTGGCCACTATGAACCTTTGAGCAGGGCTTTCTTTTACTCTAGCGAGCAGCTTGGCTGTGCTACCTATATAATCAGCCAGTTGTAATACCCTCTCCTCGCATTCTGGATGAGCTAGCACCTCGGCATCTGGATACCTTATTTTTAGCTGTCTAATCTTCCGTTCAGAAAACAGAGTGTGCACCATACAGGTACCAGGCCAGAGTACCATGTCACGCCCGGTCTTTCTTATAAGGTAACTGCCTAGGTGTTGATCTGGAGCAAATATGATAGGTTGATCCTCCGGTATGCTTCGTATTATTTTCTCCGCGTTGCTGGAGGTGCATATTATGTCTGAGAGAGCCTTTACAGCTGCTGTAGTATTTATGTAGGAGACAACCACATGTCCTGGATGCTGCTCTATAAATTCTTTGAACTTATCGGCGGGACAACTATCTGCTAATGAGCATCCAGCTTGTAAGTCAGGTAAAAGAACTTTTTTGTCGGGATTCAAAATCTTGGCGGTCTCGGCCATGAAGTGGACACCGCAAAAGACGATCACATCAGCATCCGTACCCTTAGCCTTCTGTGCTAGCTGAAGAGAATCACCTATGAAGTCGGCTACGTCCTGTATCTCAGGCTCCTGATAGTAGTGAGCTAAGATTACGGCATTTAGCTCCTTCTTGAGATGCTCGATCTTATCTGCGAGCTCTATACGAGGAGTAGGGCTAATGATAATGCTCATCTGCTTCTAGCCTCCGCCAAATTTTCTAATTCGGTCTCATCTTGCGAATCTTCTTTGACAAGGAATCCTAGTTTTTCCAGTACCCTCAGAGCTTCATCTAAGTATTTGCGATCTCGAGCTGCCAAGGTGTGCATATGTAGTCCGTCCGTAAGCTCTGATAGAAGATGTGCCTTGCAGGAGCTGACCTTCTCAAGGAATTCTTCGACGTCTGCTCGGGAATCTAGCTCTAACCTTCCCCTCAGTTCGCCATATATGGGATGAAGTACTGCTACATCTACTATGCGTACACCTACGTCCACCAGACTGTAGAGTTCTTTAGGAGTGTCTTCAGGTCTATGCCTTACAACTACCTCTATCTTCTGCATGCCCGGTGCTAGAGCAGTAGCTAGCATGTAACCTCTGCTGGTGGCTACTATTGGTTCACCTGCCGATCTAAGTAGGGCTATATCATGGACTATGGCTTGCCTACTTGTCTGTAGTTCCTCTGCAAGCTTGAAACCTGGGACTGGATCGGCCCCGGCTTGGCGTAGTATATCTAGCAATTTGGATCTTCTCTCTTCACCCTTGTTCATAGCTGCCCCCTTATCCAAGTTAGTATACTGTTACTACACCTGTAATATCAACTGTAATGACAGTAAGTATGCTCTTGTCACGCTAAACTTGACTTATATGGGAGACAAGTACAACCCCGTTGTGGTCGAACTGAATATAACTCCTATTGAGGCTGCACGAAGGTTAAGATGTTTGCCTGGCTTTATATTTCTTGATAGTAGTCTTGCAAACGAGCGCATGGGCAGGTATTCCTACATTGCTGCCGATCCTTTCATGCAATTGAGATCTGAAGGAAGGAAGATCCTGGTTGAGTCCGAGTCCCCAAGCTTGTTGGAAGATGATCCTTGGAGTGTTCTCAACTCGAGGATCGCATGCTTGAAACTTGAGCGTATGAATGGGTTACCTCCCTTTCAAGGCGGTGTGGCCGGATACTGGGGCTATGACCTGGGACGTCATCTAGTCCGTTTACCTTACTTGGCGAAGAGGGATGTAAGTCTTCCCGATATGTGGGTAGGTTTTTACGATTGGGTTGTAGCCTTCGATCATATTGCTAATAACGCGTGGCTCATTTCTACCGGCTTGCCTCTCTGGGATAGAAACTATGCTAAAGAGAGAGCAAGGCAAGTCTTGACAATGCTAGAGGGGTCTCCATCCGATCAGGTAAGTGTATACCGCCCTGATGCACGTATTAGGTTTCGGTGTGAGACTGCATATAAAGAGTACGTCCAAATGATACTCAAGGCAAAGGATTACATAAGAAGAGGTGATATATATCAAGTCAACCTCTCGCACAGGCTACAAGCCAACTATCCAGAGGATCCCTGGGGACTATATCTTCACTTGCGGAGCCGAGCTCCAGCACCATATTCGGCATACTTGGAGCTGGATGCCCAACAGGCTATTCTAAGTTTCTCACCTGAAAGGTTCCTTAGTGTTCATGAAGGAGTGATAGAGACCAGGCCTATAAAGGGTACTAGACCACGTGGCATCACCCTTGATGAGGACCAAGCGATGGCTTTGGAACTAAGCAATAGCAGCAAAGACAAGGCTGAGAATTTGATGATAGTGGATTTGCTTAGGAATGATCTTGGGAAGGTAGCTGAGATAGGCTCTGTGAAGGTTACTGATCTGTTTGCTATTGAGGGATACTCCCATGTATGGCAGATGGTAAGTACCGTAAGAGCAAGAATCAGGAGCGGCCTAGATTCACTCGACGTCCTATACGCAGCCTTTCCTGGTGGGTCCATTACTGGATGCCCGAAGATAAGGGCGATGGAAATAATCGAAGAGCTTGAGTCATTCAGGAGAGGGGTGTACTGTGGAAGCATTGGATACCTAAGCTTTACTGGAGATATGGATACTAGCATAGTGATAAGAACTATGATTTACGATGCCGGTAAACTCTTGCTACAAGTTGGTGGTGGTATAGTGGCTGATTCTGATCCGGATGCAGAATATCACGAGACTATGGCCAAAGCTAACACGATAATCGCATCCCTGGGGGCAACTATCAACTGATGAGTGCTCTGGTCTGGCTCAATGGAATCTTGCTTAGTGAGGAGTCCTGTGTGGGAATAAGCCCGAGCGATCGAGGTTTCACTCTAGGGGATGGAGTATTTGAAACTATAAGAGTTTCTAGCGGTATACCGCTCTATGTGGAGCATCACTTGGAAAGATTAAGGATCGGGTGCAGCTTCCTGCAGATACCTATTAATTATAGGGACCATGAGCTACTAGTTTACATAGGTGAAACTATTACCGCTAACGGACTAAGCGAAGCAGTAGTAAGAATTACAGTTACTCGCGGGACAGGTAAACGAGGAATCCTGCCTCCTACCAATCCTGAGCCAACTATAGTCATAAGTGCCTCACCGTACGAAAGTCATTTATTGGGAGAAGATATAAGTAGAGTAAATCTCATAGTATCGTCGGTAGCGCGCAATAACCTCTCTCCTACCTCTCGTATCAAATCTTGTAACTACCTTGATAATATCTTGGCTAGAATGGAAGCTTCTGAGAAGGGAGCTTATGATGCAGTCATGCTAAATACCAATGGTGAGGTTGCTTGTACCACAAGTGCGAATGTCTTCATAGTGCAAGAAGGAAGACTGATAACCCCTCCACCTAGTGCTGGTGTTCTGAATGGAACTGTGAGGAGGGTACTACTGGATAGACTGTGTCATCGCCTTGGGCTATCTGTTATAGAGAGAAAAGTGTCCTTACAGGATCTTCTTTCCGCTGATGAAGTGTTCATAACTAACTCGGTAATAGGCGTGTTAGGTGTTGACAATATAAACGGCAATCGCATCGGTAAGAGGGATTCAGGAGAGATCACTCTGGATATTAGAAGAGAACTTGAGAAAGACATAGATTTGTACAAGACGCACTTCCGTTGGCAGGGGTCTGTAAGCTAGCGATAAAAATCTCCTTGTAACATGACTAACTGGAAAAGCTATTTCTGTAGTGGTATAACTGCCATGGACGGGTTATCAGCTTAAGAGATTGTGATATAATTCACAAAGTGAACAGTGTTTGCTCTCGAGGGGTACGGGGATGCTAACAGATTATGTGCCTATTGGAGTCCTCTTCCTGTTGGTGGCTGCATTCGCAATAGCTGCCTTAGCTCTTAGCTACGCGCTTTCTCCTAAGAGACCAAATCCAGTAAAAGCTGAGACCTACGAAAGCGGCATCAAACCTACTGGTACTGCTCAGCACAGATACGACATAAGGTATTACACCGTCGCGATGTTGTTCGTGCTATTTGATATAGAGGCTATCTTTCTATATCCATGGGCAGTGGTCTACGATCGCATAGGCCTGTATGGCTTGGTAGAGATGTTGCTGTTCATAGTATTGCTACTCATAGCCTATGCCTATGCGTGGCGAAAGGGGGCTTTGGAATGGTCGTAAATACTAGGAACGGAAACAAAAGAGGTAACTTGTTGGAGGCCACCCAGAGAGCCATCTTTGGCTGGGCACGCAAGAGCTCGCTTTGGCCTATGACTTTTGGTCTTGCGTGTTGCGCCATAGAGATGATGTCCGCAAGTGCTGCTAACTATGATGTTATGGAAAGGTCTGGGATGTTATTCAGGCCATCTCCAAGGCAGTCAGATCTAATGATAGTAGCGGGCTCTGTTACCTTAAAGATGGCCCCTGTTTTGCGTAGGCTTTACGATCAGATGCCTGATCCTAAGTGGGTAATATCCATGGGTAGTTGTGCAAGTGCTGGTGGACCATATCCTACCTATAGTCATTTGCAGGGTGTGGATAAGGTAGTCCCGGTAGATGTTTATGTCCCGGGTTGCCCACCGGTGCCTGAGGCTTTGTTCTACGGTATACTCCAGCTTCAAGGTATGATCCAGCGTGGTGACAGACAGGTGAAGGAGGCTCCCATTGACCCAGAACCCAAGCTCCAACCCACAAGATAAGCAAGGTAATAATGAGCAGCCTCTACCGATAATCAATACTCTTCAGGAATTGTTTCCTGGAGCTATAGAAGAAGTTACCGTCTTTCGAGGGGAAACTACCATAGTTGTTCCTGTGGATAGGCTCATAGATATAGCTCGCACGCTTCGTGATAACCCGGCCATGCAGTTCAACTACTTGGTTGATGTGACTGCAGTGGACTGGCTGGGCAGAACGCCGAGATTTGATGTTGTATACCACCTATATAGTATCCCTCTAAATCATGCTATACGCATGAAGGTGCGAGTGGACGATGGCCAACATGTGCCTTCTCTAACTGGGCTGTGGGAGTTGGCTAACTGGGGGGAAAGAGAAACCTACGACATGTTTGGTATAGTTTTTGATGGCCATCCTGATCTACGGAGGATCTTGCTTCCTGAGGACTGGCAGGATGGCTTCCCTCTTAGAAAAGATTTCCCCATAGGTGGTTATGGCATCTGGGCAGCTGAGAATGTGCCTTTTAGGTAATCGAGGGGGCGGCGATGAACACTAGATACGATATCCATCAGCTTCAAGAAGAGGAAATGGAGCTCAATATGGGGCCTCAGCACCCAAGCACGCACGGGGTGTTGAGAGTAGTGCTCAAGCTTGATGGTGAAACTATCAAGAAGGCCACGCCATACGTAGGTTACCTACATCGTGGTACTGAGAAGCTAGGAGAGGTTCATAAGTATTATCAGAATGTTCCCCATACGGATAGAATGGATTACCTGGCCGCTCCTTCTAATAACCTGGCATACGTTCAGGCTGTAGAGAAGCTCTTAGGTATAGAAGATGAGATCCCCGAACGCGCCAAGTACATGCGCGTCATAATGGCGGAGTTAGCACGTATTGCAAGCCACCTGGTCTGGTTGGGCACGCATGCTATGGATGTGGGGGCTATATCTGTCTTCCTCTATTGCTTCCGTGAGCGAGAGATGATAATGAGTCTCTTTGAGGAGTACTGTGGTGCCCGACTCACTACTAGCATGATGAAGATAGGTGGTATGCCCGCCGACTTACCGGATAACTGGTTGGATCATTTAGAGGACTTCTTGCGAATAATGCCTCGTAGGATTGGCGAATACGAAGCATTATTGACCGAAAACCCTATCTGGATAGAGAGAACCAGAGGCGTTGGTGTTATCAGTGCTGAGGATGCGGTGAGCTTTGGTCTTACGGGGGCGTGCCTTAGGGGATCAGGTGTCAATTACGATGTACGCAAGGCACAACCTTATCAAGTGTACGACAGGATAGACTTTGATGTGCCTTTAGGCTCTAACGGGGATGTCTATGATCGATACCTCGTCCGTGTAGAGGAGATGAAGCAGGCTCTTAGAATAATAAGGCAGGCGGTTGATCAGATGCCTGATGGTCCCTATGTCGCTGATCTTCCAGAATATGTACTGCCCCGTAAAGTTGATGCAATGACTACCATAGAGGGTCAAACGAGACACTTCGTGCTCACGATCCATGGGTTCAATGCTCCGCCGGGAGAGATATATAAAGCAGTGGAAGCTCCTAAGGGGGAGCTTGGCTATTACATAGTGAGTGATGGTAGTAATAAGCCCTATAGGATGCATGTCAGGGCTCCAAGCTATTACAATCTGGCATCTTTGCCGAGGATGTCTGAGGGGGGCTCTGTGCAGGACGTGGTGGCTGTCATAGGTAGCATAGACATAGTTCTTGGCGAGGTAGATAGATAACTCGCCTGGGAGGTGTGACTTCCTTGAAGATGGTAAGAGATACTTGGACAGGATCGGAAGAGGATCGAGCCCGCGTAAACAGCATCCTGGATGAGTTTGAAGGGCAGGATCCTATGGAATCCCTTATACCAGCCCTACACAAAATTCAGGCTGCTTACAGGTATATACCAGAAGAGGCGGGGCACATAATTTCTGAGAGGTGGCATATCCCCGAAACAGACATATTCAATGTGGTATCCTTCTACTCCGACTTTAGCACCGAGCCCAGAGGTAAGAGGGTGCTATGGATCTGTGAGGGAGCGGCCTGCTATTTCATGGGGGGTCCTCAGCTAGGAGAGGTTGCTCAGAGCGTATTAGGAATACCATACAACGAGACTACACCGGATGGCGAATGGACCCTGAGAAGGGCTGACTTCTGCTTTGGAGTCTGCCATAGAGCTCCACTAGTTGAGTTGGATCATCACATCTATGGTCCATTATCTCCAGAAGAGCTCAGAGCCCTCATAGCTAATCCACCGGAGCATAGTGTGGAGGAAGATCATGAATAGGGATGAATTCGTCCGACTTCGAAAACAATGTGAGGAAAATTGGAACCGAGAAGTTATCTCAGCTGGCAAGCCAGTTATATGGGTCAGTCTTGACTCCGGTGGTATCTATTGTGGATCTCTCGACACATACCGTGCTATTGAGCAGGAGGCAAAAAAGCTAGGAGTTGACATACTCTTAAAACCAACTGGAGCCTTTGGTACTACTTGGCTTGAACCTGTAGTAGATATTCAGCTACCAGGGCAACCCAGGGTACTTTATAAGCACATAACTGCTGACAAAGTGCCAGAGCTTCTGGAGTCAACCCTTAGGAGAGGTAAGCATCGCGCAGATCTGGCTTACGCAAATTTCTCCGATGAATACTTTCAGGGCATACAACCTCTGTCTGCTACGGATTGGTGGAGACCACAGCATAGGATACTTCTTGCTAATTGTGGTTGGCAGGACCCTGAGAGTCTAGAGGACTATTTAGCTCTCGGTGGCTTCTCAGCTCTGGAGAAAGCTCTATTTGAGATGTCTCAAGACGAGATAATTGCAGAGGTCAAGTCCTCGAACTTACGTGGCAGGGGGGGAGCAGGATTCCCTGCTGGTATCAAGTGGGAGAGCGCTCGCTCTGAGCGCAATAGACCCAAGTATGTTATAGTAAACGCGCACGAGGGAGAGCCTAATGTATTCAAAGATAGAAGACTTATTGAAGGTGATCCCTACGCCGTAATTGAAGGTCTGATGATTGCCGCCTGGGCAGTAGGTGTAAATGATGGATACATATATGTAGGATCAGAGTATCCTCTTGCTATGGAAAGACTGAACAGGGCTATCAGGCGGATGCATCAGGTAGGACTCCTGGGGAAGGACATACTCGGTAGTGGTTTTGACTTTGATATCAAGGTAGTGCCTGGTGCGGGTGCCTACATTAGTGGAGAGGCTTCCGCGGCCATATACGGTATTCAAGGCCAAAAGGGCTTTCCTAGGACCAAGCCCCCAAGATCAGCTGAGGCAGGGCTGTGGGGCAAGCCAACTGTTGTGAACAATGTCGAAACTCTCGCTAATGTGCCTCACATAATCAACAAAGGTGCTCAGTGGTTTGCATCAATAGGTACTGAGAACAGTACCGGCACTAAGGTGTTTTCGCTAGCTGGAGACATAAACCATGTCGGTCTAGTTGAGGCCGATATGGGTATCACTATGCGTGATCTGCTGTTCGTTGCTGGCGGGGGCATGCGTAATGGCGCTAAGTTCAAAGCTGTGTTAGCCGGCGGTATCTCGGGAGGTGCCCTTCCTGAAAGCACGCTAGATCTGACTAATGAGTTTGGAACATTGGAAGCTGAGGGCTCTATGATGGGCTCAGGCGGTTACATTATATATGATGAAAACACCTGCATGGTGGACCTTGCGTTCTATTGCACGCGCTTTAACAGAGATGAATCCTGTGGTAAGTGTGTGCCTTGTAGGATAGGTACCAGTGCCCAGCTATCCATGCTAGACCGTATAATGAAGGGCCTTGGAGAAGAGATAGATATTGATAGGCTTACACAATCTAGTGAGGATATTATTGCTTACTCTCTCTGCGGTTTGGGCCAAGCAGCACCTATTCCAGTCTTGAGCGTGTTGAGACATTTCCGTGATGAGGTCGAGGCTCACATACGTGAGAAGCGTTGCCCTGCAGGTGTTTGCAGGATGACTCCAGTGCGAGAAAGAAGAGTGCTGGAATTAATACCCGCTGAAGCAACAGCCTAGAGTTGGAAGGGAATATTATGTCTCAGCAAGATAACATCGAGCAAGTCACACTCACTATAGACGGGAAGCAGGTTACCGTTCCAAAAGGTACATTTATCCTTCATGCTGCCCGCAAAGCAGGTATTCATATCCCTACCTTCTGCGAGTATCCCGACCTGCGACCTTTCGGTGCCTGCCGTATGTGCATGGTTGAGATTACGACTCGTAGGGGTACAAGTATAGATATCTCCTGTTCTACACCGGTCAGCGAGGGGATGATTGTACAGACCCGATCTCCCAAGGTTAGGGAGGCGCAAAGATTCGTGGTGGAAGCTCTACTGGTGGATCATCCTCTTGACTGCCCAGTATGCGACAAGTCTGGAGAGTGTGATCTTCAAAACCATGCTTATCTTTCGCAGGTGCGGGTGAATAACCCTTTGCGTAGGCCTAAGATAAGCTGGGAGCTGGAAATGCTCTCAGAATCTGTGTCCATAAAGCGTGATAGGTGCGTCCTTTGTGGCCGATGTGTCAGGGTGTGTGATGAGTTGGTGGGCGCTACGGCCCTATCTTGGGCCCAGAGAGGATTTAGATCCTATATAGATGCTGCCTTTGGCGAGGATCTTAAGAAGTCACCTTGTGTCTCCTGTGGACTTTGTATTCAAGTTTGTCCGGTTGGGGCTTTGCTAAACACCTCCTACCACGATACAGCCCGCGCCTGGTTCCTTACCCATGTGCCTTCAGTTTGCTCCTTCTGCTCTGTAGGATGCTCAATGGACATAAATGTTGAGCAGGAAACCGGTCGGGTCAAGAGGATTACGAGTAATCAAGACACTGGCTTTAATAATCAGCTGCTATGTGCGCGGGGATTCTTCGGATTCGAGTTCATAGAGAGTAGGGAGAGACTAAGCAGTCCCTTAATTCGGAGAGATGGGGAGCTGGTAGAAGCTTCATGGGATGAAGCTATCAAGGAGATCGCCTCCAGGTTACCTGTTTACAAAGGTTCGTTTGGTGCAATAGCCGGAGCCCATTGTACCAACGAGGAAAACTACCTGTTTGGTAAATTCGTACGCGGTGTTATGCAGACTAATAATATCGATTATGACACCGGCGGAGGATACGGCGTTCCTGAGAAAGGCCTGAGGGATGTGTTTGGGTCTGACGCGGCAACCAATAGCTTCCTGGATGTGATGGAAAATGCTGGTTCTGTGTTGGTGATAGGAAGCAACCTTGATGTAACTCACCCAGTCCTGGCATACAAGCTACAAACCGCTGTCAGGCGACATCAGATCAAATTGATCGTAGCTTCTCCCAGGCAGGTTCCTCTTGAACAGTTTGCCTCCAAGGTGATCAGATATCGAGAGGGTTCTGAAGCCGAGCTTCTCCAAGGAATTGCAGCCATCATAGCCTCTAGAGGTCAGGTTGATGATGGTTATGTCTCAGAGAGGGTAGAGGGATACGAGGAGTGGCTCAACTCAGTCAGTACAATAACTCCGTCAAATGTTTCTAGGATAACTGGTGTCTCTGAAGTCGACCTGCTAGAGGTAGCAGATATCTATGCAACTGGCGGTACAGGTGATCTAAACAATAAAAGACCTTCGGCTATATTCTATTCCACCTCTCTTACTCATCAGCCGAACGGAGAGTTGGTAGATTACGGAGCAGCTGCTTTGGCACTACTAACGGGAAATATAGGTGTGCCTGGTGGTGGTGTAATGGCTCTGAAGATGGCCAACAACTCTCAGGGAGCTCTAGATATGGGTTGTGCTCCCTTCTTGCTGCCAGGTGAGTTTAGGGTGGATGACGATGAGGCTCGTTCCCGCCTTGAATCTATGTGGGGTGTAGAGATAGACCCGAATCCTGGCATGAGTCTAGAGCAGATGATTGATGCCGCTCTCTCAGGCGATCTCAAGGCTATGTATATAATGGGTGCCAATCCTGTCGAATCTAGCTACGATTCCGATAAAGTGAGAGCTGCTCTTAGCAATCTAAGCTTCTTAGTTGTGCAAGACATATTTCTTACTGAGACTGCTAAGCTGGCAGACGTGGTGCTCCCGGCTTGCAGTTGGGCAGAAAAGGAAGGAACTTATACCAGCGCCGAACGTAGGATACAGTATCTGCACAAAGCTATCCCCGCAAGAGGACTATCTGTTGCCGATTGGGGAGTAATCACCCAAATCATGCAGGCGATGGGATACGAAGTTGGCTACAGGAATCCCAAGGATATATTTGCCGAGATAACCCGCGTTGTACCCAGGTATTCTGGTATAACTATTGAGGATTTGGAGTCTGAAGGGAAAGAGATATCTAGGAGACCTGGTAAGGCCTATCGCAGTGTAGCTGTGGATAACATCAAGCGCCATGGAGTTATATGGACTGATGCTCCAGATGGCAATCCTATTCTGTATACTCAAACATTCCCCATAGGCAAGGCTAAGCTTATGCCTGTTGTTATGAGAACCGATTTGCCAGATGCAGCGCAGGTGTACAAAGAGACTTTGGAGCCATCTCTGTATGTACAGGGAACTGGTACGATTACGCGTCGATGCCCCACACTGAAGAGCCTACATGATAACAAGGCTGCTGATAGCTCGCTGGAAAGAGGTAGAGGTGTAGGCGTAGTTAGGGGGCCACATCTGGAGATGAGTGGATACTCTACCGGACAGCTAACTGAGATCTAGGAGTGATCTGAGGCGTGGAAGTATTAGATGCAGCTATAATGCTAGCCAAAATACTTGTGGTCTTCGTAGTAGTGCTCACTACTATGGCCTACCTGACATATTTCGAGCGGAAGGTATTAGCTCGTATGCAGTCACGCTTGGGGCCTAATAGAACAGGTCCCTATGGATTGTTACAGCCTCTTGCAGATGGCCTCAAGCTGTTGACAAAGGAGCCTAATTTACCTGCAAGTGCTGATAAGTTTGTGTTCTTTCTTGCCCCGGTATTAGTCCTAGTGCCGGCGCTAATGGTTTGGGCGGTTATTCCTTTTGGCCCTGCCTTTACGGCTTTTGGTAGACAGATAGCGCTTTCGATTACCGATATCAATGTGGGGCTTCTATATGTATTGGCAATGGGCTCACTCGGCGTCTACGGAATAGTAATGGCTGGATGGTCATCCAATAACAAATATGCTGCTCTAGGGGGACTGCGCTCTTCGGCTCAACTTATTAGTTACGAGGCCACGCTTGGGATATCTCTAGTTGGTGCTCTATTGATGGCTGGGAGCCTGAACCTGAGAGATATAGTAGAAGCTCAACAAGGTACTATATTGGGGTTCATACCAAAGTGGTTTATCTTGCCTCAAATTTTGGGTTTCACCTTATATCTAACGAGTGCCATTGCAGAGACTAATAGGGCGCCATTTGACCTACCCGAGGCTGAGACTGAGCTTGTAGCTGGTTTCCATACTGAGTACTCTGGATTTCAGTTCGCCATGTTCTTCTTGGGTGAGTACATAAACATGTTAGCTGTGTCTGCTATAGCCTCTACGGTTTTTCTAGGTGGTTGGCTGGGGCCAAATATTCCATTCCTGCCTGCAGCTATAGAAGGGCCAATATGGTTTGCTGTAAAGATGGCTATATTTATCTTCTTCTATGTCTGGCTAAGAGCTACATTACCTAGATTCAAGTATGACCAATTGATGAGGCTATGCTGGAAAGTTATGTTACCGTTGGCTCTGGCTAACATACTGATTACTGCTGCGATCAAGCTGGCGTTTTGATCATACTGGAGCTTTCGTTGGTTGACCATAAGGAGGTCGGAAATGGCTTTACTAGACAGGTTCAAGGGATTCTATGTAGTGCTATCTCAAATGCTGCAGCCACCAGTAACCAGGCAATACCCTAAAGAGCCACGTAAGATGACGCACCGCTTTCGTGGGATCCCGGTACTGGTTACTGACCCCGAGACAGGCGAGGAGAAGTGTACTGCCTGTGGCCTGTGCGCTACAGCATGCCCTAACAACGTTATTACTATGACAAGTGAGCCTCATGCCACCAAGGGAAGGCACCCGGTTACCTATAACATCCAGGCTCTCAGGTGCCTGTTCTGTGGTTTGTGTGTTGAGGCCTGCCCTGTGAAAGCCATACAGATGTCTCATCATTTTGAACTTGCATCTACCAGCCGAGACAATCTGCTATACGATAAGCAGAGACTGTTGGAGTTGGGGCGAGGAATCTACGACGAAGTAGAACAGACGGAATCTGGTGAGTGGATAGAAGTTACTCGGTTCCCGGAGGAAGTAGAATCACCACAACCTAAGAGAGAGGTGGCTTAGAATTGGATCTGGTTTCCTGGCTCTTTATATTGTTTGCTGTTATAGGGCTTTTGGGCGCTGTCATGGTGGTTGTTGCCCGTAACCCTGTGCACTGCGTACTCTTTATGCTGCTGACTTTCGTGAATATCGCTGCGATGTTTGTGCTCTTGGATGCACAATTTATCGCCATACTCCAAGTCTTGGTGTACTCGGGTGCTATACTAGTGCTTTTCCTGTTTTGTGGTGATGCTTCTACAGCAGGCTGAGAGACCTATACCCATGCTGGCTGCAAGGGTACAATTGCCCGTGGCTTTGGTTGTAGGTGGTTTGTTTCTGCTTGAGATAATAGTTGTAACTTTCGGTAACATTATTACCGCAGGGCGTAAAGGAGGGGATACTCCTCAAGCAATAGCTCAAGCTGGTGGTAACGTGCAGGCTCTTGGGGAGCAGCTCTTTACTAGATGGCTGCTTCCTTTTGAGATTGCTTCAGTCTTGCTCCTTGTAGCAGCTATAGGTGCTTTGTACTTGGCTAAGGAGGATCTATAGGTATGCACCCACCACTCGAGTGGTATCTACTGTTCAGCGGTGCCCTATTTACTATAGGACTGATAGGTGTACTTGTGCGTAGGCATGTTCTCGTAATCTTCATGAGCGTTGAACTAATGCTTAACGCGTGTAATGTCGCTTTGGCTGCTTTTGGTCGCTATCTGAACATAATTGATGCTCAAGAGTTTGTGGTGTTTGTGGTGGCAGTGGCGGCGGCCGAAGCAGCTATTGGCCTAGCCATCATCCTTGCTTTTGCAAGACATAAAAATACAATCGATGTTGGCGAGATGACTATTCTGAAGGAGTAGGAGTTGGAGAGCTACATTTGGCTTATACCTTTACTACCATTAGCTGCTTTTGGTTTCAACTTTTTTTTCGGTTAAGGGAAGATCAGAGCCGCTTATTACCATAATTGCGGCTGGTTCTGTGGCTTTATCCTTCTTGCTCTCCATTCTGGTGTTCCTACAAGTAGGTTCGGGTACACATCTTGATTGGAATCTTTATACATGGATAGATTCTGGAAACTTTGACATTAGCATAGGCTTCTATGTAGATGAGCTGGCGGCTATTATGCTCCTGGTAGTTACGGGAGTAAGCTTGCTCGTCCACATATACAGCCGGGGATACATGCATGGCGATCCAGGCTACTATCGATTCTTTGCATATCTTCCACTTTTCACTTTCAGCATGTTGATGCTGGTTCTGGCAAATAATTTCCTGCAGCTGTATTTCTTTTGGGAAGCTGTAGGTTTGTGTTCTTACTTGCTTATAGGTTTCTGGTATGAAAGGCCTTCGGCTTCGTTTGCAGCTTTGAAGGCCTTCCTTGTAAATAGGGTGGGAGATTTTGGTTTCGGACTTGGAGTTATATTCACCTTTGTCACTTTTGGCACCTTGTCTTATGCCTCAGTATTTGAGAGGGCTGATACAGCGTCTACGTCAGTGCTTACCGCTATTACTTTGTTACTGTTCATGGGAGCAATGGGTAAATCCGCTCAATGGCCCCTGCATGTGTGGTTGCCAGATGCAATGGAAGGTCCTACTCCAGTAAGCGCATTGATTCACGCAGCGACGATGGTTACGGCAGGTGTCTATATGGTAGCCCGAGCCAATCCTCTATTTGAGGCTGCACAAGGCACACTTACTATCGTAGCTGTAGTAGGACTTGTAACAGCTTTGCTTGGAGCTACTATAGGCATAGTTCAGAACGACATTAAGCGGGTTATGGCCTATTCAACTATAAGTCAGCTAGGCTATATGTTCTTTGCCTTAGGTATAGGGGCCTATGTGTCGGCTATATTTCACTTGTTTACGCATGCTTTCTTCAAAGCTTTGCTATTCCTTGGAGCTGGTAGCGTCATGCATGCTATGAACGGCGAGACGGATATGCAGAAGATGGGAGGGCTTAGAAGTTATATGCCCCATACATTTGCCACTCTGACCATTGGAGGGCTTGCTCTCGCCGGGGTGCCTCCACTTGCAGGCTTCTGGAGTAAGGATGAGATTCTGGGAACTGCTTTCATTGATCACAAATATTGGATCTATGCTCTGGGCACGTTAGCGTCGTTCTTTACTGCATTTTATATAACTCGACTTATAGCTCTTACTTTTCTGGGGAGCCCGAGATTTGATGAACATGAGATACACCCTCATGAATCTCCTTCGGTTATGACCATACCTCTATGGGTACTTGCAGCACTATCAGTAGTAGCTGGATTTGTCGGAGTTCCTCCAGAGAACGGTTTTATACACAGTTTTCTCTCTGGCGTTTTTGAGCATGGTGAGGAAGCTGCTCACGCTGGTGGGTTCTCTGCCGAAGTCCTAGTTCTGATGGCAGTAGCGACCCTGGTGGCTATAGCCGGGATCTTATTGGCTTTGGGTGTGTATTACTGGCAAATACCATCTTTGAATCCCAAGGTGTGGGGAGAAAGATTGTCATTTGTCTATAGGTTACTCTGGAACAAGTACTACTTTGATGATCTATATGATGTTTGGTTTGTCAGATCCACCAAGGCATTGGGAAATGCCCTGTGGTTTGTAGATTCTGAGGGAGTAGATGGCGCTGTTAATGGAGTCGCTAAAGGTGTATCTACTTCCAGCACTTTATTGCGTAAGATTCAAACAGGTTTCGTAGGAAACTACGCCTTGATGATCTGTATAGGCATGGTATTGGTGGTAGCTTACTTGTTCTTCCAGAGGTAACTTAGTTCAGAGACTTACCTGAGAGGTGATGCTTTGACTTACGGAACTAACCAGTTGGGGATACCAATACTAACACTGACTCTCCTAGTACCTTTGGCTAGTGCCATCCTGGTAGCTTTGGTCTCGGAGGATCGCAAGAATACTATCCGTTGGATAGCCGTTATAGGCTCCGGTGTCAACTTGATACTGGCAGCTATTGCTTTGGTCTCTTTCCGTTTTGGTACGGATCAGATCCAGTTAGTCGAAAGATGGATCTGGGCTCCTTCTTTAAACTTACAGTATTACCTAGGTATCGATGGAATATCTATACTCTTGTATGGACTGACCGCGTTACTTTCATTTATCGCCATAGTATACAGCTTTGGTGTTATCGACCATAGGATAAAGGAGTACTATGTAGCTTTACTTGTACTTGAGACCGGTATGCTTGGGGTATTCGTTGCCCTTGATCTGCTGCTCTTCTATGTTTTCTTTGAGCTAACATTGATTCCTATGGCTTTACTTATAGGTGTATGGGGACATGGCAGAAAACTGTACTCTGCGGTTAAGTTCTTTCTGTATACGCTTGCCGGCAGCCTGATCATGTTGGCTGCAATCGCATCGATCTACGTGCATACATCATCCATACCAAATGGTCCTACTCTGAACTATGTTGATCTGTTGAGGATAGCGCCTAATTGGAGCTATGCTTGGCAAGTATGGATGTTTTGGGGCTTCTTCTTTGCTTTTGCAATCAAGGTGCCTTTGTTCCCTTTCCACACTTGGCTGCCTGATGCTCACGTAGATGCACCAACTGCCGGAAGTATCTTGCTGGCTGGTGTGCTGCTAAAGATGGGTGGTTATGGTTTCCTGAGATGGCTTCTTCCTCTAGCTCCTGAGGCAAGTCGCGACTTAGCAGTGATACCTATAACATTGTCGGTTATAGCTATTCTCTATGGGGCTCTCGTGACCCTGGTGCAAAGGGATCTGAAGAAGCTGGTAGCGTATTCTTCAGTAGCTTCTATGGGCTTCGTGGTTCTGGGTATATTCATTTTCAACCTTCACGGTGCCCAAGGGGCTATAGTTCAGATGGTAAGCCATGGCTTTATATCTGGAGCATTGTTCCTAGGTGTTGGGGTCATATACGAGAGATTGCATACTCGGGAGATAGCGAGGCTGGGAGGGCTAGCTACACTAATGGGGCCCTTCGCTTCTCTCTGGGTAATGCTATCGCTAGCTAATTTGGGGCTTCCTGGATTCAGTGCGTTTGTAGGGGAGGTCTTAGTGACCTTAGGTACTTGGCTCTATAAACCATGGCTGGCTTTCCTGGTATATGCTTACATCATACTGTCCGCAGCCTACATGCTTTGGATGGTGGCCAGAGTTTTTTATCTTGGAAAGCCTGAATCAAAGGTTTCTCTTCCGCCAATGAATATATATCAGGAGGCTTTACCATTGGCGGTATTAGTTGGATTTAGCTTTGTGCTTGGAGTATGGGCAACACCTTTCCTGCGGGCCACAGAGCCATCCCTGATGACCCTTTTAGGTCATTTGGGAGTTTCCACGGCTGCATCTATTGGGGTGAGGTAGTATATTTGTTAGGGTTATCTTTTGAGGTGAAGTGGGGTGTTAGCAAGTGAACGCAAGCTTTCCTAATGTGGACTTTTGGGCACTTACTCCTGTGATTATTGTCTCTATCACTGCTTGTGCTGTGTTATTAATTGATATCTTTACCCCAATAAGCAAGGGGAAGGTTTATCCTGCTGTTGCTGTTCTTGGACAAGCTCTAGCATTGATAGTAGCGCTAATCCAGCTTGGCGATGCACCTGTAACTACTTTTGGTGGTAGTTGGCGAACGGACAGGATTCTCTTTGTTCTTTACTATAACCGTATTGATATCTGGTATCTTGGGGGTCCTTATCTGTGATTCTTGGCTTAGAATAAGAAACCTCGGGCGATCTGAGTTCTATACTCTTCTGTTGTGTTCTGTAGCAGGGGTAATAGTAACGGCTTCTGCTCATGATCTTATAACTCTGTTTATAGGTATAGAGCTTACTAGCATCCCTACCTATATACTTACTGGGTTTGCAAAGCATGATCAGAGGTCAAACGAAGCCTCACTCAAATACTTCCTGCTTGGAGCTTTCTCGACCGCTATCCTGTTGTATGGCTTGACTTGGCTATTTGGCATTACAGGTGGTATCACTTATCCGGAGATCGCAGCTTTTGGTTTGGGTCCTGGAGATGCTAGTAAGGTACCTCTGCTTTTCGCGGTTCTACTAATTATCGTAGGGCTTGGGTTCAAGTCTGCTGCTGTACCGTTCCATATGTGGACACCAGATGCCTACCAAGGCGCACCTACAGTTGTAACTGCCTTCATGTCTGTGAGTGTAAAGGCTGGTGCATTTGCTGCTCTAACTCGTCTGATGGTAGAGGCTGTACCTGATCTCTATGGTAGTTGGGGGCCGGTACTAGCTGTAATAGCTGTGTTGACAATGTTTGTGGGCAACATAGTTGCAATAGTTCAAGAAGATGTTAAGCGCATGCTTGCTTACTCTAGCGTGGGGCACACAGGGTTCATACTAGCTGGCTTGGCAGGATGGGTTCCTAATAATGATATGGCTGTGGCCAGCGTGCTATTCTACTCCTTCGTATATGTTTTCATGAATCTGGGAGCCTTTGGCATCCTCGCATGGTTGGAGAATCACGGGGGTAATACCCTTTTGGATTCGATGGATGGACTCTTCCTTAGATTCCCACAGGCAGCTGGTGCATTGGCAATATTTCTTCTAGCCCTAATGGGTTTCCCGCTGACCGCCGGATTACCGGCTAAAGTGTTCGTCTTCCTGGGTGCCGCGGATGGTGGTTATACTTGGCTGGGTGTGTTGGTGTTTGTAGCTAGCATAATCTCTGCTGTGTTCTACTTAAAAGTAATGGTGCGAATGTTTATGTACGAACCTAAGGTCGCACTGGCTTCTCCCAGACAACCGGATATGGCCATCGCTTTAGGTGTATGCGCCATTGCTACCGTACTACTGGGCATACTTTTCATGCCTATCCTTAACTTAGCATTGTCGGCTACCTAAGAAGGGCACTTAATTTTAAAGAACCCGGAGGGATTCGGAACCTCTCCGGGTTCTTTGTTAATTACCTATTTGTCTTACATCATAGTATGCTCCTCGGGATTATCCCAGTACCAAGCCTCAGGATCGTATACAGCTGGTGTGGGATGTATCCAAGGATCAGTAAAGCCTCCCTGCCCCCAAGCTTTGAGGTCCTCATGTGTGGGGACATTCATCAAACCATCTTTTACTAGCACAGCTCTTGGGAAGTTGGCAACCGTGCCCTGAACAAATGGGCCATTATCTACATGTACCTTAATCATGTCCCAAACCAGCTGAGTTCTTTTCATGAAATCGGGTTCTGTCTTGCTTTGATCAAGCAGCTTCCACAGCTGCTTGATCGCAGGTTCACACTCCTTGTCGAAAGGACCTATTCTTGGCGGAGTCCTCTGCCAGGGGTTAACATTCTTCTGCTGATTCTCCTTAGGTGTACCTCTGAGGTCGTACCATTGTCCATGCAATGGTGCCCACCGAGAGTACTCCATAGGTACGAGCCACTGTGGATATACCAGGTGGTTCGGACCGTCACCTATACCCCAGTCGGCATTAGACATAAGCTTACCGGCTTTCCAGCGATCGTCACGACCGGTAGGCGGTACCGGATTCAAGCGAGCATTGATGCCGATTGCTTTCCAATCTCGGACTAGAAGCTCATCGTTTCTTACAGCTTCACCATCTTGAGGCTGATCCGCACCATAGTCAAGCGTAAGTAGCAGCTTCTTACCATTAGGCATCTCTCTGAACCCATCGCCGTCCTTGTCGACGACGCCTATCTCGTCCAGTAGCTGCTTGGCCTTGTCTGGGTTGTACTCCACAGCGCTATCTCGCCAGGACTTGTACACCTGCTTGCCCTGATCGTTGATCACGTACTCGATAGCCTTCGGGCTGAATGTGCCCGTGGTCAGCTCTCCCTGGTTTAGGTAAAGCAAGGCCTGTACTTGTTTTCTGTTAGCAGCATGCGATAGGGCTTTTCTGAATTTGGGATTGCGGATAAGCTCTCGCAAGTCATCCTCTATGAAATCTTGACTAAAGAATATCGCTGCTCCGGATCCCGATCCTGAGTCCCACAACCTAACTCTAAATTTACTTCTTGGCTCTGCCTCTTTGAATATGGAGATTTGTGATAGAGGTACGGGTATAAAGTGAGGAGCCCAGTCGGCTTCTCCCTGCGTATATTTCAGTTTCAATACTTCCTTGTCCTGTATGTATTGTGAGGTCATAGTGTCGATGTAGGGTAGCTGGTTGCCCCATTTGTCCACACACCAGTAGTATGGATTGCGCTCCCAAACACAGTTCTGTCCCTTCTTATAGGACTTAAGTTTCCATCCCGTAAGGGTGGGACACTCCGGATTGGTCGCAAAGTCCACAGCCTTGCCCTCAGGATAGTTGAAGTCGTTAGCCCAATCCTTCTTGACATTGGGGTTGTACTTCTTGTGGAACTGCTTGGCATAATGCTTGGGGACTGCCCAGCTGGGTCCTATACCTCTATTGACCCACATCGCCATTCTGTCTGCAGTCAGGGGCGATGGAGCATCAAAGATCATCTGGAAGGTGTAGTCGTCCACCTTCTTGAACTTGGCCAAAGTCCCCTTGCCAGACCTGGCCTCATCAGGCGGCCCTTCAGCAACTTCCTCATTCAGACACATATCCTCCCACCAGAAGAGGACGTCATCCACTGTGAATGGCTCTCCATCGGACCACTTGATGCCCTCCCTGATGTGGAAGGTCCAGGTGGAAAGATCCTCGTTGGCTTCCCAGGCCTCCACCCAGCCTCCACTGATCGCCAACCCGTCCTT